>Ga0307511_10001589_pt1 | contig 24100 bp, 21 predicted proteins | sample 13_EM_MG_FD_200266 | JGI IMG/M metagenome (GOLD analysis project Ga0307511, IMG submission 200266) | Populus trichocarpa ectomycorrhiza microbial communities from riparian zone in the Pacific Northwest, United States - 13_EM | ecosystem: Host-associated > Plants > Roots > Unclassified | place... | reverse complement strand
TCTTTTTGGGCAACCCGGCGTTGGTGGGTGTGACAGATCTGCGTCCCATGCGACAACTCATCGACGGATCTTTACTCCAGGAAAATCTACCTTCCTATTCTACGTGCTCGTGCGGATGTTCTCAGCTCGCCAGGTCGTGCTTCTATGTGACTCTACTTGGGCCTACCTTTTCTACCGTGGCGAAGTGTACCGTCGGTCTGCGACGCACGGCTTCTGGGATCTTCCAAGAAACCCGGAGAGGGCGTATTGTCCCATATTGGCGTTGATTGATGTAGCCCGGGAGCCGAGCCTCGGGCGCTATACAAATGTCTGGCCGATCCAGGCTTCTTCTCCGCACCCCGCTCTATGGGGGCAGTGGGTTAAGCAGAATAAGGCTGCCACGTTGGGGTTGCCTTTATGGAACAAGCAGGAGCTGAAAATAGGGTACGTTCTTAGTTTGTTCACCCTCACCCCTAGCTATGTCTGATAGAGGTCTGTCACCGACTACCCTTCGCCTTTTCCACAGTTTACCACTTCAGCGCTGGTACAGGCATTTCCGGAACAAACTGCAGGAGTTCATCCCACTCGGTGATAACTTGGCACCCCCCACCGTTGGTAACGAGGAGATCGATGCTGCATTGAAGGTTCTCCAGACCGAGAGGAGGAGGAGGAGGAGGCAGCAGATGCAGCAGCAGAGGCTCACACTGCGGCGGGCGTCGGCTTTGGGGCGGTGGCCATGGATCTGGACGAAAGCACGGATGGCAAGCCCAGCCAGCCAGAGGACCCAGTGGACTGCGCGTTCGAGGTCTTGGTGGACAACGCGATTGAAGAGTTCGGCTTGGCCCCTCGTGACGTGTACGGTGGTGTCTTCCAACTCCTACAAACAAAAATGCGACATACCGATCAGGTGAACTACTCCAAGCTAAAACATCTCGTCGGCGTGTTCTCTCGGGATCTTGGATTGGATATGTTCTCTCATTATGTGGTCGCTGTGAAGCCCCACTACCTCACACCTAGCCAGGACCGTTGGGAAATTCACTTCAAATCGACTCGGATCGCGAGGCGGGTGGTGGAGCTGATGCGGTCGAAAGAGGACGATCATATCCGCGATACGTACGCCCTCCTCCACAAGATCCCAGAGGCCTCTTATTTGGCAGCACCAGTCTTCGAGGCGATCGCCCATCGCGTGCTCTCTGGCAGATATATACAGCCTATCCCCATGCTCGCCGACAACAGTATCCCCCCTACATTCACTACCGATGGCACCCCGCTGTCACCCTCCACACCACCACTCGACCATGTCAAGGCCACCAGGCTACTCGATCTTTTCTATGAGCTCAGTAGTGTGACGTCCAGCAATGACCAATACTACATCCCAACCCCAACCAACAATCCCCTCTTTGACTCGTTCACAATCGATATCGATGCCGACAAGCGCACCGCAATGATCTCCGTTTTCAGTATTACGATATCTCCAAGGCATGGAGGGTCGTCCGAGGCTTATCTCCTCATCCGCAACATCATGAGGCATGTACGCAAGCTTCTCGAGCTCCCGAATTTCGGTCCCCGGATAGAAGTTTCATACTTTCTGGTCTGCCCCGACGATGGATCCCAGTATCAATGGAACATGCCCGCCGACTGGAACAAGAACACAACGGCAAACGACCATCGTGGGAAGGCCTACTGTATACGCATTCCGCCTGGATATCTCGGGGTACGTCGTGTCTATTCACACCAGATTTGCGACCTATTTGAATCATGGTTGGACAAGGTTCCCCCTCGTGGCTGACAGTTCCTGCGCATGCCATTCTTATGTGCCTTGTTCTTGTTTACTTATCCCACCACTCTCATAGTCTTCATTCGCCCCTTCGTGCCAACCACCCCCGCTCGCATTTTGACCGTTCGTAGCTAATTGATGTGACTCACGCCCCGTCTACAATCCTTGGTCCTATCTTACAATAATATTATCGCCCGTTCGTCGTCATCACATCAGAGGACCATGTAGGTCTGCTCGCTTCACTTCTCTGCTCGCCGGGAGGTCCCGCACGGCCAGTGGGGGTGTTGTCAACGGGACGGGTACGGGGAGTCCCAATCCCGATCGTCGGACGCGGGCATCCGGTTACATGGTACAAGCTCCGCCTGGCTTCGCCACGGCATACAGTAGTAGTTGGGAGTCAACCCAATGAGTAATCACGTAATATTTAGGCTACAATATCACTGTTTTGAAGCACAATGGGAGGCGCGTCTGTCTCGCCAGGCGAAAGAACAGTGAGCCCAACAGGCCACTCTCCCGCTTGTAGTGTCGTCCCTGAACCGACTGACTCAGCTACGCCCGTGGTTTTTCCTTGAAGTTCACAGCAAAGCAGTAGTCGAATAATGCCTCGTACATAGTCCTCATGACCCATTGGTCTTCGTGTCCGGCCATGTAAAGACTAACCGAGCAATCCGTGTCTCCTCGACTTTATGAAACACTGAAATTTCTTCCCGGAGAGCGGTACACTCCAATAGAGCTCGGCATGGACGTACAGAGACACCCTAGTCTCCTCGTCTTTCCGTAGCTCCGCGACGCCATCCTTGAATGCATCTGCGACACTCCTGTTACACTCAGATGTGAGCAAATGGTTGATACGATTTGTCGAACACGTTGGGTCTGGTCGACCGACGTACACACCCGGCGGGGTACCCTTCTGCTTTGCGAGGGTCTTTCACTCGCTCAGCCTTTAACTCTTCTTTCTTTTCCATCCTCTTCTTCGATCCCCCCCTCTTTCGCCGCCTCGAAGGCCTAGCACTACTACTTGACGAACTCAAGAATGATGAGGAGCTCGAGGGTGAGCTCGAGGTCGAACTCGAGGTCGTTGAACTCGAATATTCTTTCGGGCCGTGCCCCTCCCTCCCCGCCGCTCCATTCTCCAGGGTTGATCGAGTTAGATCTCGACTCATCATCCACGTTTTTCACATCCTTGCTGTCTTCACCTGCTAACCCCCACATTCGTTGTCTGTGCCCACCATCCGAGTCCTGTTGTAGTTACTGTGACCTTTTCTCTCTCCTATGTATGGCACGGATCGCCCACTCCTTTGGGGCAACCGATCCTCATTGAAAACTCCCGATGGCTGAGCGCCGGGGTCCGGATACGTCGCATTAACCTTTTGGTCTCGAAAATCTGGTGGACCACTGTATTGAATTTCTACAACAACGTGCACGTGTTAAGATGAGCGGGGGGCCCATCCCCCCCCCATTTTTTTCGGTCTTTTCGTGAGGGAGGGTGAAAAAAATGGTACGAATCTATGTAAGTTGTGTCACGAGCTTATCACTTAAGGTTGGGACCCAAAGCGATAACGAAAAGCGTCGAAGAAGCGACGAAAGGGGACATCAGAATTTTTTTGCCGTTCTGCTGATACCACCCTCCGGTTGCTGCCCGAATGTGGAGCAGTCGCGAAGGTAGGGTGAGATCGCAACGGGGACAAATGGTCAAGCCTCCGGAATGGGAAAGGTGTCTACTGAGCTTGCCTCCTCACGCGCAGCCTGCCGCTCAGCTCGCTTCCCCTCGCAACACCGCAGGTGGGTAATGCTGCGACTGCGGTGGTCGCTATACATCGCATACAGAGGGGACATTACCGATCGAGTCGTGCCAGCGTTGCTTCGGCGCGTACCTGTTCTTGCGGTTCCCGGCGCTGGGTCCTGGTTGTGAGATGATGTCTGTCCCGTTCCCGACTCGGAATTCGAATCGCCTCTGGAGTCCTGACAAAGGGAGTTGAGGCGAACGGCGGGGAGATGTACTGGAGATCCTGGGGCATCACATCACGGTGGTACCGCCGGTTCACCGGTCACCCCCGGCGTCGGGACTCGACCGCTGTGTTGTCGCTCTTTCAAGGTTCGGGTGTGAAGGTAACGGTGGAGGTAGGGGGGGAAGCGAAACTGTAAGATGTCTGATTCATCGTTGGACACCAGGTGGCAAATTCGGGTTTGTTCGAAACCACATGCACACCGGTGAAGGTTCTTCGGTTCCAAACGAAGGAGGAAAGGTCACCAGAGACGGTTATAGATCATCTGTGTTTGTATCCTCCGAGAAGGTTCTCCGGACTTATGATTTTTACTGTATTGGATCTTTCACACTGGGTTACCTCCGCAGCTGCAGATCCCTACTCGTGGGCACGTTTGGCGAATGTGGTCAGCAAGCACAAGGAATACACAAAAATACACAAAGCGACCCGCACAGCGTACCAGGGCGTGGGCCTACTGGCACCGCGTTCCCACGCTTGCTCATTGTCGCAGGGTCACCACATGAAACGATGCGCCGCCCCAGGCTGTGTAGCGAAAGGGGGAGTGCCAGGTTATCTCTCCCATGTGTTACTCGACAATCTCTTCATCGATCCACGCGGTTAAAGACATGGAAGTTTTCTGGACCACCCGTTGCGAACCTCGGTTGCCGGGTTACGAACGAGATGGATCTAGTGAGAACAATTTACCGTTGCTGGAGCGCCCACCCTGCCGGACATTCAACTGAGTCGTGGCTGTGGTTGCCATCCGAAACCCCCCAGCCCGTGACCGGTGCCGCGTGACGATCCGCGCCGGGTAGTCACGCGTCTTGGACCTTCCCGGAACCAGACATCTCTCCTTTACCCACCGCACTTGATACCTCTCCCTATCATCCTACGACTCTCGCGAATACCCCCGCCAGCCACGCCCTTCACGACAACGACAGCCAAAGCTAGAGACGATGGCCTCGAACCCTCCAGCAGGAGATACCTCGCCGATCAATGCAAGGCCGTACTCAATCGATTTGAGCCTCGAACTCGAGCATCAGTTGAACTCCGAGTCTCTTCCAAACACCCCAGCCCACGACCAACATTCATTCAAACGCCAGTCTCTCGACCCTCATGTCCTGGCCTCTATCATCACACAACTCCGGTTTTCTCTTGCCGAGGTAACCAAGGAAAGAGATGATCTCCTCCAAGCCTTCGGGGAAGCGACTGAGAAGCAGGCTTTCCTCCAAGAGAACTTGCAGATAGTCACAGACAGATCTACGAAGCTTGAGGAACAGCTGTCCGTTGCCCAAGACAAGCACAAGGACGACGAGGAGGCGATTACCATGTTGCGGGCAAAGGTGGAGGAGAGCAGGTCGGTTTATCTTTATATTTACCCCTTGGCACATGTTCATTGGTGGGCGTCTCAGACGAGGTTTAATGAGGCTTCAAACGGAAAGTCGCAGGATGTCACAACTCACAATTGATTCGTCTGCCCGAGGGAATGGCGCCCCGTTACCGAACAAGCGAATGTCACTGCTCATCAGTCCTCCTCCGAACCCACATCGCGGCCACAGAAGGATATCCTCTCACTCGGACTCTGGTCTCGCGCTTGGAGAAACCCCCCAATGGATATCCCCTCCCTCCTCTTCTCTGGTGCTCGCTGATGAGGAACAAAGCTTTGCATCGAAGGAGGTACAGAACCTCAAGCAGGAAATCAAATCCCTCAAGGACGCTCTCGAGGAGACCAGGCATGAGCTATCGGAAGCTAACGAGGCACGAGAGGCTTCAGAAGAGTGTGCAAAGGCGCTTCGAGACTATATCTCGGAATTCCGGGTAGGGGAAGCGAGTTCATCACAATCAACTATGCCCCCTCCTCCCACAACGCCGGGGAAGGCCGAGGACCCCAAGATTACCTCCAAATGGAGTTTCAAGCTCTGGAACGGGGGCAATTCAGCCACAAGTCCTATCCCTCCCGCCACAACGCTATCACCACCAGCGTCCACAGCAGTCCTTTCGCCGATCTCATCGCCGCAGCCTCCAGCGCTGACCAGGAAGATTGGAAGTTTCTTCAGCTCTCGGACCGGTTCCGTCTCATCAGTGACACCTTTTACGACACAGCTCCCTGCCCAACAACCATCGATGTATCGCGCCAGTTCGGATGTTTCCTCTGTTACCGAGGAAGAGGAGCCGAACAGTCCGTTTAGCGACACATCCAAAACCCCTGGGCAAGTTGTGATACGGCAGTACACGGCTGGATCGCCTAGGTCGGAGGTAGACGGAGGAAGAAGCACACATACGGACGACAGGGAATCTGGCGACTTTGCGCCCACCCCAACTCAGAAACTTCCCATTGCCCTCTGATGCCGGCGACTCTGGTATTCTCCGGTTTATAACCGGGTATACATGGATGATGGACGGCTACTCATACTACGACCCACTCGCTTGCACTTTATGACCTCCCTATAGACCTACCCATCCTATTATTTCTTTTTCGTTCATGTGGTTTACCTTTTGTCCCCGCTATCGGTTTTTGACGTGATACATGTTCTACAGCCTGTAATACAAACACTACCAAGATGGATCAGAGGAAACTCTTATTACTCGTCAGAGCGGTGGGCGGTCCATCAGTGTGGCCGGACATAAGACGTGGCCCGGATATCCGAAACGAACCTGTGCTGCGGGTTCGCGCCGACGATTCCGTCAGCCACCAATTCACCTCCTGCCTCTTGTCCACAACATCCTTCGACCTATACCACTTCCCATGCCACCAACCCACTACCAAGGGGTCCCGATCCCCTCCCCAAACCCAAAACGAAGGAACGTAACGCTCTCTTGCGCAGAGTGCAGAAGGTACAATCAAGCTCGTCCCTGATTCTCAGGTTCATTGCTCGCCTGACAGGATCTACGCTCTCTAGGTTAAAACTCAAGTGAGTGAAACCGGGTAGCCCTCCCCCTCCATCCCGTGGAACGCACACAAGGGTCCTTGCAAGAGCTGAGCATTGATCAACGCCTTCTCGTCTCTCTCTCCCAGGTGCTCGCGAGTGTTTCCATGTGCCAACTGCGTCAAGAAAGGTATGTTCGATCTTCCTTCCGTACGCCACACATGAGCGTGGCATCTTCCCTACAACCTCGGAAGACTCGCGATCCCATGTCGTGGCTACTCTTCCCTGTCGCGTTTCGAGCATCGCACTGATCACGCCCCGCTTCTCCCATTTCCATTTATGCGGCGACTGTGATATCGCGATACAGGATGTGAGGCTATTTGGGTGCGTGCGACATCCTCTCGTCCTGGCCATGTTCTCCACGCTGACGAGCACCCCACTTTTGGCAGTGAGCCGTTTGTGGCACGATACTGCGCATTGTGGAAACCGTGATACTAAAATGGATCTCGGTTGTCCTTATTGTCTGTGATAGCCCAGAAGGTGCGCTTTGGCTATCTCATCGCTCTTTGCCATGATTTAACAGAGAGAAACAGGCTCCTTGACCACGGGTAAAGGCAACAGGTCCGCCCCATTTCATCTCAGTCCACGCTCGACCCTCACATAACTAATCCATCCACCCATCGCCATCCGATTTCACAGATTCGTTCTCGCCAACACGGAATTTCTACACGAGAAAATTAACGCGCTCTCGAGCCGGGTGAGACAATTAGAAGACGCCCTAGAGCAATCACACGCCAACCTTTCAACCGAACCTCACCCGTTGCTCACAGCCGAGCTCAGAGCACTCAAGAAACCGATAGAGAGAGGTAATGAAAACGAGCTACTCTCCCCCTTCCGAACCAATGGGCTTGGTGGGGTAAACGGTAACTCCGAAGGGGATAACGCAGAGTCGAACGATGTCCCTGATGCTGTTGGATCGTTGTAAGTCTTCTGAATTTCAAATGCTGGTTGTGTGGGGTTAAGGGGGCGAGCTCCCTCTGACGGCCTTTTCTTGCGCGGGTTAGGTCGATAAACCAATCGGGAAGAATGAACTATCACGGCTCAGCGGCCAACGCTATGGTACGTTGATTATCTTGCCCCTCCATGATTAGCTTTTGATGTATGTTTCAAGTATTTGCTAAATGTGGGTTCGTATTGAAACGCTATGTGAACGTAACTCAAGCCTCGGACTAGAATGAGGACTACGGAGAGGAAGAGGAAGAGGAAGAGGAACCAGAAGATGGGGTCCTTGTTCACGTCCCATGGCTCAGCTATGCCTTCCCGTTCGCTCCCAACGTCAGCCACGTCTCGCAACAGGTGCGCGCTCAGATCCTTGGATCCCTACCTCAGCCGGGAGACGCGGAGGAGTTGGCGGGATTTTATTTCCAGTACGCTGCCTGGATGTCAGTAAATCCCATGTCCCCGCTGCAGGTCGAGGCACTGACTACGAGAACCCAGGTACACACCGATCATCGAACAGGAATTCAAAGAACAGATATTTTCTCTTGTCTACGAAGGTGACTCCACGGCGGAACAGGATCCCCTTGAAGCGCACAAACTCGCGTTGCTGTTCTTCGTACTTGCCATGGGAAAGCTCACGGACCCACGAACTATGGACCTTTCCACGCAGGACGCAATGAAGTACTTCCATATCGGGAGGGCCGCGTTAACATTGAACCAGTCTTTGGAAACTCCTTCGATCCCACTTCTCCAGGGGTTGTTGGTTATGTGCCATTTTATGTTTCTGGCGAACATTGAAAGCTCGCGTTGGTTGACGATGGGGATCGTCGTCAAGTTGAGTCAGAGTGTAAGCGCCTTTTTTACTCCGATATATTCGAACGCTGAATAACACCTCACAGATCGGACTGCGTGAGTTCCTACCCCGGTACCGTTAGTGATAGGGTTGAGGGTTGACGTCTGAAACTAGATCGCGACGGAGCCAAGTTCGGTTTGAGTCCGGAAGAGACGCAGAGACACCGGTCTCTTATGTGGGAAATATACACATATGACTCGTGGCTGGTGCGTTGACTACCGAGGGATCAGCCCATCAGCTGACTGAGGTTATTACAGAGCTTGACGTTTGGACGACCGAGCTCTTTCCCTTTGTCATCGATCGACTGCGAGATGGCCCATGGGACATCCCAAAATGAGGCGGGCGAGCTAGAGATGAGCTGTAAGTCAGGTACCCCATCGTTGTCAGTCCTAGATTCTCAACGATTATCGCAGACTCGGCATGGAAACACCGGTTCTCGTCCCAGTGTTTGAGCATCGTACACAAGCAAGCGTTGGGCGCGCGCACGCCGAACTATCAAATTATCCAGGAACTTGAGAAGAAAGTGCGAGGATTTTATATACCGCCTTCCTTGCAAGTCCCCGGTTTCAGTGGCAAGACGTTCACAACTTCACTGGTATCTCCTTCCGGGGATGTTGAGGTTCCGTCGTTGCAATTGACCATGCAGAGGTACGCAACTCGGGCGATCAAGGAAATTAGTACGTGTACATCTCGGCCTCAAACTCAGGCAGTTGATTAGTGTTGTGTCAGCAATCTTCTACATGCACAGAGGATACTTTGCTTGGTCTCTAGAAGAGAATACGGGGGATCCGTTGGGCGGAAAGTATGGACCCTCTGTTTTAGCAGTTGTAGGCACCTTCCTGCTCATCCTGCAAAGCTTGAGCTAATTGGGAACCATCCAGCACTCTACGGCTTGCTCATTTATCAACCTCATCAAGAGCTTGCACTCGCAACAGCCAATGATGGCAGAACGGACGTGGTTCTTCCTCACGCACGTCTTTTCTTGTTCAGTCCGTGTCTTTTTTCCTCCGCCTGCAAGGTCCGATACTGACCGGAATGGTAGATCGTCTTGGGAGCGATTGTGAACAAGTGTCCGAGCATGGCACTGTCTCGGTCGGCGTTGTCTAATTTGGAGTCATCGTACTCGCTCTTCGAGAGCGTTTCGCACAACCCAAGGGTCACGAAGGTCCTCGTAAGCTATTTTTATTTATTCGTCAAGATTGCTGGGAGGTCCTCAACGTCCATTTGTAGCCGGTTCTTGGGCGGCTCGTGAAGAGAGCCGTCGCATCGATGAACGAGCATCAGTCCAAGAAATACATTCTCTGCATGCTGACCTCCGAGAATGTGATTATGAAGGAGGATGAGGAAGCCTTATCGAGTGTCCTGGGAGGGACCACACGATCGACCCCACGCAAACATGACTCGAGATCGGGGGAGACTGCGGAATCCCGAACTACCTGGGGCCAAGTATCGCTGAGCGAGGGGTCATCATACTCACTCCAGGTGTCCCACGATAATGCTCCCTCACCCCCTGTCGCCGATCGAGAGAGAGAGAACTCTCACCCCGAGTGGCAAAACACCTGGGGTCAGGTATCGCAGAGCGTGGGGTACCCATACTCTATGTATCCCGCGGGCCCCGCGAACCCACAGTGGTCGGCTGTGTTGAATGGGAGTACAGCAAATTGGTATAACGCTCGGCCGATCCAGTTCCACAACCCCAATCCCACACCGGTACCGCGCCAGCATCCTCACCAGCACCACCAACATCCGCCGTATATGAGTATGGATGGTACGACGGGGAACGCCTTCTCGTCGTTTGAGCAGACATCCTCCTCGTCGAGCGAAACAACGTTGCCGTACGACCACTCACGACAGCAGACGACACCGCCACAAAACGACGCCCACGCACATTGGCAGATTTTGCTCGTGGAGATGGGCGCGAATTATTCGTAAAGATTCCCCCCAGCTTTAGTTTCAGACTTTCTTTCTCATTCGTGTATCTACGGATGTTACATCGAGTCTGCGTTAAAAGATGTGGAATCCGAATTCTTACACCTGTTCATAATCGATTGTTTGTTACCAGTTGGGAACAGTTGAATGTCTCGCTTCGTTTATGTGCATACCCCATATTCAGGCCAATGGATGTGCCCAGCATGATCGGTTCGATTCATCTCCAACTCGCCCCTTCGGCTTCGTCATATAATCCACACGGCTCACTCGGCCACAAAGCGAGCTTATGTGAATATGGGTAAGTTAGCGGAAAGGATGGATTACCTGCTGAGGAGCCAGGTACAGTGTTTGGACGAACTGACGATTCAGGTGGAAGAAGGGAAGGATGCGGTGATGTTGTATTTCGTTTTTTCTTCTCTTATTTGTTGATCCCCTCACTACCTACTCCTTGACGACTCCTTGACGCATACGCATCTTGATACGGACGTTATATTTATCCCAATTTTTCTCCTCCCCTCGTTCGTTGAACTCTTTTTCTGGGATTGTTTTGATCTTGTAGATTCCAAGAACACGCCTATCCACGCCCAGAGCCGTTGCATTCGATAGGCGGTAGTAGTCGTGTGGTAGCCTTCGCCGACGTTTGGCTAGTGAGGGCGTGTGTGCTTGAGCTTGAGTTATTTGTCCGGGGTGAGTACGCTCGTGCAACCCGCGGAGGTGATGATCAATATCAAGAACTTGACGATCTCACTCTTTGCTCTCGATCTCCCACTCTCCCCCAACCCAAACCTTGCCTTACTCTCCGGCTCGCTTCGTTTAGCGTGTCCCTTCCTCTTTTTCCACCATCTCTCGAACATCGTCTTCGCTGGGACTACACCGGCCTCGTAGTTCGACATCCACATCGGACGCGATGGCCGGTCTCATCTCACCATCGCCTGTCTCCTTCCTCCAGGGCGGGGGCGGTGGTGGGACCACCCAGCAACAGCAGCAGCAGCAGTACAACATGGGCCAAGTTTTACCCCAGGCTTATCAACACCAACAGCAGCGGGCCGCCGGAAGTCTTGGGCTTGGAGGAGGGCTTGGGGGCGGCATTGGAGGAGCTGGCAGTGTTGGCGTCAATCTACCGTTCTCGGATACCCCGCCCCTCCCGGCACATCTCACTCATCAACAAGTCAACCAGTATATGAACGCGTTGCAGGGGTTACCGGTCGGGGTTGGGGTCGGAGGGGTTGGAGTTGGGGGTCTAGGAGGCGTTGGGTTGAATACGGGTGGTGTTGGCGGTATCAGCGGCGTAAGCCCCAGTCATGAAGAAGGGAAGTTGTTCTCCCTGGTCATCGATCTCATGGATCCGAACACGAGGGAGACTGCCTTGTTGGAGTTGAGCAAGAAGAGGGAACAATACGACGACCTCGCGATGATCCTCTGGCATTCCTTCGGTGCGTATCTTCTTATTCTGAGGCTACGGTCGGAGGATTAATCATGAGTTGACGAACAGGAATAATGCCTGCGTTGCTCCAAGAGATCGTCTCCGTCTACCCCTTACTTTCGCCTCCCAACTTGACCGCCCATGTCTCTAACAGGGTCTGCAACGCTCTTGCATTATTGCAATGTGTTGCGTCTCATTCCGAAACGAGGCAGCTGTTCCTCAATGGTGCGTTTTCGCCAGCATGTACCCCCGCAACCCTCCTAACAAAGCTACGCACTTTCCATGCAGCCCACATCCCACTGTTCTTGTACCCGTTCCTAAACACGACTTCCAAAACGAGACCGTTCGAATACCTCAGGCTTACGTCGCTCGGCGTCATCGGCGCTTTAGTCAAGGTACGTCATCCCATTCAATTCTCCTGTCCCCGGACGATTGGTTCGGCCGGTGCGCACGTTCGGCTTACCCTGGTATCCCTGTTTACAGCAAAACGACAACTCGACCGTGATTCACTTCCTGCTCTCGACGGAAATAATCCCGCTCTGCCTGCGGATCATGGAAACTGGCTCCGAACTCTCCAAGACCGTCGCGATCTTCATCGTTCAGAAGATCCTGTTGGATGAGACGGGTTTGACGTATATCTGCCACACGTACGAGAGGTTCTACGCCGTGGGGACTGTGTTGAGTAACATGGTAAACCAATTGGTGGAGACTCAGGCGGTTAGGCTGCTGAAGCACGTCGTGAGGTGTTACCTGAGGTTGAGTGATAACCCGAGGTGAGTAGTTTCCGAGTCTATGTACCTAGAGGTTAACGATGGACCCACTTCTTTCCCCTTCCACTAGGGCTCGCGAAGCGCTGAGAGCCTGTTTACCAGAACCGTTGAGAGATAATACTTTCAGTGCATTGCTCAAGGTTGGTGGTTGGTGGTAACTCCGCCGATGGTTCTCACCTTACACCATTCAGGGAGATATGGTCACGAAGAGATGCCTCACCACCCTCTTGAACAATCTGAATGAATCAACCGCCCACTAACTAATCCAGACCGAAAACGAAACCATGCAACAATATCCCCCCCCTCCTCCCTCCCTTCCCCCGCCTCCACGCGCCCCTCTATACTTTACATGTGTACCGTTCGTCCGTCGCTATCGATTGCTTTGCCCCTGTTCAACCCTCGTCCCTCGTATGATCACCAACCCGCGGTGGTGCAAACACAGATTGGATCGTCTCTAGGAGGGGAGATGCGAGGATTTGCCTGAGTCTCGCGTGAACACCTCCCTTCGTGTACTCTCAACGAGTCGGACGAGGGATCCACCAGCTGCAGGGAATGTACATCAGAGGTTCGATTGGGGTTCGGAGGAAGCTCTTAAAGGCTTCTACGGACTTGCAACTCGGATGGTGAGGAGAGCGGCGTCTCCCGTGGCGGGCTGAGGTGGCTGATGGAGAGAGAACGTATCGTGGGAGAGGGTTGTGCGATCGGTAGGGTAGCCTTGTGAGTGTGGGGATCTTTGAACTGGTCCGACCATGTTGGAGAGGTGTTCGGAGGATCACGTCCGCGTCCTGGGGGTCGAATGTGTAGGGCGAAGCTGACATCGCGATAGGGACTTGGTGAAACTGTGGTAGGGAAACCGTCTACTCTATTGTCTGCGTATAAAGTACACTTGAGGAAACTGCGATCGCTTTCGGGCTGGGTTGATCTCCGGCGCCAACTGGCGGGGTACCCGGGCCGGGTTCCAATCTAATCTATGCGAGCCAACCCTAACCCCTTCAACATGAAATCAACCTCCTCACCACAACCCCGATGTCACCTCCCCTGTCTCTCGTCGCCATCCTTGTGAGCCTCGTCGCCATCTTCTGTGGTCTGTACCAGACCCGACCCAAACCTCCCTACAAAGGTGCCGGTGTCTGGAAGGAGCGCAAAGTCAAAGATGTCGGGAAGGAGCTTAAAGGGACTTGCACGTATCTCGACGACCTGAAAGGGTGCAAAGGTGAGCGTACGCCTCGGCCGTTGGAAGTTGGACCCGGGTTGACCGTGGCTACTCCATTTGCGATTGCTCAGAGATTGTACTCCATGAACCAAGCGGATTGTTGTTCCTTTCCTGCACACCTCCCACCCAACATTCCCAATGGTACCCATATACGGGCGTCTACAACACCTCCGCCGCTGACACAGGTTACATCGCGACATACGATCCATGCTCCAAGAAGGTGACCAAGCTCACAGTTAGCGACTCCAAGTCTCCTCGTGGTCTCTCACCGTTCTGCATGGACATTGTACCGTCCACACGCAACCCACTCGAGTTTACGATATACGTCATCAACATGCGTCCACCTTTCGTTGGTCTCGACATTAACCTGCCACCTGGTATCAGGGACGAGATCGCGGCCGTACGCGCGAAGAGAGGGGGTCCAGACCCATCCGTTGAGGTATTCCGGTATATTCTTGGAAGCGACAAGATGCAACATATCTCGACATGGATAGATGAGGAGGTTATGATTTTCCCGTCGGACGTCGTGGGACTACCGGATGGGGAAGGGTTCTGGTTCACAAACGTGTACCCTTACAGGGCTGGGGCTGTACGAATCGCTGGCTCAGAGTTTTCTCTGCCGCTGATACTGATTCGCTTCGTTTGGAATAGTCGAACTATACCGTCGCGCACGTCCAACAAAAGCTCTCTTCAATTGGGTTCTGCGGGATCGATGGGTGCAAATTCGCCGCGACCGGGCTTGATGGCGCCAACGGAATCACACGATCTCCGTTCCACTCCAATGACACCTTCTACGTTGGGCGGACCCACTCCGGCGGTCTGAACTTATTCACGAGGCAACCAGACAATCGACTCCTGGTAGATGAGTACATCGATACTGGTGAGCGAGCCTTCGCCCGTATATGACCAGTCCCTAAGATGCCGCTCAACCTTCACAGAGGATGCCCTCGGGAGCCTGATGGTTGACAGTGAAGGTGCAATTTGGGCCATTGGTTGGCCGAGGCCCTCGGCGAGCGCTGCACGTATAAGCGACCCCGCCCACATAACCTGCGTACCTTCCAGCGTGTTCAAAATCACGCGCAATACCCGCAAGTCCTGGTTCTTTGGCAAAAAGGAAAAGTACTCCGTGCAAAAGGTTTTGGAGGACGACGGAACGAAGATCTCTGGAATAGGCGCCCTCGTCCACGACGCGACCCGTGGGAGGTTGTTCATGCATGGGCTTTTTGAGGAGAGTTTGATCATTTGTCAGACGAAGTGATCACTGCTCCGGACCCTCTGTCTCTTGGTTGAGAATCCGCCATCCGGTCCTTACTACGTATATTTATATGTTTTCGTTCACCCACTCCTCTGTGTATATGAGCATTACAGGTGTATCTGGCCCCTCTGAAATACGTTGTAGAGCTCCCCAAGATCCGGTGGTCAGTCCTACCAGAAGAGGGTCGGCACACGTGCAAGCTCGGGCGAGAGCAGAGCATGACCGCAATGTAACACCCGGGGTTCCCAGGAAGGCACATACACAGCCGGTGGAAGAAACCGTGCCAAAGGGGTAAATCTAAGGTTGGCAGATCCCACAATGTGGGACAACCTGATGAATATTCACTCGACTATCCAAGCAGTGGTATATATCAACACCATTTTTTGATACGGGAAGTGGTAACCCACAACATACAAATACACAGGCTGCATTTGTAGGACCCACTTCGCCTCCGACACAACGCACACAACGGGAACGTCCGAAGGAGAAACAAGCGGCCCGGCCAATCTGCTCCGCCATGACCCATTGGCTCGCTTGTTTCTCCCTCGGACGTTGCGCTAACTACGGACCAATGTGGTTGCCGGTGAACACGATGGAGCTATTGCGACTTTTCGGTGACACCAATCTTCTCAAAGATTTATTGAGTGACTGTCCGTAAGGCTACAGCATGTGCACACGAATATCCACCCCCTTATAAGGGAACTGTCAGGACCCCGTCCGCTGTGTCGGGTCCCGGATATTGGCTCTAAACCGGGCATGTGGAATCGCAAAGCCGGGGCAATTTCGTTCGAAACCCGGTCAACCAGCGAAATCACGGTGCCTAGGAAGAACCGCAACCCCACCCCCTTCAAGTTCACCAAATCTCAGCGCCATCTCTATGCTTCAACTATCAATCTTGCCGACATACGCTATGCGGAGGGCGATGGATATTGAGGAATGAACCTTGGCTAGTGGCACCATTCTAGAACAGTTATGTATATCTCTGGTGTTACGGATAGTCACCCACTCAGTCACTCATTGCTTACGCATTTGGCGTGCGCAACTCACTAAATGTTAGCAAATGCGAGATGATGGGTATTCTTCTGTATGCCGATAATTAGCTCAATCAATGTACAGCTGTTTTGGTAAAATTACATGGAAAACAAAACACAGTATCTCCGAACACGTACGAGGGTCCGTCAAACGATCCGAATAACCTACTTTACATTATCCATAGGAATACATCCAACTGCACCTGGTTACATTATGTTCTGTACCCCGCGCATGACGCTGGACAGGAACGTAGACCCATACTCAGGGTGTTGAATGCAGAGCGACGCGCCTGCACACGGGGGACGCCGACCTGCTGCGGCGAAACACGTATCGAGTAGATCCCTGTCGAGGAAAGGTTTCTGAGAGATTCCGAGGAGTATGCTCCCCTTTAGTCCATCGAAGCAACTGCAACCTGTGCGACGGAAAAAGGGCTGGAGCCTAACCCAGGTCACGTCGACAGCGTCCACGAGTAGATCCTGACGAATCGCATGCTCCGTCAACAAGCGATGATAGGTTTTGGTTGGCATCATTCGGATGTGTTCCTCGGATATTTGACGGACGACATCAATCGAGAATGTGTGCTGGACCGCCACCTTTGTCTCCTCTTCGAAGCCATTGCGACAAGCAAGGGCGTACACTCGGATCGGGTCATCGTTCAGGAAGGCAGGAGTAACGAGAAGTTTCTTGAGTTTCGTTATAACGCCCCCCGCTATGTACTTGTCCGCAAGTTGGAGGAGGTCGTCCAACAACTGCAGATCTGCGATGACGGGGGGATCGATCGGGTAGGTGAGTTGGAGGAAGGTCTCGACGACCTCGGCGGATTCGGTAATTTGGACGACGTCGAGACTTGTATCTTCGGAAGTGGGGGGAGGCGGTTGAGGGATGGAGAAGGTGTCTCGGAAGACGGTTGATGCGATGGATAGGATGAGTTTGTGAACACGGAAGTCCTTGAACTCGTCCGACCCTGGCTGAAGAGGCGCTCGGAGGATCACGTCAGCATCGGGGCCATCGAACGCGTAGGAGGAAGGTGACATCGTGGTGGAGCGCTGGCTCGTACGAGGGCGGGGAAGTCACCGATTCCGATTCTGCTCTCTGTCGATCATTCAGTGACGATGTAGGCGCTTGAGATGCTTCCGGAGCAGGGCCGGGCCGGGGCCTCTCACGGTCGTCGGTCCTATCGGACGAGGAAGAGTGGATACGTACGAGCTCGGGCAGGTCGAGCACTACCGCAATCGCAACACCAAGGATCCGCAGCGCACTCGAGGGAAGAAACCGTGAGGTGCTCAAAGGGCACGTTTTTTCCATCCTTCCAGAGGCTTAGTGGTAAATATCAACGGAAACAGATCATAGAAACTAGGGCTTCCACTGTGGGTCGACGATTTGAGAGATCAAGGGAAGTAAGTACTACGGGAACAGAAACATAAAAGCCTCGGTGGTTTTTGTACGCTTCCAATGGAACTTCCAGGTTTTCCAGCCCATGCACGCGTTCCGCTGGGCAAAGCCGGTGGTTCCATACGCTTCAACGGGTAAAACCACCGAGCAATGGCGGGTAGTGGCCAAGCACTTGAATGCTGGCTTGTAATAGTTCCTCTGTATCGAGTACTCTTACCGTCAACAATAGAACACCTTACAGCTCGGACTGGACGCGTGGGACGCGAGAGCAAAAATGGTCTGAGCTCCTCGTCGTGATTTTTTGTTTTCTTGAAATTTAGCGCCTTTACGCATGTGGAGGCGCCCCGACGCGCTCCCGTGAACTGAGCTGGTAGTTCGACGTGCCTCTACTAAACAGGTCAGCCATTTAATGCAGCCCGTTCGTTTTTCATTCGATAGATGCACACTGATGATATACAGACAAATCTACGCGATCCTGGGCGATGAAAGCGCACGGGGAGTGCGTCGGTTTTGAGCGATCATTTTCGAGATGGATGGAAGCGCGCGGGAGCGTGTTGGTTTGGGTGCCGTTTCTCTGATACAGGGAGGGAAGACCTAACGGGCGAATGACAAGGAAGCGGAAATGTGGTTCGACTTCCACATACCAACGCAGTGGCTCGCTCGGAATCAGAGGCGGGAAAGAGGGCTTCTCGGAACCAACGTCACCTCAACGACATCATCGTGGTAATTGAAATCCCACCTTCGTTGAAGACAGCCCCACACAAGGTTACGGTTAGGAGTAGATTCAGCGGGAGGTGGGGTGGTACCAACGCGTGCAGAGCGGGCGGGTCAGGAGGGGGGAAATTTTTCGACGGGGTGGTTGCGGCCGGGCTCGCCTGTGTGAACAAGGAGCGGCGAGCCCTAAGTCGCGTAGCCGTGTCAAAGCCACACCGAACGTCAAACGGAGTAGAGAACCATTTCCTTTTCCGTCTTATTCCGGCATTTCAACCGTTTCGTACCCGCCCTCCCGGCGGTTCCTCCTTCCGCACCGAGCGCCCGGTTCTACTTTTTTAAGCGGAAATAAACGACGAAAAGTGGCAAAAGTGATCACTTTCAGCTAGAGTCTCTCAGCCACCAATAAGAAGAGTGGTGAAAGTGATGCGTTGCACGAAGAAAGTCCGCGAAAAGTAAAAAGTGAAGCCGCTGCGCTCGCTCCGATTGCGGAGATTAGATAAGCATGTTATATTATATAAAAAAGGAAACAAGTCTACCCTTTTTGTTGACCCCACTCCCGAGCTCGACTAATAATCATCACGTTCTGATTCTTCCTAGTGGCCTCGTGGCGGTTCCGGTTATTTATTTTGTAATATTAACAGGGAATGTCTCCACTGACCAAAGCAGCATTCCTCTCGGAACCTGTGCACCACCTCTCAGTGTAATATGAACGGAAGCGAACCCATTGAATTTCGTAAACTTGATAAAAGTAGATGTGGACCCTCGGAGTCTCGAACCACCCCCCAGTTTGTCACCACCTACCATGTTAATACCGGAAAAGTACGTTGGGTCAGCTTTGGCCGTGGTCGCGGCTACAATCGTTCTCGCTCTGCTACGGAGGCGACGTGGCCCGAGACGTCCCCCGTACCCTCCTGGACCGAAAGGATACCCGATTATAGGGAACGTGCTTGACTTTCCGAAGGGCCTCCTCTGGGAGGAGTTTGCGAAGATGGCTGAGGAGTACGGTGAGCGGCGGCCATTCCGAGGCTCGCACTCGCGTGTTTGGTGTCTAACGCGGGTGGGTTGCAGATACGGACATATTGCACCTGAAGCTACCTGGTTCGCATCTGGTCGTGTTGAACGGCAGCAATGCCGCCACAGAACTACTGGATCGGCGCTCGGTCATATATTGCGATAGGGTACACAAACATTTTAACATCCCGTTCACGACTTCAGCGCTTACAGACACCTACTGCTAGCCCCGGTTGCCCATGGCGAACGAGCTGTTCGTGTTGTCGTACACTTCCGTAACTATGTTGACTAACGACCGTTTATTTTAGGATGGGCGGGGGTTCTAGGACCTTCTTCCTGATGCGCTACGGTAGTCTCTGGCGTACTCACCGCCGGTTAATTCACCGCTTCTTCAGCGTTTCGAATACCAATATATTCGACGACAAGATCTACCAGGCGGCGAAAGTCTTCCTCCGTCGACTGCTCGAATCACCCGAGCGTTGCGTGAGTCACGCGTCATTGTACGTCAGTCCTCACTTGATCCTTGCACCGTCTCGGGCTCACCACGCGTCTTTTGAAGCCTTGCCGGATATTTGAGCTTGTCTGTCGCGTACGGGATGGACATAAAATCTGAGAAGGATAAGTTTTACTCGGCGTCTAAGCGTACCATGGATGGCTTTGCCCAAGGCCTGATGCCTGGAACCTTCCTCGTGGATTCCTTCCCCATCCGTATGATTTCTAATCGAAAGGGTTCTCCCAAATGATCTTACAATGTTCACTCTTACAGTCAAATATGTTCCGGATTGGTTCCCCGGAGCCGGTTTCAAGAAGTTTGCGAAGGAAACGAGGAAGGGCCTTGACAACTCCATGGACCATCCGTTCCAATACGTCAAGGAGACTTTGCAGGTTTGTGAACCTCCCTTGCCGCACCTTGTCCAGGTACCTTACTGGAACGTACTTTAGTCGGAAGGCCCCATCACTTCATCGATCGTAGGGACGTGTTTAGAGGAACTACCGGAGCTCGCTAAACAAGGAGCTGACGAAGGGGTGATTCGGGATGTGTCTGGGACGATATTCCTTGGTGAGCGTCAACCACATAGCACTGGCGGATGTCATTTAACGTGTTCGTCGTGTGCCCAGCTGGCGTGGACACGGTAAGCAGGACACGACTGCAAGTTATCCGTTGATCAACCCTTTCGTAAAGACATCGTCCGCCATCAAATCGTTCCTCCTGGAGGCGACCAGGCATCCTGAAATCATGCGTTTGGGACAACGAGAGCTGGATGAAGTTCTTGGTGGGGAACGTTTGCCAGAGCTCTCCGACATGCCTAGGTTGCCGTTCGTCTGGGCTATCTCGAAGGAGGTCCTGCGAATGAACCCTCCGGTTCCTCTCGGTGCGTACCCCTGAAACGTCATATCCTGCATTGTGCTAGACGGGTTCCAGGGGCACCACATCGGTTGATGGAAGATGACATCTACGAGGGAAAATTCATCCCCGCTGGTACTACAATCGTAGACAACGTCTGGTAAGTTGCCCTGTTCCGTGGGCACTTTCCGGCAACCTGGTTGAGTGTCAAAAAGGGCCATGCTCCGTAATGAGGCGGTCTATCCTGACCCGAACGCCTTCAATCCTGGCCGGTTCCTCAAAAACGGTCAGGTCAATCCTGAGGTGAAGGATCCCGAACAAGTCGCGTTCGGCTACGGTAGAAGGTATTTCGTTTCACGATGGATGCTAATCTCGTATTCCCCGCGTGACACAAGTTTTTAGGATCTGCCCTGGAAAATATTTCGCTTCACGGATCTTGTTCTTGACTATCGCTCACACCCTCGCCACTTTCGACATCTCACCGTCTTTAGATGAAGATGGGAATCCTATCATTCCGAAGGGGGAATTCGGACCCTCACTTTTCCTGTGAGTACTTTGTGTTTGAGTCCTGATGAAATGAACTGTGTTCTGAAGAGTTCCCAGCCATCCGTTACCTTTTGAGACTTCCATTAAGCCGCGGTCCGCCCAGGCTATTTCTCTCATTACAGGAAACTAGACGATGTATGGTTTGGTATGATGAGAGCGCTTGAGTCATTCGGGAGGTTGGAAGGTTCGAGGGGTTGCCTTCGCAGGGAATTCGGTCAACCGCAGCTCCGAGACGGGCCAAAGAACCACGAAAGTTGCTTGGAGATGGTCCCCTGATTTGTATACACCTCATTTTGCCAGGTTGTTGTATTTTCGTGACCAGTTTCTTGATTTTTCGTCATTATTTCTTGGGCTCTCCTGGCCTCGACTTCTCTAAATTCGCGACGCTAGCCAATAAACTTCTGAAATGCGGCGAAAGTACTATTTTGGCGACCGATTGGCTGGTGATCCACGCCAGGCCCCGCCGCCACAAACAATCGCTAAACATGCGGCTTTGATTGACCGCCCGGCGTCCTTCGGAGCCGCTCAAGAATGCTTCCATCCTGTGGTCGTCATATCTTATTGTGCGGAGGAGCGCTGAACTCGGCTCTCCCAGTGTTCCCCGCAGCAAGCTCGAATCTTCCCTGCACAATAACCATTGAACTCGTCCTCCAACTGTACTTGGCCCAAGTTCAACAATCCACTAGAGAAATGGCATTCCCTGCGTGTTGTCTCTCCACACGGGTTGAATTCTGGTGGGCGTTCTTGGTCTCGGACTCTGCCGCCTGCTGGTCCTAACCAAGGTTGGCCTCGGTCCCCGCCTTTGTGGCGCCAAGCCTCGTTCAAGTCGACTGGTTGAAGGTTGGACCGTTAATGGACTCGCTCATCCTGTCCTCCCACGAATGGGAAGAATTCTCCGTCCCGTGAACGGCGGTGTTGTGACGGCCTCGCAGTATAGCTAGGTAGGGGCTATCGAACTTGCATGGTGAAGCTGACACCATGTTCGGAAGTTGGAACCCGACACGAAGTTCCATGCGTCTCGAAGTTAGCGGGACCGTGCGGGTGCATCTCGGCCAAGGGTTACTTACTGGAACATTGAAGGGTAGGAGGAAGGAAAGCACTGAATTTACACAACCCTTCTCATTTACACATACTCTCGCTGTACTATGAGTTTGATACACCGGCCAAACTTCCCCTCCCCTGGGCGGAGTTGCGCCCATCCACTTCGGGTGTTCCGATAGCTACCCGAGTTTCTTAATTTCATCGAGGACGTCGGTGAAGTACGCAGATATCACCTTCGCTGACACCCTACAGGACGAATCAGATCCACATTTCGACTGGGGCCAACCCGAGAAATCGGAGAGGCACAAATCGAGTCTCTCCCTGTCGAGAAAGGGTCTCTCCCAAATCGCGATGATTATATCCCTGCGTAACCTTGCGTAGAACCATTGACCGCAGGTGCAGACGCCGGACTTCTGGGGCGGGGATTTGACTTTGTTGAAGGCGGATATAAGCTCGGTCCGGTGAGTTGCATGCGACATTAGCAAACGATTGTACGGCTCTGCAGTCATCATTTGTAGATGGGTAGAGGGAATGTCTCGGACAAGATCGATCTTAAATGTGTGTGGGATCGCCAGTTCCGCATCCTCGTTGAGACCCATGCGACAAGCAACAGCATAAACTAAGATCGGATCGTCCCTCAAGAAGGAAGGAGATACGAGGATTTGTCTGAGTTTCATGTGAACGCCATTTGCCATGTACTTTTCAGCGAGTCGGAAGAGGTCGTTCACCAACTGCAGGGAAGGGCCTATGGCGGGAGGTTCGATTGGGTAGATGAGCCGGAGGAAGATCTCGAAGACCTCCGCGGGTTCCACAACTTGGATGACCGGGAGAGTGATGCCACCTGTAGTGGACTGGGGTGGCTGAGGGAGAGAAAACATGTCGTGGAAGAGAGTTGATGCAATGGATAAAATGGCCCCATGAGCACAGAAATCCTTGAACTGGTCCGAGCCTGGTTGAAGAGGTGCCCGGAGAACTACGTCTGCGTCTTGGGCGTCGAATGTGTAGGACGACGCGGGCATTGTGGGAGAGACTCGGTGAGTTTGGGGTGGCGAAGGAACGATTGAAAGTAATCGGTTCCCCTGGTTCGCCCCTGACGCAGACGCGTGATGGGAGTCAGTCTGTCCGATGCGACAATCCCAAAATCGATCTACGACCTACTCCTGACGAGCCTCTGGGACTGTCGAGTACATAAGGAGAAATGGTCACCTTGGAGGACCTGGTCAAAGTGACGAAAGGCACCAGAAGTCCCACTCGTATACTGATCCAAATGTGGTACGAAACGTGCGAGCGGAGGGTCGAATTGGACCCTTCTTGTTGACACATTCCTATAGGACTACACAAGGGTTTGGGATAAATGCTACTAAGTACAACTGTCATCGGATACGCGCGTCAGGGCCGGTGGAGGACCGTTACGAGAAATTAACTGGGCACGCATCCAAAGCGATATGCGCCCACCTGCCTCGGTATTTCAACATCTACCCGAGTTTCTCTATTTCCTCGAGTATGCTGGTGAAGCACTTGGAGATTGTCTGCGCCGACACCCTACAACCTGATCCATTCCCGCATGTGGACTCCGAGCCCGTATAGCCGGAGAGGCACGAATCTAATCTTTGCCTGTCGAGGAAGGGTCTCTCCCAAATCACGAGGCTGATCTTATCGTCTAACTTCGTGTAGAACCCGCTGGCACAGGAACACCCGTTGGTAAGGTAGCCTGGTGGGCCCTTGACTCGAAGGACGGCGGCTATGAGCGCGGCCCGGCGAGCGGCATGTGCTGCCAGTAGGCGGTTGTATGTTGCTACTGTCATCATCTGGAGGTGGGAGTGGGGGATATCTCGGACGGGGTCGATTTTGAACGTAAGTGAGATCGCCTGTTCTGCCTCCGCATCAAGGTTTGCGCGACAGGCGAGGGCATAAACCCAGATCGGGTCATCCCTCAGAAAGGAGGGAGACAACGCAAGGATTTGCCTGA
>Ga0307511_10001588_pt1 | contig 24106 bp, 37 predicted proteins | sample 13_EM_MG_FD_200266 | JGI IMG/M metagenome (GOLD analysis project Ga0307511, IMG submission 200266) | Populus trichocarpa ectomycorrhiza microbial communities from riparian zone in the Pacific Northwest, United States - 13_EM | ecosystem: Host-associated > Plants > Roots > Unclassified | place... | reverse complement strand
TCTGGTTCATTTGCATACCTTTCTTACTGGAAGATGTATCCTAGCCCAGTACTGCTGTTACTGCTAGCAGTATTAGGCAATTGTAGCCTATGGTATGGCCTAGTTGCAGAAAATGGTGGATAGACTGGTTTCCCAGTCATTCCACTCATGATTGTACTGAGAGGCATGCTGTTGGGGTAGTTAGTGTTAGTAGAAGGTGGTAGGAGGTGTGGATATGAAATAAAGATGTGGTTTACTACTACGGAAGGTGGTAGTATAGGAGTGTGGTTTAGTGAGAAGGAGAAGTCAGAGCTAGAGGGGAAGGAAGAGCCTTTATATGTTCCTGCTCTGCTTAGTGTATCTACTATGAAATTTTCCTTTCCCTCTATGTGTTGTATGGTGATGTCAAATTCACTCATTGCTTGTTGCCACCTGATCTTCATTTCTTTATTTTAACATGTAGTCATAAATGTTAGCAAGGGTTTGTGATCTGTAAGTACTATCACTTTGTGGCCTTACAGCTTACCCCTGAAATGCCTCAGTGAGTCAACAATTGCTAATAATTCCTTATTAGTTGTTGTGTAATTTGTCTAACTCTTATTAAGGCATCTTAAGTGAAATGCTGCTGGCCTGATCACAGTATCTTCTTTCAGACCTATCCATCCTATTAGTCCCACATTACTTAGATCTGTTAGCAGGTATATTTGTTCATTTGATTCATAATTAATTGCCTTGAGTACTTGTAATGGGCGATGCCAACAGTAGCACCGCGGGCCGTTTAACATAGTCTATACTATCACCGGAGTGATAGTGTATGTCTGTTATTGGTTCCGCTAAGTCGAGTACTCAGAGGGTCATTGAGAGCACACAGATTTCCCAAGCGGGAAGAGAATTAATAGGGGTAATCTCTCTATATTGAAGCTATCTAAGGCTTGTGTGAACTCTTTCTGAAGTGATCTGATATGAGAATCCTCTTCCAGAAGGGCGGAACGGCTCAGTACTTATACTTGCCGCCAAGCCTTCTGAAATCTGAAAAAAAGCTGTTTTCTGGCCTTTCCAGAAAACCTGCTCTCTGGCCGTTCCAGAAATCACTCCTCCATGACCATAAATACAGGTGTGGGAGGTCAGTCCTCCAGTACTTAGAAATACATGTGTGGATGCGTAATGCATCATGATAAAGTAAAAGTACATATGGACCGGATACACTCAAGGTAATAGTACGTAAGGTACTATGCCCGAGCTATCTGGTATACATGATAGGTGCTAGGAAATGCGTACTAAGACAATTATAAGAAATGTTCTTCTATTACACTTCCCCACTTAACAGGATTTCCTACTCTCGTTGTCTTTCCCAAGACGGAGGTAGTACGAAATACCAGGTGCAAGCACGACAGTTATGAGAATAGCACTCTTCGCAATGAACAGTACGAGACCATCGTAACTTCCAAATCATCCATAGTAAACATTCCTGACACAAGGAACAATGAAAACATCCGATAGATACCTTGTTTAGCATACTTTCTTCCATTGTCAATTCAAAACAAAAAGCAGGAACGCGGGATTGCGAGGTTAATTCAACCGGCGCGAATCAGTACTTAAGGAAAACATTAAAGATATCTTTTGCAAGATTGGTAGCAGTGGAGGTGAGGTCTTGATCGTCAGGACTGAGGGCGAGAACTCTGTCTCGTTTAGTTTGAACAATTGACTTAGGGGTTTCTCGAGTGTGACGCTTCTTGTGTTTCTTGGAGGATCATCATTGCTTGAAGGTGTTGGAATAGTTTCCACTTGTCCAAAAGTCTTGAACGATTTCAAGGCTGATGTCTTCAAAGTTGATCCACTCATCGTTATCACTTCCGTAATCTTTCCATCGTACCAGGTATTGGCCTTTGCCGGTACGAGGAGCAGTACGAAATTCGAGTACTCGTTCGACTTCCCATCTGCCTTCCGTTACTTCGCCAGGTTGTTCTTAGTGACGACCTGGGAAGTTGGTTGAATCGTTTTCAACATAAGGTTTGATCTTGCTGATGTGGAAGGTATTGTGAATAAGAGAAAGTCGACTGTCCGTTGACAGGTCGAGTGTATAGTTGTTGCACTTCCTGTTGACGTATTGAATACGGAATGGTCCGACCCATCTAGGCTTCAATTTCCTAGCTGTGTTCAAGAGGTTTAGGTTCTCCATGGAGAGTAGAACCTTTTGGCCGGCTGAAAGAAGTGGTGGAACAGACCGCTTCTTGTTGGCTTGTTTCGCCTGCTTGACTTCGGAGGAGTATAGGTTGCAAGAGGTGTCAAGATGATGTTCCTCTGCAGGGGTATAAGGAGTGATTGGGTTAGGGAAGAAGGTAGGACCTATCTTTGCCTCAAAGCCTAGGAGTGAAAAGAATGGACTGTGTTGTCTTACTGTATTGTCTCGAGAGTTCAACTGGAGCTGCATCTCGGAGAGTTTGTGTAGCCATTCGTTTCCTTCGACCTTGCACGCCCGTGCGGCTTGGAGGATTGCCTTGTTGGCAATTTCTGACTGCCCGTCCGTCTGAGGGTGGTATGCGGTAGACGGTTCCAACTTGATTCCCTTTCTTGCTGCCCAATCCTTGAAATGGTCAGACATAAAGAGAGTGTCACAATCAAAAACAATATAATAGGGATAACCAATAATAGAAGCAACGAGCGTATTAAAGGTATCAGTGCACTTCTCCGCCGTAAGATTATCAGAAACTGGGATAAGAAACATAAATCCTGATTGTCTACAGTCAATCGTCCAAAGTCTCGAAAAGCAAATCATATGATCCTCTTCCAAAGGAATGTTCGGGTATAAGGTAGAGCAATAAGTGAAAAGAGGAAACATTTTAAGAAAATCCATAGTGATATCTGTACAGGTTCTTGCAGGTACATGTAACATAGTTACTTGTCCTAGTGGTGGCTTGTTGCTATACTTCGTCCGTTGACAGGTATCACAACTCGCCACGTATTCCTTAACGAGCCTTGAAAATGGCTGGCAAATATATTTATCAGTCAACCATTTCAACGTTTTCTCAACACTACCATGTGCCGTAGCATCATGAGCTTCCTTGATTGCTTCTTCGAGGTAGTTCTTACCGTTCATGTCGAACGTGCTTGGTAAAACCAGCCTCCATTCTCCTTTCTCATTCTTCCTGTACAAGAACCCGTTGTCCTTGCTTACTCCTTTCTTCCCTTCTGGAGCGTTATAGAGCTGGCTCCACATGGGGCATATTCTGATACATGAGATGTATGCGTCCCTCATTCTATCATCTTTGTCAAAGTAAGCAGCGAGATAGAAGCCGGGGTCATCTATGGGGCCGAAGTCGAGATCAAAGTACATCTTTGCCATATTGGTTGCTGGCACGATCCTATACCTAAGGTCTGAGTCTGCCTTGCGTTTTGCCTCGCATGTTCATACATGGTGTCTCTCGCCTTTGCAGAAGTTGCACCGACGTGTGGCAGTAGGTGCACGAGAAATTGACATCTTCTCCTGTATTTGAGGGTTGTAAACGAGATTGTTCTCCTCAGTGTTTGTGTCGTGTTGTTGGTGCATACATCCCACTCCTGGCACATATCTCATAGGATTAGTTAGGGATAGGAGGGTATTATGACCTTGGTTAGATCCGCTAGCTTCTCCGGAAGCTGCGTTGAGTTCTGATCTGGTGGTGACTGCGGCAGAGAGGAAGGAGGGTCTTTCCTCGTCTGGTACGATCTTGATGATGTAGTCCCATGGGTTGTTTTGTGCGGGTTGTTGACCCCATGGTTCGTGGGGAGCAATAGGAGCATTCCTGATTGCCCATTCTTCCGCAGACCACATGTGAGTGCGGTTAGGAGCTTCTTTGATGTTAAGCTTAGAAATATCAATATCAGGAGTCTCAGAGGAGGGGGTGTTGTTAGGAGGGATAGTGGTAGCTTTCAATTTCCATGAGTCTTGCTGACTCGACTGGAATTCCTTCTCCTTCTGATAAACTGCCTCTGCTAGAGTGCAGTCTAAACATTGGTGTCCATAGGTTCCGCAAACTGAGCATCTGGTGGTGGGAAAGTAACGATTCCCATTCTGATGCGAGCTACCATGCGAGCGGCAATAGCAGTCCTGACATTCCGGATTGTGTTGCTTTAGATGTTGCTTGTTGTGTTCTCAGGGATCTTTGAGAACATCTGTAATGATGGCGGGAATATTCTCGTCGTTGGTGACGGAGGAGGTATCATCTGCTGGAGCGCTGATGTGATGATAACCATTTAATTGATCATGTTCAACAACGTGGGGGTGAGGATCGAACTCATACCCGTCAAAGATTTCTTTGGGGATGGTGGAGAGGATATCCTCATCTGATTGCATTTCTTCCTCCTTGATGTCGTTGTAATCTTCATAGTCCCCATCGTTCCCAATGTCTAGGTAGGGACAAGAGGGGTGGTGACCGAGGCTTTCGTCGCGGCCTGCGCACTTGTTGTAGTCGCAGTTCGTGCGCTTGAAGTTGATACAGCCGCGGGAAACCATTGTGATTTCTTCTGGTATGGGAGAGACAGGAAGGTTGTTGGTAGTGATAGAAGTGTGTTGCACATTGTTATTGTCTTCTGTAGGATCGATGCTCTGCGGGATGAAGTCTTGTTCCTCGGTGGGATCGAGGTAGTATTTATGCTTCCTGAATAGAGCATCTGCAAACAGGTTTTCTTTTCCAGCTGTATGTTCGATGACCAAGTCGAATTCTCACATGTTAGCTTGCCATCGGGCTAGCTTCTGAAATGTTTGTCATGGTCGGAGGAAAGAGAGTAGTGGTTGGTGATCCGTAAGAACCGTGAATTTGTGGTCTCGGAGTTGAGCCTCAAAAAACTACAGGAAGTCAATAATAGTAAGTAACTCTTTTTGGTAGGTGGGGTACTTCAGCTGTGAGGGGCTGAATTTCCGAGAATGAAAACGACAGGGTCGAATTGATCCTAGTTCTCCTTGTCCTATCCATGATCCTAGTTCTATATCACTAGCATCACATACCAGGTATTTTGCCGCTTCCGAGAAAGGGTCCAAAGGTTTGAGAATCTTTGGAGACTTCACAAGTTCCTTGATTTTCTCGAGTGCCCTAGTATGGGTATCCGTCCATCTCCAGGGTGCGTTTTCGACTTGCAGTTCTGACATGGTGCTTGACCAGAAGGCCAATTCCGGACAAAACTTGCTTAGGAATATGACAATGCCGAATATACCTCATAGTTATTGACGGTTGCTGGGAACCTTGAAGTCCAATACTTTCTTGCGCTTATTAGGATCCATATGCAACCCATCTGGAGTTAATATGTATCCTAAGATATCTAGACGTTTGGTGCAGAAGTGGCATTTGCTAGCCTTCAACCAAAATTTCTAATCTAGGAGTCATTGTAGAACCTTCCATAAGGTAGCTACATGTTCGTCGTAGGTATCTGAAAAGATAATAATATCGTCGATGTAGATAACAAGGTCCTTGAAGACCATGTCCTTAAAGATTTCACACATGGCTGTTACCATGGTGGCAGGAGCATTGGGGTCGCCTTGTTGCATGATGCGACTGCGGTAATATCCCATGTGTGTGAGGAAGGTGGAGTGTAGTTCCAAGTCTTCTTCGATTCTGCTATTGTGGTACCCATCTGCTAAGTCAATCTTACTCCAATATTTCCGAGCAGCGACTAGGTCCATGAGTTCTTCAATGCTTGGTAGAGGTGTGTGGTTGGGGTCAACCGCTTCATTACGATCCCTGGCGTCCAAAATATGCCAGAGTTTGGTGGGATCATCTCGTTTGCCTTGTACGAACAGAACTACCGTATTGGTATCATGTTCTGCGCGATATATCCGTCCTGACGCTTCTTCTTCGGTGAGCTGTCTCGTTAGCTCAGCGTAAAATTTGGAGGGTGAGGGTCGCCATTTTGGTACCCATGTAGAGCCGGGTTTCGGGCAGATTCGGTGGTTGATAGTTCTGAGGGGTGGGAACTCGTTGGGTGTGCTTGCCGGAAATAGCTGGGTGAATTCAACGAAAGAGTTGAATTCCCAACTTTCTCCTAGACTCATAGCTGACACCATGAAATCGAAGTGTGGTAGAGGATAGTCTGGTGCTTCGTCTTCTATGAAGAGAGCAGCAGATGTGACTTGCCCTGTAGCAAGCCCTGCTTTTCTCCATTCCTTGAGTGCAAAGCATGCCATCCCTTCTGGTTGGATAGTGACAGGCTTTGGTCCAGCTGGGATTAAAGCGTTCAGTGCTGTAAGCACAGGCTTGCCTAGGATCATATCCCAGCCTGCAATATAAGCTACATAGGGTGTTCTTGTTTCCGTATATCCTCTGTAGTCCACGGGACATCACACGCCTTTTCCATCATACCCTTTGATCCTTTGATCGTGGTGGTGAGTAACTTCTGGACAATTCCATAAGTGGGTAGGCCTTATAGTTGTACGAATTGTGCATTAATGAGATCTCCACTGGTGGTCTGTAAACCCACAAGGGCTAATGCCGGGTGGCCCTTGACCTTGACCCGAACATTAATGTAGTCTAATTCTTATGTAGAGTGGGGTGTTGACTTGGTTTTGCCCTTGTAGTAGTTCTTGACAATAACTGATTTGGTGGTGTGTTGCAGGGATAGGACTTGTACGGCGATGGGCATGGGTATTTTAGATATTCGCTTCTTGCATTCCTCAAAGGTGTGACCAGGTGCACGGCACCAAAGGCACTTTCGATCCCTGATCAACTTCATTTTGTCTTGTGATGTTAACGTCTTGTTAACCACTTCCGAGTCCGGATCCTTGGTGGTTGTTGTTTTCGTGGCAGGGGTTCTTCTAGGATTAGAACTTGTTTTCTTGTTGTCTGTTTTCCGATCCCTGCAGTGATTTTACTAGGGTTCGGAACTCGTTGGGTAGCAGGCTGGCGAACAGGTTTGGGTGTAGCTGAAATACGTTCATGTTTTCATACAGCCTCATATGATTCCGCTTTCTTGACCAGGTCGTTGAACGTCCATGAATCAAGTATTTGAGGAACAAGAGTGGTTTCCATGTAATCCGGTAGGTGGTTGAGGAATTTCCTATGTTTGACTTCTTCCGAGATGCATTGGTTTCTATCCTTGTCGATAAACTTAATCTGAAGTTCCTCCAGCCAGTTGGCAAAGGTTTTGATACCCATGTGTCATCCATCCTTGTGGCGTGATGCGGCCTCCCATTCCTTCGAAAGAAGTACCTTACTAGTGGAAGGAATAAGGAATTCCCGTAGCACTAGCATGAAGCAGAAAAGGATGCCTTGTCCTTTTCCTTGATGAGGTGGTGGTTATAAGTAGTGAGTGCACTGCGTTTCAGTTTGAATCCAATAAAGTCCAACACTTCCTTCGATTCCAATCTTATACCTTTCATACTTAACCATCTCTGTATCGCGTTGACCAAAGTGTCAAGATACTGTTAATCTCGCCATTTCTTATCTCCACTGTTGAGATTTTCTGGAGCATCAATTTTGATACCCTTCATTCGTTTGGATATTTTTGATTCCGTTGAAGGTGTCACAATTCCTGTCGTCATTTCCCATTGCTGTTGTTCTAGTGTCTTACCACGATCGGTTCATTTTTTGATCTTCTTGACATTGTTCTTTAGTTTGCGTATGCTTCTGTGACTGTGGACTGACGATCTGCTGCTAGAGCTTCCACTGCTAGAGCTACTATCGTATCCATCATTACCTCCTCCGCCTGCTGTGGTACCTTGTCCTAACGGAGAGGTTTGATCCTCATCATCTTCTCCATTGTTTGGGTTGCCCGTATCTGAGGTATGTTCCACAATGTCATCTTCTGGCACGATGCCAGTTTGAGATCCTGTGCTGACTTCTGATGCGGAGCGTTGTTTGGTTGGCGTCTCAGGAGGGTCCCTTCTGTCTTGTCCTTTTGGTCGTTTAGCTATAGGTGGGTCCTCAAATTGCCCTGGTACAACAGGTAGAAGGAGGTGCTGACCATATAGCATGAAGGACATAATATCATCCCATTCCTTCAGAACCCAGTGAGGTTCTGTGAGTTGTGGAATCTTGGGGTGTTTCAGGCGCTCAGCAAGCACCGTGGTAAGTTCCAAGTCCTTACTTTCGAATGGAATAGTTGTGTTCTAAAGATAGTGTTTGGTTGTTGCTTCGAGAAGCAGTTGAATGTCCTTTGGATGAAAGCAGTGAAGATACCCAAGCGTTGGTGCAAAGGCGAGAATATCACGTATTTGAGGTTGTACTTTCCTTCAGTTTGCTTCTGTCATGGGAGGTGACTCAAATTCTCAAGTTGTGAGGGGAGAGTCTTCTTCGGGTTTCGTAACATCGATGGTGAAGATGGTGACTGGTGGTGGTTTGACTTATTCCTCCAACGTCCGTAATTCAGGATTGTGGCTTTTCTTTCGTAGTGTGTCAGATATTAACTTCTTGATGTCCTCAGGAATCAGGGCTAATCTTCTTGACTTGTGGTAGGTGTAAGGCTTGTCCATCTTGGAGGCCATAATGTCACTTACTTGTTCGGATATTACGAGTTATTTTTCTCCCTTGTCCGTATATTGTGGGGACAAGTACATCGCTCCGGACGTGAGTGATTTCCGATCGACTTCGGATGACTGTGGCTCGGCTCCCTACTTAATATGTAGGTAGGATGATGGGAACGAGGAGAGCACGGATGCTGGTTCATCGTTTTCTTCCCCTCCTGCGATGGTAGGTACTCCTAAGGCGTGGGTAATACCAACGATGCCTAAGATGCCCTTCCCGATGGAAGGTTTTGGAGATAGTGAGGGTGGCGGCAAGAAGACCATAAGGTGGTCTCCTTATATGTAAGAATTGGGTAGCTCAAACTCCTCGAGTTTTGAGATGATACCAACTGAAAATGGTGCAGTTGGGAAGGAGGATAGATGTGCCAAGCCTGTGAGGAATCTGGTGTTGTATGGAACAGGAAGTAGCTATGTAGTTCCTGCTGTTCTTTCGTATGTTTCTTCTGGTGGTGAGAAGAACGAGGGTGAGCCGTGGGATAGTGATGCGTATTTGTACGCTGCGATTATTCCTGGGACGTATGGTGCCGCGATGTCTTATGCTCTCTAGTATAAGAAGATGAATGGGGATTGTAGTTGCCAGGAATGCAAGAGGTGCTGTCGATATTGGTGGGTAAGGTGATGGAATGAGGGTGGAATTGTTTAATGGTGTATACCACTGCCCGTTAGAGCTGTGCCATGTCTTGCACAAGGTCTTCTGTTGACTGCAGGTTGAGAATATCTCTGTCTCGGTGTTGGATAGTTGTTGCTAGCTTTCGTTGAATGTAATGTGTTGTTGAATGTGTTGACGTCTGATAGAGGTGAGACCTGAAAAGGTATGATAAAGATACCAATGGGTGATCAGTCCGTGGTAGTAGGTTTTAACAGTTGAAGTATTTTGTGTGTTAAAAAAAATGTAATGGGCAATGCCAATAGTAGCACCGCGGGCCGTTTAACAGAGTCTATACTATCACCGGAGTGATAGTGTATGTCTGTTTTTGGTTCCGCTAAGTCGAGGACTCAGAGGGTCTTTGAGAGCATACAGATTTCCCAAGCCGGAAGAGAATTAACATGTGTAATCACTCTGTATTGAAGCTATCTAGGGCTTGTCTGAACTCTGTCTGAAGTGATCTGATCTGAGAATCCTCCTCCAAAAGGGCGGAACGGCTCAGTACTTATACTAGCCACCAAGGCTTAGGAAGTCTGAAAAAAACCTGTTTTCTGGCCTTTCCAGAAAACCTGCTTTCTGGCCGTTCCAGAAAGCACTCCTACATGATCATAAATACAGGTGTGGGAGGTCAGGCCTCCAGTACTCAGAAATACAGGTGTGAATGCGTAATGCATCATGATAAAGGAAAAGTACATAAGGACTGGATACACTCAAGGTAATAGTACGTAAGGTACTATGCTCGAGCTATCCGGTATGCATGATACGTACTAGGAAATGCGTACTAAGACAATTATAATAAACGGTCTTCTGTTACCATACTGCATTACTCAATATTAGATCTTTGACTTCTTTACATGCTTCATCAAGTAGGTGAGTCCATTTAAATTGTTTTATTGATCCTTGTAGTTCATATAGGAATCTGCCTTTAGGTGCTAGGTCCTTGCAAAATCTTGCAAGTTAGTTTACTACACTCATGTATCTTTGTATTTATCTTTTTTATTTGTTTTTTTTTGGAGTCTATACGCCTAATCACCCTAAGGCTAGGCGGCACCCCCATTCCCTCCCCTTAAAGGTTCGGTATACCCACGGGAAAACGGGCTACATAAACGTCCTGCCTTCCAAACCAAAGAGATATATAAGGAAATACCCCCTTCCACCACCACACCCGCTACCGGTCCGTCCCCGAATAAGTGTATGCTTCCACCTCCATGCCCCTTCCAGCCCTCCACATACATATATGAATCCTCCGCCTCCACGCCCCTTCCGGCCCTCCCCTATCAAACTAATTCACAAAACAGGAAATCAACGCAGGTCAATTTTAGAGAAAAACGTCTCCACCAAATCAACCCTATAAAATCCCTTCTCATCCTTTTCCTTCCTGGCCCACCTTGCCCTATCATCCATATCTTTCCATGTACTCCACCTCCGCCCTATATCCTCTCCATGCGTACAGAACAAGGCTACGTGCTTGCCTGTCTCCGCATATCTACCACATTTCCGGCATTCAGGGTCATCAGTTTTTCCGATCTGGTGGCGCCAGGCTTGCAGGTTGCCTTTTCCGGTGCGACATTGAATGTATGCGACTCTTGCCTTCCTATTCCATTTAACTACCCTGCCCATCCCAGCTCCCTTTACTCTTCTTTCTTCCTCCCTCATCCTCTTCCATGCCTGCTTCAAGCGCCCTTCTGTGATCTGGGGGTCTTTGGGATATAAGTTCGTGGCTTCTTTGGCTAGACGATCGGCTTCCTCGTTGCCATGTAATTCGTTATGGGCCTTGACCTATCCGAAAGATACTGCGTTGGGGCCTAGTCAAAATTGCCTTTCGCTTATCCCTTCAATCACTATCTTGAGGTCACGAGTCCTTGCTTTTCCTGTACGACCTGCCTTCTTCACTCCCGCAATTGCTGCCTGTGAGTCTGAAAGGATTAGTACATTGGTTTCGCTTGATGCGTCCTCCAATGCCCCTCTTACCCCGCACACTTCTCCGTCCCACACTGTTGCCAGCTTGCCTAGTGTGGCCCCTTCGAGTCTTTTCCCTCCTTCCACGTACCATCCACCTCCTACCATCCCGTCCTCGTTCATACTGCCATCAGTGTAGACTCCTGTGGCACTGCAGTATTCTCAGGCTTGATTAATGGCTTTAGTCCATACTTCTGCCTTAGAGTCTGCTTGAGCCTGAAGTTTAAACTCCGGGACCTCCACCTTCTCCACTCTACCCCCATAGCTAAACTTCTCATGTCTCTCCTCTTTCAATACCCCTGCCTTGCTTTGAATTGCCGTTAGGATGCAGGTAAATCCATCTGGGCCGACAGTGTATTCTTGTCCAAAATCATCCCACTCTCTCCTATCTTCTTCATTCTTTCCCTTTTCATCATCAAAGATCAAGTCTCCTAATGCAGTGGTGTCTCGCATTATTTTTCCCATGAGTCTGGCTTGTGCTGCATCCAACGCCATTCTCGGGGACTCTACTCCCGCAATCTGACTGACCAGCTCTATTCTGGATCCATGAGTCACATTGACACATTTCTTCAGAGCCTGATATTGCAGTTGCTCGAACTCCTTCTCCCAATCTCTCTGTCCTCTCCAACCCAGTTCTAACCGCCATAGGGCTATTGCTCGGATCATGCCAGTGTAAATCTGTCTCCAGCTGGTGGCACTGATTCCCCACTGTGAATTTCCTAACCTGTAGAATTGTGCGAGCATGGCTCGTGCCTTCTTGATTCGGGCTTTCCAATGTTCCTTGAACGTAAGACTTTCGTCCATGATAATCCCCAACCACTTTACCCACTTCACATCCTTGTTTTTCCTCCTCCTTTTTTTTTGTAGGACTAGCCTTTCATGCTTCGAGTCTTCCAGGGGGAGGTGATTCTCCGCTGCTATCCGATTTACTATTTTATCCGCTTCGTCCAGCACCTCATCCATATTTATCCCTCGTGCAATAATTCTTTCCCATATTGACACCCCTAGATGTAGGTCATCCACATATGATGTGAGTTCGAGATCGAATGTAGGCCATCGTTTGTTTAACGCTTCCTCTATTTTCGTGATTATTGGAGCCATCTAGCTGAGGAAGATCACTGGTGAGAGAGGTGATCCCTGGGGTGCCCCGATATTCGTTTTTCCTTTTCCTCGTACCTTCCTATCCCATTCCAACTCAAACTCTCTTGCTCGGAAGAACTCTATTACCCACGGTATCCACTTCCTGCCTTCTTCCGACTTTTCCAACTCTCTAATCACATCATCCTCTCATACATTCTGGAACCCTCCTTTAACATCCCAGAAGTTCCATCCCACTGCCCCCTCCGCCGCCATACATCTCTAAGCCCTTGTCACCACCCTTAGCGCTGCTTCCGTGGCCGACCTGCCTTTAACCGATCCGAATTGGTGTCTATGTAGGAGACCCGACTCCTGGAGTCTATCTGCTACCACCTTTTCTCCTAATTTGCCGATGCAATTGATTAGGTTGATGGGTCTCCAGCCTTTTGTTTTACTGTGGTCCTTCCCTGGTTTTGGAATCATGACTACGTTGGGATGTTGCCACTCCTTTGGTATTCTTCCGTTGATCAGGTTCTCCCCCACTTCTCGAACGACCTCTGAGCCTAGCTTGAGATCAAGTACTCGTTGGATTAACTTGTACCCGATTCCGTCTGGTCCTGGTGCTGACTTGTTGGACGTTCCCGCTAGGGCTTTCCTTACCAGCTCCTCCATCTTTTCTTAGCTGATACTAGTCGCCCACGAGTATCTTTCCCTTTCTTCCTCCTGCTCGTCGACTTTCCTGCCTTTATTTCTCCACCCAAAGTGGTCTCTGATCAGGCCGTTTTTCTTTCCGTTGTCCGTTTTGAGGGGTGCTCCTGTCGTGTCTGTTAAGTCTCCCATTGTGGCCTTGAGGTGCCACGGGTCCTTGGCCCACTTGACGATTTCCCACAGATCTTTTTCTCCATTTTCTTTACAGAAAGCCTGCCAACACTCTTTCTTTTTTTCCCTGACTAACGTTCTCATCTTATCCTTCTCCGTCTTGCACCTTTTGATTCTTGCCGCTTGGTCCAAACTCCGGTTGGACCCTTTCCCTCTCCTGGCATCCCGAGTGATCTTCAACTGTTCCGATAGTTCCTCATTCCACCATCTCTTGGATTTGTCGGTGATCCGCATGGTGCTGCAACAGGCTTGTCGGAGCATTTTCAGTTTCTCGTATGGGGTATTTCCCTCTAGTTCTTCATACCAGTGGAAATCCCCCTTTTCTTCATCTTCTTCCGCCATTTCCAGCTCAACTCCGAGAATATTCCAATCAATCTTTTCCCTAACTACTTCCTCCAACTTCCCGTTCCAGTCAATTTCTGCCATAATGGCCCAATGGTCAGAGAGGAATTTGTCTGACTTGACTTTCTGCCAGTTCTTGGGTCCTCTGCTGATGAAGATGTCGATCCGGCTTTGCTGTCTTCGTCCATTGACTATTCTTTCCCAAGTTGGTCCGTCATATTCCCCCCCAAACTCAAAACCCTTTTCCACCATCCACTCCTCCATGACTTTTCCTCTCGTGTCATCTTCATTGAGGGGGTCCCATACCTGGTTGTGTGCATTCCGGTCTCCCACTAAGCAATCAGCTTCGTTTAGACTTTCGAGCCACGTCCTCCACACCCCTCCCGACAATTTTCCATCTGCATAAATCCTATCTAGCTTGTGGCCCCACACCTCCACCAAAGCTAGTCTCTTATCTTCTCTAATAACTTTCACCACCCCGTCCATTTTTTTCCTCCAGTATACTATTGTTCTCTTCCCTTTTTCCACCTTCGACCCTAATGTATATGAGGGGTGAGATTGTGTCCCAGTCCCTTTCTTATCCACTCATGCTTCTCCGACAAAAACAATATCGATCCTACTCTTTTTACATCATTCCAGAAACGTATGTGTGCCCTCGCACTGTCCTGCTACGTTCTGGTAAGCCACGCGGAGGCCCTTAGAATAGGTGTTTTCCTAGTCCCGGTTGTTCGTCCGGATACCAGTATGACTTCTCTACCGGCTTCTGTGCAGTTGGACCGAAACGATCTGGGGTCCATTCTTCTACATCGTCGTCCAACACCTCCGAGATTCTTGTGCTGGAGGGTTCTAAGGTGGCTCCCCCGGTTGTCTTTTGGGCTGGCTTCTTCCAGACGTTCCATCCCTTCTTTCTCTCAACCTTCTCAAAGCCGTCCTTATCTATCTTCACCTCCTCCACCTTTCTTTCCTGGGTCTGTTGGCCATTCTCATTTGCTCCAACTACCTCTGAGTTCCTCTTCTGACCTCCGGAGATGCGCGCGGACGCGGCTCTGCTGACTGAGGAGCAACTTTCCCTCTTGTATCCCCTTCCTTCACAATTATAACATATAAAGTTGGACCAGTGTTGGCCCTTGTTGTTGTTGTTGTTGTCCTTGGTGTTGGTGTTGGTGTTGACCTGCGTGGAGGTCTTTTTCTCAATCGTCTTTCCCTTCTTCTCCTCCTTCTTTTGTGGTGGTGGGGAGTGTTTAAATTCTCCCATCTTGTTCATGTCCATCATCTGGACCTGCCTTCGTACCCCTTCCCACATGACCCCCTTTTCGACCAGCTTCTTCGCCTCCGTATGGTCTGCTGCATCGAAGGTTAAGCCAGTGGTCCTAGCACCTCCCCATTGTTTCGGGAACCGATGTCCTCTCTTCATATCCTTGTTTTCCTCTGTCAACTTCTTTCCAATATCCCTTCTTCCCCTCGCTACCTTCGATGGTGCTGCTGGCATCAACATCCTGACGACTTTCTCGTCCTCCATCCATGCATTCAGCATGTCTCCCTTGGCTACAAAAACGGCCGTCATGCATTCTGTCACCGTCGTGAGTACCTCTTGCTTGGTGCAACCTTCTCCGATCTTGCTGATCGTCCACTTAGACTCGTCGTCCTGGGAAGCCTTTCCAATTTCCACCGTGGTATGCCATGGGATGGTGTTGTTGGTGATTGCCTTTTCTCAGAGTAAGGCGGTGACTTTATTAACTCCATCCTTGACCTCCGCCTTCCCCCTTCCGTCAAATGGTTGCATGTGTGCCAAGATTATCTTAGCCACCTTAAGCACCTTGTTTCCTACCACTACTCTCTACTCTCCTACCTTGCTCTCAGGAACGACCTTCGCTTCGGCCTCCAGCTTATCTTTCATTGACATTGCCTCTTTCAGTTTTTCCCCCGCTGACACAATTTCCTCCGGTGTTACGGCTTGCTTCGCCTTTGCTGTCAGCGCCTCGATCGTGTTGTTGACACTCTCCCAGGCGGCCAGCCTCCCCTTCCAAACCACGTCCGCTTGAGCTGCCACCTCCCTTGCCTTCTTATCTTCCTCTTGGTCCTTTTTTGTCCTCTCCGCCTGTGCCTTCTTATCCAGTTCAATCTTCTTGATCTGTTTGGCCTTCTCCGCATTCTTCTCTGCCTCCGCCTTCTTCTGCGCTGCCTGTCTCTTTGCCTGTACTTGATCCTCCGCCGACCCTGATCCACTGAGACATGCTAACATCGAGACCTGTTTGGTCAGCTTCTCAAGTTGAGATTCGATCCTTGACATGTCTCCGGTATTAACTTTGGCCGCCTTATGAAAGGTTATCGCAGCCTCTGCCATATCGATGGCATCTACTTCACTCCTACCGGTTCTCACTTCTTCTTTCAATTTCTTTCAACCTTTCCCCTCTCCAAGTCCTCCGGAATAAAGATCCGCCTCGATCATCTGCCCAGCTGCCAGCACCTGACCTTTGGCCGTCCTATAATCTTGTGTCGACTTCCACCACTTCTTTCCCTTTTCCAACTCACTGATTGCTGTCATCACCCTTCCGTGCAACATAATACAGATGATTAGATCTGTAAGGGTTCTATTGTCGCAGGGTCGATTCCGTGCGATTTCCTTTTCTTCCTCTTCCTCGCCTTCCATTTCCTCATGTTCCTCCTTGTCTTCCTCACATCCCGCATTACCTGTCCTCATTTCCTTCGCCACCCTCTTGACTTCATCATACGACAGCTTTTTTACCGCATGTTTGCTGACGTTTAAACCCTCGGGGGCTTTCCCTTCACCTCGATCCACCTTCATCTTGACGACTGGTACTGCAGGTACCACCTCCGCTTTCGCCCTGGGTCCGTTACCCTCGGTGCCGGTAAAGTTGGCCAGGAGTGGCTTTTTCCGGTACCTATCGAGTAGTTGGTCCCTCGTGAGGGAGCCATCTGGGATGGACTCATCATCCGAGTCCATATCGTTATCGGAGTCTGGTATAACGACCTCCGCTGCAGTCTTAATAGACTGTTGTGTTGCCTCCTGACTCCAACCCCTCTGACTGTCCTCCAATTTCCAACTAGGTGGGTGGGTCACAAACAGATTAGACCTTACCTAATCGAATTTTCGAGGGTCAGTGGCTTCCTCGGAAATTTCCATCTTCTTTTGCAGCATGTCGAGGGTGACCCCTCCCCTGGTCAATTTCCCCTTCCCTTTCTTCGCAGACTTTTTCCTCATCGCTTCGTTCTCTGACTCCATGTCTTCGTTCTTCTCCAAGGCTTCCTCGATCCTTGCTAGCTGAACTGCTGGAGTACCTGTTTCCTTTCTCATCCCTCTCTTCGGAGTAGACAAATTGAGTTGATAACCCATGTCGTCTACCGCCTCTCCCAAGGGTTTTAGTGGTCTGCTTACAATAGACTCCAGAACCTCGTCCAACGTTTCCATCATCTGGTGTTGGACATCTAATCCCTCCATCGCTCCATTCGCAGCTTCGTCCTGGATCACCAACCCCCTGTTGAGGAGTTCAATTGCCCTTTCTGCCGTAGTGTCATCTATGACCTAAAAGGTTTCTTCGTCTCCTCTTCCATTCCTCTCGATGCTGGTGACTGCTAACTCGAAGGAGCCTTCAACTGAGAATTCCTTGCATTGTCTAGCAGAAGTAGACACTGCTATCGCAAGAGCAACCTCTCCTCCAAGCTCTTGAAACTTGGGTATCGCCAGCCAGTTCGTAACATTCTTCAAAGTGAGCTCGCGTCTCACCTTGAGATCACCTTCTCCATCGGATTCGAGTAGTAATTTGGTACTACCCTGGCCCCAGTCTTTGACTGGGCCAAAGAGAACACCCCTGGCGTGCGGTGCAATGTTGCAATTCACCAACGAGACTCGATCTCAGAATAAATTTATTGTAAGAGAGTGAGAGCTGGTGATTGGTAGATTAGAAGAGGGATAAGTGCAAGGTTCTGGGTTACGTAGCAACGGTTGTTACGTAGTGGGCAGAGGCTTGTTGAAACTATTGTGGCAGTTGTGCAGCGAAGCCGTAGAAACTGATGGAATCGCAGAGAATTGGTGTGGGTGGGCCGGACCAATGTAAATTGGGGCGGTTGCCACATAGGTTCGTTAGCGGAAAATCGCGCACTTTTGAGCGGAAAAGTTCAAAAACTTTACCCTCGGGGGGATTTTGTAGTTTCACAAATGGAGATAAATAAAATAGATCAAGTTGCACGTAAGAGCGCGATGAGGAAAATAAGTCAAAAGCCGAAGTCGGGGTGGTCCTGGTTGTTGAGTTCTCGTAATCGCTCAGTCCTTGGAAGTCGATGTCCGTGTTTGTATTTATCTTCTGTTGGTGGGGGTCTTAAAGTCTACTACCTTTTTGATTTTTTCAGGGTCACCTTATAGCCCTTTGTTGTGTAGGATATACTCAAGTAATTACATTTTTTATGGTATTATTTCTAATAAGGATATCATCTAGATATATTATTACTGTTTTACCAATGAATTCCCTTTGCAGCCAATTCATTGCTCTCATCATTGCTGCAGGTGCTTTAAAGTCACCTTATTGCATGACTAGTGAGTCAAAGTTTCCCATTTAACATGAGAATGTTAAATGTTTGACTGACTCAGGATGGTGCCTAATATTGTGATATCCATTAGTTAGGTCTAGTTTGGATTTAAATTTCTTGCTGGCTAGCCAATTGTAATGAGGGATGCCAATAGTAGCACCGCGGGGAGTTTAACAGATTCTATACTATCACAGTAGTGATAGTGTATGTCTGTTATTGGTTGCGCTAAGTCGAGGACTCAGTGGGTCTTTGAGAGCATAGAGATTTCCTTAGCAGAAAGTGAATTAACAGGTGTAATCTCTCTATATTGAAGCTATCTAAGGCTTGTCGGAACTGTGTCTGAAGGGATCTGATCTAAGAATCCTCCTCCAGAAGGGCGGATCAGCTCAGTACTTATACTAGCCGCCAAGCCTTCTGGAGTCTGAAAAACCTGTTTTCTGACCTTTCCAGAAAACCTGCTTTCTGGCTGTTCCAGAAAGCACTCCTCCGTGACCATAAATACAGGTGTGGGAGGTCAGGCCTCCAATACTCAGAAATACAGGTGTGGATGCGTAATCCATCATGATAAAGGAAAAGTACATAAAGATCGGATACGCTCAAGTTAGTAGTACGTAAGGAACTATGGCCGAGCTATTTGGTATACATGATAGGTGCTAGGAAATGCGTACTAAGACAATTATAAGAAACGGTCTTCAGTTACACTGTCCCGCTTAAAAGGATTTCCTACTCTTGTTGTCATGCCCAAGACGGAGGTAGTCCAAAATAATAGGTGCAAGCACGACAGTTATGATAATAACAATCTTCGCAATGAACAGTAGGAGACCATCGTAACTTCCGAATCATCTATAGTAAACACGCATGACATAAGGAACAATGAAAACATTCGATAGATAGCTTGTTTGCGATACCTTCCTCCATTGTCAATTTAGAACGACAATTAAAACCGCAAGAAGGAAGGCGGAATTACCAGGTTAATTCAACTGGGGCGAATCAGTACTTTAGGAAAATATTAAAGATATCTTCTGCAAGATTGGTAGCAGTGGAGGTGAGCTCTTGATCGTCAGGACTGAGCGCGAGAACTCTATCTCGTTCAGTTTGAACAATTGATTTGGGGGTTTCTCGAGTGTGACGCTTCTTGTGTTTCTTGGAGGATCTTCGTTGCTTGAAGGTGTTGGAATAGTTTCCGCTTGTCCAAAAATCTTGAACAATTTTAAGACTGATGGCTTCGAAGTTGATCCACTCATCGTCATCACTTCCATAACCTTTCCATCGCACTAGGTATTGGCTTTTACTGGAACGTGGAGCAGTATTTAATTCGAGTACTCGTTCATTTTCCCATCTGCTTTCCGTTACTTCACCAGGTGGTTCTTCGTGACGACTTGGGAAGTTGGTTGAATCATTTTCAACATAAGGTTTGATCTTGCTGATGTGGAAGGTATTGTGGATAAGGGAGAGTCGACTGTCCGTTGACTAATCGAGTGTATAGGTGTTCCGCTTCCTGTTGACGTGTTGGATGCAGAATGGTCCGACCTATCTAGGCTTGAGTTTTCTAGATGTGTTCCCGAGCTTGATGTTCTCCATAGAGAGTAGAACCTTTTGGCCGGCCGAAATAAGCAGTGGAAGAGACCCCTTCTTGTTGGCTTGTTTTGCTTGCTTGACATTGGAGCAGTATAGGTTGCGAGAGGTGTCAAGATGACGTTCCTCTGTAGAGGTATAAGGATTGATCCAGTAGGGGAAGGAAGAAGGACCTAGCTTTGCCTCAAAGCCTAGGAGTGAAAAGAATGGACTGTGTTGTCTTGTGGCATTGTCTCGAGAGTTCAACTTGAGCTAAATTTCAGAGAGTTTGTGCAGCCATTCATGTCCTTCGACCTTGCACGCTCATGCGGCTTGGAGGATTGCCTTGTTAGCAATTTCTGACTGACTGTCCGTCTGAGGGTGGTATGCTGTAGACGGTTCCAACTTGATTATCTTTCTTGCTGCCCAATCTTTAAAATGGTCTGACATAAAGAGAGTGTCTCGATCAAAAACAATATAATAGAGGTATCCAATTACAGAAGTAACGTGCGTATTAAAGGTATCAGTGCACTTCTCCGCCGTAAGGTTATCAGAAACTGGAATGAGAAACATAAATCCTGATTGTCTACACACTATGGTCCAAAGTCTCGAATATCAAATCATATGATCATCTTCCAAAGGAATGTTCCGGTATAAAGTAGAACAGTAAGTGAAAACAGTAGACATCTTAAGAAAATCAATTGTGATATCCACCAGGCTCTTGCAGGAACATATAACATAGTTACTTGTCCTAGTGGTGGCTTCTTGCTCCACTTTGTCTATTGAAAGGTATCGCAACTCGCTACGTATTCCTCAATGAGCCTTGAAAATGGCTGGTAAATAAATTTATCAGTTAACCACTTCAACGTTTTCTCAACTCCGCCATGTGCCGTAGCATCATGAGCTTCCTTGATTGCATCTTCTAGGTAGTTCTTACGATTCATGCCGAACGTGCTTAGTAAAACCAGCCTCCATTTTCCTTTCTCATTCTTCTTGTATAAGAACCTATTGTCCTTGCTTACTCCTTTCTATCCTTCTAGAGCCTTGCAGAGCTGGCTCACATGGGCCATATCCTGATGCATGCGATATAGGCGTCCCTCATTCTATCATCTTTGTCAACGTGAGCAACAAGATAGAAGTCAGAGTCATGTTTGGGGCCGTCTCCGAGATCGAAGTATATCTTTGCCATATTGATCACTGGCATGATTCTATACCTAAGGTCTGAGTCTGCCTTGCGTTTTGCCTCGCATGCAGATGCATAGTGTCCCTCGCCTTTGCAGAAGTTGCACCGATGAGTGGCAGTAGGTGCAGGAGGAATTGATGTCTTCTCCTGTCTTTGAGTGCTTTGAACGAGGTTGTTCTCCTCAATAGATGTGTGATGTTGTTGGTCCATAAATCCCACTCCTGGCACATATCTCATAGGATTAGTGGGGGATAGGAAGGTATTATGACCTTGGTTTGATCCGCTAGCTTCTCCGGAAGCTGCATTGAGTTATGATCTGGTAGTAACTGCAGCAGAGAGGAAGGAGGGCCTTTCCTTGTCTGGCACAATCTTAATATTGTAGTCCCAAAGGTTGTTCTGTGCCAGTTGGGGACCCCATGGTTCGTGGCGGGCAATAGGAGCATTCCTGATTCCCCATTCTTCCGCAGACAACATGTGAGTGCATTTAGGAGCTTCCTTGATGTTGAGCTTGAGGATGTCAATATCGGGAGTGTTACAGGATGGAGTGTTGTTAGGAGGAATAGTGGTAGCCTTCAAGTTCCATGAGTCTAGATAACTCGACTGGAATTCCTTCTCCTTCGGATAAACTGCCTCCGCCAGAGTGCAGTCTAAACATCCGTGTTCGTAGGTTCGGCAAACTGAGCATCTGGTGGTGGGAAAGCAACGATTCCTATTCTGGTGCGAGCCACCATGCGAGCGGCAGTAGTAGTCGTGACAGTCCATATTGTGTTGCTTTCAATGCCGCTTGAAGTGTTCCTAGACATCATTGAAAACGTCTGTAATGATGGCGGGAATATTGTTGTCGTTGGTGAGTGAGGAGGTATTATCTGCGGGAGCGCTGATGTGATAATAACCATTTCATTGATCATGTACAACAATGTGGGGGTAAGGATCGTACTCATACCCGTCAAAGATTCCTTCGGGCATGGTAGACAGAGTATCCTCATCTGATTGCATTTCTTCCGCATTGAATTTGTCGTAATCTTTGTAGTCTCCGTCATTCTTGTCGTCGAGCTAAGGACAAAAGGGGTGGTGACTGAGGCTTTCGTTGTGGCCTGGGCACTTGTTGTAGTCACAGTCCACGTGCTTGAAGTTGATGCAGCCGCGGGAAACTATTGTGATTTCTTCTGGTATGGGAGAGATAGAAAGGTTATTGGTAGTGATAGAAGTGTCCTGAGAGTTGCTTGTTTCTTCTGTAGGATCGATGCTCTGAGGGATGAAGTCTTGTTCCTCGGTGGGATCGAGGGAGTATTTATTCTTCCTTGATAGAGCATCTGCCAATAGGTTTTCTTTTCTAGCTGTATGTTCAATGAAGAAGTCGAATTCTCGCATGTAAGCTTGCCATCGGGCCAGCTTCTGAGATGTTTGTCGCAGTCAGAGGAAAGAAAGTAGTGGTTGGTAACCCGTGAGAAATGTGAATTTGTGGTCTCGGAGTTGAGCCTCAAAGAAATTTAGGGAATCAACAATAGCAAGAAACTGCTTTTGGAAGGTAGGGTACTTCAGCTGTGCGGGGCTGAATTTCCGAGAATGAAAACGATAGGGTCGAATTGATCCTAATTCTTCTTGTCCTCTCCGTTATCCTAGTCCAATATCACTAGCATCACATAGCAGGTATTTTGGCGATTCCGAGAAGTGGTCCCAGGGTTTGAGAATCTGTAGAGAATTCACAAGTTCCTTGATTTTCTCGAGTACCCTGGTATAGGTGTCCGTCCATCTCAAGGGTGCGTTTTCGCCTTGCAGTTCTGACAGGGTGCTTGACCAGGAGGTCAATTCCGGACAAAAGTTGCTTAGGAATATGACAACGCCGAGTATACCTCGTAATTCCCAGCGGTTACTGGGAACCTTGAAGTCCAATACTTTCTTGTGCTTCTTAGGATCCATATGTAACCCATCTGGAGTTAATATATGTTCTAAGATATCTAGACGTTTGGTGAAGAACTGGCATTTGCTAGGCTGCAACCAAAACTTCTCGTCTAGGAGTCGTGGTAGAACCTTCCGTAAGGTAGCTACATGTTAGTCAAAGGTATCTGAAAAGATAATAATATCGTGGATGTAAATGATAAGATCTTTAAAGACCATGTCCTTAAAGATTTCATACATGGCTTATACCATTGTAGCAGTAGCATTGCGGTCGCCTTGTTCCATGAAGCGACTCTGGAAATATCCCATGTGTATGAGGAAGGTGGAGTGTTGTTCCGAGTCTTCTTCTATTCTCACATTGTGGTGCCCATATGCCAGGTCAATCTTACTCCAATATTTCCAGGCAGCGACTAGCTCCATGAGTTCCTCAATGCTTGGTAGTGGTGTGTGGTTGGGATCAACCGCTTCATTGCTATCCCTGGCATCTAGGATGCGCCGAGGTTTGGTGGGATTATCTCATTTGGCTTCTCCGAACAGAACTACCGCATTGCTATCATGTTCTGCTTGATAAATCCGGCCTGAGGCTTCTTCTTCGGTGACCTGTCTCGTAAGCTCTGCACAGAATTTGGAGGGTGAGGGTCGCCATTTCGGTACTCATGTAGAGCTGGGTTTCGGGCAGATTTGGTTGCTGATAGTTCTGAGGGGTAGCAACTCGTTGGGTGTGGTTGCTTGAAATAACTGGGCAAATTCAACGAATTGGTTGAATTCCCAATTTTCCCCGAGACTCATAGCTGAGACCACGAATTCGAAGACTGGTAGAAGACAGTCTGGTGCTTCATTTGCTCTGAAGAGCGCAGCAGATGTGACTTGCCCCGTAGCAAGCCCAGCTTTCCTCCATTCCTTGCGTGCAAAGCATGCCATCCCTTCAGTTTGGATGGTAACAGGCTTTGGTATGTTATAGCTACACTGCAGGCTAGGAGGTTACCACCAACGAATAGTGGGAGGCCTGACGCTGACCCCACTTTCTTATATATATACACATATCCTGTATCTAGTTGTTGGCTCTTCAAGCAATGTTCTAAGTTCTACCCGCACCCATACGTGCACCCAGGTAGGCCCAAGTTTGCTAATCGTGATATCGCTTGCTCTATTTTTCCCAATTCCCAATATTCTGACAATATTCCCATGGTGACCGGCTTGCCCCTGACATTACATTGCTCCAAAAAAGAGACTGGCCATTTACCCCCTCATGGCCTCTCTCTCTCTCCATCCCCAATGTCGGAATATATCTTATAGGAACATTTCATTGCTCCTAACCTCTGGGACCGGCAACATTGCTCTATTAGCTCCTTCCACCTCTATACTGTCGGAACTTCTTCTAGAGCACACCAGAAGCGACATTACATTGCTCCAAACCCAAAGGACCACCGACAACACCGTGCAGGACGAACCCACTTGGTCGATCTCGACACCTAGAGGGCTTCCGACGTCGGCGAAAACAGAATTCAACAGAGCGGGACGAGCACTCCACGAATATCCAATTTTCGTGACG
>Ga0307511_10001587_pt1 | contig 24125 bp, 21 predicted proteins | sample 13_EM_MG_FD_200266 | JGI IMG/M metagenome (GOLD analysis project Ga0307511, IMG submission 200266) | Populus trichocarpa ectomycorrhiza microbial communities from riparian zone in the Pacific Northwest, United States - 13_EM | ecosystem: Host-associated > Plants > Roots > Unclassified | place... | reverse complement strand
GCGTGGCTCCTGTGGGAGGGGGGAGGGCGGGAGGGCGGCATTGCCCTACGCGCGGGTGTTAGTCGAGGATGTTAGTCGATCCGCGCGCGGGCGGCAGGGGGACGTGCATTTCATCCGCAGGGTGGAGAGTTCGCGCGGGCCGCCCGGCTGGTGTTCGCATGGGCCGTGCCCGCCTTGTCCGCGCCCGGGATTGAAGCGTGTGAGGGAATAGCCGCTAGAATCCCTGTTCCCCGCCCGGATAAGGGCGCCTCGGGCGCATGCCATGAAGACCATCGGTTTGCTCGGCGGTACCAGCTGGCCTTCCACCATCGAGTACTACCGCATCCTCAACGAGCTGGCCCAGGCGCGCCTGGGCGGGCACCACTCGGCGCGCCTGCTGCTGTCGAGCATCGACTATCACGAGATCAAGAGCCGCTACCACGCGGGCTGGGACGAGATTCCCGCGCTGCTGCGCGCCGAGATCGAAGCCTTCGCGCGCCTGGCGACCGGGTTGTCCGCCGGTGGCCCGCAATGCCTGGTGATCTGCAACAACACCCTGCACAAGGCCTACGACAGCTTCGCTTCCGACTTGGACCTGCGCATGCCGGTATTCCACGTGGTGCGCGAGACCGGCGCGCATGCGGCCGCGCGCGGCTACCGGCACCTGCTGCTGCTGGGCACGCAGTTCACCATGGAAGACGGGTTCTACCACCGGGGCCTGGAGGCGTTTGGCTTGCGCGTGAGCACGCCGCGGGAACAGGACAGGGTCGGCATCCAGGAAGTGCAGACGCAACTGGCGCGCGGCGTGATGCGCCCGGAATTCCGCCAGTACTTCCTCGATCTGGTGGCACGTTATCCCGGCGTGGACGCGGTGGTGCTGGGCTGCACCGAGTTGCCGTTGGCGATGGCGCAGGCGGACTACCCATTGCCGCTGATCAACCCGACGCAATTGCAGTGTGTCGCGGCATTCGAATACGCCGTGACGCCCTGACAAGGTGCCGGGACGAAATGGAGCGCATGTCCTGTGCGGGCCCCAACTTGGGCCGCAACGGGCAAAATACGCCTGATTGCGGATTTTTTCGGGCCAGCGCCGGTCTGAATCAGCGCGTCACAGTTTACTTTTCGACCCGAGATCATTTTCCCTACTCTCCTTCCTCTCTCTTCAGCCTGCCGCTCCGCGGGTCTCCTGCTCATCAGTCCAGCCGGTTGCGCCACGATTTGCCTGGCCCACCTGCGCTGGGCCCTGTTCCTGCTGCTGGCCGGCCTGTCGAGCCTGGCTGAAGCGGCCGACCCGAAGAACTCGCACCCGGTTCCGGTCACCGTGCAACTGAACTGGAAGCACCAGTTCCAGTTCGCCGGCTTCTATGCCGCGATCGAGCAGGGCTATTACCGCGAAGCCGGCTTCGAGGTCCATCTAAAGGAACTGCAGGACGGCGTCGAACCGGTGGACGGCGTGCTCAGCGGCGGCGCCGACTATGGCGTGGGAGCCTCCGAGCTGGTGCTGCGCTATGCCAAGGGCGCGCCCATCGTGGTGGTGGCGGCGGTGATGCAGCATTCACCGCTGGTGTTGCTGGCGCGCGGCGACGAGGTTCTCTCGATCCACGATCTGGCCGGGCGGCCGGTTGAACTGGTGGCGCATGAGACCGAGCTATACGCGTACCTGCGGCGCGAGGGCCTGTCGCGCGCGCGCATCCGCGAGCTGCCCAGCACGTTCAGCATCAACTCCCTGATCAATGGCCAGGCCGATGCGATCTCCGGCTATTCGACCGATGAGCCCTATGCCCTGCAGCAGGCCAAGTTCCGCTACAGCATCTTCTCGCCGCGCGCCAGCGGCATCGACTTTTACGGCGACAGCCTGTTCACCACCGTGAAGCTGGCGCGCCAGAGCCCGCAGCGGGTCGCCGCGTTCCGCACCGCGACCCTGCGCGGCTGGCAGTACGCGATGGACCATCCGGAAGAGATCAGCGACCTGATCCTGGCGAAATACAGCCAGCGCCACACCCGCGACCACCTGCTGTTCGAGGCCGCCGAAATCCGCCGCCTGATGCAGCCGCAACTGATCGAACTGGGCCACCTCAACCCGGGGCGCTGGCAGCACATCGCCTCGGTGTATGCCGAGGTCGGGCTGCTGCCCGACGAGTTCGACCTGCGCGGCTTCATCTTCGACCCCAACATCAAGCCCGACCTGACATGGGCCTATCGCGGCCTGATGGCGGCCCTGCTGCTGGTCGTTTTCATGGGCGTGCTGGCGCTGCGCGAGGCGCACAACAACCGCAAGCTGCGCAGCGAGATCACCAAGCGCGAGGAGATGGAGCGGCAGCTGCGCGAGACCAACGAGCGCCTCGGCCTGCAACTGGGCGAGGTGCGCATGCTGCAGGGCAAGCTGGAGGAGCAGGCGGTGCGCGACAGCCTGACCGGCCTGTTCAACCGCCGCTATCTCGACGATGCGCTGCCGCGCGAGCTGCAGCGGGCGCAGCGCGAGAAATATCCGGTGGCCCTCGTGCTGGCCGACATCGACCGCTTCAAGCGCGTCAACGATACCTACGGCCACCAGGCCGGCGACATCGTGCTGCAGGCCCTGGCGCGCCTGCTCAAGGACAACGTGCGCGGCGGCGACCTGCCGTGCCGCTGGGGCGGCGAGGAGTTCGTGCTGGTGCTGCCGCGCATGTCGCTCGACCACGCGATGGCGCGGGCCGATGCGCTGCGCACCTCGTTTGCCGCCTTGCGCCTGGAACTTGACGGCGAGCCGGTGCGGCTGACCCTGTCGGCCGGCGTGGCGGTGTACCCCGAGCACGGCGGCAACGTCGCCAACCTGCTGCAAGCGGCCGACGAAGCCTTGTACGCGGCGAAGAACGGCGGCCGCGACCGGGTACATGCCGCTTCCGCGGTTTGCTCGCAGGACCCCGCGGGCCCGATCAATGAAGGCGCCGCGGCGCTGGGCGCCAAGGCCTGAGCCGGCGCGGCCTTACGCCGCGTTCCGGTCCTGTTTCTCACTGGGGTCGCTGCGGTCACCGTGGCCGCCACGGCCCGCGCCGTCGATCACCTCCAGCACGTGGCGGGTCATGCCCAGCGCCAGTTCGTGTTCGCCCATGAACACCCGTCCCGCATTTTCGCGGCGCAGCAGTTCGGCTTCTTCCTCGCTGTGGGTACGCACCACCGTTTGAATGGCCGGGTTGAGGGCGCGCGCGGTCTCCAGCATCTTGCGCGCGCCGAACGCATCCGGAGTGGCGATCACCAGCATGCTGGCGCGCGCCACGTGCGCCTGGATCAGCACGGCCGCCTCGGCCGCGTCGCCGCGCACCGCGGGAATGCCGCGGCGCCGCAGGTCCTCGACCAGTTCGCGGTTCTGCTCGGCCACCACATACGGAATGCCGCGCGCGCGCAGCGCCTCGCCGATGCGGCCACCGACCCGGCCGTAGCCCACCAGCACTACCTGCCCGGTCAGCCCGCTCTGGTCGACTTCGGTGGGCAATTCGGCAAGCGGGTCGTCGCGCCGCTCCAGGCGATTGGCCAGGTCGGAGCGCGCGCGGATCCAGCGTTGCGCCGGCTCGATCGCCGAAAAAATCAGGGGATTGAGCGCGATCGAGATGATCGCGCCGGCCAGGATCAGGCTGTGCCCCGCCTGCGGCAAGAGGCCCAGTGACACGCCCAGCCCGGCGAGGATGAAGGAGAATTCGCCGATCTGCGCCAGGCCCGCCGAGACGGTCAGCGCGGTGTTGAGCGGATAGCGGAACGCCAGCACCAGGGCCGATGCGGCCAGCGACTTGCCGACGAGGATGATGGCGATCGTCGCCAGCAACTGCAGCGGCTGCTCGAACAGGATGCGCGGGTCGAACAGCATGCCCACCGAGACGAAGAACAGCACCGAGAACGCATCCTGCAAAGGCAGCGAGTCCTCGGCGGCGCGCGCGGAGAGGTCCGACTCGCGCAGCACCATGCCGGCGAAAAACGCGCCGAGGGCGAACGAGACACCGAACAGTTCCGAGGAGGCGTAGGCGATGCTGACCGCCGCCGCGATCACGCACAGGGTGAACAGCTCGCGCGAACCGGTGCGCGCCACCTGCCAGAGCAGCCAGGGAAACAGGCGCCGGCCCACCACCAGCATCAGCGCGATGAAGATCGCCACCCGGCCCAGCGCCAGCGCCAGCGTGGTCCAGAGACTCCCGCCCGGCGCGGCCGCCGCGGCGCCATGCGCGGTGTCGGCTACAGCCGCCGGGTGGCCGCCGAGCCAGCCGGCCAGCGGCGGCAGCAGCACCAGCACCAGTACCATCACCAGATCTTCCACCACCAGCCAGCCGACCGCGATGCGCCCGTTGATCGACTCCAGCACGCCGCGCGCCTCCAGCGCCTTGAGCAGCACCACCGTGCTGGCCACCGAGAGCGCCAGGCCGAACACCAGGCCGGCGCCCAGGCTCCAGCCCCATAGCGCCGAGACACCCATCCCCAGCAGGGTGGCCACGGTGATCTGCAGGATCGCGCCGGGCAGGGCGATGCGCCTGACGGCCATCAGGTCCTGGATGGAAAAATGCAGGCCGACGCCGAACATCAGCAGCATCACACCGATCTCCGAGAGCTGGCCCGAGAGTTCGACATCGGCGACAAAACCCGGCGTCGCCGGGCCGATCATGATGCCGGCGACCAGATACCCGACCAGCGCCGGCAGCCGGACCTTGACGGCGATAAAGCCGAAGACCAGCGCCAGGCCGAAGCCGGCGGCAATCGTGGTGATCAGGCTCAGGTTATGTTCCATCGAAGCGTGGGGGCGAAATGTTCAGGTGGGAAAGACGGACACGCAAGAACTTGCGCGGACCCGGACAGACAAAACAGACACGGGGAACGACGGGACGGGGACCGACGAGTGGCGGACCCAGAATACCCAAAAACGCACTGCCACAAAATTGGCGGATTTTCTGCGCGCATCCCTTAGCCTGCGCGGGGCGCGGTATTTCGCATCCGCGCAGCATGCAGAGCGGGCTGCTGCGCGAGGACGGCGGATGCAGTAATCTCCCCACCCTGAACAAAGACCGCGTGCGCGGCCACAGGTTCGCTGCCGTCCCCACAAAAATCGAGACAAAGCCCATGAAACTGATCCATCGTCTATGCGCCGCCCTGCTGGCGGGCGCCTGCGCCAGCGCATCCGCGCAAACCTACCCCGACCATCCCGTCAAGCTGGTGGTGCCGTTCGCCGCCGGCACCACCACGGATATCGTCGGCCGCGAACTGGGCCAGGCCCTGTCGCGCGGCCTGGCGCAGCCGGTGGTGATCGACAATGTCGCCGGCGCCGGCGGCAACCTGGGCAGCGAGCGCGTCGCCAAGGGGCCGAAGGATGGCTACAGCCTGGTGCTGGGCACGGTCGGCACGCACGCGATCAACCCGGGCCTGTATGCCAATGCCACCTTTGACGTGCTGAAGGACTTCGCGCCGATCGGCTTCGTCGGCTATACGCCGATGCTGGTGGTGGCCGCGCCGAATTTTCCGGCAAGCAACATCGCCGAACTGGTGGCGCTGGCCAAGCGCACGCCCGGCAAGGTCACCTTCGCCTCGGCCGGCAACGGCACTTCCAACCACCTTGCCGGCGAGCTGCTCAAGGTGATGTCGGGCAGCGACATGCAGCACGTCCCCTACAAGAGCGGCGCGCAGGCCCTGACCGACGTGATGGGCGGGCAGGTGGGCATCATGTTCTATCACATCCCCGCCGTCATGCAGCACGTCAAGGCCGGCAAGCTCAAGGTGCTGGCGATCGCCAGCATGCGCCGCAGCCCGGCCATGCCGAACGCGGTGCCGGTGGCCGAGCAAGGGTACGCCGGCTTCGACATGACCCCCTGGTGGGTGCTCTACGCCCCGGCCGGCACGCCCGCCCCGGTGCTGGCGCGCCTGCGCGGCGAATTCGACAGGATCAACAAGCAGCCCGAATACCTCGAGCGCCTGGGCGCGCAGGGGATGGAGATGCGCCAGATGAACCAGGAGGAACTGAATGCCTTCCTGCGCACCGAACTGCCCAAGTGGGCCAAGCTGGTGAAGGACTCGGGCGCGCGCATCGATTGATGCCGCCGGGCCGCCGGCTCGCCGTCCGGGTGCGAGGCAGCGTGGGTGCGGGGGGTTGCGAAATTGCAATACACACTCGCGAATGTGCAAATGCCCGCCGCCTGTGCGCCTCACGGTGTGCCGCACCAAAGCGGCCCGCGATCGCACCGCCCTGACTGGCTCACGGAGGGGACTCCTGGACAGTGCCAGCCGGGCGCCCGGCTGGCACTGTCCCTGCTTGACTGCCTGGAGTCCGCCGCACTTTCCCGCACTTATCCATAGTGCCGCGGCCTTCTTTCGGGAGATCCGCATGAAACGCCGCACCTTCCTTTCCGCCGCCGCCATGGCCGCGGTGACGCCGCGCCTCTCGGCGGCCGAGCCCCTGAAAATCGGCTTCATCTATTCCGGCCCGGTCTCCGACGGCGGCTGGACCTACCAGCACGACCTCGGGCGCAAGATGCTGGAGGCCGAGTTCGGCGACAAGGTCAAGACCAGCTTCGTCGAGAGCGTGCCGGAAAGCGCCGAGGCCGAGCGCTTCATCCGCCAGTACGCGCTGGACGGCTACAAGCTGATCTTCACCACCTCGTTCGGCTTCATGGACCCCACCATCAAGGTGGCCAAGCAGTTCCCCAAGGTGATCTTCGAGCACGCCACCGGCTACAAGACCGCGCCCAACGTGGGGATCTATCAAACCCGGTTTTACGACGGCGCCTTCCTGCTCGGCGTGCTGGCCGGCAAGATGACCAAGACCAACACCCTGGGCTTTGTCGCCTCGTTCCCGATTCCCGAAGTGCTGCGCAATATCGACGCCTTCACCCTGGGCGCGAAAAGCGTGAATCCCGCGATCAAGACCAAGGTGGTCTGGGTCAGCACCTGGTTCAACCCGGCCAAGGAGCGCCAGGCCGCCGAGGCGCTGATCGGCGAGAAGTGCGACATCCTGTATCAAAACACCGACTCGCCCGCCGTGGTGCAGCTGGCGCAGGAAAAAGGCCTGTACGCCTTCGGCCAGGACTCCGACATGTCCAGGTACGGCCCCAAGTCGCAGCTCTCGGCCAACACCGTCAACTGGGGCGTCTACTACAAGAAGAAAGTGGCCGACGTGCTGGCCGGCAAATGGAAGTCCGAGGACACCAAGTGGGGCATGCGCGAAGGCATGATCGAACTTTCCCCGCTGAACGCGGCGATCCCGGCGGACGTCGCCAAGCTCTTCGAGGAAAAGAAAAAAGCCATCTACGACGGCAAGCTGTCCACCTTCGGCGGGCCGGTCAAGGACCAGGCCGGCAACATCAAGGTGGCCGCCGGCAAGGTGCTGCCGGAGAAGGACCTGTGGTCGCTCACCTGGTATGTCGACGGCGTCGAGGGCAGCATCCCAAAATAACGTTTAGCATCGAGCCGTTTTTCTCTTGCGCAAACTCCCCATGACGCCCGAAGACGACCTTCGTTTCATGCGCATCGCCATCGATGCCTCGCGCGCCGCCCTGCGCGCGGGCAACATGCCCTACGGCGCCGCGCTGGTGAGCAGCACGGGCGAGCTGCTGCACGTGTCGCAGAACAACCAGGTCACGACCGGCGACTGCACCGGCCATGCCGAGGTGGCGCTGATCCGCGAAGCGAGCGCCGCGCTGGGCGCCGACAAGGTGGCCGGCGCCACGGTGTACGCCAGCGGCGAGCCCTGCGCGATGTGCGCGGGCGCGCTGTTCTGGGCGCGCGTGGCGCGGGTGGTGTTCGGCGCCGGCAATCCCGCCATCATGCGCATCGGCGGCAAGCCCACGTTGGCGCTGAACAGCGCCGCGGTGCTGGCTACCGGATCGCACGTGGTCGAAGTCAGCGGGCCGCTGCTCGAGGAGGAAGCGGCGGCGGTGCTGCGCGAAAAAGCCGGGTAGCGCGGCACCGCTTCAGCGCACCGGCTGTACCGCCACGGTGAACGCGTAGCCGTTGCCACGCCCGGTGCGGATCAACGGCGCCAACCTCCGCGTCCTCGATCTTCCCGCGCGGGCCGCCGGTCCGCACGCCGATGGTGCGGTCGTACACCTCGTCGTTACGCAGGGGCGACAGCATGGGCTGCGTGCGCCGCGTAAAATCCGGCTTTTGCCGGAATGGGATTGCGCGCATGGCACGCGCGGTGCATTGTTCCGGCAATTGCGCGAACAGTGTCCGCTGAAATGCGGCGGGCGCGGGCGCGACATACGCGCGACACACGCGTGCCACGTAGGGCGGGGAAACTGCATGTATGCCCGGCAGACCAGCCTGGCCCGGAGAATTTCATCTATGCGGGACCCAAGCATCGGCAGCAATCTGGACCCAGCCCGCCGTCGCCTGCTTCAAGGGCGCGGCGCGGCAGCTGCCCTGGGCCTGCCGATGGCGGCGCTGGCCGCCAAAATCCCGCCGCGCGCGGCAACCACCAAGGAGCACCGAAAATGAGCTACATCACCACCAAGGACGGTACGCAGATTTACTACAAGGACTGGGGCAAGGGCCAGCCTATCGTGTTCCACCACGGCTGGCCGCTGTCGGCCGACGACTGGGACGCGCAGATGATGTTCTTCCTCGCCCAGGGCTACCGCGTCATCGCCCATGACCGCCGCGGCCACGGCCGCTCGAGCCAGACCGATACCGGCAACGAGATGGACACCTACGCCGCCGACGTCGCCGAGCTGGCCAAGCACCTCGACCTGAAGAACGCCATCCACGTCGGCCACTCCACCGGCGGCGGCGAAGTCGCCCACTACGTCGCCCGCGCCGAACCCGGCCGCGTCGCCAAGGCCGTGCTGATCGGCGCCGTGCCGCCCATCATGATCAAGAGCGACAAGAACCCCGGCGGCCTGCCGTTAGAGGTGTTCGACGGCTTCCGCGCCGCGCTGGTCGCCAACCGCGCCCAGTTCTTCCGCGACGTGCCCGCCGGCCCGTTCTACGGCTACAACCGCCCGGGCGCCAAGGTCAGCGAAGGCGTGATCTCGAACTGGTGGCGCCAGGGCATGATGGGCGGCGCCAAGGCCCACTACGACTGCATCAAGGCCTTCTCCGAAACCGACTTCACCGACGACCTCAAGCGCATCGAAGTGCCGACCCTGGTGATGCACGGCGAAGACGACCAGATCGTCCCGATCGCCGACTCCGCGCTGCTCTCGGCCAAGCTGCTGCCCAAGGGCACGCTGAAGACCTACAAGGGCCTGCCGCATGGCATGTGCACGACGAATCCGGAGATCATCAACCCGGATCTGCTGGCCTTCTTCAAGGCGTAAGCGGCCCAGGCAAATGAATGCGGTGCTGGTCCGGGAGGATCGGTGCCGCGTTCTTGGCGAGCTCTTCCGGCCGCCCGGCCTCGCGCACGAAATATGCCCATCGCCGTCCCTGCTATCCTGCGCCCTTTGCAAACCCGCGCCTGCCCCATGCCCGCCGAACGTCGCCCCTTTCCCGCCCTGCTGGCCCGATTGCACGAGCACGAGTTCGATTACGACGAGGGCGCCGGCATGGATTTCGAGCCCTACCAGAGCTTCATGTCGGCCGAAGAAACCGACCAATGGATGCGCGCCTGGACCGGCAACAAATCCGCGAGGGGCGAGGCCTATCTGATCTTCGGCCAGGACGGTACCGGCGGCTACGTTGCCTTCTGGAACGCGGAGCCGGCCAGGGACTTGCTGGAGCAACCTGTTGTGTTCTTCGGCTCCGAGGGAGAACTAGGTGTGATAGCAGAGAATTTCTCCGACTATCTCTGGCTGCTCGCCAGCGGCCACGGCCCTTACGAAGCGCTCGCCTATCCGGACGACGACACGGAGCCCCACGCGGAATTTGCCGCCTTCGCGGAGGAGCACGCGAAGACGCCCAGGCGCGGCATCACCGGAATCCTCGCCGCGGCGCGGGCGAAGTATCCGAACTTCGAAAGCGATATCCGCGCGCTGACCCAGTAGGGAGAAACCTCGTTCCAGGCTCGATCGGGGTTGGTTGCGTTTTCATTGCCCGCGCCCATGGCCCTCGCCTCAGGAGACCGGCACCAGCGGCGCGTTGCTCCGCTTCCCCGACCGCACCCGTTGCCATAGGAACACCGCGATACCGAGGTTGAGCAGGTTCCACCCGATGCCGTTGGCGAAGGCGGCGGTGTATGAGCCGGTGAGGTCGAAGATCTTGCCCGACATCCAGCCGCCCAGGGCCATGCCGAGCAGGGTGGCGGTAAGGACGTTGCCGGTGATGGTGCCGGCGCTGGCGGCGGGGAAGTATTCGCGCACGATGATGGCGTAGCTGGGAACGATGCCGCCCTGGAACATGCCGAACAGGGCGGAGATGACGTAGAGCGAAGCCAGGCTGTCGAAGGGGATGAACAGCACCAGCGCGGTCAGTTGCAGGACGCCGCCGAGCATCAGGGTGCGCAGGCCGCCGATGCGGTCGCAGATGGCGCCGGAGATGAGGCGGCTGACGATGCCGAAGCCAAGCATGAGCGAGAGCATGAGGGCCCCTTGAGCGGCGGAAAAGCCGAGGTCGGTGCAATAGGCGACGATGTGCGCCTGCGGCATGGCCATGGCGACGCAGCAGCCGACGCCGGCCAGGCACAGCAGGGCCTGCGCCTGCATCGGCGCCAGGCCGAAGGGACGGCTCCGGTCGGCGGCGCCCGGCGCGCTGCCGGACACTGCCTGCGCCCCGGCGGGCGCATCGGCGGGCGCCCGCGCGCCCAGCCGCGCGGCGAGCAAGGGCATGACGATGATGCAGAACACGCCCATGCCCATGTACGCCGGCCGCCATCCATAGCCGTCCACGAAATGCTGCACGATGGGCGGCCAGAGCGCGCCGGCCAGATAGTTGCCGCTGGCGAAGATACCCACCGCGATGCCGCGCCGGCGCACGAACCAGCGCGCCGTGTCGGTGAGCAGGGGAACAAAGGTGGCCGAACTGCCGAACATGCCCAGCGCCAGGCAGTGGATCAGCGTGAACCACCAGATCGAAGGCGACCAGGCCGCGAGCATGAAGCCGAAGCCGACCCCGAACGAGCCGATCAGCGCCGGCACGCGCGCGCCGTACCGGTCCAGCATCCGGCCGAACAACACCCCGCCGACGCCGAAGCCGATCATCATCGCCGTGTAGGGCATGGAGGCTTGCGCGCGCGCGATGCCGAAGTCGCGCTGCACGGCCGGCAGCACCACCGAGACCAGGTACATCGCGCTGCCGCCGACGGTCGAAAGCGCCAGGGCCACGGCCAGGCGCAGCCAGGCCTCGCGCGAATCGACTCGCGGTTGTTCAGTCATGTCTCCATCTCTTTATGGTTGCTCGCAAGCCGGCGGTCCCCGTGACCGCGCAAGGCACCGTTGCCCTGCGTTCCCGCGAGTAGACATGATACCGGCCGGCGGCGGCAGGCTATGGCATCGCGGGAACAGGGCGGACTGCTGACGGATGCGGAAGGTGGGGGAAGCCCCATTTCCCGCCGGCAAGCTGTGTGGCCGATTTCTCTTGACTTGTTATATAACTATTGTTATAGTTTGGTCAAGTCCGTTTTTCTATTGGTAAATGGAGACCGCCATGACCGAACCCCTTGCTACATCTGAAGACACCCTGACCTACCGCCAGCTCCGCTTCATCTTCGAATACCTGATCGACCAGAACGCCTCGGCCGCGGCCGTGCGGGCGGGGTATTCGGAGAAGTCGCGCGCGTCCACCGCGAATGAGTTGATGAACAATCCGGCGGTGCAGGCGCGGCTGCGGGAGGAGATGCAGTCGCTGCTGGCGGAGGTGCGGTGCACGGCGCTGGACCTGATGAAGGAGCGCATGCGGGCGGCGTTTTTCAGGGCGGAGAAGATGTTTTCCAAGGGCTGGGAGATGCGCGCCCTGGAGGAGATGGAGCAGGAGACGCGCGATGCGCTGGAGGTGCGCTCGGTGTCGCGCAAGAGCGGGCCGGTGCTGCATGTGCGGCAGCCGGACCGGGACAAGGCCTTGCGGGCGCTGGAGAAGGTACACGAGCGGCTGGAGCGGCTCAACGAGAAGTATTGGGCGCGGCTGGAGAAGGAGGGGAAGGTGAAGAGCCTGGCGGAGATCGAGGCGATGGATGGGGGTGGGGCGGAGCAGGCTGAGCAGTTGGAAGTGCGGGCCGGCGCCGGGGCTGGCGGGGGCGCGGATTTTTTCGCGGAGTCTATGGTTTTCTCGGGGTCGGCGGTGGACGCGCGGCCGCTGCCTGCACTAGCTCCCGGTGGCGCCAGGCAGTTGGCGGCCGGGGCGGCACGGCCGCGCGCCGATTTTTCCGCGCAACCCTATGGTTTTCTCGGGTGGGCGGCAGGCGCGGGAGCGCCGGGCTACGTTTTTCCGGAGAAGTCTATGGTTTTCTCGGGTTGCGCCGAGGTGATCGGGAGCGAAAGGCCGGGCTTGCCCCGGCCGATGACGAGCCCTTGCGTGCTTGGTGGGCGCGCGGCGCAGCGGGTGCCCGCTTTTGCGTGAGGCATGCTGCATTGGGAGGGAAAAATCCCGCTGATCCGTTGGCGCGCCACGTATAATCGTTGCAGTTCTGGTGTGCCTTCCTTGTTGAGGTGTGGTCGCCTTGGCTTCTTGCGCGGGAACTGGAGTGCAGACCTTGTTTGTGATCGATCCCGGCATTCCCGGGTTCGGCCGCCAATTAAGAGGAAAACAACCAACAATGCTGAAAAAATTCCTGCGCCGCTGCATGAGCGGCTCCCTGCTGGCGGCGGCTGCCTTGATGGCCGCGGCGGCTCCCGCTTCGGCCGGCCCGGTGTTGCTGACCTACACCGGCCCTGCCTTTACCGCGTTCTTTCCCGTCAATAATCCGCCGGTCACCTATACCGCGGCCAACCACATTTCGGTGTCGCTGCTCCTGTCGGCGCCGCTGGGCGCCAACCCGGGCGGCAACTATTTCACGCCGCTGTCGTTCAGCATCAGCGACGGTATCTATACGATTACGCAGAACAACGCGATCACCTATCCAGGGCAATTGTTTCCGGAGTTCTTTTTTCTCACCGACGCCGGGGGTAACATTTCCGGCTGGAGCGTTTCCGCCTTCGCGGACGTTGGCAATACCATCGTTAATCTGGGCACCTACAACAATCCCTACACGCCGCAGTATTGGGACACCGCCAATAACACATTCTGTCCCGGCCCGCTCACCGGACACGAGATTGGCTGCGCCGGTCCCTTGGTCTCCGCTGTGGCGGGATACAAGGTGGCGAGCGCCACCATCCCCGCGGGCGCCGGCTGGACGGTGCAGGCGGTGCCTGAGCCCGGCACCTGGGCGTTGATGCTGGGCGGCCTGGGTTTGCTGGCGGTTGTGCGGCGGACCAAGGCGCGGGCAGGCGCGAATCGCCTTGGATAAAGGCGGGGCAAGGCCAAGCCGGGGACGCTTCGGATGAATGGCCAATCGCCATTTCCTCGGTCCGCGGCAAAACAAAAGCGGTGCTAGTCCGAAAGGAGCGGCGCCGTTTTTGTTGATGGCCTCGCTCGTGGCATCACGGCCCTTGCCGATGCGAGTGAGTGATTGGCTGCTCTATGCGGCCTGGATTTTGCTGAGAGCTTCAGGCGGGCCACCAAGTCCGCAAGGAGCGCATTGACATGTCTTTTCTGGATGTAACTGGCGGCGCCGGCCGCTGCGAACCCTCGGGCCGGATCGATCAATCATGAGTTCACTCGCCGTTATCATTCCGTTCTACCAGCGCAAGGCCGGGTTGCTTGCCGGGGCGCTCGACTCGGTGCTGGCCCAGCCGGATCTGAGCGACCTGACCGTACACGTGGTCGACGATGCTTCGCCGGTCGACCCTGCTGGGGAAGTGGCGCGGGCACAGGCGGCTTTGGGGGAGGGGCGCTTCTTCCTGCATCGCAAGAAGAATGGCGGGCCGGGCTCGGCGCGCAACTACGCACTGGACCGTATCGGCAATCCTGAGATGGTGCTGTTTCTCGATTCGGACGATCAATGGGGGCCGGATCATCTGGCCAGGGTCAGGCAGGCGGCCGCCCTGGGGGCGGACCTGTATTTCGCCGATCACATTCGCGCCGGCGATGCGCAGACGCGTTTCGCGCAGACCGGTTTTCCCTGGCAGGACTGCGCGGAGCATAATGGCCTGCGCGAGTGGACCGGCGACCTTTTTTCGCTGCTGCTCCATGCCTCGCCGGTGGGCACGTCGACGCTGGCCTACCGTTTCGCGGCGATGCCGGAGCTGCGCTTTCACGAGGTCTGGCACGGCAGCGAGGACACCATGCTGTGGATGGATATCACGCTGCGCGCCCGCAAGACCTTGGTTTCGCCGACCTGCGATGTGTCGTATGGAAAAGGCGTCAACATCGTCGCCGGCAACCATTGGGGGTCGGTACCCGACCTGAGGCGCCTGCGCCATGCCTGCGACTTTCATACCGTGGTGCCGCGCCGCTTCGCCCTGAACGAGGCGCAGGATCGCTGGAACCGCGACTGGATCGACAAGCTCGACTATTCGTTCATGCTGAGCTTTGCCGCGGGCCTCGCGCGCCTGCGCTTTGATTGCGTTGCCGAGTACAGGCGCTATGTCGCTGCCCGTCCGCAGGCGCGGCGGGCGCTGTTGAAGGTGGCGCGGGACCGGATCGCGGGAAGGCGCGCATAGCGGCGCCGGCGCGCCGGGATCGGAGGTGCCGGTGTCGACCGGCCCCTGCATGAACGACAAACCATCAACGACAAACCATCAACGACAAACCATCAACGACAAACCATCAACGACAAAGGGCTGCCTGGAAAGGCGGCCCTCTGGATTTTGGTAGGCCGTGTGGGATTCGAACCCGCGCCCGGCGGATTCAAAGTCCGCCGGGCGGCCAATGCATGCTTACGCGGCCTTGCGGCGGCGCGCCACCACGGTCAGCAGGCCCAGGCCGGCCAGCATCAGCGCGTAGGTCTCGGGTTCCGGCACCGGAGCCGTGACCGCGGTGTATTGCAGGCTCAGGAAGCCGTTCCCGTTGAACGGGAGCTGCCAGCCGGTGCCGGGGATGGTGCTGAGGTAGGCGTTGCCAATGCCGAAGCCGGAGGCATCAAGCGCCGTCTGGGTGCGCGACAGTTGAATGCCGGTCACGGTCGGGTCGCTGCTGGTCAGGTAGGCGATGTACTTGGTATTGGAATTCAGGCTCAGCCCCAGGTTGCCGAAATTGATGGTGGTGAAGCCGCCGGTCGGGTTATAGGTCTCGATGGCCGAACCAGTCGTGGTCAGCAGGGCCGGCCCGACCAGATTGGTGGCCTGGTTCTGGGCGTTCGTGCCGGGGTTCCATTGCGCCACGTTCAGCTGAAAGGACGCCGTCGTGTTGCCGAGCGCGTAGAAGCTGAAGGACGACAGCATGGCGGACGAGGTCAGGGAGAACACTTCGCCAACCATGGGCGAGTCGCCGCTCGGGTTCTGCCCGTTACCAAAGTAAGCAAACGGCAGGCCGGTGTTCGCGCCACTCGGCACGTTGGTGTAGGTGGCAGCGGAGGCGCCGGCGGCGGCGAAGGCCAGCGCGATGCCCGCGGCCAGCTTGGTGAGGGAATGGGTCATGATCGTGCTCCAGGTTGGTTTGGTATTTTGTTGGAAGGCAGGTTGCCTCCAACGTACAAGTCTGGGGCCGCGGTATGTCAGCGTTGGCCGAGGGTTGAAGCGCCGGGCTAGTCCCTATGGGCTAACGAGCCGTAGTCACCGGCGCATGCGCCATAGGCCGATAGGCTAAAGGCGCACCGGCGAAACACGTACGGCGCGCGCCTGGCTGAAAAATCTGGCTTGCTTGCAAGCCGGAGAGCCGGTGGGTTTACGCGGGCAGGGCAGCGGCAGCCGCCCCCACGACCTCGGCTCGAACCAGGGGACTGCGGACGAACGATCGGAAGGTCTTGGGGCGTCACGAAATGAACACGGCCCCCGAAGGGGCCGTGGCAATGTGAGACACAACTGCTTGAATTATTGGTAGGCCGTGCGGGATTCGAACCTGCGACCAGCGGATTAAGAGAACGCGCGACAGTCTGCGGGCATGCGCACTAAGCGCAAGAACGGTAAGCCCTTTTTCATCTGCCCCATTTTGCTTCGCTTGGCACCGCACCAGTGCCGAACCTGCATTTACAGATTTCCTTTATTGCATCTTGTCCTTCTAGGTAGAACCGAGAGTTAGCCTCGGTCGAACCGATCCAAAACCGAAATTCTTGCCTGTTTCGCATATTTCTGTGCCTTTGCCCGCCTTATGGCGTGATGCCGGCCTTTAGCGTCGCTCAAACATGAATCCGCGATAGCAATACACTGGCTTTCCATCAAGCCAAGCGGCGTGGTCCGGGAGATCCCATTCCATCACAAGAGACCATCCTTCGAAATGCTGTAAGAATTCAGGGCCCACAAACCACGCCGGATAGGATGCATCGTAATAGTCCGGGGGAACCCGCTGAACGGTTAGCCGCCGTTGATCGAGAATCGGCATCCGATCGATCACAAGAAATCGTGGATTTAGCGCCTGCAGACTCGCAAGTGTTAAAAGCGGATCTTCAGTGTATTGGATGGCTCCGCTTGTGACGATTGTGTTAGGAGCGCCGCTGATATCGGACGAAAAGGATAGGACATCATTTCCCATTCGCTCTTGAGCAATTTTAGCCGTTGCAGGAAGTTCCACGACGTGCCAACGCGAGATATCAAGAAAACGCCGCAACTTGATGTAGTGATTCCCCATCGCGCCGCCGAAGTCCAGAACGTCAAGCGGACCTTGCTGCCGCACTACATATTGGAGCGCGTTTAGCAGACGTGCATCGAGCGTCGCGAGCTTGGAGCCGGGTTCGATCGCCAAGGTCTTTTGAAGGTTGCTTTCGAGGACCGCAGGAGACTCATAACCCGTGCTGGCTGTTTTTGCGTCAGCAAAGGTTGCATAATGTCCAGAAAATCCAATCGGGTGCTCTACTTTCTCGTTGCCATGCACTCTCCCTTTTCTAAGCAGCTTTGATTTAATGGCGGACATTGCACGCCAAAGTATGGGGGGGCAGAGTTCGTAGATTAATTGTTTCATTGCAATCGAATTATTTTCGCGCGCCGCCGCATCGTTTTGACTCGCATTTTATGAAGCTAATATCTTAGCATCGGATAGTCGATTGTAGTGGAGGTTGTCGGCTTCGATTGCAGACCAGAGGTCTCGGCACGTACCCGAAATCAAGCCCGCATGGTGCCTAGGGCAATGGATGCAAACTGCGGATCAGCGGCTGGGCCCAACTGAGGGGGGCGGAACATAGGAGAACTCCCAGTCACGGTAGCGCGACTTCCCGGCAAAAGACGCATCTATTGCCTTGAACCCGTTGACTTTCAGAGGCGACTGTTCGGACAAGCTGTAAATACCAAGAATGCCGCCATTTGGCGCACGAACGATTCCCCAATTCGGCTCGCCCGTAACTGGATCGGCATAGAGCTTTCGCAGGTAACGTTGGCGCGACAGCAAGCGGCTATCCTCGAGCAGATCTTGTAGACGCATTGGATATTGCTTCACTGTGCCAGGAGTGCTCTCATAATAGAGTCGAATGGCGTTTCGATACTGATTGCCAATGAACAGCAGTTCCTTCTCACGATCCCTTCTTTGTAGCGTCTGCCAGACTGTTGAGAGAGATGTGAGAATTAGCCCCATCAATACGATCAGAATGAGAACACTAATATACGAGAAGCCGCGTTGACTGGACATTTCTAAATCTGTTACCACGTGCTAAAGCGGCTACCGTCGCGCGCCAAATCTGGCGATCCGCTGCGTACATCGAGTACTCCACCCAACTCCGGCCTTTCTGGAGGGACGATGACCCAAGTGGTCGCACTGCTTGTCATTGGGTCTTGTGGGATCTTTCGCAGATATTTCTTTTCGGTCAGTTCTGCAAGTGTTTGGGGATATTTTCCAGTGTCACTATAGAACTTGTCGATCGAATCGCGCAGAACGGCAAGATTCTCACGCAGCACCGCCTCGTTCGCCTTGTCCATACTTTGAAAATACCGGGGAACGGCGATGGCGAGAAGCGTGGCAAGAATTGCCAACGCAACCAGTAGTTCAATCAATGTGAAGCCGCGAGTTCGCATTGATTACCAGTCCCGATACGCAGTGCCGTTCAAGGCGACTCCGGTAGATTGCGAATAAATGTCGAATATGTCGTCGCCAGGTTGAGGTTTGTCGGGCTGTGAGGCGTAACTTCGGAGCCCCCACGATTGCGGGGCCGAATGATTAAATGGGTCGCGTGGAATACGGCGCAGAAAATAGACCCTCTGCCGCGTTGGACTTTTTTGATCTTCCACTCCGTCAACCAATTGATCCAACGTGGCTGGATATCCAGATGCTCCTGGGCGCTTGACGATCCGACCTTCGTCGCTCGCCTGCTTGAAAGCGTCTATAGCCTCCCTGACCTGTCGAAGATTCGATTTTAGTTCACTCTCCCTCGCGCGCTTGATGCTCATCTCGGCAAGCGGAAATGCGGCAGACGCGAGGAGCGAAACCAGCGCAACAGCGACCAGGAGTTCGATCAGGGTGAACCCTCTTAGTTTGATCTGGGAGCGGCGGCACGCTTGCATATTTGATTAATCTTGGATGGAACACCAATGCCAAAGTAGCATGGCCAACTCTTTCTGCGGCGGCTGGCGTCAAAGAATAAGCTACTACCTATTGGGAACCGCCGCACTGGGTTCGCGGGAACCAGTCCATTCAAATATGATTCTCGCGCGAATTGGCTTCTGCGCGTCTTGTGCTTGGATTTGGTGGCTAAGCAGAAAAGCGTTACGAATAGTGGTCCTCTGATTTAGCGCTTTTAGAAATTCGAGCATGCTGCTTAGATCCCTTGACTCCAGCGCTATCGTTACCGCTCCTGAACTGGCCTCCGGCTGAATGCTGAGGACAGCTACATCCTTGTTGGTTGATGCTTCGATTTCCCCTAACAAAGCGAGCCACGGCGTTGAAAGAGCTTGACTGATCCCGTGAAGAGCCTCGGCTTGCTTGGCAAGGCTGCTATCGAATGGGCGGTCTTTGTTTGCGAAATTTCGCTGAAGTCGTGATTGAAGATGTGTCAAGCGGTCGCGAGCTTCATCGAGGCGCCATTGGATAAGAATAGCTTCCCTGGTCACGAAAATCGTAACCAACATAGCCGCTGTGAGGATAATCCAGCCGAACAAGCCGATAGCGTGATTCTTGTGAAAGTCAATTGCGAAAGCACGCATGGCTAAATCAAACTCAACCGGGCTAAATTGTCGAGAGCCCCATGCGAATCAGATCGGTTCCTTGGTTCTGGTATTGTGATTGGAATGCACTTTTCTTGCTCGGAGAGGCATTGGCGCGGCGTTGGGCTTCCGACGTAAATTGGCGTGTCATCCCCTAGTCCAGCAATGATTGCTTGGCGTCGGGATGCCGCCATGGCCAACTCATAGGTCAGTGCACGCGGAGTTTGTGTAATGCTCAACCAACCCGCGTCACTGAGAGCGCCGAGTAAGGTTGCTGAATCGTCCAACAACGCGAATCTTTGGGCCGAAACACCGTGGGCGAGACTGGAAATGAGCCGGCTCGCGCGTGCAAGTGTTGGGCATATTGGTCCCAAATCAAATTTCGCCTTTTGAATGGTCTCCGCAATGGAAGATTGGACAAGACGAGACAAGGAAAAGACGATCCCTGGCTTTCCAAATGACGGGTATGAGCAACGAATGATCCAGGTTTCATCGACGTCTTCGTATAGTCGTTCCAGCGTAAATCGGCCAATTGCCTCTTCACTTTCCGCAGAAATGAGAGTGTCGGACCAAGGAAGAATTGCGCTTCGAGTAAGCCCAATACAAAGAGTCGGATGAAAGTGCGCGCCTGAACGTGGGAAGGTCGAACGTTGAAGATCTGCCAGCTGTTCAACGGCGACGCGGATGCGATCATGCAACGGACCGGAATCGGAAAATGGAATCGTGCCGGCGCCGACCACTGCGGATTTGATGCGACCTCGCACACGAATCCATGTCAGCCGATCCAGATAAATGCCGAGACCTACGCGATCAGGCCACAAAAGTGACACGATTCGCTTCCTCAAGGGTTGTTTCACCACGACGGACGAGATCCAATGCGGCTGCACGAAGGGGTTTGAGACCCTTGCGATAGTTTGCCTCTTTTATCTCTCGGGTAGGGTGACGATTGGCGATCATCTCCCGGATCTCGTCATCCAATCGCATGATTTCGGCAATCGCTTTTCGTCCCTTGAACCCGGTTCCCCGACAATGTCCGCAGCCTAGGCCTACGCGAAACTGAAACGCCGAGAGGTCGGCCGAGTCTAGCGACGACTCGGCCAGCAATTCCTGCGATGGCAGTCTGGCAACAGCGCATTCTTTGCAGATGACGCGCAGCAGGCGTTGCGCCACGATCCCGTTCAATGCCGAAACAAATGTGTACGGGTCCAGGCCCATATGCAGAAAGCGCCCGATCACATCGAGAGTGTTATTGGCGTGCACGCTTGTAAGCACCAGGTGACCAGTCAGAGCGGATTGCACGGCGATCTGCGCAGTCTCGGGATCGCGGATTTCACCAACAAGTATCTTGTCGGGATCGTGGCGCAGAATCGAGCGGAGACCTCGTGCGAATGTAAGCCCTTTCTTCTCGTTGACCGGAATCTGCAATATTCCATTGACTCGATACTCCACCGGATCCTCGATAGTGATGATTTTTTCCTGGCCGGTGTTGATCTCTGACAGCGCCGCGTACAGTGTTGTCGTCTTGCCGCTACCGGTGGGCCCCGTGACAAGGAGCATGCCGTAAGGTTCTTTTGCAAGGCGGCGAATCGTTGCCATCGACGATTCGTCAAAACCGAGGTCCGTTAATGTCAACGTCCTCGTTCCCTCAGTCAGGCCGCGCCGATCGAGAATGCGCAAGACGATATCTTCACCAATGACGCTTGGCATCACAGATACGCGAATATCAACGCTGCGATCGTGAAATCGGATTTTGAGGCGGCCATCTTGTGGAATGCGTTTCTCGGCGATATCGAGCTCCGCCATCACCTTGATGCGCGAAACGACCTGTTCAGCGAGGGAAAGCCCGGTCGCAACACCCACCTGGATTAGAACGCCGTCGATTCTGTACTTGATCGCAAGCCCGGAAGGTAGCATCTCAAGGTGAACGTCGCTGACATTCTCGCGAAGCGCGTCGAACAATGTCGAGTTGACCAGTTTGACCGCGGGACTGGAGTCGTCGGCGATGGATGCTAGGGAAAGGGCGGTGCCGTCCGCATCCGGGAGTGCGATCAGGTCGCCTTCCGCCAGAACGCCATCCGTCGCTCTCATCGAAGTCTCGAGCATGTTCAGGTAGGCTGTAAAGTCTTCAGTGGACGTCAATACAACGTCGGAAGCTTCTGGGATTTGATGCTGACCCCACGTGATGGATTCTGCATTGAACGGATCGCACGTGAGCAGCTGGACTGAATCCCTTTCACCCGCGCGGACCGCGATGATTTGCTGGCGAGCCGCTTCGGCATAGGAAATTTTGTCGAGTAAAGCCTGACTGCCACGAAAGTCGGCAATGGATCGATATTCGTAGCCAAGGCAGCTCGCCAGCATCTTAGCGACCTCCGCGCCGTCGGCCGCCATTTCCTTCTTCAGGTTGATCAGCAAGTCTTTCGCATTGCCTTGTTGGAGATAGTTTGCAATCCAGGCGGCTAATTGCCCTGGGCTGGTGGTAGTTGAAAGTGAAGGCATGGGTCAGTCGAGCGAACTAGCCAGCTCGAAGATGGGCATATAGAGGGCAAGTACAACGGTGCCGATGATGAGGCCGATCAAGAGCATCAGCGCCGGTTCCAATAGGCGGGCCGCACGTTCAATCGCGTGCCCGCTCTGGCTATCGTAGTAATCGGCGAGCTTTTCGAACATCTTGCCAATTTCGCCCGACCGCTCTCCTGCACCGATTAATCTGTAGCCGATCTCTTCGACCAAATTTTCTTGTCGCAATGAATCAGCGATCGGCTTTCCTTCAGAAATCTGATTTGTAGCTTGCGCAAGCCCGTTAGCCAGAGCAGGCTGGTCCAGGAGACCGCGCGCTGTTTCAAGCGCCCGCACCAATGGAATCCCGCCTTGGCAAAGCATGCCGACAGTTCGATGAAACCGGCCGAGTTGGTAGGTCCTCAACAAGTTTCCTACATAGGGAACTCGCCAAGCTTGTTGCAACATCCACCCTCGCGTTTGAGGCCTCAGCAAGAACACTCCCGCGGAAATAGCGAGAACCACCGCCATGATGGTGGTCCAGACCGATCCCCCCAGCCAATTCGCGAGTTGAAGCAAGGCAGCCGTCACGCCGGGCATCTCGCGTCCGAGGTCGTCATAGACTGCGCTGAACCGGGGCACGACGTAAAGCATCAGGAACAATGCGACCGACAAGCCGACTCCGACCAGCAGTACGGGATATATCGCGGCACTGATGGCTTTGCTTCTGACCTCGTTCAGCCTCGTGGCAAACGAGATATACCTCCGCAAAGCCTCGGCGATATCTCCAGTCTCCTCGCTCGCGCTGATGATCGCGATATACAGATCGGGAATGTCCAGGTCGAGCGCTTTAAGCGCTTGGGACAAACGAAAGCCATCTTGAAGGGACTTCCGCAAGCGGCTGTACTGCGAAATTCCTCCTGCCGCTTTCTCTTTGATCGCGATGGCTTCTACCGCTTCAACTACATTCAGGCCAGCTTCAAGGAGCGTCAGCAATTCCTGCGAGAACAATAGCAGCGGGAAGCTGCCTTTCCGGCGAGGCGTCCAGCGCTTCTCGGACGCCCGCGCGGAAATAATCTGGTAGCCATCGGCTTGCGCCTGACGTATTGCGGCTTCCTTGCTTGCGGCGTCCAATTGAATCTGGATGACGCCGGCCGCCGGCGAGAACACTGTGAGCTCAGTGCGCACGGGGCTTCACCTCACCAGTTGACGACATCCGCCGCATCCCCTTCTCCACCAGCCTGTCCATCCTTTCCATAGGAAAAGAGATCGAAGTCTCCGTGCTGGCCTGGCTGCTTGTATTCATAAGCGCGGCCCCAAGGGTCAGGGGGCAACTCCTTGCGGAGATAAGGGCCCGCCCAGCGCGGCGTCCCCGCAGGCGCCTTCATCAGCGCGCCGAGGCCTTGTTCGGTGGTCGGGTACTTGCCGACATCCAACCGGTACTGATCAAGCGCTTTCTCAAATGCATCGATCTGCGCGCGCGCCGCCTTCTGCTCCGATTTGCCAATCTGTGAGAAATACTTCGGCCCCACGTATCCCGCGAGCAGGCCAATGATCACCATGACAACGAGCAGTTCAAGAAGTGTAAAGCCGCGCGCACGCCGCGGCCCATCAAGCCGCCGGCTTCTCAAACGAAAATTGCACATGGCAAGGTGACAGCACTCAATCATCGGGAATATTGCGCTATTATATTTTTAGGGGCCGGATTTGTTTCGCAATCCAGATGTTCGGCAATCTTACAAGAACTCGAAGCTTTGCCAAAGCAAGTGATGAAGAATGATGCGCGGCGCCGTGCGCTGCTCGGCTTCCTGGGGGGAGCCTGCCTGTTGTTGAGCCGGTCCGCGTTCGCGGCCGAGCGGGGCATTTTCTCGCTCGACGACGCCGGGGCCGTGCGACTCACCAACGTGCCGGATGACCGCCGGTTCAGCCTGCTGGTGCAGGACCTGCTCGCGGTACCAGACCCTGTCGATATGCCGCCAGTGCGCCGGGCATCCCGGACTGCCGCCGCGATCGAGGCGCAGGTCCGCGCCTTTCACCCCATGATCGAGCGCGCCTCGCTCGCCTACAAAGTGGAGCCCCTGCTCATCCACGCAGTGATCGCCACCGAGTCGCGCTACGACCCGGACGCCGTCTCTCCCAAGGGCGCGGTCGGCCTGATGCAATTGATCCCGGGCACCGCGAAGCGCTACAGCGTCAGCAATCTGCGTGACCCCGAGCAAAATATCGGCGGCGGCGTGCGCTACCTGAGAGACCTGCTCACCATGTTCGGTGGCAATCTTGAATTGGCATTGGCCGCCTACAACGCCGGCGAGAACGCGGTACTAAAGTATGGAAACAAAATTCCCCCATACAAGGAAACTCAGAGCTACGTGGTCTCAGTGATGGAGTGGCAAAAGCGTTTGCGTCCCTTTGTTGGTGCGATTTAGTTGTATCAACAAAGGGCAAGCGCACTGAAATTGGATGCCGGAAATACGTAGTGTGCTTGTGTCACCGAAATGCGATTGACAG
>Ga0307511_10001586_pt1 | contig 24132 bp, 26 predicted proteins | sample 13_EM_MG_FD_200266 | JGI IMG/M metagenome (GOLD analysis project Ga0307511, IMG submission 200266) | Populus trichocarpa ectomycorrhiza microbial communities from riparian zone in the Pacific Northwest, United States - 13_EM | ecosystem: Host-associated > Plants > Roots > Unclassified | place... | reverse complement strand
TCGCTCGCCTTGTCCGGGGTGTCGTCGGCCGACTGCCCGGCGTAGGCGCGGATCACCTGGTCCAACTCGCCGTAGCGGCGGTCGTGTTCGAGGGGGCTCAGGGGCACGGGATCAGCCTCTACGGGTTGTCGTCACAGGTACATCGGGAACGTGGCGTGGACGGCGAAGCCGTGCGGCCGGGACGCGTCCCGCTTCAGGATCACCCGGGCTGTGCGGACGTCGACGGGTTCCTGTCCGGCCAGCATCATCGCCTGGAGCAGGACGCGTCCGACCGGTTCGGGGCGGGACGGCCATGTTGCCTCGATGGTCAGGCGAGGGCGCGTGGATTGGGCCAGCCACCGGTGGATGACCTGCTCGTTGGAGGTGACGACCTGTTGAGTGGCCCATTGGGCGGTTTCTCGGTCGGGGTAGGTGGCGGAACGGGTGCGCATTTATTGATCGCTTTCAGTCTTCGTCGAAAGCCCAGAAAACTCCCACTTCGGACTCCGAAACGACAATAAGGCCGCAGTCGGAGAGGAAATTGGAAAGACAGTTCCATTCGGCATCGGGATTCAGTAGCTCCACATCGGGGTCAACCCGGGCGGCGGCCAGGTTGGTGTAGTAGGCGATTTCTGGGGAAAATCTTGAAATAACCGTGTCGGCGCACTGGAAGAGTCGCTCTTTACGGTTCTCGAAATCCGGGATGTTTGAAGATTGGTAGTATTGCCCTTGCAGGGCGACCAGCAGTTGTGATGCGGACTTCTTTCCCACCCGGAAAAGGGAATCGAATTCATCGAAGCGTAGGTCGACGAAGGGTGTTTCTTGGTTCCTCTCGCCGCCAGACCCTGGTGGTGGAAAATTCAGGGAACTCCAATTTCGCGGATCTTTGACTTGCAGTTTCATGACAGCCTGCACGTCTCGGCGCCAGTCGTCGTGGTTCCGGGGACCCGCCGCCGCGAAGGTCCACGCCCCGCCGAAAAGTTCCAGCAGAGCCGATTTCCAGGAAGCGGAATCGATCACCTGTTGCCCTCTCATGGCTTGTTGTTCCTCATGACTGAACCGTGTCGCTCGGGATCGAAGTGAGGACGACGTAGGGCGGATGTCCGCCGGGACGTGGTTTCAAGGTCACATTGACGATATGTGAGTCGTGGGCAGCGGAGTCGCCTCGCGTCCACGTCCTGCCCACGGTGTCGTTGAAAGTGAGTCCCACGGTTCGCTTGGAACGGTCCGGATTGGGGTTGCTCGCAAGCCAGTTCGCGATCTTCTGCTGGTTGCCCGGGTCGTCGAGGACGCCCTGTGTGTAGCGCTGGGCCGATGTCAGGTCGGTGAAAGTCGATGCGGCGATCGGCGCGACCGTACCGTCCGGACGTACCTTCGCCTGGTCGCGAAGCCTTTGCTCCAGTTGTGCGTCCGTCTTTCCCACATGTTTGTCGATCGATGAGCAAGCCGCGGCCGAACTGGTCGTCGGGGGTGGAGGTTTGGGGCCACGGGAGCCGCTCGCCCCTCGGGTCGGTGACCGCCACGCGCAGGGCGTTGCCGGCGAGGGACGTCTCGACGCGGAAGAGGCGGTCCCGCAGGCATCCGTGAAGTAAGGCGTTCGTGCACAACTCGCTTGCCAGCAGGGCCGCGTCGGCGGCGGAGTGGGGGTGGCCCCACGCGGTCGTGAGGTGGGCGACGTGTCTGCGGGCGCGGGGGATGTTGCTCGGGTACGGGGTGTACGTGACGGCGTCGTAGTGGTCGTAGGGGCCGTTGGGCTTGGGGAGTTCGGGAGGACAGGCATCGGTCACCGGGGCGCACCTCCTTGTGCGGGGCGGAGACGGGGGCAGGTGGGGTGGATTTGCCGTGCTGTGTGAGGGCAGCGCGGTGCACTTCCGCCAACTGGTTTCGCTGGGTGGGTGATTGCGTACTGACGGTAGCGAGATTTCTGAAGTGTGCGCAAGCAGTCTCGGGGAAATCTGTCCCCGAATTTGCTTGCGGTGCTCCTTCGGTGAACTGCACACTGGCCGCGACCCGGGAGGTAATCAGACGTGACCGCAGGCCAGTTCATGCGCGGTAACCGCGTATCCACCGTTCTTGCCCGCAAACTGGGCGGTGAGCTGCTGAGGCTGCGTGACGAGGCAGGACTTACCCAGCCGCGGGCCGCCGAGGCGCTGTCGGCGACGGCTGCCAAGGTCGCCAAGATGGAGCGCGGGTGGGTGCCGTTCCGGGACCCCGACATCCGGATCCTGTGCGATCTGTACGGCGTGGCCGACCCGAAGGCCGTGGAGCGGTTGCTGAACCTCGCCAGGACCGACCGCGAGCGCCGCAAGGCCAAGGGGTGGTGGAACCAATACCCGGAACTGCGCGCCCTGGTGGAGTACGTGGCCCTGGAGGACATCGCGACAGGCGTCCGTACATGGCAAGGCGCCTTTGTCCCCGGCCTGTTGCAGACCCCTGACTACGCCCGGGCACTCGCGATCGGCAACGCCGACTGGGATGACCCGGACGACGTCGAGCGCTTCGTCGAGGCGAAGATCGCGCGGCAGGCACGGTTGACGGACGCGAACGCCCTCAACCTGTGGGCAGTCGTGGGCGAGGGGGCGCTGCGCCAACTCGTCGGTGGCCGCGAGGTCATGCGGGTGCAACTGGCGCATCTGGCGGAGGCGGCCCGTCTGCCCAACGTCAGGCTTCAGGTCGTTCCGTTCCTCGCGGGTTCTCATCCCGGCATGACCAGCGCTTTCAGCGTGGTGTCATTCGCCGAACCCGGTGCGATGGACGTGGTCTACATGGACACCACCTCATCTACCCTGTGGCTGGAGAGCGAGGCCGACGCCGCGCGTCACAACACCACGTTCGAGCGGATCACGCGCAGCGGACTCGCGCTTCGCGATTCCACCGCCCTGATGGACCGTATCCGCAAGGAGCTGTGAACCGTGCCCACCTTCGAGTTCGCCAAGTCCAGTCACAGCAGCGGCAACGGCGAGTGCGTCGAAGTCGCCCGCAACATCCCCACCACTATCGCCGTCCGGGACTCCAAGGCCCCCGACGGCCCCATACTCCGGCTCGCCCCCGCCACCTGGGCCGCGTTCGTCGCGCTCACCAGGGTGACTCGATGAGATTCCGCGGTGTGTTAGTCGTGCTGTTCGTGTTGCCGCTGCTGTGGGGAGCCCTGTCGCTGTTGAGAGCCGGCGCGGCCTACGGCGCTCCTGACTGCCCGGGGCTCCAGTTGGACGCGGAGGGCGAGAGCTCCCCGGGGCACATGCGTAAGGGCGATCGCTGCGCGCTCTCGTACGACACCGCCACCGGCCGCTCGACCGGCACGAGCACGTACGACCAGCTGAAGTTCGCCCAGGAGGTGAAGCGCCGGAGCCTGGGGCGCGAGGGCGCGCTGTTCGTCCTGTACGGGGTGGCGGGGATCGGCATCACGTTCGCCGCGACCAGGAAACACAGGGCCTAGCTACGACGAAGGGGCCCGCCGCTGGCATGCGGCAGGCCCCCACGAACGTGTCGGCTACGTCGGTCAGATCGTCGCGAAGCCGTAGTTCAGGAGCTTCGTCGCATCCGTCGCGCGCTGCGGGACGGAGGACGACGCGAGGACCGTGCCGATGACCGTCTTGCCGTTGCGGGTGGCGGCGAAGACGAGGCAGTACTTGGCCTCGGGGCCGGAGCCGGTCTTCACGCCGATGGTGCCGCTGTAACTGCTGAGCAGGGTGTTCGTGTTGGTCCAGGCAGTCATCGTGCGGATGCTGCCGGTCTTGGTGACCGTCTTGGCGGTGTACGACTTGGTCTTGACGACCGTCTTGAACGTGGCGTTCTTCATCACGTTGCTGGCGAGCTTCGTCAGGTCGCGCGGCGTCGAGTAGTTGTTGCCGTTGCCGATGCCGTCGAACGAGTCGAACTTGGTGTTCGTCAGACCGAGCGTCTTCGCCGTGGAGTTCATCTTGGCGATGAACGACTTCACGCGCGCGGCCCGGGTGGAGCCCGTACCGAACTTGTCGGCCAGCGCGTAGGCCGCGTCGCAGCCCGACGGCAGCATCAGGCCGTAGAGGAGCTGGCGGACGGTGACCTTGTCGCCGACGATCAGGTGGGCGGAGGAGGCGGTGTTGGCGACGATGTAGTCGCTGTACGCCTTCTGGATGGTGACCTTGGCGTCGAGGTTGAGGTTCGCCTGCGACAGCACGACCTTCGCGGTCATGATCTTCGTGGTGGAGCCCGTCGACCGCTTGGTGTCCGCGGCCTTCGTGTAGAGCGTCTTGCCGGTGGCGTTGTTCATCACAAAGCCGCCCGCGGCCACGATCGACGGCTTGGTGACAGCCTGCGCGGGTGCCGCGGTCAGGGCGCCGGTCGCGAGCACCGCGCCTGCGGTCACGGTGACCGCGGCGGCTCTGCGGAAGCGGCTGCCCTTGATGCCGTTAATGGCAGTAATCAACTGAGGTACCCCGAATACGTTGAATGCCCCTGAGGAACGGCCCAGTTGGAGGGGGGAAAAGTAGGGCCGCACGTGTGTGACACGTAAGTAGCACAGAAGGTTGTGCGGTTGCTGGGGCGGGTTCCCCGAATGCGTGAACGCCCGCGAGAACCGGCCGCGGAAATGCACCACCGTAGACGCACCCCCAACCCCCGCTGGTTCCGCCCGGTTCCGTCCGCATCCTGGACGCCCGTCCTCATGCGTACGTGTTGTATCTATGCTGTCCTCATGTTGTCCCCGTCCCTCGTCGCCACCGGTTCCGCCCCGCCCGCCGTCAAGCAGCCCCCCGCCGCCGACCGCGTCTACACCCACGTCAAACAGGGTGTCCTGGACCGGCGTTACGAGGGCGGCACCCTCCTCACCGAGGGCGAGCTCGCCGAGGCTGTCGGGGTGTCACGGACACCCGTGCGCGAAGCGCTGCTGCGGCTCGAGGTGGAGGGGCTGATCAAGCTCTACCCGAAGAAGGGCGCCCTCGTCCTGCCCGTCTCCTCGCAGGAGATCGCGGACGTGGTGGAGACCCGGATGCTGGTCGAGCAGCACGCGGTCCGCAAGGTCGTACCGGCGTCACCGACGCTCATCGCCCGGCTCGAAGAGCTGCTCGCCCGGCAGAAGGAACAGGCCGCAGCCGGCGATCTCGCCGGCGCCGCCGTCACCGACCGCTGCTTCCACGCCGAGATCGTCCGCAGCGGCGGCAACGAGATCCTCTCCCGCCTCTACGACCAACTCCGCGACCGCCAGCTGCGGATGGGCGTCGCCATCATGCACTCGCACCCCGACCGCATCGCCAAGACGCTCACCGAGCACGAGGCGATCCTCGACGCGCTGCGCACCGGCGACGCGGAGGCGGCGGCCGGGATCGTGCACCAGCACGTCGACTGGTTCTCCCACCTGGCCCGGGGCGAGGTCCGATGAGCAGCAGTGGTAGCAGCAGCTCCAGTTCCGCTCTCTCCCTGCCCGGTGATCCGCCCGGGGGCCGCCGTGCCCTCGCCGTGTGGGGCATCGGCGTCTCCGTCTACTTCGTCGCCGTCATCTTCCGTACGTCACTGGGTGTGGCAGGCCTCGACGCCGCCGAGCGCTTCCACGTCAACGCCTCCGCCCTCTCCACCTTCTCGATCCTTCAACTGCTGGTCTACGCGGGCATGCAGATACCCGTCGGTCTGCTCGTCGACAGCCTCGGCACCAAGAAGGTGCTGACCATCGGGGTGGTGCTCTTCACCGCCGGCCAGCTCGGTTTCGCCTTCTCCCCCTCCTACGGCACCGCCTTGGCCTCCCGCGCGCTGCTCGGCTGCGGCGACGCGATGACGTTCATCAGCGTGCTGCGGCTCGGCACCCGCTGGTTCCCGGCCCGGCGCGGACCGATGGTCGCCCAGCTCGCGGGTCTGGCCGGGATGGCCGGAAACCTCGTCTCGACCCTGGTGATCGCCCGGCTGCTGCACGGCATCGGCTGGACGGCCGCCTTCGCGGGCAGCGCGCTCGCCGGGGTCGTAGTCCTCGTTCTGCTGCTGCTCTTCCTGAAGGACCACCCGGAGGGCCACGAGCCGGAGCCCTTCCCGCATCGGGGCGCGGCCTACGTCCGCCGCCAGATCGCCGCCTCCTGGCGCGAACCCGGTACTCGCCTGGGCCTGTGGGTGCACTTCACCACCCAGTTCCCGGCGATGGTGTTCCTGCTCCTGTGGGGCCTGCCGTTCCTGGTCCAGGCCCAGGGCCTGTCCCGCGCCACCGCCGGCGAACTCCTCACCCTCGTCGTCCTGTCCAACATGCTGGTCGGCCTGATCTACGGCCAGGTCGTCGCCCGGCACCACGCGGCGCGGCTGCCGCTGGCGCTGGGCACGGTGGGAGCGACGGCCCTCGTGTGGGCGGTCACGCTCCTCTACCCCGGCGAACACGCGCCGATGTGGCTGCTGATCGTCCTGTGCGTCGTACTCGGTTCCTGCGGGCCCGCCTCGATGCTCGGCTTCGACTTCGCCCGCCCGGCCAACCCGCCGGAGCGTCAGGGCACCGCCTCCGGAATCACCAACATGGGTGGTTTCACGGCCTCGATGACGACCCTGTTCGCGATCGGTGTGCTGCTCGACGCGACCGGCGACAACTACTCGATCGCGTTCTCGGTGGTCTTCGTGCTCCAGGCGCTCGGCGTCAGCCAGATCCTGCGGCTACGGCGCAGGGCGGCCCGCCGCGAGCGCGAGCGGCTGGTGGCGAGCCGGGTGGAGACGGTGCACGTGCCCGCGTGACGCCGGCCCGCTCACGTATCCACCGACTCGGCTCCCATGAACGCCTGGTTCACACCGTCTGCTTACTTCGTGACCGTGAAGTTCCGCAGTATCGAGGCCGCGAGCTCCGGATCGCCGTCCGCCTTGACGCGGTCCGTCACCGATTCGAGGGGGACCCGCCCGCACGCCAGCCGGACGTACGTCTCCCAGTCGAGGATCAGGGTCGCGGCGGGGCCCAGCGCGGGGGCCGTCTCCAGGCTGCCGCGGCCCTGGATGTCGACGCGGATCGTACGGAGGAACTCGATCGGACCGTGCACGTCGAAGACGACCGCCGAACTGCGCGGTGCGCCCGAGTCGTCGGCGACGACGCGGGGGAGCTCGGCGAGCAGCACGTCACGGGCGATGTGCGCGCCCGGCGAGTCGAGGTTCCCGGGGCGTCCGAGGGCGGCGCGCAGATCCTGCTCGTGCACCCACACGTTGAACGCGTGGTTGCGCATGGACTGTTCGAGCGTGACCTCGGTGCTGACATGGCCGCGCACCTTGGTGGCGGGGTCCCGCGACTCGTTCCGCAGCTGCCGGTTGCGCCGGATGATCGTGTACTCCAGCTCCGACGTCATCTCCGGCGCCGTGTGGTGACGGCGCACGTCGACCTGCATCTCCATGTACCGCTGGTGTTCGTTGGTCACGTGGTAGAGGTCGCGCGGGAGGGTGTGGATGGGGCGCGGGTCGCCGAGCATCTCGTTGTCCAGCCCGATCACGTGCGAGACCACGTCGCGCACCGACCAGCCCGGGCACGGCGTTCGCCGGTTCCACTCTCCCTCCACGAGCGGGGTCACGAGCTCGGATATCGCTTCGATGGAGTGGGTCCAGGCGTCGGCGTAGGGCTGGAGAGTGGGATGCAGACTCACGGAACGGGACCCCTCGGCGGTCGGTACAGGTCGGGTGGCGGGCGGCGTTGCCAGCGGGAGGTGGCTGTCGGCGGGTGTCTTGAAACGCTAAGTTACGCTGCTGTGAGGCACCCCGGCAGTGCTTTCGTGTGACGATCGTAGGCCCGTGTGAACGGCTCGAATGCCAGGACGGTGGTAGTGTGCGCGCCTCTCTCATCCAGATCGCCGTAGAAGAGGGCGAATCGGTCGAAAATCGTCGGGTTCGGGTGGGTGCTCTCGTCCGCGAGCAGGCGGGCGCCGATCTGGTCGTCCTGCCGGAGCTGTGGACCACGGGCGCGTTCGCCTACGAGCTGTTCGGCACCGAGGCCGAGCCGCTGGAGGGGCCGACGTACGAGGCGATGGCCAAGGCGGCGAGCGACGCGGGCGTGTGGCTGCACGCCGGCTCGATCCCCGAACGGGACCCGGAGGGCCCCCTCTACAACACGTCCCTCGTCTTCTCCCCCTCCGGCGAACTGGCCGCCGCCTACCGCAAGATCCACCGCTTCGGCTTCGACAAGGGCGAGGCCGTGCTGATGGGCGCGGGCAGCGAACTGGTGACGGTCCGTCTGCCCGAGACGGTCATCGGTCTTGCCACCTGCTACGACCTCCGTTTCCCCGAACTCTTCCGCGGCCTCGTCGACGCCGGCGCCGAGACCCTCGTCCTCCCCGCGGGCTGGCCCGAACGCCGCCGCTCCCACTGGACCCTCCTGGCACAGGCCCGCGCCGTGGAGAACCAGTCGTTCGTCCTCGCATGCGGAACGGCCGGTACGCACGCCGGAGTTCCCCAGGCCGGTCACTCGATCGTGGTGGATCCCTGGGGCGAGGTCCTCGCGGAGGCGGGCGCCGGCGAGGAGATCCTCACGGTGGAATTCGACCCGGCGCGGGTGGCGGTGACACGGGACCAGTTCCCGGCGCTCAAGGACCGGGTGCTGGGGCTGGAGCGTCCGCGGCGAGCCGGGTGAGCGGCAGACCCGAGCCGGGCGGATCCGCGCCGGACAGATCCGAGCGGGCCCTGGCCGCACTCCGGCGCGCCTTCTGAGCCGTCGATCGCGCCTTCGACGGAGCGGACCCGCCGCCCCGGCCGCTGGTGTTCGCCGCCCGGAACGCGACGGGCTGCGCGACGGCCGCGGCACTCCTCGTCGCGGTCCCCGTCGCCCTGGCCCTGTCGGTCTTCACCGACCCGGCCCGGGCCCGTCTCCTGCAGACCGTCCTCGTCGGCACGTGCGCGTGGCTGCTGTTCTGGGCGTTCCTGCGCTTCGAACGCCGCCGCCAGGCCCACTACGACCGCACCGGCTACGACCTCGCACCGCGCGACTCCGAGGCGCCCGCCGGCCCCCGGGCCGTACTCACCGGCCTGCTTGTCGCGTGGGGCCCCATGACGGTGGTCGTCTGGCTCATGGGCAGGCTGGACGACGTCCCTCCCGACTGGAGGACAGCGCGGTTCTCGCCGCGCTGGCCGTCGTCCTCGTGCACTCCGCCGATCACCTGAAGGAACGCCGCCGGGCCCGTGCCCGCAAGTCATCCGACTCGAAAGCGCGTTAGTCCTCCCGCTCCTTCTCCGCCAGATGGATCACGCACACCGCCACCGCGATCAGCAGCGCCGCGTCCGCGTCCTCCCGGACGATGTCGACGCCGTACGTCTCCCGGATGTGCAGCCAGCGCCGGGAGATCTGCGCGAGCAGCTCGCCGTCGTAGTCGACGCCGAACTCGCGGTCCAGGATCTTGCCGCTGACGTCGAGTTCGGTGCCGTCGACCAGGGACACCCGGTAGTGGTTGCGCAGCAGCGAGAACCGCTTGCGTCTGATGGTCGCGAGGGGCTCGCCGTCCCGTTCGATGACCATCGTGTCGCGCAGGGCGAGCATCTTCTTGTGGATGTCGATGAGCACGCGCCCGTGCGTGTCCTTCAACTCGAAGGTGTCCCTGATGCGCATGGCCTTGCCGTCGACCAGGAACACCTTGTTGCCGTGCTGGTCCTCGATCCAGTAATCCTCACCGAAGCCGAGGATCCGATCGCGTACGAGGAATCTCATGCCTCTACGGCTTCCCCGGCAGCCGGTCCGAAACGCCGCCGGTAGGCCGACGGGCTCAATCCGGTCTCCCGCCGCAGCCGCGCCCGCAGGTTCGCCCCGGTCCCGAGACCGCTCCGCGCGGCCACCACATCGAGCCGCTCCTCCCCGCGCTCGATCAGCCGGCACGCCAACGCCACCCGCTCCCCGGTCAGCCACGCCAGCGGAGTCGTCCCCAGCTGCGCCCTGAACCGCCGGTGCAGGGTCGCGGGGGAGACGGCCGCGTGGACGGCCAGTTCGGTCACCGTCAACGGCTCCCCCAGCCGCTCCCGCGCCCACGCGAGCAGCGGCCCCAGCGACTCGTCCGGCACCTCCGGCAACGGCCGCTCCACGAACTGCAGCTGCCCGCCGTCCCGATGGGCCGCGAAGACGAGCCTCCTGGACACCGCGTTGGCGATCTCGGCGCCATGGTCGCGCCGTACGACATGCAGCCCCAGGTCGAGCGCGGCGGCGCTGCCCGCGGCGGTGAGGATGTCGCCGTCGTCGACGAAGAGGACGTCCGGTTCGAGCCGCACGCGCGGGTGCAGCGCGCGGAAGGCATCCGTCCACATCCAGTGGGTGGTGGCCCGGCGCCCGTCCAGCAGCCCCGCCTCGGCGAGCGCGAAACTGCCCGTGCACAGGCTCATGACACGCGTCCCGCGCGCGTGGGCACGCCGGATCGCGTCGAGGACGTCATCACCGCGCGGTACGACGTTGTCGGGCCGCCCCGGCACGACGAGGGTGTCCGCCGAGTCCACCGCGTCCAGGCCGTACGCACCGGTCACTGTGAAGAAGCCGTGGTTCAGCCGCACCTCACGCGCGGGCGTGCACACCAGCACCTCGTACAGCGGCCCGGACAGCCCGAGTTCGGGCCGCGGCAGCCCGAACAGCTCGGTGGCGACGCCCACTTCGAAGGGATTGGTGCCCTCGTCGACGATCACGGCGACGCGATGCGGACGCCCGGGAGGACGCTGAGAGGATCCTTGCGGCATGTGCGATTCCTAGCACTCGTGAGGTGTTCACGGAACACGCACGATGGCCCTCATGGAACCGATCTCTCTCACCGAAGCCCTCGCGTCCTTCACCGACCACTGGAGCCCGCGCATCGTCACCACCGTCAACGACTACGACGTACGCGTCGCCAAGGTCGAGGGCGAACACCTCTGGCACACCCACGACCACACCGACGAGTTCTTCCTCGTCCTGTCCGGCGAACTGCACATCGCGCTCCGCGAGTTGGCGGGGGAGCGCACGGTGGTCCTCCCCAAGGGCTCCGTCTTCACGGTCCCACGAGGCACGGAACACAAGCCCTACGCCCCGGTCCCCACCGAGATCCTGCTCCTCGAACCGACGGGCACATCAACGGTCGGCGACCACCACGAGCCCGTACCGGACCATGTGGACGCGACGACGGGGCACGCCCTGAACTGATCCTTCAGCGCCCGTCAGACGGAGCCGGATCGCGAGGTGGGTGCGGGTGCCCGCTCGTCCAGGAGGCCCTCGCCCCGCAGGTCGTCCCAGAGCTGTGCGGGGATGTCCAGGCCGAACGCCGCAACATTGCGCCGGACTTCATCCTCCGTGCGCATGCCGACGACGATGCCCGCAACGACAGGATGGTGGAGCGGAAAAGCCATGGCCACGGCCGGCAGCGTCACGTCGTGGGCTTCGCAGACATCCGCCAGGCGATGTGCGCGCTCCAGTGTCTGCGGTGTGGTGGGCGCGTAGTCGAAGGTCGCACTCGCGGACGGGCGGGCCGTGGCGAGAAGGCCGGAGTTGAAGATCGAGGCCGCAAGCACCGAGATGCCCCGGTCCGCGCAGGCAGGGAGCAGGCTGTCGAGAGCACTGTGATCGAGCAGCGTGTAACGGCCGGAGAGCATCACCACGTCGACGTCCGACTCCTCGACCAGCCGGGTCAGCTTGCCCGGGTGATACATCCCCGCACCGATCGCCCCCACCACGCCCTGGGCGCGCAGTTCGGCGAGGGCCGGAACGCCCTCGCGCAACGCCTCCTCGAAGTGCTCCTCCGCATCATGCAGATAGAGCACGTCGATCCGGTCGACGCCTATGCGCGCGAGCGAGTCCTCCACGCTGCGCAGCACACCGTCCCGGGTGAAGTCCCACACCCGACGGTGTGTGGCGGGCACCTGGAACGGCTCGTCCGTCCGACCCGCGGGGTCCTGCGGAACCAGTAACCTGCCGACCTTCGTCGACAGCGTCCACTCGTCGCGCGGCTTGCCCCGCAGGAGATCACCGATACGGCGCTCGGAGTGCCCGATTCCGTAATGGGGCGAGGTGTCGAAGTAACGGATCCCGCTGTCCCACGCCGCCTCAAGAGCCTCCGCCGCGGTCTCGTCATCGAGCGGCTCGAAGAGCCCGCCGAGCGGACCGCCCCCAAAACCCAGCTCCGTGACCTGCACCTTGCTCCGGCCGAGCCGATTCTGCTTCATCCACCGATCCCCTCACATGGCTGACAGCGCGCGAACATCCTTTCGTGGCCCGCGCCGTACTCCAAGGGGCGTGCACGCGACATGATCGGCCGGACTGTCAGTGGCCGGTGGCACTCTTGATTCATGACCGACGCATCCCCGTCCCGGACCTCCCGACGCGCCCGTGTCCGCGCCCCTCAGCTCACCGGCAAGGGCGGCTGGCTGAACACGGGTGGCAAGCAGTACACCCTCGCCGACCTGCGGGGACGCATCGTGATTCTGGACTTCTGGACCTTCTGTTGCATCAACTGCCTGCATGTCCTGGACGAGTTGCGGGAGCTTGAGGAGAAGCACCGGGACACGGTCGTGATCATCGGGGTGCACTCGCCGAAGTTCGTGCACGAGGCCGAGCATCAGGCGGTCGTGGACGCGGTCGAGCGGTACGGCGTCGAGCATCCGGTGCTGGACGACCCGGAGTTGGCGACCTGGAAGCAGTACGCGGTCCGCGCGTGGCCGACGCTCGTCGTGATCGACCCGGAGGGGTACGTCGTCGCGCAGCACGCGGGCGAAGGCCACGCGCACGCCATCGAGCGACTGGTCGCGGAGCTGGAGACCGAGCACGCGGCGAAGGGGACGCTCCGGCGCGGGGACGGGCCGTATGTGGCGCCGGAGCCGGAGCCGACGGTGCTGCGTTTCCCCGGTAAGGCGTTGGCCCTGCCGTCCGGGAACTTCCTGGTCACCGACACCACCCGGCATCAGCTGGTCGAGCTGGCGGCGGACGGGGAGAGCGTCGTACGGCGGATCGGTCAGGGCAGTCGCGGACTGACCGACAGCACCTGGGTCCGTGCGCGGTTCAATGAGCCGCAGGGGCTGGCGCTGCTGCCGGACGGCTCCGTGGCCGTCGCCGACACGGTGAACCACGCGATCCGGCGCTTCGACCCGGAGAGCGGCCGGGTCACCACCCTGGCCGGCACCGGATACCAGTGGATGCAGGGCGAGCCCACGTCCGGACCTGCCCGCGAGGTCAGCCTCTCGTCCCCGTGGGACGTGGCGTGGTGGCAGGGCAAGTTGTGGATCGCCATGGCCGGTGTGCATCAACTCTGGGCCTACGACCCGGCCGAGGACACCGTCGCCGTCACCGCAGGCACCACCAACGAAGGGCTCGTCGACGGCCCCGGCCCCGAGGCCTGGTTCGCGCAGCCCTCCGGACTCGCCGCGACCGCCGACCGGCTGTGGCTGGCCGACTCCGAGACGTCCGCCCTGCGCTGGGTGGACCTGGACGGCGCCGTCCACACCGCCGTCGGCACCGGACTCTTCGACTTCGGGCACCGCGACGGAGCGGCCGAACAGGCCCTGCTGCAGCACCCGTTGGGCGTCACCGCGCTCCCGGACGGCTCGGTCGCGATCAGCGACACGTACAACCACGCGCTGCGCCGCTACGACCCCGCGACCGGCGAAGTAAGCACGCTGGCCACGGACTTGAGGGAGCCGAGCGACGCAGTCCTGGACGGTGACGAGATCCTGGTCGTCGAGTCGGCCCGGCACCGGCTCACCCGTCTGCGCCTCCCGGAGGAAGCGGTGCGGGTCGAGTCCGTGGCCCATCGCACCCAGCGCGCGGCCACCGAAGTCGCCCCGGGCGAGCTGAAGTTGGACGTCATCTTCCAGGCCCCGGCGGGACAGAAGCTCGACACGCGGTACGGGCCCTCGACCCGCCTGCTCGTCTCGGCGACCCCGCCCGGACTCCTGATCACCGGCGAGGGCCCGGGCACGGACCTGAACCGCACCCTGACCCTCAACGAGGCCGTCACGGAAGGCGTGTTGCACGTCTCCGCGATGGCCGCCTCCTGTGACGACACTGCATCCAATAGCGGCTCCGCCGCGGGTGCCAACGAATACCCCGCCTGCCATGTCCACCAGCAGGACTGGGGCGTCCCGGTCCGCCTCACCGAGGGTGCGACGGACCGTCTCCCCCTCGTCCTGGCCGGCATGGACGACCGGGACGCCTGAAACGGGGGATCACTGGACCGGTGCCAGGGGGACGTCAGCGGCGACGCGCCCGCGGCGCCAGCTTGTAGACGGCCATCCCCGCCGCCACCAGCGTGGTCGCCGCCACCATCATCGCCATGCTGTTCAGCCACAGGCCCGTCGCGGCCAGGGTGGCACCACCGGCGCCGGTCGTGCCGGCGCCGACAACTCGTCCGTACATGAATATTTCTCCTTGCGGGATGTGCGGTTGCGTAGGGGGTGGGCTAGGTGGCCACCCACTTCTCCTCGCTGCGGCGGACCAGCCCCCAGAGCGAGGTGAAGTAGACAGCGTGCTGGAAGAGGTCGTAGAGCATCTCCGGGATCATCAGCGCCGCGACCAGGACCGCGAGCGGCCCGGCGCGGCGGACGGAGACGGTCTTCTCGACCACGAAGATCAGGCCGATGGTGGTCCAGAACGGGGAGACGCCGGGGAAGCCGTAGAGCGTGGTGTAGGTCGCCATGAAGGTCAGGTAGACCAGGAACGACAGCGCGCCGAAGCCCATCAGGAACTGCTGGAGGAAGTAGCGGGCGGTGACCTTGGTCCAGCCGTAGTCGCGGAGGTTCTCCAGGGCGCCGCGCTGCCAGCGCAGGCGCTGGTGCCAGAGTTTGGGGAGGCTGGTCATGACCTCGGTGGTGACCGCGCAGCCCGCCGGGGACATGGCGCGGTAGCCGAGGGTCTTGACCGCCTTGGTCATCTCGTCGTCCTCGGTGAGCGAGGCGAGGCTGTAGTAGCCGTCGCCGCCGCCGATCCGCCCCGAGTGGCGGGCCTCGCGGACCTCGCGCAGGACGCGGGCGCGGAACATCGTGCCGGTACCGGTGAGGACCTGGGCCTTGCCGCCGGTGCGGTCCAGCTCCCAGGCGTAGCGCTGGAACTCCATGCGCTGGAGCAGTCCGAGGAGCCCGCCGCCCCGCTCGCCGTAGAAGACTCCGCCGACGGCGCCGACCTTGCGGTTGAAGGTGGCCATGGCGGTCTCGCTGAACCAGGGGTTGAGGACGGTGTCCGCGTCCTGGACGAGGAGCAGGTCGCGTTCGTCGAGGTGGGGCAGGACCCAGTCGATGGCCTGGTTGAGGGCGCCGGCCTTCTTGTGGGTGTTGCCCTGGGTGGCGAAGATGTCCGCGCCGTGCGAGGCGGCGACCTCGGCCGTGTCGTCGGTGCAGTTGTCGGTGACGACAACGATCAGGTCGGGTTTACGGGTTTGCCGCCACAAGCCCTCGATCGCGGCGCCGATGCGGTCGGCCTCGTTGTGGGCCGGTATGAGGACCACCAGCCGTGGTTCGGGCACGGCAGCGGCCTCCCCCGTGATGAATCGCGCGACGAGCCCGGGGCTGCCTTTTCCCGGACTCTCAACTGCACAGAGTCTTCACGAGGCTCACACAACCGCACAATACGACTGGCGTCACGGATTGCTCACGGTTGTCTTTGGATGTCCTGTGCGGGCGATTCGGTCCGTGTGCGGGTTACGCCCGGTATCCGTCGCGGTTCCGGTCCTCTTCCACCACGGTCGTCGAGCCGGGCAGCAGCACCCGACGGCGCCGCGCGATGCTGCTGAACGTCACGACGCCGATCAGTCCGACGGCCATGAGGATCACGCCGACCAGCGTGAGATTGACCCCTTGCATGTGCCAGTCGGTCGCGAACGCGAGGATCGCGCCGACGGCGATCAGGATGATGCATCCGCCCAGGCCCATGAGTGTCGCCTCCCTGTCCGGTCCGGTCGTCCCGGTCCGCACACCGGGTACCCGGCCCGACAACACCCATGCGCCGAGCGGGAGTTGACTACCCCTCCAGGAACGCCACCAGCGCGTTGGCCAGCAGGAACGGGTCGCGGTCGCCGCAGAGTTCGCGGGCGCTGTGCATGGAGAGGATCGCCACACCGATGTCGACGGTCTTGATGCCGTGCCGGGCCGCGGTGATCGGGCCGATCGTCGTGCCGCAGGGCATGGAGTTGTTGGAGACGAACGTCTGGAACGGCACACCGGCCTTCTCGCAGGCGGCGGCGAACACCGCGCGGCCCGAACCGTCCGTGGCGTAGCGGTTGTTGACGTTGACCTTGAGGATCGGCCCGCCGTTGACCCGCGGGTGGTGCGTCGGGTCGTGCCGCTCCGCATAGTTGGGGTGCACGGCGTGCCCGGTGTCGGAGGAGAGGCAGACGGTGCCCGCGAAGGCGCGTGCCCGGTCCTCGTACGATCCGCCGCGTGCGAACACCGAACGCTCCAGCACCCCGCCGAGCAGCGGCCCGTCCGCGCCCGTGTCGGACTGCGAGCCGTTCTCCTCGTGGTCGAAGCCGGCGAGCACGGGGATGTACGGCAGGTTCTCGCGGGCGGCGGCGGAGGCGAGCGCGGTGGATCCGGCGTGCAGGGACAGCAGGTTGTCCATGCGCGGTCCCGCGACCAGCTCCTGGTCGCGGCCCAGATAGGAGGGCGCCTCGACGGAGTGCGTCATCAGGTCCCAGCCGGTGACCTCGCCCGGCGCGAGCCCCGACTCCTCCTCCAGGAAGGCGATCAGATCGCCGTCGCGGACGTCGTCGCCCAGGCCCCAGATCGGCTGGAGGTGGCGCTGCTTGTCCAGCTTGAGCCCCTCCGCGGACACGGACCGGTCCAGGTGGATGGCGAGTTGGGGCACTCTGAGGAGCGGCCGGTCCACGTTCACCAGGCGGGTCGAGCCGTCCCGGAGGCTCAGCCGGCCGGCGAGGCCGAGGTCGCGGTCGAGCCAGGAGTTGAGCAGCGGTCCGCCGTAGATCTCGACGGCGACCTGGCGAAAGCCGTGCGCACCGGTGTCGGGGCGCGGCTTGACCCGCAGGTTCGGGGAGTCGGTGTGCGCGCCGATGATGCGGAAGGGGGTGTGGGGTGCCGCACCTTCGGGGACGAACCAGGCCACGATCGCGCCACCGCGCAGCACGTACTTGCCGCCGGTCGTCCCCTCCCAGGCGTCCGTCTCGGCGACCTGCTTGAATCCGGCCTTCTCCAGCCGTTCGGCGGTGTTCGCCACGGCGTGGTACGGCGTGGGGGACGCCGCGAGGAAGGACATGAGGTCGTCGGTGTGGCCGCGGTCGAAGCGGGGGGGTTCGCTCATGGGGTTCACCTTAACGACGTACGAGGGCCCACTCCGGGTGATGGGAGCGGGCCCTCGCAAGGGCGATGTGGGGTTTCGCGAAGCTGTTCCGGGCTGTTCCGGTCTGTCCCGGAACGGGTTTTCCGGCTGGCTAGAAGGCGGCTTCGTCCAGTTCCATCAGGTCCAGCTCGACGCCCTCGGCGACCTTGCGGGCCAGGGTGAGACCGGGCAGCACATTGGCCGCGAAGAACTTCGCAGCCGCGATCTTGCCGGTGTAGAAGGCGCGGTCCTTGGCGGAGGCCGTCTCCAGTTTCTCCACGGCGACGGCGGCACCCTTGAGGAGCAGGTAGCCGACGACGACGTCACCGGAGGCGAGCAGCAGGCGGGTGGTGTTGAGACCCACCTTGTAGATGTTCTTGACGTCCTGCTCGGTCGCCGCGAGGTCGGTCAGCATCAGGCCGACGATGGCCTCCAGCTCGACGGCCGCCTTGGCGAGGTGCTCACGCGCACCGGCCAGCTCTTCGCCGCCCGTGCCCAGCGCGAGGAACTTCTTGATGTCCTCGGCGAGGGAGTTGAGGGCCGCGCCCTGGTTGCGGACGATCTTCCGGAAGAAGAAGTCCTGGCCCTGGATCGCGGTGGTGCCCTCGTACAGGGTGTCGATCTTGGCGTCCCGGATGTACTGCTCGATCGGGTACTCCTGGAGGAACCCGGAGCCGCCGAAGGTCTGCAGCGACTGGGCGAGCTGCTCGTAGCCCTTCTCGGAGCCGTAGCCCTTGACGATCGGCAGGAGCAGGTCGTTGAGCGCGTGCTCGGTGGAGGCGTCGGCGCCCTCGGCCTCCTTGACGGCGATCGCGTCCTGGATGGAGGCGGTGTACAGCACCAGGGCGCGCATGCCCTCGGCGTACGCCTTCTGCGTGATCAGCGAGCGGCGCACGTCCGGGTGGTGCGTGATGGTGACCTTGGGCGCGGCCTTGTCGCCGAAGGCCGCGAGGTCGGGACCCTGGACGCGCTCCTTGGCGTACTCGAGGGCGTTGAGGTAGCCGGTCGACAGCGTCGAGATGGCCTTCGTGCCGACCATCATGCGGGCGAACTCGATGATCCGGAACATCTGGCGGATGCCGTCGTGCTTGTCGCCGATCAGCCAGCCCTTGGCGGGGTGGCGGTCGCCGAAGGTCATCTCGCAGGTGTTGGAGGCCTTGAGGCCCATCTTGTGCTCGACGTTGGTGGCGTAGACGCCGTTGCGCTCGCCCAGCTCGCCGGTCTCGACGTCGAAGAGGAACTTCGGCACGAGGAAGAGGGAGAGCCCCTTGGTGCCCGGGCCGTGGCCCTCGGGTCGCGCGAGCACGTAGTGGAGGATGTTCTCCTCCATGTCGTGCTCACCGGAGGTGATGAAGCGCTTGACGCCCTCGATGTGCCAGGAGCCGTCCTCCTGCTGGATCGCCTTGGTACGGCCCGCGCCGACATCGGAACCCGCGTCGGGCTCGGTCAGCACCATGGTCGAACCCCAGGTCCGCTCCACCGCGAGCTGCGCGATCTTCTTCTGTACGTCGTTGCCCTCGTCGTAGAGGATCCCGGCGAAGGCCGGACCGGAGGAGTACATCCACACGGCCGGGTTGGCGCCCAGGATCAGCTCCGCGTACGACCAGATCAGGGAGGGCGGAGCCGTCGTACCACCGATCGCCTCGGGCAGGCCCAGCCGCCAGTACTCGGACTCCATGAAGGCCTTGTAGCTCTTCTTGAAGGAGGCCGGCACGGGCGCGGTGTTCGTCTCGGGGTCGAAGACCGGCGGGTTGCGGTCGGCGTCGGCGAAGGACTCCGCGAGCTCGTTCTCCGCGAGCCGGGTCAGCTCCTCCAGGACGCTCTTCGCGGTGTCCGTGTCCATCTCCGCGAACGGACCGGTGCCGTACAGCTTGTCGCGCCCGAGGACCTCGAAGAGGTTGAACTCGATGTCGCGGAGATTCGACTTGTAGTGCCCCATGGCGACGACTCCGTAGAAAGATATGTACGACGAGACTTGTACTAAGCAGTAGCTACGATGATGCTACCCGTCGGTAATAAGAAGCAACCCCAAGCCGTCCATCTGTGACTCGTTACTCTTGCTCGCATGTACGGCTACGACCAGAACGTCGGGGCTCAGCAGGGGTACGTCCCGCCCCAGCAGCAGATGGCCGGTGGCGTGGGCGGCTACGGCCAGCAGCAACCGCTCTACCCCGAGCCGTCCCCGCCCTCGCTCGCGGACGCGGTACGCGCCTTCACCACCGGGCAGATGGCCGCCGAGGACTTCCAGCAGGTCTTCGCGACCTCCAAGGTCTACTGTCCGCGTGGTGACAACCCGGGCTTCCTCGCGCTGCACAACACCCAGCAGCCGGTGATCCCGATGTTCACCTCGCTCAAGGAGCTGCGCCGCTACGCCGGCAAGGAGTCCAAGTATTTCGTGATCACCGGCGCCGAGGTCATCGACCTGCTGCCGACGGGCTACGGCTTCGTCGTCGACATGGAGGGCGAGCACCGCATGGTGTTCGACGCGAAGGCGGTCGAGCAGATGGTGGAGTTCGCGATGCGCCGCATGTACGGCTGACGTCCATCGCCCTGTCGCAGGGGAAGCCCGGAGGGAATGCCCTCCGGGCTTCTTCTGTTGTGGGGTAGCAGAAAGTTCAACGCTCAACTAAACTCGACGCACAAGGAGGTCCCGACATGCCTGCAGTGACCGTAGAGAACCCGCTGACCCTGCCCCGCGTGGCCGCGCCGGCCGACGCCGTGGCACGTCCCGTGCTCACCGTCACGACCGCACCCGGCGGTTTCGAGGGTGAGGGCTTCCCGGTGCGCCGCGCGTTCGCCGGGATCAACTACCGCCACCTCGACCCGTTCATCATGATGGACCAGATGGGCGAGGTGGAGTACGCGCCGGGCGAGCCCAAGGGCACCCCCTGGCACCCGCACCGCGGCTTCGAGACGGTCACCTACATCATCGACGGCGTCTTCGACCACCAGGACTCCAACGGCGGTGGCGGCACCATCACCAACGGCGACACCCAGTGGATGACGGCGGGCGCGGGCCTGCTGCACATCGAGGCGCCGCCGGAGTCCCTCGTCGTGTCCGGCGGGCTCTTCCACGGCCTGCAGCTGTGGGTGAACCTCCCGGCCAAGGACAAGATGATGGCCCCGCGCTACCAGGACATCCGCGGCGGACAGGTGCAGTTGCTGACCACCCCCGACGGCGGCGCGCTCCTGCGGGTCATCGCCGGTGAGCTGGACGGCCACCAGGGCCCCGGCATCACGCACACCCCGATCACGATGATCCACGCGACGGTGGCACCGGGTGCGGAAGTGACCCTGCCCTGGCGCGAGGACTTCAACGGTGTCGCGTACGTCCTGGCGGGCAAGGGCTCGGTCGGCGCCGAGCGGCGTCCGATCCACCTGGGCCAGACCGCCGTCTTCGGTGCGGGCTCCTCGCTGACCGTCCGCGCGGACGAGCAGCAGGACGGCAACACTCCGGACCTGGAGGTGGCGATCCTCGGCGGGCAGCCGATCCGCGAGCCGATGGCGCACTACGGCCCGTTCGTCATGAACACCCGCGAGGAACTCCAGCAGGCCTTCGAGGACTTCCAGAAGGGCCGCCTGGGCACCATCCCCGCCGTGCACGGAATGGGCGAGGGCGGTCTGTAAGCCTTCGCAGAGCGGAAATTCCCGAAGCCCCGTCCTTGTCCGGACGGGGCTTTTGGCATGCAGGCCGGTGGCCGGTCCGGGTCCTCCGTCCGGGTGACCCGGGCCCGGCCGGTGCATGACGGTCCCGCTCATGGAAAGAGACGGGCTGAAAGTGGACGTCGAATGCAAGGAAGTCACCCGTGCGTATCCGCATGAGTCTGGCCGTCGCCATGGCAGCCACCTGTCTCGCCCTGACCGGCGCGGCGAGCCCCACCCAGGCCCGTACCCCCGCGACCTCCACCGGACCGGCGGCGAGCGCCGCGCTGCAGCGCGCGGACGAGAACTGCGGGGCGGGGGAGATCTGCTTCTGGCACGACAGGAACTACTCGGGCACCCCCTGGCGGTGGACCCCCGGCTCCGGGTACCGCGACATGCCGTCCAACCTGCACGACCACGTGTACTCCTTCAAGGCCAACGCCAACGCGTGCTTCATCGACTGGAGCCCACAGGAGAAGCGGCCGGTCCTCTCCGGTGACTACGCCCAGGCCTACGACACCAACTTCGGCAAGCGGATCGACGCGGTGGGCCCCACCTGCTGAGTCCGTCACCCGGGCGGGCCGTCCCCACGGGACGGCCCGCCTTTCGCGTGTTCGGCTGGGACCGTGCAGTTCCTCCCCGGTCCCGTACGGCGCCTCGCCGCCTGGTGCGCCGTCATCCTGCTCGTCTCGGGGGTCGTCTACGTCGGGATCCGGCTCTGCGTCGAGTTCAGGACGGCTGTCACGCCCGTGCTGCTCGCGCTGCTCGGCACCGCGCTGCTCGGGCCGCTGTACCGGAGGCTGGTGAAGACCGGGGTCAACCGGTCCGTGGCCGCCGCCATCACCTGTGTCGCCGTCGTCGCCGTGGTCGGCGGGGCCGTCTACATCGTGGTGGCCGCGCTGATCGACACCGGGGGCCAGATCGTGTCCTCGCTCAAGGAGGCGGCGAACTCGGTCTCCGACCACTTCGGGGCCGCCGGGACCTCGCTGGACGACCTCGCCTCCAACGCCAAGGAACTGCTCACCAAGTTCGGCGGGACGGCCGCGTCCAACGTGATCAGCGGGGTCAGTGTCGTCGGCGAGGCGATCACCATGGCCGTACTGGCGCTGCTGCTCGTCTTCTTCTTCCTGCGCGACTCCCACCTCGCCACCGGACTGCTGCGCTCGCTCGCCCCGCACGGCAGCGCCGACCTCGTCGAGGCCATGGCCCGGAGGGCCTTCGAGGGCGTCGAGGGCTTCATGCGCGGGACCACCGTGATCGCCCTCATCGACGCCACCTGCATCGGCATCGGCCTGCTCGTGCTGGACGTGCCCGGGGCGGTCGGCCTGGCCGCACTGGTCTTCGTCGGCGCCTACATCCCCTACCTCGGCGCGTTCCTCTCCGGCGCGGTCGCCGTGCTGGTCGCGCTCGCCGACCGGGGTGTCGTCATCGCGCTGTGGGCTCTCGGAGTGGTCCTTGCCGTGCAGATCCTGGAGGGTTACGTCCTGCAGCCGATGATCCAGAGCCGGACCGTGCAGATGCACCCGGCGGTGGTGATGATCGCGATCACCGCCGGAGCCTCGGTGGCCGGCGTCCTCGGCATGCTGCTCGCGGTGCCGCTGACCGCCGCCGTCTTCGGCGTCGTCCACGAACTCCAGGCGCGCTACGGCACGACGGAACCCGCTGCGGAACCGTCGCCGTCGGACTCGTAGAGCTCGAACCAGATGCTCTTGCCCTCACCCCTCGGATCCACGCCCCAGGTCTCGGCGAGCAGCTCGATGAGCAGCAACCCACGCCCGGAGGACGCCAGTTCACCGGGGTGCCGCCTGTGCGGGAGGTCGTCGCCGGCGTCCGTGACCTCGACCCGCATCCGCCGCTCACCGGGCTCACCGGCCACCTCGGCGGTCAGCAGCGCGTCGGCGTCGGTGTGCACGAGGACGTTGGTGAGCATCTCGGAGACGAGCAGGACAGCGGAGTCGACCTGGTCGGCGCCGGTCCAGTCGTGGAGGAGTTCGCGCAGCTGCTGCCGGGCCACCGCGATCCGCTCGGGCTCGGCCTGCGCGACCGTGAGGACCGTACGGCGGATCCTCGGCGCCTCGGTCACCGTGTCGCCGCAACCGCAGCTCTCGCCCTCCCGGGACAGCAGGAGTACGGCGATGTCGTCCTCGCGGCGGTCGGCGAGCGGGCCGGTGGTGTGGTGCGAGGAGGGGCCGTGGACGGCCTGGACGAGCGCGTCGGCCAGTTCCTCCAGCTCGCCCTTGTGCTCCTCCAGGATGGTCCGGATGCGCTGCCAGCCGGTCTCCAGGTCGTGGCCGCCGGTCTCGATCAGCCCGTCGGTGCAGATCAGCATGGTCTCGCCGGGTTCCAGGGCGAGCGTGGTCGTCGGATAGTCGGCGTCCGGGTCGATACCGAGCGGCAGCCCGCCGGCCGTGGGCCGCATCAGCACCGTCCCGTCCGCCATGCGTATCGCGGGGTCGGGATGGCCGGCCCGGGCGATCTCCAGCACGCCGGTCTCCGGGTCGGCCTCGACGTAGAGGCAGGTCGCGAAGCGCGGGTCGGTCATCTCCGCGTCGCCGTTGGTGATGCCGTGCAGGAAGCGGGAGGCGCGGGACAGTACCGCGTCGGGCCGGTGCCCCTCGGAGGCGTAGGCGCGCAGGGCGATGCGGAGCTGGCCCATCAGCCCGGCGGCGCGCACATCGTGCCCCTGCACGTCACCGATGACGAGCGCGATCCTCCCTCGCCCCAAGGGGGTGCCCCCAGGCAGCGGGATCATGTCGTACCAGTCGCCGCCGACCTGGAGGCCGCCGCCGGTCGGTATGTAGCGGGCGGCGACGCTCATGCCCGGGATCTCCGGGCCCAGCGTGGGCAGCATCGAGCGCTGGAGTCCGTCGGTCAGCTCCCGCTCGGACTCGGCGACACCGGCCCGGGACAGGGCCTGGGCAAGCATGCGGGCGACCGTGGTGAGGACGGACCGCTCGTCCGGTGTGAAGGCGACCGGGTAGGTGAAGGCGGCCATCCAGGCGCCCATCGTGCGCCCGGCGACGGTCAGCGGCAGGAACGCCCAGGACTGCCGGTGGAAGTGCTGGGCGAGCGGCCAGGTGACCGGGTAGCGGGACTTGTACTGCTCGGGCGTGGACAGATAGACGGCACGGCCGGTGCGGACGACCTCGGCGGCCGGATAGTCGGTCACGGTGGACATGTGCGAGAACGGGTCCTCGTCCCCGGGCTGGTGCCCGTGGTGCCCGATGATCGTGAGCCGGTCGCCCGACACCCCGAACACGGCGAGGCCGTCCGGTGAGAAGCCCGGCATCGACAGGCCCGCCGCGACCCGCAGCACCTCCGCCGTGGACCGTGCCTCCGCG
>Ga0307511_10001585_pt1 | contig 24136 bp, 8 predicted proteins | sample 13_EM_MG_FD_200266 | JGI IMG/M metagenome (GOLD analysis project Ga0307511, IMG submission 200266) | Populus trichocarpa ectomycorrhiza microbial communities from riparian zone in the Pacific Northwest, United States - 13_EM | ecosystem: Host-associated > Plants > Roots > Unclassified | place... | reverse complement strand
AAATTAACCTGTTTTTTTTTTTTTTAATTTTTCATTGGAAAATGAAAAATGGAAAAATGCGAGGGCAATATCTAAATATAGTAGAGCTCACTTACCAGGCCTTTAAGGTAAGGTTGGAGTGGAAGGGAGAGCAGACCCGAGAGCTGCAATAGTATTCTAGCACTAGCCCGTATGGTATCGAGACAAGGCAGAGCAAGGAAAGCTGCCTTATGTAGTTACCTCCTCTTTCATCGAGATTAGTGAATCACCATAGAAGATCGAAGAGAATCTGGTCCGAGGAGCCTAGCCTTCTTTGCTATGATTAGTTTCGAACTTTCAATAAATGTTGCTTTGGCACCAACCCTCTTAGAAGGAAGAACTCTGGGGAACTTCTGGGTTAACTGATCAAGGAGTTCTGATAGGAAGAGAAATGAGTTAACGGGAAGAAGATTACCAGCACGAGGAGGCGACTTATATACAAGAAAAAATGATCATTTTGTGCAAAGAAATGCGCTGTCCGATCCAGCATGCATCATGCAGCATAGAATCATAATCACAAATGAATTATAACGACGATAACAGCACAGCATTATTTAGTCCTTCTGAATTAACTAAGCACGTCTGATCCGTTGCTTACAAAACGTATCTTACAGGCAAGCAAGGAAAAAGCAGTTCAGAAACCCTAGAAAAGAGAGAGGTAATGCTTCAATTCGTGGGAATTTAATGTGCAGGGTGACCTCGATCATAAATGAAGCACGAAGTGAAGAATGATTCGCACGAGACTTTTTGTCCTCCCCAAACGAAATACTATTTTGCAACGACCAAAAAAATCAGCAAACTCTGTGAAGGAGAAAGAATGGTTAGAATTATGGGATAACAATAATCAGGATAGAATTTTCACAAGCCTGGAGTTCTAAGTTCTAATGGTACAAAATTTTCACAAGCCTGACGCCCAATTTATCAATGAGAATTGATTCAACCTAACAGCCCCTTTGCCCAGATGGGATTTAAAGACCCTACAGGTCCAAAACCTTGCGGCACTGCAGCACTATGTAGAAACATTTGTTTAAGATTGCATTTCCTTTTGACCTAAACCAGAAAAATTAAAATATATATATATATATAAGGATTGAACTGCATCTCTCCTTGTGAAAGAATATAATTAGTGACGCATGCCTGCCTGGGAGCAAAAGTCTCAGTACTTCCTTGATACTTGAACAACAGCAACATCAATCTCCATCAAATGGTGAAGCTTCCACATGTGTTGGGAGAGAAGGCAGCAGCAAAGCCTTTGCAAGAGGCAGCACCTGTAGCTTTGCCCAGCCAAAATACATGATCCAGGACCATCTTCATGCATAATACATGTAAAGGCTGTTTGAAGCAGCACAGGCAAGGGAGTTTTCAGTTGGATGCCACGCTAGATGCAACAACTTCGTTGTGAAATCAAATGCATTTCCATTTGTATCAACTCCGGACGTATCAGCTCCTTTTAAAGTCATGAAGGGAAAAGGATGTTAAAACTCAGGAAACAATATAAGATCCAAAAACTTTCTTTCTAGGGTTAGGTCAGATGATGGACAATTAAGTGAGACCACATGAAATTATTAGGAGAAATAGGAGAAAAGAAGCAGTAAACTTCCTCCAACATATACAGACCTCGCCTAAAACCATGGGAAAGAGTGCCCAGAGATCTAGAAGGCCTTGACGGGGTTTGAACCTGTTTCCTGTCAGTTCATGACATAAATTAACCACATAAAATAAAAGTTTGGCCAGCGAGTCATCTGAAAACCAACATGGTCATGTTCAATTTCAGTTAACATAAAGAGGATGATCATCAAGAGTGTTTGACACAGAATTTTGAATATTTGGAGAAACAAAACCTTCTGGTATTATCAGTTACACAAGTCTCCTTAATTCACTCTCAAATGTACCTCATTGGATTCTTGCTGGCTTCCAATGTTGTTGCTTCTGTGCTTCCTTCAGAACAACCAAACACACGAAATAGGTTGCTGAAATGTAAAAGAAAGTATATCATGCGATGTGTAAGCAATCAATTAACCAGGAAAGTGGTAAAGACCAAGGGATCATTCAAATATATGAAGCACACCTGTATGAACCAGTTGCCACTCGAAGTCCATCTCCACTCAGACAACACTCAAATTTGTCAAAGATGGAATCGTTTTCATACAGATCACAAAGCTGATCAATAGCAAAGAGCAAAACGATCACATTGTATCAGTACCTCATGATCTCTACTAAATGCCATCTAAAATCACACACAGGATACTCAAGAAGAACATGTCACCTTAGGTCTAAGATTTTCATGAACTTGGAAGGTTGAAACTGGTCCAGAATCCATATTTATGTCCCACAACTGAAAACAAAGAAATCCAGACTTTGTGAGAACAGACGCCACATTGGGTTAGAACTAAAGCAGAAGGAAGGTACGAAATTGAAATAAATTGCCTGTGGAGAAAAAGTTGTGCATCTAGCCCGCTGCCATCATTATCGATTTTTAATTCTGTCAATACTTTTTCACTCTTAGGGCTGGTTGGGTATTGAGAGGGTTAACAATAATCCCTAAACGAGGGATTATATGTTTTTCCCTCTCTTCTTTTTCAAATAACCAAATAAAATTCAAATAGTTTTTTCATCATCTCTCTCTTACTACTAACAGTATTTTAATCCTTTTCTCTTTCTTTCTACTAACTGTCATACAACTAACTTTTACACCCTTAAACATTTACTAATAAAAATCACTCCTTTGTCAGTTCAACTATATTTCTTTAACCTCATGCCAAATGCACCATTAGCATTAAGAATAAAAACACACGATTAGGTTTTGTAGAATGCAGTTTGGATTAAGTGATTACCTTAAAGAAGTCGAATTTTTTGAAAATCATCCAGCACTAGGTAGTAAAATATATGCTATGAAAAAACAGCAACGTGCTAATTGAAATAGTGTGCTTAAATTTTAAAAATAAATACTGAACATAAAAATAAGAACCTTTAGAGTCATGTAATCACGACTAAGAATATATCTCCCATCCTTGGCAAACTTAATATCTGAGATTGAGGCAATTATCTCTGTGAAGAAGGACCTTGAACCAGGCACCTCTTGTTCCTCAAACCTGGGCCACCAGAGAGCATAACGTATATATTCAAAAGAAAAGGAAAAAAAGTAAATCAATAAAAGATATCTAAAACGTCTCATGATACATCAATAACTCCATGATGTTAGATAATATATGAAAATTCAACAAAAGAAAACCATGCAGACAAAAAACCTAAAGTACTTACAATTTGCTATGAGAATCGCATAGAGCTGACTGTCGCATGTCAACTAAACGAATTGAGCCCCTTGAACTACTATATGCCAGAATATTGCAATGAGTAGGATGAAATTCTGCTGAAGTTATCACCTCTGCATACATAAATTCAAATGTGTGAATACCATGACAATTTGATATAGCAATCAGAACATTCACATGATTTCAATATTGAAATCTACAAGATGAATACCATGCTTTAATCATCCAAAACATTATATGGATAAGAAGCACAACAAGAGCAGAAGAATTGGCCTCTCACCAAACCACCCATGCTTGCAGAAAGGGGGATAAGAGAACTAAACAACAGCACTTGCACAACAGGAAAGATCATCTAACAAGCTAACAAGACTCTAAAGAGAATATTTCTAGACCTACCCGCCCAGAATACACCATAGACAACATGTAAAACCAATAACATCATAAAATACTCGGATGTTTAATTTTCATACAAAATACAGTTATTCTAACCAGTCAGATCCTCCATGTTTGCAGGCTTTACATCAACAATATTGAAACTCTGATTGCTGATTTCCAAATTCCAAAGATTTATTCGCAGATCGTCAGCAGATATAAAAGTTTCACCATCACTGCATAAAAGAAAACAAAGGAATAACCAATTATGTAGAATGTTATGACTGTGATGGTTAAAGAGCATGCTTTCAGGCTTGAAAACATTCGGGAAATTTCAAAACGTGTATTATGGACAGCATCAGCTTAAGCTAAGAGCCACTAGGGCAATGGCCCAAGGCCCCCACTAAATCAATAAGATATATTTGTCAATTATGCTTTATGAAATGAAGATTGCTCCAACTTAACAAAATGCCCCAAGTACAAAATGAAGATTTCCCAAGGCCCCACTTGTCAGACATGCATTAAAAAAAAAATTCTTAAATATTTTAAAAGGTCCTATTTGGCCTAAGGCCCCCATTCACTTTAAATTGGCTCTGATTATGGACAACAATATAACTATCCAAAATATCAAAATAATGCAGAATCATTTCTTCGATAAGAGTGATAATATACATTGCTCTTCAATATCACATGTCTTTACAAGATCAAAAAATTCAATTAAAAGGAAATGATAAGAGTGATCAAAATGACAAGGGATGTTAAAGACATAGTATGTGAAAATGAGAGTTGTACATCTATGAAATAAGTGAATGCACCTGTTGTTAGAAATGGAGTTAATGTGATAGTCATGGGCATGAGCATATATTCTCCGACACCTAGGCACAAGGCTGATTTCACTACTGGTCAACTGGATCACGAAAAATGAAAGAGGTGTTAGAACCAGATCACAAAAGTAGAGAACATTATAATAAGCATTTCTAGATGTCAAAATCATGATTTCCATGAGCAAACAAGTATATTAGAGTGAAAACAACTACCACAGGTAAGTGTAGAGACGGGACACCCCCAAGTGGGAAAGAAAAGTCATTACTCAAGCCCAAGGGTTTATCCAAACATCCTCCATTGGCAGTATATGGTTTGGAGCTTGTTGGTATGCTTGGACCTACAACAGGACCATTTCCAGCAGCTTTTGCAGGGTCAACATTCATGTCACATATTTTCTTGACCTTCTTTTCATGGACCTGTCCACCATTAAAGCAAGCACATTTGATACACCCACTGATTAGGAAATTCCATTGTTTTCCAGATTTCTTCAACTTGTCAAGTTGTTCTATTAGTTATTAAAGATACAAAAAATTTAACCACTACAACATAGACTGAACCTTAAGAGTTTACACTAAAAGCAATTCTAATGGTTAGAAACTTTGAATGAAACCCACCTAGAAAGCTAGAGGAATAAAAATCACCTACTGTAGTACAGCTAAAAATTGACAGTAAAAATATCAAAAAAATCAACAATGTTCCACCCTACCTTCCAAAATTTGATTGTTTTGTCATTAGTGGACAGAAGAAAAAGTGCACCATTAGCTGCTTGGCACCATCTAATCTTGTTGATCTTCTCCTCAATTTCCAAGCTCTTCAGATAATCAAACTAAGATGGAGGAAAATAATGATTACTTATCAAATCCTGAACCCAGGAAAGAATAAAACAAATATACCCAAACAAATATAATTCCCAGTGATTAACAGGAAAAAAAAAGCCTGAAAAGGAAAAATTAAGTACCTCAGGTTCATGGCTCTGAAACTCTGTTTTGTAACGGAATTCAGGATGCCTGATAATTGGAAAATCCATCCTCTCTAGATCTCTCCGATTTCCACCATGCTAAACAATGTAAGTTTATGTCATAGAGCTATTTCGCTACAGCAGGAGGAAAAGAAAAGAAATTTTCTTTAAAGATATGCCTATATTGTCTTACATCTCTCTTGTCGGTTCTTTCAAATAAAACCACTCGACCTCCACGATCTCCAGTAGCAAGATGGTCACCAGTTCTATCAAATTCGATGGCAGATATGATATCGACTACAAAAGTCCATAACTAAAAGAAGTAAGAAGGTGAGGATGAGATGCAATAATTCTGAGGGAAATTTTTAAGTAAAAGAGTTTCATGGATAAATATGTCTTCCAAAATTGACTTCCACTTGTTTTTTGTGTTTCATCCTCTTGGGAAGGATATTTAGTTGTGGGGAATAATTATTAGTTCTTGATTACCAACCACAAGCACATAAAACCCGAATAAGCATAGTGTTCATAGATAAGCTTAAAATCCTGGTGCCTAACTACCACCTGAACTATCAAAACAGTGGGACAGTAGTCTGACTGCTCAGTACAGCATGTCTTGGCTTGAACCATTACAAGCCCACAACATTCAGTCATTCTGCTATGATTGTTTCAGTTTTTACAATTCTAGGTCAATCAGTAGGTGCAGAATCAGAGCCAAATCTACCAGATTTACACAACAGCAGGTTTGCATTGACCATTTAAAATGAAATCATCTGACATAAAACTTCCATTTCATTTATCAAAAATGAGATTTGACCCCAAAATCTCTCTCCTCTCCAACAGTGCCTTTTCCATTGTGTTATCACAATACTGGCTAGGATAGACAGTTTTCCATGTATTCATGAGCTGTACAACAGTTCCGCAAATTTTGAGACTGATAACCATGAATTTAGAACACATAGAAGCACTTTCAAAGTTATAATAAAAGTCTAGTCTCTTAAACCGATGATATTGAGTTAGCAGGTTTATTTAAATCATTTGAACTCAAGCCCCAATCCTATTTTCATCCATTCCCGTACATACCCCTTGTAGATAACTACTTCAGCAAGTCTTCTAATGATCATGTATCATGCCATTCAAAATTACTATTTTATTCTTCCAATTGCCAGTTCGCTTCTATTTTATTGGCTTCTCTATCCTCACTTTCTCAGAACAATATGCAATCAAACCCAACTACTGTTATGAAGATAACATAAGTTTTTTTTCTCACAAATATTGCAAAAGATAACTTAAATCCCCAAACTTCCTAGTTTGCAAGACTGCGTGTATGCAACTAAGTTTATAAGATTAATGCATGACTCAACATGCCCTCTGTAGCAGGTTTGCAAACATAACACACAATCATCAATTTGTATTACAATCAATAAACAACTCATCTAACCATCCATACTATCATCCATAACAACGATGCAGTTAACCACCACAGCATGACCATCATCAAACCAGTAGCATCCCCATGCAACAACATTCTAATTTTAGCTGCAAATCCCTCCCTAATGACTAATCATTATGCTCATAATAGCTCTGAAACTTGCCCTACATTGCTTCAAAGCCACACTTATAATGCTAAAAAAAACCAAATCAGACACTATTCAATGACACATACACATTCGAATCATCAAACTGAAACCAAATTAATCTCGCACGAAAATAGAACAACAAACGAACACTAATTACACCAAAAAAAAAAGGACAGTTAAATCCACAATCAACAATTAATAATCCAACAACGCAGAATCAAAACCCTAACCACAGATCGTATCGTACCTTCCTGTACTTCTTCACCAGCCGTTCGCTCTCCAAAAACCTGGGCAAATTTCCACTCAAGCGGCACCGGCGCTGCCGCCACCGCCTCCGCAGCTTCCTCACTGCCGCCTCCGTTCATTTCAAGCTAAATCTTCGTTTGGCAGAAATAATTAAGAAAAAAAAAGAAGAAGAATCGATCTGATACTCAGATTGGAAAAGGCAGCATCAACAGCTAGAAATCATCTCCATTTAGAATCCTAGTTCTTGATTAATCAACCATCAGAACTGAAAACAAAACCACAGATTTCACATAGAGAAATGCTCTCTCTCTCTCTCGTCTGGGTGGTTTCCTTTTTTTTCGGTTTTTCTCTCTCTAAATCTCACGCACGGACACCCTTTCTCTCTCTTTCTCGATGGATTGAGAGATTGATTTGATTTCACACGCACAAAAGCACTCTCATTTTCTCCCTGTTAATTTTCTGCTCTGTTTTTCTATTATTTTTTTATTTTATTTTACTAAGACAAAAATTAAAAAAGAAAAAAATAAGATGGGAAGATAATGACGGAGGGGGGATGCGACGTTGCTTTTTTGGCTGATTAGTTGCTCCTCTCTCCTCTTAAGATTTAATTGGAGTAATTTTATGTCATGGATAGATGCATCTGACGTGTTACTCCTTACAGTAAATAATATAATAAATAAATATATCTCCGATTGGGATATTAGAAAAGCTGTCGAAATTAAAATCTTTATAAATGTGTTAAAGATTTAGCCCCATTTATTTGCTGAAACTAATTTCCTTTTAAAAAATAGTTTTTTAAAAAATAAATTTTTAAAAGTAAATTATTTTCTAATATTTAATAGTATCATAAAAAAATAAATTAAAAAACACTTTTAAGTATTTGGTTATGTCATGAAAAATAAACTGAAAAATAAATTGTTAATGAGTAACTAATCTTACAAATTAAAAATTTGGATGAGAATAAAATTGAAAAAAAATTAATTTTATAAATTATCTCAAATAAAATAAATAACAATCTAAATAATAGAAATCAAATCTAACAGATAAAAAAAATAAAAAAATAAAAAAAAAATACAATCTCATAAATTATTTCAAATAAAATAAATAACAATCAAAAGAATGAGAATGATGACCAAATTGATAAATAAAAAAATTTCAATTAAGAAAATGATAAGAGAAAAACAAATAACAGTCATAAAAATAAGAATCATAGTTGATATAAAAATCAAATTCTAAGGGATGAAATTAAAAAAAAAATTCAAAACAAAATATGTAACAATCAAAAGTTTGAGGACCAAATTTGATATAATCAACAAATAACATGGTATTTTTAAATTTTTCATAACTTCTAAAAAATGTTTTCTATCCAAAATAAAAGAAAAATACTTTCATAGAAACCAAGCCAAAAAAAATTTTACTAGAGAATATTTTATGTTAATCAACTTTTGTAAGATCAACAAACACATAAAAATTTTAAAAGTAATTTTTAAAAATTATTTTTCATGAAACAAACATGATTTTAATAAAAAATAAATAAAATAATAGAGAAAAATACAGTATCATCATTGAAAAATAATAATTTATATATATTTGTTGTCCAAAATAAATGACAATAATAATGCTGGGGTATTGTATAATTTCCTTTTAAGGTTTAGTTATGGGTGGTACGTGTGTCGATGTTAGACGGTTGAAAATGACATGTATTATTATTATTATTATTATTATTATTATTATTATTTTCAACATGATTAACTTTTTTAATAGGGGTCTCAGATGATGTTTGGTGACCTGTGTCTGCAGAACAGTATATCAAACCAGTCCCAGGAGTAAAAAGGCATCTGTTCCGTCATATTTAGAGTAATTTTTATAGATACTAGTTTCAAAATCATGGTTTAAAAAATAAAATATTAAAATATAAGGAGAATAAAAACTATGTAATATAAATAAATAAACACAACACTAAAAAGATTAATATTTGAAATATGAATACAATTTTCTTAATAAACACGATCCAGTTTATTTAGTGAATCCTTGTCCCGTAGTTTCTTTATCATGAAATTTCATCATTTTAGATATAAAATCCCTCGTCTTAAATTATCCAAAGTAATTTTTCAGAAAAGTAAAGAGGTAAAAACACTTAAAATTATTTAAATTAATTTATTCTAAACAAAAACCAATGTAATTTTTATAATTAAATACATAGGCAACGTCTATAAAATAATATTAATGATTAAGTTTAGATAGGCACTAGAATTTTTCTGTTTGCGCTATGCCGAAGGGCGGGTCAATTTTTTTCTCATATAAAAAAATATTCAAACAGTGATAACCTGAGTGAACCCGAGTTAACTTGGCTAACTCGTGATCTAGGATAACCCTAGAGGAAGGAAAGGGAAAAAAATATAAAATTCAAGGTACAATAGCCTAATGTTGAATGATAAAATAAAAAAACCAAAGTTAAATCATGTTAATCTTCGAAATCAGCAACTCTGGTCATGAGACCGAGAGGACCATACAAAAGACCAACACCTCTTGAGTTGGAGGAGAGAGAAAAGAGGGAGGAGAAAAAAATTATCGTCGAAGCTCCATCGTGTAATGGAGGCTGACACGCATCAGCCCACCGTGTAGAGGGTGGTGTGATGCTAAGGATGCCACCCTGGAAGGCAACGAGAGACGACTGAGAGGCATTGCACATGCCGCCCAAAGGGCAATGGCGCCTCCCACCTGCTGGTGCATGCACCAATTTTTTTTATTTATCAAAAGACCAGAACACCCTTGACCCACGTGATAATTGCAAAAAATCAAGGTCAAAAAACCAAAAATGCCCTTCGACCTCAAGCAAAAATAAAAAGTTGACCCCAAGAGCTACTTGGTAATTAAACTATAAAAAAATAAGAAAAATCACAAAAAGCCCCTCAGTTATAAGCATGTTGTTTTTTTCCAAGGGTATTGGAGTAATTATATTATGCAATAAAGTGTGAAAATATTATTTTAGGCCTGAGTGTGTCTGCAATCCTCTTGTTTTTTAAGGGCAAAATAATTGTTTTACTATGGATTGCACTGTTCACAATCCATATCAAAACACTGATAGATTTTAGCTTTATCTATAATTGACCATAAACCAAAAGAAAATGAAAGAATATTACATTACAATTACAATTACAAAACTAAGTTTCCTTTTGAAGTTACTGCAACCCAAGAAAGATCATAGTGAATTTCAACAGAAATCCATAATGATTTTCTTTTATTTTTATGTTTTAATCCTTTGATATTTTAGCTCACTTAATGTTTGGTTTTATAAAATAAGATTTAATTTTATTGGTTTGTATCAATCAAAGCTTTGGGGACTAAATTTGAGACTTTGACAAATGTTGAGCCCCTTTAATTTTATCATATTAGGGACTAATATAGGGGTCTCGCAGTGTCGAGGGGAAAGGTCTAGTGCCCAGTTGATGCTCAATTTGTTAAAATATGTTTAAGTTCTACTCATTTAGAATTGTCGACGGAGGCATTTCATGATGATTTATCGCCAGAGGCATTTTCTTTTTTCTTTCCATTGGTTGGAAAATTGGCTCCATGTGTTTTTCTTGATGGGATGATATCGGTTTTATAAATCATGTTACGAGTTTGAAAACTTAGTCTCGGTAAACATTGGGCTTTTTTTAGGGGTTTTTTACACTAATTTTCTTTTTCAGTTTCATACTTCTACATTTCTTTTTCAGTTTGAAATTGAGCTTCATTATTTTCTTCAAACTCCTTTCTATTTGGTTATTCCGATCTCATCATCTGGATCACGGGTTTGAAGGGGTTAGCCTTGAGTTCTTTATTGGGATTTGTTATAATTTAATATTTGTTTTGGTTCTTTCCTTCAACATCAACTTGTTTTATAATTGATCTTCATAATCTGTGATAATTTGTGTTCTATTGTATTATTTTATTTTTATGATCCGGGTTGTAGAGTTTGGTGTGCTTGCCCAGTTTGTTGGTTTTTTTATTCTTTTTATTAATTGATTTTTTTTTATTTCATCCTTTTTATATTGGATTTATTTGGAATTTAGCTTAATAATTTTTTTATTTACTTTATATTGGTTTATCTCACTATCATGATTTGGATTATAGAATTGGAATGCTTGCTCGGGTGGCTCGAGTTATTTTTTATTTGTTTTCTTTGTCAATTTTGTTTTTTCGCATTTGGTTGGCTAGGATTTGACTTTTGTTGCCTTTCCATTTCGGTTGGGTTTTTTTTTTGGGTTCGCTTGAAAACTTTTTTCTCGTTTCTTGTTCTTTTATTATCCAATTAAATTACACCAACTTATTAGGTTCACTTGGCTCTATTTTCAGAGTCATGGATTAGTTTTAGTTCTTTAAAACACGTTTGCATCAACCAAATATCTTTTTTTATTGATAAAACAAATTTTATTTCGGCTTGCAACATAATGGAGGCCCATAAATCCAGTTGACAACTTTGTCAAATGAATTTCCATAAGGTTAAGAATTAAAATAAAATAATTGGCATTCAGAAAACATTGTAGCTCCAAAAATATTTGCATTGTTTATTAGAACAATTTAATGATGGTTTTGCCTCTCCACCTAAAAAACTTAATGTTGTTACCCATTTTTGGATCTTTACATAAACAAAAAAAAAAATTAGAAAAAAATGAAAGAAAAGAGAAAACACAAAAACAATTGAAAAAATATTGGAAGAAAATAAAAAAAATATATTAGTAAGAAGAATATAACATAACACCCAGAAAATTGTAGAAGATTGGTTGGGAAAGATCAAAATATTAAAGTTTGATGAGCAATTAGAGACTTGATTGAAGAAATCCAAAACTAAGGACTAAACTTAAAAAACACGTGAATGTAAGGATTGAAATTGATGCTAATTTGAAGAAATTTGAAGTTTGTTAGTCAATTGAGGGTTAAAATATACAAATTCAGAATCAATGACCAAAGCGAAAAGTCGGTCAACTTAGGGGCTGACAATAGAGTTTGACATGGGTGAAATTGCTTGAAATTAAAAGTTTGGAAGCAATTATGGTTGTAATTAAAAGAAATTAGAACATGGACTCCATCAAATTAAAAACCCCAAACAACGTATCATTTAGACTTAATAAAGAGAATATAAGTGACACATTGTTCGATATACTAGCCTCTGTTTTGACAAATTTGGCTAATAGAGTTAGCAACTTCAAATGAGTTAATATGGAGCTACAAGTCACCAAATTGAGTAAGGTTTGATCAAAATGAAAAGTGTGCATCTCTTTTACCAACTTTAGGTGTTCTCATGTGACAATGACATTAAAATTGCTCTGATGCGGCCTCAAAAGTGGGCAACTCAATCAGCCATGACTGAAACATAATTGCGCAAGAACTGAACTTTTTTTCATATGTTCACACTCAACGACTCCTCAATGGGTTCTTATTAAGGGTTTACAACACTTCTCTCAAGATCAAGAAGTCAGAAATGGATTCAAAACCTCCCATAAGCCTAGCAAAACCCTATAAATACCCCATTTAATATCACAGTCGAGAGAGGCTAAAAGGGGAGAAAGAATGAGAGAAAATGTAAGAAAATATTAATAATAAACCTAAGTGTAAAGGTTCAAGAGCCTAACATAAAGATTTCCTAAGCTTTAAAAGGATAGTAAGTTTATGACAGGCAAAACTTTTTAAAGGAAAGCAAAAAAATAGAATAGTTGTTCTAAGTATATTTTCTGATTCCAAAGTAGGCTCTTGTAACATGCTTGAGATTTTTTTTATTTGTTTTTGTTTTATATTTATGTTTACAATCATAGAAAAGAGGTTTGACATACTTGACAAGTGATGTTGTATTCACCTCTTTGTTGTTGATCTTTATTTACTGTTTTCTTTTTAAAGTTTTTGATATAATAAAGTTGTTTTTTAAGTTGTTTATATATATATATATATATATATATAGTGTTGTTTTAGTTTAACTTATGCAATGCATGTTGAAGCAATGATGTTTATCCTAAGTTTGCTAGGTTTGTTCATGCAAAAAAATGGGTTCAAAAAACCAATTTTTAATGTATATTACATGAACACGTAAACTATTTTAAGTTGATGGTTTTTGAATTTAGTATCTCATGTTTGATTTTGATATTATTTATTAATCTTTGTGATTCAAACATGTTTGTTTATGATAATGCAACTTATTGAATTAAAGAAAGCATGTTTTAAAAGTAAAAAAATATCATTTTCTTGACTTGACAATAGCTGCCTTTTGCTAGGTCCATCACTGGGTTTTTTAGCAATGTTCTTCGTGTTACTGGGAAGAACATCATTTTAACCCCTTGGTTTGGATCAATTTTGGTCAATTTCTTTGCCCAGAACCATTTGTTATGCTTGATTAATAAATAATCTAGGGTTTATTTACATCAATAACAAATTTTTGATGGAATTTAATCCTGGGATTTCAGTTTTGAGCCGAAACAAAATCATGATATTTAAGTGATAATCAAAATGAATGGAAGCTAGATTATTGATCCTTGCATGATTTTCAACATATATGTGCCTTTGTTTTGACCATATCTGATTTGATTTGGGTTTCACGTTGTTTGGTTGGGTTTTAGTGTTCTTTATTTTTTTTTTGTTTGATCCATTTTGTTCAAGAATTTTTGAGTTTTTTTTTTTAATATGTTTTTTTACTTTGGTTTTGTTTTTGGATCAAACCAAGATTTTTTATGCGGTTTATAGTTGAATCAGAAATTTCAGGTTAACCTAGTGAGTTCAACTTGGTTAGGCTGACCCAGTCGGGTCAAAATTAGGTCAAGGATTAAAACCATGTTCGACTTGTAATCTTTTTGCTAAATGGATTTTTGGTTTAAGGGTGTGTGTGACAAACACCCTTTTAGACTTGTTTTGATAGTTTTATTACAAAGAAAAATAAGTTTTTACCAAACAAAACCTAAAAAATAAAAAAAAATACTTTTTTCTTGAATATTGATATTCTAAAAGTTTCATGCATATTTTACTTTTTATAAAAAAATTGCATTTTTATCATACTTTGAAAAAAAATACAAGAATCAGTTAAAGGGTATCATAACTAGTTTATGATTATTTGTTAGAACATAGCCTACACTTCAAAAATACAGAAAACAATTATTTTGTTTCTTTTAATATACGAGATTATGAACTTATACGTAAGACGTATTCTCGATATTAAATAAAAATACAATTCATTTTATTTTTATGTTTTGGCATTAGAATGATTGAGTTTTAAAATAATAAAATAAGGACTTCCTTACTGAGAAAGACTTTTCTCAAACCCTAGGTAGACCAACGATTAGAAAACACAGCAGTACCTTAGTTTATATCAAACAAATAAATGATGCAGCTTACCTCAAGTAAGGTGTACTGTAGGTGCTAATACATTCTCTTTACGCAATCAATCCATTTACCCAGACTATGAGATCAGTTAGGATTCCTAGTAACCAAAATATTAGGTGGCGACTCTCATTCTTTTTTTTCCTGATGAATGACAAGACCAACAAAGATCCCTATCCAGGAGATTAATTCTTATGACGCTGCACACGTGCGACACTCAACACTAGCTATCAAAAGCATTAAAGTCTTTTCATAAGGCTCATTAGTCTTTACTAAATTGACCAGGGGAAAATAAATCTTTTTTTCATCTTAATTGCATAGTGAAACGACTAAAATACTCTTTGAAGAAAAACAATTAACACTAATGTCAAGGAGCATTTTATATTTTCACAATGGTTTTTTTATTATTATAACAAGCTTGAAAGCAATTTGGTATTTGACCAAATATAAAAAATAATTAATAATTAAAAAAATAGTAAAATGACTAAAATGCCCTTAAAAGAAAATATATCAAAGGTTTTTTTTGTCTTTTCACAATGTTTTTTTTGTTATTATCATGTCAGCTTAGGGGCAATTTAGTATTTTACTAGATATAAAAAACAAAAAAGAACATATACGTGTACGCCACCAGAAGGCTCATGGGAGGCGTTTGCGCACTTTGGGTGGTGCCTCTAGACGTCCGAAAATGCACTCTCATCACGTCTTTAGAAGCGCCCCCATGTCCTTTTTCCTGTGGAGTGGTGTGTGTCAATGTTGATGGTCCAGTTTGTCGTCGGTGGGCTTGTTTTCTTCTTCTCCTCCCTCTCATCCCTCGAAAAGTATAGTTTGACCCTCTTTCTTATTGGTATTTCAACTTGTTCTTTATTTTTTATTTTTATTTTGATTCTTGGCTCTTTTTAAAAAGTTTTATTTTTTATATATAATTTCATCCTTTAATCCCAATTTACCAAATATTATATTTTCTAACTGATTCCTTATTCTTTTGATTTCTAATTTTTTTGCTTAACTCTTTTATAAAAGTTTTATTGTTTTTTAATTTTATCCTTCAATCTAAATTGATGGTATTATGGTTTTCAATCTGGTTCTCATTGTTTTAATTTCTATTTTTTTCTTGATCTTTTTATAAAAATTATTATTCTTTTCAATTTCACCCTTCAATCAAGAATTTTTGTTTTTTGATTTTTTGGGGTCTTTTTGCTAAATTAATTTTTCTTTTTAATTTCACCCTTCATGAAATACAAAATTTATTTTGTATTTCAATTTTGATCATCATTCTTTTAATAACTATTTTTTTAATCCTTTTGTATAATTGATATTTTTTTTAAATTTTATCCTTTAATATTTAATTGATTGAGAATTGAACTTCATGAGTTTTCCAGATAGGGTGCTTCTAATCTAATAACCTAGGTCACAAAGTTAACACGAGTTTTTTTGTTTTTAAAAAAGAGCTTTATGATTCTCTTTATTTTTTTATCGGGTTATTCCAATCTCATGATATTATATACATGTATAACATATGCATGTATATTCAAATAAAAAATCCACAATATTATATTTTTTTCAAGAATCTTAACTAATATATTTATAAGGCCAAATTGTATATAAAAAGAAACTTCAAATTTAAATGAAAAAACACCCGCGAACAAAAGACACTCATTTTCCATCATAAATAATATATAATTTTTTTAATATATCTTCGTTAGGGTTTTGTTGAGAAATTAAAAGAAAAACAATCCTCTCAATGGATTTTTATTTTGGGTTTAGAGGAGTATTTGGTTTTTGGTTTTATCCTAAAAGATTATTTTTATAATTTAGCCAGTTCACAAAGACTTTATCCAACACAAATCTAATAAGCTGAAGTTTAAATGTATTTAAGCATACATTAAATGCAAGTCAACAAACTCACTGGCTCAAATTCAAAACGCAACACCCCATGCTTCCTTATTCTTTTCCACAGGTTGTATTAGCAGCGCGCATGCCCAGGGCTTCTCTCCCATTTCCTCTCCACAAATTCAAGAATAGAATGATTTAACAGAATACCACAATAGTACTGTAACTGGTTTTTCAAATCTCGCCTCAATCTTCTCTCGAAAATCGAGAGAGAATTATAACTACGCGGTTCAGATGATGATAAGTGCTTTTCAGAGTTATTATTTTGCTGGTGAGAATGGATTTCTTCTGTTACTTGAATTTTATTAGGCTTCGTTGATCAATGTGTTTGTTCCTCGGCCATATTGTCATGCTAACCATTGTGGAATACTATATAGATTATAACATGCATGCTGGATACTTTTCAACTGTGATCCTTGAGTTCCTTGTGAGCTATTTTTGTGTAGCAGATACCCTGCTCAAGATGCTGCTAGAGCCAGTTTTACCTGTCAGCTCCATAACGGTCAGTGTTCTACACTATAGTTTATCAGGTATGAGAGACTAAATAGTAGGTTCTGTCACATGATCTATTTATAAAACCTAAACTCTTAAAAATAAATGCAGTATTATAGGAGTAATAGTTGTTACCTTAAAGAGTATCTAGCCTAGTTTTATGCTACGTGAACAAGAATAAGAGGGGAGGGTTCGAGTGTAACGAAAACAATTATAAAAAAAACAACTAAGGAACAATTCTAATTAAAGAATCGAAGTTAACTAGAAGAGCAAACATTAGAAACAAGTAATCTAATTAATCCTTAAGACTAAATAACCCAAGACAAGTGTTAAAAATTTAATCCAGTAGTAACCTTAAAATCGAATAGATCGATAAAACTAAATAACACAAGCATAAACAATTGTATTTAATTTAATCAAATATTCTTCCTAAAATTTAATAATTTCTGATACCGCAAATCATTAGACCTTAGTTACTTCACAAATTAGAAGGATCAAATAATTACAGATTTGATATCTAATATAGCAACAGATTACAATGAATAATACACTAATAGGCCTCCTAGTAATTAAATGAGACAATCATGAAAATATACATAGAAGAATATCCATTACTCAAAGAATAAATTGAACAATAAAAATAAATAAGATTTCACACTCTTATTGATTTCAAGGCTTTTATCTTCTTTAACCAATTATAAAAGTTCAGTCACACAAAGCCATGATGAAAACTTGAAGGAGTTGTTAGTTAAAAGGGAAGAAAAAAAAATCCCTGGTATGATGGTTTTCTTCCTTTTTAAAGTTCATTCCCCGTAATAGAAGCCCACCAAATCTCCTAAAAACATTTTAAATATTATCCTCAAATAATAACAACCAAATCTGACTAATTAATGAGAATATTAAATAATAAAGTAGAGTCCTAATATAGTAAAGAAAGTGATGCTTTCATCTAGACTTAATGCATAAAATCTAGAAACTTCCAAAAATAAATCACATTAGGTCTATGTATTAAATTTGCAAGTGAAACAACGTTTCAGCACGTTGGCAATATAAGTGCAACGACTCTATACCTAATTTCGACCTTGATGCAGTCAACATCTCTTAAGACGCAATATATGAAAAGTTGTAGAACTTTTTCTTGGTGTTCCATAGCATTTGAATCATCTTAATCAAAGCTCAAATTAGAGCGTTATGACCAGATTACAAAGCAATGTCGAAGTTGTCCAAAATCACCCAATTAGCTTTGTTTTGCACTTAATGCCTCCATTTGTATCCTAAATAAAAATATAAAAATAATCATTAAATTTAGAAACCAAATAAGTATATAAAAAAAAAACATTAAAGGAGAAAAATATGACATTTTGCATTCTCATCAGTAGGTGTGAGGTAATAATTATAATTCTCAGCAAGCATGTTATGACATGGAGAAGCTTCTGCTATTTGATTGTTTAAATGAAGCATTAGATTTATTGATGAGATGTCCTTCTATTTTAAAACATATTCCATTTTTGTTGCTAACTGGAAAAGTTTTGTGGGAGCTATTTAGAAAGAAGTTGCTTGCTTTGCAGTTCATTTCAATTTAAAAATGTTTGAAGACATTTTTATTGATTTCTCTAATATATGGAGTTTTATTTCAAAGTGGCTACTTATTATTGAAGATGAAGGTTTAAGGGTGTTTGATAGTAGCATCTCTAAGACATATACGAAAGCCATTATTTGGAAATTAAGAATTGAGTGTGAGCCTGATAAGTTGGATGACAAGAATTTGAATGAAAAATATTTTTCAAACCCCCTAGTAATGAAGATGGGGATAAAGTAGATGGTAATTTAGAGATGGTTGATTTTACAGTAATATGTTCTCTGTTGCTCCTATATCAATAAAATTAACAGAAACTAGTGGTATAGGAAAACAAAAAAACAGGAAGAAACGAGGAAACAGATGAAGGAGTTACTTCTTCAAATGTCACCTTAGTGAGAATATAGCAAAGGAAGAAAAAGGTTTTATCATGATATGATGATGATGATGGTTTTAACAATGGAAGAAAGGCATACAATATTTTGTATGCTGAGAATATAGTATCTATAGAGCAATAAGCTTGATTGAGACAACAATTGAAACAGTGGACAGGCAAACCACAATCGGTAATTTCATTTTGGGACAGTGTTAGTGTATATACCCTATAACCAATTAGTTGGTTACACATGACATTAATTTTGTTCATATAAATATATTTATTTTTAATAAAAGTTTTATTTATCTTTAATATTCATCAAATATTTTATTGATGAATCTAATATTTTATTAATGAATCTAGAATAATGATAAAGTTTTTTGGACAAAAATGCTTTGTAAAGAAAATTATAAAGCCGTTATAATTATGAGATTCCTATTGCATCAAAGCATTTTTTCTAAATGTTCTTGGTCAATGCTCTATTAAGACTAAATATTAATTAGAGCTATTGAAATTGATACATATTATGTTTTTTTTTTCTTTGTGAAAGAAAGTGGTTGTTCTCATAAACTAAGGTATGAGGGATACCTACAACTAATATGTAGGTGTTTGTCAGATGACATATATATTGAACTGACCTATATGAGAATTTCATATAGAGAGATTCATTGTGTCTATAGAAAAGCTTACGTGACGGTTGTGTAAGTGATCCTTAGACTTGAGATCTGATCCTTAGACTTGAGATCGCTAAGTTATCTTATATAGAGAATGTTATGCTTTGATCCTGCTACACATTGTCCTAATACAGGGCAATAAATGAGTAAATATTAGGTATAACATGAATTATATGAAAGTATTTGAGTGATCAATAGAGAATCCATCACCTAGGTGAACTATGAAAAATGTTTCATCTATTCTTAAATAACATTGGTTGTAAATCCTAGCATAAGGTGAAATGAGATTTGAAAAGAGTTCCAAATCTTACTAAAAAAATCAATAACTATGGTGTTGAGAACAAACATGATTTGACATAGTAAACACTCTATATGCTAAATCGAAATATTGTTGATGAATGAATAATAATTACACCAAGAAACTAGTTACTGAGATATTAAATCAAACCACTTATGACTTTCCTAATATGTGGATGATCATGGTAAGTTGTGAGACATCGTACTTGATCTTGATAGTGACATCAAACCCGAGACATGGTTCACACATTCGTATGATCTATGATGATAAAGGATAATCTAATCCCTGTGTTATTGGATTTTATTTAGGTTTATTTATTAGGCTTAATTTAGTTATTGTTTAATATTTTATTTAGAAGGTTATAAGCCCAATTGCTTGTTCTAGTTAGGATTTTAGTATTTATATTCTATTTTTCTGAATGTTAGACAGTTGTTGATAAATTGAATAAAAAATAAAAAGTTGTAGGCTTTTCCAACCCCTATTTTTTCTCTTTTTCAGTTTTTTCTTCTCTTTCTTTAGCCTTTTCTTTTCTTTCTTATTTGACTTCAAATCCCTCTTATTCCACATTAAATTTTTAAATATATATCAATCAATTATTGAATTGAGAAATAAATTAATTTATGTAATCCTATTATATTTAGGATTATAATTTATATTTGGGTCAACTTATTAGGGAATCTAATGGGTCACACACATAAGAAACATTGGTCAGAGATTAAAATGGAATGATTAATCAAATGTGACTTGTAAATAAATTTTAGAAATTGAGAATTAAAATATAATTACTACAATGGATTACAATTCTAACCCTAAAAATAATCAAGTAATGATTTGATTGAATAAATTTCTAAACTTATCATAAAATAATATATGTGCTATTATTTAAGGGAGCAAACTGATATTTTTTCATTTATAAGGTTTTTAGGTTTCTTTATAAATAGAATGTTATACATTTTATTTTCTAATTAGAGTACAAAATATAGAAACTGTGTAAGTTACAGAACGCTTAAAAAACACAAAAAAGAGCTGGAACTCAAAGGCATAATAATCTCTCTCTTCTAAAAGTATTTAAGAGATTTCTCACTAGTAGTTCGTTTGGATTACCATTACAGACCGGATACTTGGATGACAAGTGGTTTGCAGTAACCCAGCCTTGAAGCAGTTATTCAAATCCGAAAAGAACATTTGATCTTTAGGTAATCTTCATATAAACCCTAAACAACATTAGATCTGTCTAATGGGATCTTGGGACTCTAAAAAATTTAAATTTATCATTTTCATTACTTATATGTGTTTCAGGAAATTCAACAGGTAATTCCTTAGAATTAGATGATAGAAGGAGATCTTTGTCATCATGTCAAAGGCCAAAATTGAACAACCAACTTATATGTAGGTATTAGATTTATGCTTTAATCTTTCAATAGATGATAATAAAATTATTTATGGTAGGATATTATCTTTTAGCGAACATCAAAACTAGAGTTAAATTCTGGTAAGCAATACATAAGCCTAGCAATTTCATCTCCTACAATATTAATAGATCATGCAATGGTGTATCGTTGATTATAATCATTCATGTTTATCATATGGTTTCAAATATGATTCGCATAACTTGTCCATCATGACTATCAAGTATCAATAACCCTTTTATAACTAATAGAAATGATTCTTCTATTTCTAGCTCTTTGTTTTTTTCCAGCTTAATTCCTCTTTCTTTGATTTCCTCGTGGGCATGGATGGATCCAGCCCGTTGGCAATGTGGGCACTTGCCCACATTGTAAAAAAGAAATCAAATAAATTATATATCGTATAGAAACCGGTAACGGGTTTTGATGGATAAAAGAATTAGAAAAAAATTAAAATATATGTGTTTTGAGAATGATAAGATAATTTCGATGAATTAAATTAAAATGAGAAATAAAAATTAAAAAAGAACTGCACAAAAAAATGTTGGTATAAACCTCAATTAAAATCAGTAACGTTACTATGAAATTGTAGTAAGTCTATAAATGAAATAAATGATGAAAAGAAAAAATAAATATATTTTGGAATAAAAAAAGGGCTGGAGGACTTATTAAAATAATCGATATGGTTCTAGCAATGATTGAATAATAAAATTTGGATTTTGATGTAAAATTAAATACTAACTAGTTTTACCTTATTGAGTATAACTCTCAATTCGACCATCAGATTAAGCTAAAATATTGCGATGAGCCTCCTGACACATTTCTCTATCTTGGGTTAAAATTTTAGTTTAATCTAAGTTTGGAAAGGCCATGCGAGAATATCAATAGTTGGATAAAAAATAACATATAGGTTCATTAACAACATTTTCATAAAAAAGCTGGAAAAACTAGAAATCCAGCTTATTCTTCCTTTATAAACTGCTGACTAGTGCTAAAACAATTAGAAGAGAAAAAAAATTCAGAATTTCCTCACTAAAACCCTTGAGAGAAACCAAGATTTACGGCAAGATAGATGAAGGAATGAGTATTGAACACATATAACTCAATAAGTAAAGAGAAAATCAAGTGAGGAAAAGGGAGTAAGGAGAGGAAATTCACGACATTAAAAGAAAAAAAGACGAGGAGCAAAAAACTTCGACTTATCCTGACTTCATGATTTAGTACACACGATAAATATGTAATCTTGACATATTCCATATCCAGGTCATGAATTTTGCGTATTAAACTAGTTTTACCCATAGTTTTTTTTTTTCATTTTTTTGTTGTTGCCTTGTTTTTTATTGTATTATCAAATTTATCAAAATTTAACTCAATTATCAAATTTTTTAAACTTTTTTAAAAGTATAATTGTCTCTTGTTTTTTTATCAAGTTAAAAACATTTGATATAGCCGTGACATCACGCGGAACACCAATCTAACATATGCTAAAGACAAAATGCAGCATATTATAGTAAATTATACTTCATCAACTGCAACCAATAGAAAAAAAAAAAGCACAATTAAAATGTGACATCTGTATTTGAAATTCATGAATGTTAAATAATTATAATAAATATAAAAAGTATCTATGACGTCTCTTCTTTTTCAAAGCTATAAACTACCAAAATTGAATGAATAATTAATTGAAATAAATATAAATATAAAACTAATTAGAAATAATAAAATATCTCAATCTTTCACTCCAAAATGAACAATTGTCTATCATTTTTTTTTGAAATAAACTTGACAAACCATTTAATTTTTAATTTGACAATCCATTTAAAACCCTAACTATTATAATTATAAATTTCACCGATATAACTATTATAATTATAAACTTTGAGAGACACTCATTTATCAAATTTTAAAATGACTGAATTTAATTTTTCTAATATCCCACATGAATTAAATTAAGGGCTAAAATTTTTAGATTAAACGAATTCTATGCCCCCCACAATTAACCAAAGCACCTCATTAGTCAAAAGTCAACAATCAAGAAATCCATATCCATTGAAAAATAAGGACAGAATGGTAATTTCATCGAACTGGTCTCTAGCTCAGGTTAAAATTAACCACGGCTCATGTTAGATACAAGGTGTAGGGGCCTCTCGTGAGTTCGCTGTCGAGCGTCGGTGACTCGCTATCAAGTTGACACTTTAAAGTGTTAAAAAAGAGAGAGAGAGAAAATGAATAAACGATTGACAGAACGAGAAGGATAGCTCATAGGGAAAACAACCCTCAAATTTCAAGAAGAGAAGGGAACGAAAAAAGAAAAAGAAAAAGAAAAACACAGAGGAAGAATATCAAGAAATGGGAGATTCAAGTGACTCGCTCTCCATAGATATGGAGACGCCTTCTCTTAGTGGAAAGGTACTTTCTGTTGCCTAGGAAAGGAATCCTGACTTTTGGTCTGGTTTCTTTTCTTTTGAATAAGGTGGAGATTAATTCCTGAAGATTCCATTTAAATTTCTATTTGTGTTTCTTTGGTTCTAGTTTTGGTTAACAATCAAGAAATGTTTTTGATGTTTGATTCTTGAATTAATAAATAAAATGGTATTTAAGGAATGCAAATATGGTTTAGCTATGTGAAGATCTGCATTTGGTTAGTTGAGTGATGATTTTTTGCCTTGTCAGTAAAGGTTTGTTTGTCAAAAAGAAGTGCTGCACATGGAAGTTTTTATCTGCTTGTAGAATATACTTGACTTGGGCAGGCCTAAAATATCCCTTTTTTTTTTCGTTGAGCAAGCGAGAGAGAGGTAAGAAGAGCTGGTCC
>Ga0307511_10001584_pt1 | contig 24137 bp, 31 predicted proteins | sample 13_EM_MG_FD_200266 | JGI IMG/M metagenome (GOLD analysis project Ga0307511, IMG submission 200266) | Populus trichocarpa ectomycorrhiza microbial communities from riparian zone in the Pacific Northwest, United States - 13_EM | ecosystem: Host-associated > Plants > Roots > Unclassified | place... | reverse complement strand
TGTAACCCCCCCCCCCAATCACAACCAACTTAGAACCCTCCAGATGGGGAACCACTAACAGGTAGGCCTATTCTTAATATGTACCGTGTAAACATTTCCTGTAGTTCCCGCCAGCTGGAACTTTTCCTGTGGGGGGTCGGCACCCTCAACAGGCACCCTCCCAATCACAAACATTCTCTGTGTCTTACAACGGAATATCTTTTCCACCACTGCCTGTGGTGGGTGAGGCCTCCACCGTGCAGCTCTGTAATCATCTTGCTCATCACCCTCACACATTTCTGCCGCTGCTTTAGCTTTCCCCTTGCCCTTAGACCTCGGCTTTGCCTTTTCTTTTGGAGGTACGGATGTTAATTGCGGTTCACTGCCCGTGGCTTCTGTCAAAGCAACATTCTCTGCGCTCGTGGCCCCACTCAAACCAATATGCTCTATGGTGTTGTCTGCACCTGTCTGGGGGACTTTAGCTCTGATGGCTCTTCTTTTTAGCACAGGCTCTGTAACGACTGGTACTGGCTTGACAGGTATCTTCCTCGTCGATCGACGGAGGCCAGATGGTGCCTGTACAGCCTCGGCGGTCGGCTCAATTGCAGTAGCCTCGAGTTGGGCAGCTTTGCGTTTTCTTTGTTGTGGCATTCCGTTCAAAACCAATTAAGAAAGTCAAGAAAACAGGCGTGGCAAGCTAGGCTGAGACCCTATAGAACTGTAGCTGCGTACCCAGGAGTAATCCGGTTGAACTCAGGAGCAAGTATTTACTTAAGTGTAGGTTGCTTTAAGTACTTGAGGAGTTCGGTGACGTTGACATGGACTAGGAAGCTTACCTAGTCTGGTTAGAGAAAGCTTGTTTTATAAATAGTCAGGTTAAGCCCCAGGGAATTTTAAACATTTGCTTGGCAAACAGGTGGCATTATCCGCTTAATAAATATACCGGTAGCTGAAGCGAGTCTTGGTGCCGGGACTACCAAGGTAGCTGAGTCTCGTCATGGTATGACCCGAACGTGTCACCGTCGCACAGCCGAGCCTTGACTCAACGAAGTACTGTATGTGTCTTTGACGTCTGTATGAGGTGACTCATGTAGATGGTCATAGTTTCATTTAAAATTTATGCTACCTAGTTGTCTATAATGTTATGCACTGGTAGATAATGCCCATATGTATTTTGACCTCCGTTTACACCAAAACAAATGTCACTCCAAATCAATAGCTCCCAAGACCCCTTCTGGAGTTTCTTCTAGTTCCTCTATATCATCCGCATCTTTAAACCATAGCTTATCACCATAGGATATCATAAGCTCTTCCCCTTCCTAGAATCCCAGGTTGTATAATGGTTAGAGTTCTTTCGTTCGTCGAAAACCATAGTGGCATGTCGTAATGTGGGTTACCTCTATGTCACGCAGTGTAGTGTAAATAACAACCCCAGCATCGACATCTTTCCTCCATCCAACATTCTGTCGTAATCTAGAATGATTAAACATACTCCCCAAGCCAAGCACTAACGCCTGATGCTGTACCACCTTTCCCGTTGCTGCATCAATCCGGGGCCAATTGCTGAGCATATATCAGTCTCGTTATTTCACATATATAAAGAGTACAACTGTAAGACCCACTAGGTATAATGCGCCAACATAGTGTGCTGCACATACACCCCCCAGTCTTTCGGGCTAAGCACAATCACGGGGGCAGTATCAATGATCGTCCCGCTAGCAATTGGGCATGAAGCAAATACCCCCCTCCCTGTAAATGTTGGTATCAATCATGAGTAATTGTCAGTCATGATCAAAGCACTTTACAGGAGAAGCTGGTTTGAAGTAAAGCTTCACGTACCTTTTGGAGTATCTAAGAACAGATATAGTGAGGTCGACCGGGTCAGAGGTAGTGACATATTCAAAGCGATGAAGGAGCCATGACTCGGTAGATTTTTTCGAATTCCATGCTTAATTGTGCTATCAGGCTAAATGTTGTCAAGTTTAGTGCTTTGCTTTTTATTAGTCTGCGAACTTACTTATGTGCTTCAGCTCGAGACTAGCCCTGTAGCTCGAGTCCTTGGCAAGCTTATCGTGGTGAACGCACAACCAGACCCAACAGCAACCGACAGCTTCAAAAGAACCATGGCTCGGGAACGTTCGACATCACAGTCCGATATCCAGAAAGAGCCACATCAGCTCAACCTGAAAGTAGTGAGGTAATGGGGTATACTACGCCCTGTTGCCCCGTCAGGCCGATGCTAATTACAAAGTTTCAGATTGTCGAGGCCATCTCTAAACCAACATTACCCACTCCCCCACCCCAGTATCTGCTCCTCACAAAACCCAGGGTATGATGTGCTATATCAGCAGTCATTGGCATATCCGTCCCATCCAGAGACACAGTTCATACTCAGCCCGGTGGTATGTAATGTTGCAGCATGTAATCTCGGCCATCATATGGCTAACGTTTCCGTAACGCTTGGAATAGCTCACCCTACCTCCAGCTTTTGTGAATGCGTACATCGGCGAAACCTTCAGCTGTCTGCTATCTACAAACAATGATTCCGATGCAACAATCACAGACGTCCGTATTGCTGCAGAGATGCAGACGCCCTCCCTAATACAAACTTTGGAACTCGTCATACCTGAAGATCGCAAAGGTGTTGACCTCCCTCCCGGCCAATCAATTCAGAGAATTGCAAAGTTCGACCTCAAAGAAGAAGGGAAACATACACTCGGCGTCACAGTTACATACTCTGCACCTCCGAAAAAGCAAGGAGATTTAACAGCAGAATCTAAGGAAGAATCTGAAAAAGCAGATATGGGGCCCAGACGGGTACGAACGTTTAAGAAACTATATGTTTTTCCTGCTCAACAGTGCCTGACAGTCAAAACCAAGGCGGTTGAACTTCCAGGCGGTCATGCTATCTTGGAGGCACAGCTGGAAAATAATGGTGAAGGGCCTGTATCTCTCGAAGAGGTTGTCCTAGCTCCTCGAAAGGGTTGGAAATCAACAAGCTTGAATTGGGATACAGATATGGAGGGAGCTAAATCCACACCACTTTTGAAGCCCCGGGACGTTATGCAGGTCGCTTTCCTGCTTAAACCTGATCCGAATGTCAAGAAGGAGGATGACCCAGCTTCCGAAAGAGTTATGCTTGGTCAATTGAGCTTGGAGTGGAGATCATCTTGTGGAGATAAAGGATACCTCTCAACAGGATCGCTTACAGCGAAGCGATTGCGGACATAGCTTTTGATAATTGTGTTGTAAATTCAGCGCCCTGAAAGAAAACAATTTACTGAATGTTTGCCAAGAATACTTGTACCAGCGGCATGAACACAGAGCCGTTGGGACTGAGCCAGGTTATGCTACCAAAGGATACTCGGTAAACATCCGATGTCCCTTGCGCCAGCCCCGGCTAAAAAGCAAATACATATCGTGCCTCCATAGAAAGGGGCTTCCCCATCACTGGGTAAGCTATCGGCTGCATGTCAAATATTCAGATGACACAAAAGCAGCCGACCGCTGTGAGGATCGCCGCACTATATAACTAACCTGGTAGCTATGCATACTCCTTTCTTTGGACCCAATCTAGGGATCAGAACCACCAGGCGCCTCTAAAACGGCTGGCAAGCCACCTTTAATATACCAGTGGTATTTATAGTAACTCGTTCGTTTCAAGTTCCATTCTTCCTTTTTCACTTCGCGGTGAGCCTCCCGCGTTATCGGCTTAAATTTATGTACTATACGTGCATTTTTTTTTTTCCTTCTCCCCTGAGTAACCCTGTTGCAGATTTACGATGGTATCACGAGGAAGTTTCTAGGTAAGCTGTCGATCCTGAGCGTGGATTAGATGAAATATCACATTTCGCAATTCATATCTCAGCCTCCAAGCACATGTCGACTCCTATTTCCACTCTGTTTTGGCTGAAGTCCTGAACTGGACATATCCAAGGAGTGGAAAAAGCAAAACGAGATACTATTGTATCATCATGCTTCCAATCGATCCAATAAGGGAAAAGAGTTTAAGCAGCGTAATAAATCTACAATCACAAGCAAGGTTCAGGAACCCTCTTGGTGGGTCAGGGGTCCCGGTGCCACAAGGAAACATTTTACCCCTAGAATGCTATAAGTCTGCTGATTTGGTTACCCAAGGTGGCCTCGTACCCCGAGAATGACGGCGTTTTCATACTCACAACTTTGTGTGGAGAAAATGAATACCGGTTTTCAAGGCTGGCCCTTTGGCGCTGGTTCAGAAGTCGCCATTTTGAGTTTTATGCATCGTCCTGCACGATTGAAACCAAGTCTCTGGGGAATAACATGAGGCATAAGCGAGGGCAGTCTGGACACTGTTAACTAATACTTACCCTCGGTCTGTAAGGATTCTAGTTGGGTACGATCTTGGGGAGAATATACAGACAGAGACAGTATGGATAAAGTCTGCGACACCCATAATCTTGTCAACGCATAAACCGGGAAGTCTATCACGATACAAAGTTAAGCTACCTCGATGTTATTGTAGCAAGTATATATATTGCGCACTGTTTGCGCGTAGATTCTAGATTCCTAGGCAGTGCTACATGCTTATACTACAACTTGGAACACTGTAGTCCTGATCTCGTGCCCTGTCATCCTTGAATTTCGTACTCGGAGATTCAAAGCAGGGGCGGCTGGAGGTGCGTATACACTAAAGCAGGTACCAGACCCATGTAGCGATGCCTGTAGAGCAGCGTTCGAACGCGTGAACCAATCCAAACTGAACCAACCTGTCCTTGTGGTACGCTCAGCAGGGACATGTTTACCGTACTTACCGCAATGTACCACTGCGAACCGGGCATGGGCGAGACAAGAGGCAGTGACCATGACCCAGACAGCAATTGGAAGTGCCATGGTGTTTTCTGGTGCATGAGATGTGTAGACAGACGCCTCCTCGAACATGTCTGCACTAAATCATGCCTAACCCCAGGTCGCCCCTGCAAGCCCCTAGAGCAAGTGAAGGCCAGACCGACAGTGAGAGTGCCAGAGGGAGGAAGAGAAATGCATGTATGTAGAGTACATAGGCATAGCATCCCACCCCCCGACCCTTGCTCAGACGCGGTATAGCAATAGCAAAGATCTCCTGCATCGCTGCAGGCCAACGGATGGTAGGTATATGGTCTCTTCCCTCCTCTTACCTCCTTGTCCACTACACAGTCACAGGGCAATTTACTGGCTCCGACCTTCGACCTCCGTTCAGTTCTTTTCTTTCGGCCTCTTTACCACCTCGTCCCGTTCGGACTCGATCTAGGTTTCTACGCTTACCTACGCCTCCTGCATTCTTTCTAGCCATCTTATTTTCAGGGCATGGTGTTGTGTTGATAGAAATACCTACAGCATATCTTCGACCAATCTAGCCTCAAACCCTGGGCCAGACCCCTTGATCTTCATTCTGCTTCTCAGCAATTCTTCTCGCCCCGTGGTCGAATGACGCCAGCAAGTACCAGCCAGTGAAATACTCGACTTCGACAAACACTGAAACTGTTCAAAACAACTGTCAGCATGGATAAAGCCGCACAGAATCTACCCCCTTTGGCCGAGTACTTCTGGATTGCTGGGATTGACTCGATATCCTATGGAGAGCACATGCCCCCGGAACCACCGCGGATGGGATTCGCACCCTCTGAGGGACTAATTGAAGCGGCGGAGCCCGATGAATCTGAGAATCCTTTCCAACGAAGGAGTAATGGCACATTACAGGCTGGGAGCAGGTCCGCCTCTCCGAGCAGGCTGACACCATCACCAAACGCCACACCGACTGGTGAGGGGAGGCTCTCGGTGGCTTCGCAAAACTTTGGGGGGTCATTGGGGAAGTTACGGAGCAGTAATAGCAGCACGAGCACACTGGCGAATAGTTTGAAGGGAGGGATGTCGGATGCTGATTTTGATAAGGCATTGTTCAAATTTGCTGCAGAGAGGGAAAGCTTCTTGGAGGACCTGTCTTTCAGCGCGGGCACCATTGTGAACAACAAGCCAGTAGTACATCCAAGGGCACAGAAGGTGATCAACGATGATGCCAATATTCAGAAGGCGCCATCTCTTCGCAGGAGAATATCTCTTCGAGATTTAAGTTCTATGAGGAGGGCCCCTTCCGTGGTTAACCGAGCAGGTAACTCACTTGACACTAGAATATGCGTTCCCTTGTTACTGACACTGCACTTATAGCATCGATTAGGACTTCTAGGAGAATGTCTAATTACAACTCGGTCATACCCGTTCCCCAGCCCCTCAATCCAACACCTAACATGCACCCACTGAAACGAAAATTTGAGCCAGTCCTTCTAGACCGCTACCCTCCTAGAGCGATGGTGGATGAAGTTAAGAAGAGAGGACCATTTCCAGACTATGTACCTATGTAAGACAGGCCCATATTACGTTGGAGATATATACTGATACACTGTATAGGTTCGCTTTCCCTAATGATGTAAATATTGTTTCTTCAGATGAACGGCCAAGATCAACATGGCATGGGTTCACGATGACAGGTGGTGATAATTCTCAGCTGCATGCAATTTGCGTAATTATATGGATACCCCTTAACCCTAAAGCAGCGGAAGATCTGGAGCGGCGATGTGAGGAGTGGAGAAGGGACAATATGACAAACGAGGAGAGGGAGCTGGCTAGTAGTTTAGGAGAGAGGCTTGCTCTTGAGCGAGCAAAGCTGTCCCGTCTACTCGCAAGACTCCCTACAGTGGCAGCACATCTGCGTGAACAGCTGGACGATGAGATTGTGGAAACGGAGGAAAGGATTTCCTTGATGGCTGATTTGCTGCGTCCTGTTCGACATGGTGCAGCATCTAAAATTGAGGGCTTGACGGATGGGGAGACGGGTTTATGGATACCACGAGCGTTTGGGATTTTGGGCAAAGATGCATCTTTGACGAGTTTCTGGAAGGAATGGTTGAAAGCCATTGTTGTGCCTATGATGAATGGAGCTATACAAAGAGTTCCGCCATCTTCACCAAAAGTTGGGATATGGCAGCCGCTAGAGAAATACGTCGTCAATCTCTGTGCAGAAGCACCAGCCCCTGATGGCTCTAAGACACAGGTAGAGGTAGCCCTTCGTGAGCTCAGGCTGTACGCACGAAAGGAGGCGATCAATGAACTACCAGGCAGCAGAAATGTTAGCATTCTCACCTCACATCATTTGTCTAGTATGTTAACTTCTCTCTAGAACGATTTGTGGGCTTTATTCAGGTCTATGTCTCTTCAGAACGTAGTAACGATGTATGAGGTATGGGCTATACCTCTCTATTCTGTTTTTTATTGGCTAATTGAAGACTTCAGTTTGCATTATCCGAGTCTCGTATCATTCTTCTCTCCTCCCACACGGCAATGTTGCATTGTGCTTCTCGGGCACTTGCTAGCCTTCTGTACCCATTTACTTGGTCAGGCATTTTCATCCCAGTATTACCAGCGAGGCTGCTTTCCGCTATAGAAGCGCCATGCCCTTACATTGTAGGGATAGAAAGACGTTATGATAAGATTGAGTTGCCAGAGGAAGATTTCGTGTTGGTTGATCTAGACTCAGACTCAATCCTTTCTTCAAATCCACCTACTTTACTTCCAAGGGCACAAAGGCGGAAGTTGGTATCTCTCCTACAACTAGCTGCGGGCCACCACAACCGCTATGGAGTACCTGTGGGACCTCCGCAATATGTTGTTGAGGCTTTCCCCAATGACTCTATGGTCTCGGAGAACTCGGCGTTATACTCTGCCATTCCACCTGCGAGTACCCTCGCGAAACTGGTCAATCTTACATCCACATCCTTCGGTGGCGCCGGTGCATCAGATTTTGCCCCCAGGCCTCTCGTCTTCAATGGCTTTACACATTCTAAAAACCAGGCACGAACCTATGAAAGGCCCACTACTAGTGGTACAATTAGAGGAGGTTCACCGCCTTCCCCAAAATCACCCAGCACTTGTGGATACCCACAAACAACTGGCTCGTCCATTCCTCGACAAGACTCTGGATTTACCCTGACAGCAACCTTGAGAGGGAAGCGTTCCGGCAATCTGGACTCATCTGCAAATTCGAGGCGTAGCTCTTCTGTAAGTGCACGCTTCCCCTTTAGGAATCCTACCCGCGGTGATCACTTACTCTATGGATATAAGTTCGGATTTGAGAGAGCACCAACCCTGCGGAGGCCTAGTGTGCCACTGACTGGTCATTCACCGTCACCATCGACTTCTTCCTTGACGGACTCACAGTCAATTTTCAATCAATACCCACCATCTGTGTATTCCCCTTCGACCCTGGCTGCCTCGACAATTATGCCAAATATGCTCATGCAGCCAGTAAGAAATACCGACACTATGCGATGGGTAGAAGGCCATTGTATGATTTGGAAGCAGCACGACGTAGACTCGGTTTGCTCTATCTGCGAAGAGAAATCCGACGAAGGAATATATACTTGCTCAAGTGCGTATTCAAGTGTTTCATGATTGGGTGAATATTCTGACATGCATCTCAGACTGTAGTGTGGCATCACATATGCGATGCTCGCCAGCCATTTGTCTCCCCTGCCCAGTATCCTTTTACCCGGATCAAATTAGAGCGGCCTTTGTTAGGTGCTTCGCAAGTCTCTTGTATACATACAGGCGGTTTCTCATGCCTGCAACTGGTGATGGGAAAAAGGCTGGGAAGATATATAAGTTTAATATGGAAGGCTTCTTGAAGAGTATGCCACACGAGTGTGCAGACTATGTGAAGACCTTGGAGCAAACACAGGGTATGTACTTTGCTTAAAGAACCTTTTTTAGGCGAATCTGACCGTCACCCAGCTTTCAGCGAATTTATTCATGAGAGGGAGTCCAAAAAGGCCACTGACCCTCAGTTGAAGCTCTTTGACGAGATCATTCTATCAAAAAAGAACCGTGGGAAGACTTCTTTCTTCTCTTCCAAACAATGTGAGTAGATGCAAGGCACAGCAGGTTCAAAGGTTATAGAAGCTAATAGACCCTAGCTACGAACTTCCTCTACGACACAAGTGAGCACTTGTGGCGCACATCGACAGCGATCACACCGTCGACCAACCCAACAAAAATGTTGAATGAACACAATCTACCCCAAAACAGAGGTAGGACTGGTTAATACTGTCCATTGTAGGCTATGTCTAACGTTTACAGTCCCTGCCAAACTTGATCCTCTGTTACTTCGAGAGCCTCGTGTCAATCAGGGTGTTCCCAAAATCACCCCGACGAAGCCCCAGCGCAAGCCTACCCCTACCAACATTCCCACCATTACGAAGCAGCATGTTGATAAATGAGTTCATTGCTATAACTATAAGCTGCACTTGATTTCTTTTGGTCTTATACAATTTTATGGACAAAACTCGCTTCAGCACCCTCACACCCTATTCACTGTAAGGCGTCCGGTCTGGTTTTTTATTTCTATATCTCTCGTTCCGCCCCCTTTTTTTTGTCAGATTTTGTTTAGTCTTGCGTTATACATCTCCGCGTGCTCTTGTCTTTCTTGTCAATCTGTTTTTGTCTTTTCTGACTTCTTAATCTCAGTATAATTTTTCTTTTTCGATGTCGATTGTGAATGTTTAATGCTCGCCTCTCGATTCACTCTATTTTTCTCCTTCTCACTTTCTCTCGAATTGAGGGCTTTAATATATGATACTCTTTCATTTTTACTTTGGACTTCACATTCCTGCCCCATCACCCCCGGTGGAGCATTTTGCCGCACTGTGTGTGGCGGCCGAAAAGAAGGTATTTTGGATTCTATCATTGAGGCAAGAAATACAGAAATATGTTTGTATGAGTATGTTGAGCGTGCATTTTGTGCCAGTGGAGTGGGGGTTTTGATATTTTCAGCCATCGAGTCGCATATTGGAGTTGATTTTTGTTTCTGGAAGTTGTGGGTGATGCATTCGATGAACAAATATCATAATTTCAGAAAAAAGCAGACTAAAGCATCGTTTGTCGTTTTTTCGACCTTCTTGAATACTCGGCATTTCCCTGTTTCAAATTATAGTTTTATTGGTGCTTGTTGTGGTTTTATCTTTCTTCCTCTCTTTTGTATTGTTCTTGGGGTTGATATACCTGCATAGCTTTTCTGTTTACTTTGTGATAGATCTCTCATCCACGTTCAGTACTAGGCCGGCTGGACTATTGTATATACCATCTAATTTGTCTCGTACACTAAAGCCGATAAACACTCTACCTGGGGCGCTGCGAAACTCGGCTAGGTGATTCACAAAAGAGGGTGCAACTTGATTCACGGCAACGATTTCTGATTTACTATTTCATAAAGTCACTAATTTGCAGAGCCTATGCTTACTTGGGAACTGTATTCCAAGGGTTTGAAGGATGGTCCTAATAGACATCTTTGCAGGGTGGTCACCTGCTCCTTCATTTAAGTAGGCTACCCGCTATACTTTAGTCTTTAGGACGGGTAGCTTCACCGCTTACTTCCTTTCACTACGATACTCGACATCAGCAGATCCAGCTATGGGCAATTTTGGGGGGGCCAAGGAACATAAAACTTTCCCCTTACTAGAGTTTCAAGTTCAATTCCTATTGAGATATCATATCTGTAATTACCATAACAATTTTTCTTACTGCACTGATCTGGGCTCAAGCTGAGGTTATCATGGGAGCAATCTGAGGGTAACTGAGTAAATCTTTGATGTAGTAGCGATACCGGTACATCCCCGGCAAGGCAAGGTATCCCGACCTGCCAAGCCCGTGATCCTCTCGCGGCTTGCCGATGCTGGCTGTCAGCGTAGCCCCGTACACAAAAGAAATTAATGTTTCTAAAGTAATGGATGAGCCATGAGCCACCGTTTCAAACCTCCAAACGGCAATCTTCATCTCGTCCAATTTCGAATTTTTGTATCCCAAAACCTTCTCACCTGCGCGGTTGACCACCTACGAAACAAAGCGCAGGGCAACAGTCACGGGAACTATCATCACGGAGCTCTTGACTTACATCTATAACAGCTACGCGGAAACACAAAGGCCTTAACATTGCACGGCTCCCACTTAGGCATGGCCGACAGAGCCTCGACTCCTATGACCGCCCCAATACCCACTACGCCTCACCGGACGGTACGTTTTCAACTTGACGACACAGCTGATTGGCGACGAGATCCGAGCATCGATATCGAGGGTGATCGTTCATGGGTAGATCAGGAGGATTTTATGTACTCAGACGATGAATTTGATGAGGGGGATCTCGGTGTCTCTGGAGGCGAGGGTGGACGGTCGAGAGCTCCACTATTGACGGACAGAGATGCACCAGCGGTTAGGGTGTCTATGGATTTGGCGGGTACGGATGCCGAAGGAATACTGGATGGTGGGAGACCGAAGAGTGGGATGGGCATGGCATTTTTCAACATGAGTTAGTAGGATGGAACCCTATCCGGGCAGTGGAGTGGGGTTTGGGGATATGGAATGTTCTGGAGGAGGAGGCCAGGCTGACAGGGTGGTTTGGTTGTACACCATATAGGTAATAGCATCATTGGAGCAGGAATAATAGGTGCGCATGCTTGACTGAAGCTCTAGAAATCTTGAGGGAAATCTAACTTCTCTGGCCAGGACAACCGTACGCATTCAAGCAGGCTGGCCTGGGAATGGGAGTGTTTTTACTAGTTACCCTGACTGTCGTTGTACGCATAACCTTCCAATTAATAAAAGACAGAATTTTTGCTAATTGTTAGGACGTTTCAACTCGAAATGAAGGTCAACTGGACAATTAATCTAATCGTAATAAATTCCAAGCTTAGTGGAGCCAACTCCTTCCAATCCACTGTGAGCGCATGTTTTGGAAGGCCAGGCCTCATAGCTATATCTGTCAGTTGCTAAAACCCCCCACTGCCCTTGAAACTGCCCACTATCCGCATCGCTAGCTCCCGCTGCCAACAATATTTCACATAGGATTAAGCTTATACCATCTCCAGGTCGCACAATGGGCATTGTAAGCTCTCAAGCATACCCGACCATCATTATAAAGACATACCCTAAGCTCATACTAGCCCAACCCCCCGAAATCAGCGCATTCGGGGGAATGATTGCCTTTTGTATCATCATAGGGGACTCGATACCGCATGTTATGGCAGCGATGTTCCCCGGGATAGAAGATATACCAGTGTTGAGCCTGTTGACGAACAGGAGAGCGGTAATTGTGTTCGCGACGGTGGGAATAAGTTATCCACTGAGTTTATATAGGGATATTGCAAAGGTGAGCTTTCGCAGAAGAGAGGTGGTAATGCGGAGATGAGGAGTAGGAGCTGATGAAAATAAATAGTTAGCGAAAGCTAGTGCATTTGCGCTGCTCAGTATGCTGGTGATTATTTTGACTGTGTTGACTCAGGGCCCCTCAGTTAAGGCAGAGTATAAGGGGAAGATGAGTACACCATTGTGGACCATCAACGGAGGTATCTTTCAGGCAATTGGAGTGATTTCCTTTGGTATTATAGGACTGCCCACCCCTTCTCTGTCTCGCCCTAAACTGGGATTTGCTAACGTGAGAACCACCAAAATATTAGCATTTGTCTGCCGTATGTTCTCTCCTGTAGTCGATACTGGCATCAGTCTAACTTCCAGAAGACCACAACAGCCTCCTCATATATGGTTCCCTCCGGAAACCTACCCTGGACCGTTTTGCTACGGTAACGAATTATTCTACTGGTATTTCACTGATTGCATGTCTTGCCATGGCGCTCGGTGGCTTCCTAACCTTCAAAGACAAGACGGAGGGAAATGTTCTCAACAATTTCCCTGCTAGTAATGTAATGGTTAATATTGCACGATTGTACGTTTCTCGCCCTAGTTCAAGTACCCTCTTTTCTTCGCTCCTTCCACTTGCGATGCCCTCATTCGTGTATCATATTCCTCAAATCCCCTATTTGCCTCGATAAGCTGTTACTCTCTATCTGCAACCCTAACTTTAGCTCCTACAACCAGACCTTGGCTTACAGAACTGTTACCCTGAATTCTCCTAATCACTTAGCTAACCCCTTCACCCTCAGATGTTTCGGGCTCAACATGCTCACCACGCTCCCCCTAGAAGCTTTCGTCTGCCGCGAAGTAATGGAAACCTACTACTACCCCACTTCCCCCTTCTCCATCCGCCGCCACATCATCTTCACCACCGCTCTTGTCTTCGCCGCAATGTTCCTCTCCCTCATCACATGTGATCTTGGAGCAGTATTTGAGCTCATTGGAGCTACCAGTGCCTGCGCGTTGGCGTATATTTTGCCGCCGTTATGCTATATCAAGATGGCGAAGAGGAGCTGGAAGACAGTGCCAGCGATGGTTACGGTGGGCTTTGGGGCGATTGTGATGGTTATTAGTTTGGTGCAGGCAGTGGTCAAGATTGTTGTGGGGGGGGGAGAGCAGAAGGTGTGTAATTAGGAGCTTGACTTCTGGGTGGACATGGGGTGTGAAGCGGCTGGGGATATTTAAGGGGAAGAGTAATGTATGATATGTGTGAGGTGGGGAGGCGACGAGAAAGGGTCAGCTTCTCGTTAGAGAAGATACCCATGTAGTATGGAAGCAAAGGATGCAGTGGGTAATGTTTAAGAGCTGCAGAAGGTACCATCTAGATCGACTGTTTGTTCTCTTCGCGCGGATTATCGACTCTTCAGGTTTGCATCGTTATACGCATATATAATCTATCATGCTCTTCATAAAGGGACAGGGAATTACCATTTACATGCTAAAAAATTCATCGGGAAACGGGTGGGCGGAGAATCATGATATTATCCTGTCTGGTCCTTCACTCCTCACCTTCTGCGACCAGGCGCAAAACACCTCGTAACCCCATGCACTTCGAAAGAAATAATCCGGACCCAGGAAAACTGCAACAAAGTAGCCAGCACTATTTACCTGCCCTGATGGCCAAAGTGTGGACATTTCCCCTTGCTTGTGGACTACTAGGTTGAACCAGAGTTACATACGAGTCTAAGTAAGCTCTATACACACCTTATCAAGAGACCTTGAACACGAGAATGCTACATATATAGTTAGTGAACTTTGGTTAAAGTAAATGTACTATATCGTCTGCTTTATTTGGTACATATCTAGAGTCCCTGCATGTGGGTGGCATTGTTTCTATTAAGACAATGCAAACAAATGTTCTAATCTAAATGGGGTTCCCCAAGCAGATCCAGTAATAAACCTCCGATGCATATTAAAATACGGCAAGGATTCACGCAGCATCAGTTTCGAGGTGCCCCAAGATGAGATTTCGTTGCACTTCATGATGAAGCAAGTCAGGAAGGCGTTCACGTTTCCCGAGGGAGCCAAAGACTCCGATATAATCCTCGAACTTCAGGACAAAACGGATCCACGAAGGACGTTCGAGCCAGTCGCAGACTTTGTATTGCGGATGGCAGCTAAGATTGGGAGCATAACGATTGTCGTAACTACGAGGCAACGGCCATTTTCATCGTGATACATTCAACGAGTATAAGTCTCAATTCCGGATAGGTACATGCAGACTCCTACAGTGAACTCCCTAAATCCAAGCTCCTCATGGCAGACGTGGATATGGTTACCACGCAGATTAAGGATACTATGAACGAGGTAATTAAGACGATCAACATTTGCCCGGTGATGGTATCATCCGACACAGAGAACAACCGATAATCCACGAACTCACTTCCCCAACCTTGCTTGCCATATATGAGAGCCAAGCAATTCCGACATAAGCGTAATGAATAATAGCAACCACATATTAGCTATGACCAGTGCAATCTATTCCTTATCCGTTGAGTCCTGAAGGGTGCCGTACCTTGTCTGGCTGCTCATGGCGATATTGCGATCTTTTTAATATGCATAACCGTTATTGCTGGATAGGAGGGTGATGTAATAATGTAGCGTTTGGCGGGAGTGTGTGCAGCCAAATATAAAGAGAGCCTGGGGCCGAGAACAGTAGAATCATATCCTTTTGTTAGACAACCCTCATAACAGACACCAAAAATGTCGGACATTGAAGTCCAAGACGAAGCCGCACCCTTAACCCTAAAAACCCCGGCGCTCTCTGTTCATGGAGTGTTAAGTAATCCCAAGAGCATATCAAAAGACATGCCTATCGTGGTTATGATACACGGGTTCCCAGAATCGTACGTATGGCAATGTATGGGGTGATGAGGTTTATGAGAAATTTGATTTTGCTGACCCATGGGTCTCACTGATAGGTCCAAAATGTAAGCCTTACCCCTATGTTACAGAGTAGAAAAAGGACTGTTGCTAAAATCGTGTCTGTATGTGTACTTAGTCTGGTTGTTCGTTTACCCTGACAACCAGACTACCTCTAACAAGCGAGACCAACAGGTGCTGGACCGGTTTCCCCCAAATATTCCTGTATATGTAATGGATGTATGCACAGGAGCGGTCGTGCCAACCAGACTATGGATGTAAGATACTCAATATCTCTGAAAAAAAAAAAGTTAACTGTTTCTCCAGATTCCAGGATACGGCAAATCCACGTTAAAGGTTACCAAAGACGCCTACTCCAAACGAGAAGTTGGCAATGTCATCCTTGATGCTCTCACACAGATGCTGGGCGACTATCCTGGGATCCTGTCTGAAGGTATCCGGCAAAAGATCGTTCTCGTAGGCCACGACCGGGGAGCCCGGATATCACACAGACTCGCCGTCGACAACAACCACTCTCACTTCGAGATCATAGGAGCAGCTCTTTTAGACATCGTTCCTACGCTAGTGCAATTCCGGGCTTTTGCAAACCCCTCGGAAGCTACAATTTACTACCACTGGAGCCTGCTCGCTGCGGCCAAACCTATCTCGGAGGACCTGATAGATGCAATGGGAGGTGGAAAATGGGTAGCGAAAAATCTTGGAGCGTTGCGCGAGGGGGCGCTGGGAGTGAATTTCCCAATTCACCAGAAATATTTCAACAATCGGGCAACAATTGAGGCTGCTTGTGCGGATTACAGACAGTGGACTTCACGGAACAGGTTAAGGACCAAAAGGAGGGAAGAAAGCTAAAGGTACCAACATTAGTAATCTATGCAAAAGATTACATTGGGAGCCGCTTTGACTTTTGGGACGTTTGGAAGGAGTGGGTGGAAGATGAGAAGCTTTTGTAGTTGAGGAGCGTTGGGAACGGGGTGGTGCATTTTTTACCTGAGGAGGATCCAGACACTGTGACTGAATTGATATTGGGATGGCTCTGGGATGTATTGAAGGTTAGGGCCTCAGAGTGAGCGTGCTTGGGATCTCTGTGAGATGGGAAGCATATATTGCCTTTTATTTTTTCTTTGTCATAGTATACCTATAAGCAATAAGCAATGTTAGCTATGACTAAAGGCCGCCAATGGGAGAAGGGATTGCGGACAAAAAGATGCTCTCTTTGGAACACTCTTCAAATCCTTGGAAGTCCTTAATTTGCGTCACATTTAGCCTTTTGTTTATGGCCTTCATGAATCGTATATCTGCCCGGCGCCTCTTCTTGTAACAAAACAAGACGAGGGTGTCCTTTTCAACGAGTTCCACTCTGATTCATGAAACTCGGTGTTAGATTTTTCCCTCCCTCGTTGAGCCCACTTGCTTGGTTACTCACAAGGTCTGTTCCAACAAAGGAAACGCAGGCTCGAAATATATGCAGTCTGCGGCTAATATTATATCGATTGGATCTTTCGCGATGGAAGCTGGGATGGGTTCACCCCAATTCAGTAGGCCCACTTTGACTTTGTTGGCCAATTCATTCAACTCAGTATTCCGCTCCATCAAGCCCATCATTGGCTCCTGGTCCGTGATCCAGAGTTCCATATCACCAGCATCCCTAAACCTTGAAGCCATTGCTAGGCTTGGATTCTTCGTCAGAAAGCCCGACACAGTTTAAGCTCTCCCTCAAGGGGACAGATCCTACCCAACGAGCCCCCCTCCAGCACCTAGCTCTACGATTCTTTTTCCCTTGAGCTTCTCACTATCATAATTCCGTATTACGTATTTTGCTAATATATTACCTGCTTTCCATATCATCCCACCACAACCCCTTGCAAGATCTTCATGGAGCTTGAGCGGTGGAGAGAGGAGGCCGTCGAAATCGGTTTCGGTGATGCGGGCTTCCAGACGCGCAGCATTGGGGACGAGGTATTCAGAAAAGGGTTCGACTTCTGAGTCGCTGGAGTCGTTGAAGATATTCATGTTGGCTGGACTGATGTCCTTGGAAGTTTTGTTGCGAATTGTGGGTGAGATTGGTGGGGAAATGCCTCTAGGTCTCAGGGTAAATTCGCAGAACTTTTGCCATTAACATTGGTGGGGCCCTAAGGGAGCCGCATCTGTTGCAACCAGACTAATTCCGGTGCACCCAATCCTGAGTTCATCCAAACAGCCATGGCAAATCGCAACAATGAGGCGGACCTCGACCTCAGCAAATTGATGTATGCAAAAGTGCCATCGAAAAAGGCAGAATCCGCACCCCTCCTAGACGCTGTAAAACGGACCGAAAAGCAGACGTTCCCGACTGGAGAGGCCTTCCAGTTCGACTCCGAGCTTGCAAAACGCACAACGAACCTTTACTGCGCCTACTTGCACACAGCCGTAGCTATACTACCGTATCAGTTATGTGGATACGTCGTTTATTTGAGAACGAAGGCATTGACGAGGATACACAAGGTATGCGTGGTGGAGTCATTAAGAGGAAATGGAGTGGGGAGGTTTATGATGGCGAAAGTCATCGAGGAATTGAGAAGAAGTGGAGCCGGTGAAGTGGATTTATGGGTTGACGAGGCAAGGGAGCCGGCAAGAGGATTGTACAAGGCTTGTGGTTTCGAGGAGATGGAGTCTGTGGAAAACTATTATGGGAGGGGAAGGACGGGGATTAGGATGAAGCTTGAACTCTGAAGATACTTAGGGAACATTGCACCCGGGCCCCTATTAAGAATGCTGCTACAGACACGAGGTGCCGAAGCGACACACCGAGTGAGGAATCCTACCTGCTGAGGAGTATGCATGTTGCCCAGAACTTCATTCGGCACACCCCTTACATATGGACGCCCCACTATACCATCCAACAACCACCTGCCCCACCAAACTCCTCAGAATCCCGTTCCGCGGTATATACTCTGCCGGTGGTGGTAGCTGGATCCTTTCTGCTTAGGATGTCTACTGACCACATGCCGGGTGTAGAGGGTAACTACTTCAAAATGACTTGGATTCATTGACTTTGGCCTTTGCAGTCGTACTCCTCAGTCCACACACGTTCTTACCTCTTGCCAGGTCTTTCTTATTCTGCACAAGTGCCCTCTCGTTGCAATCTTCTGTGAAAGAAATAAACCTTCATCTCTCTCTTTATAATCGAGCGAAACCTATTGTTATTAAGTAGGCTCATAGCAATTTATAACACGAACTACAATTCATTTAGCACTTCGGCTGACACGGCTAGCACCCCTGTCTATCCCCAAGCTTCTCTTTCCTACCAATTCACAATTTCCGCCGGTTGCTAGTATTTTCTAGTTCTTCAAGTTCACGCTCTCGGAATTGACATTTGCGTCAGATGGTTTGTGCATCTCCGTGGCTTCGGTTTGGTAGGGGGGGGGCCGTTGAAGCTCTATGCAACAAACAACACAAGACACCTAAAGCAATGGTGTTAAGATTGTAGTCTCTGCATTTGCGGCCGCTATAGTGGGAAAACTAATTGGGGAGCAGTTGCCTAGACAGATGCTCTAGGTGGATTGATTCTCCAGGGCCAAAAATTCAACCTCTCCTTAGCCAAAGATACATTTTAGGGAAGGACAAGATCAAACGGTACAATGCTGTATCTTCGAACAATACACTATTGCCATCGTGGATACGCTTTCACCAAGATAGTCTATAGTTTTCAGGCGAGGCCCCACCTCTTGGGTCGCAAGACACACCTCCTTATAGATTCAAGGACTTCCCCAACTTTGAGGTTTCATCGGATGCTTTTGAGGTGGTGGTGAATTACCATCCTGTAACGGCAAGACTGAGGATAAAGCCGAATGTGACGGCAGGGATGGTGCTATTCGCAGATGAGTGGGAGGTTGCAGAGCTTTCCAGCCATGAGCAACACTATGTGCCACGGCCTAGCCCATGGGTCACACAGCAGTCACTGAAAACATATAGGAACAGCAGGGCTTCCTTTGATAGTTATTCGGCGGAGATTTCAGTTTTGCACGCACCCTGCGTGGTCTTCAGTACAGGGTCCTTCAGGGTAAACTTGGCGCTGGTTTATCACCCAAGACCGTAGATGTGAATAGGAAAGCTAGCGGGAAAGCGCACTGGCCGCTCTAGGGCCTAAGGTACAGGCAGATGGAATGGTGCATGGCCTTGGATTTGCTCAGCTGGCCGGATGGGCTGTCTCACATGATATATACATTCCATTCAACCTTTTTAATTCTTCAAGTTGTTAAGGTTTCTTGGTAGTTAACACAAACATCATTGCTAAGAGATTTTTTTTACATGTTTAAGGTATTAGGAATTTATGTTTTAGAATTCCATCTGATCTTCTCTTCACTTTTGCTGATTTTCAAGATGTTGCTCGTTTTTCGCAACACTAAGCATTTAGATTCGGACCGTGATGCAAATCGATAAGACGAGATTGGTGAACGTGCCCTAACTACCAATACACTTGGATATAGACTTGGCGGCTAGGTACCACGAGGGAAACATCAAAAAAAATTGACTAGATGTAATTCTGGCAGATGGCATGCCCGGATGACACAGGCACAATAATATGCCATCCAGCCGTGGCACAAATGAAAACAGTGCATTACTACCAGAGAACCTGACTAGATGGTCACTACTCCGTACCATCATTACCTATCCTCCACAGCCCCACCGTAAATGATTTCTTAACCCTGCTAGCCCTACTAGATAGTCTGGTTGCCCTCACTACTTACCAACCATAAATAAAGGTCACTAGGACTGTTTCTGTGTATGGCTTTGATCTGCATATCATGGAAGATACTTATGTAGACCCCTCTTATGGTATGCAATACTTGTCATCGTGGTGAGCATAGTCTTGCAATGAGGGGCACCGCAAAAGTTTCTCCGGTCCTAAATGGTATCACAAAGTCAGGTGGCTATGGCCATGGCAGCCCTTACAGTTAGCGGTGTCGGCAGCGGGGAAGATCTTGTAACTGCCTGCACACAAATAGGCACTGCAGGCGTTCAAACATGCCATAGGATCTGTACGAAAGTTATATGTATATAGCCTCGATCCACATGTATAGTTACATTCAGGTGCCCACGTTTGCTGGAGGGAAATGTTACTCTGTTCTTTTCTGGAACTCGGCGCCTCTATTTCTGGGCCTAGTACTACGCGGAGTACTTAAGTAGAGATACTTGCTGGTACTAAGCGCGCAACACAAGTTTACTTTACTTAGTGCAGCGATTGATTGCCTTCTGCCTTTTCCCTTTAACTACAGGGACGTCCTTACTTACCGATCTACTCATACCAAGCAAGTTGAACATATCTCGAGGTACAGCCCCTTCCAGTTGTCTGCAGTGTTGCCCTGTCTTGTCTTTGCTTCTGCTGTGCCCCTCCGCACTCCCCCGCCCTATCTTCCTGTTACCACCGCAACCACTCAGCACCAGCACGCGACAAGCAAAGTTCCTTCGCCCCTCTGCTGCGGACTGCTTGAACTCTTTCTTCATCCACCCCACCCCTTTCGCCTAGAAAATCCATAACTATCCCCCACACTGCTCGTATAACATCATCATAAGGCTCTTTTCTCACTTCTGGGTTTCTATATTCTACAGATCTATCGAGTGCCTCTGAAGTTTATCGGCACGATATTGCCCACCACTGCTCACTAGCAGTATTAACCTGCCCCCGTCTCCCATCTCGGACCTCAACAGCTTTACATCCGATAGATTATCGAGACAGCCACTCCTGGACCACACAGAAAGCTCCCGTCTGCTACTTCGTCAAATCTTACGGTTTAGACGTTTAATTCAAGCAGTTATGGGTCAGACACTCTCTGAGCCAGTGGTTGACAAGGTGGGTAAATCGGACCTATTTTCCTCCCTACCCTAAGCCTATAGCTAGGAAACACAGCAACAAAATTTAATTCCCCCTAGGGATTGGAAGGTTCACCCCTGCTGCACATAATAAATCTTTACTGACAAGCCGAGCTTCCTAATAACAGGACTCCGCATCTGGTGCCGATGATAGGCTTTTATGGGGACTTTCTTCCATGCAGGGATGGCGCATAAGTATGGAGGACGCTCATGCTACCATACTTGACCTACAAGAGGACGAGTCGAAAGCAACTCCCCCAGAGGAGAGGGTCAGCTTCTTCGGTGTATATGATGGGCATGGGGGAGAACGAGTAGCATCGTACAGCGGGAAAAACGTACACAAGATCGTGGCTAGCCAAGCCTCTTTCAAGGCAAAGAATTATGCCCAGGGATTGAAAGATGGGTTCCTGGCTACTGACAGGGCCATTCTTCAAGGTATTTGTTTAGCGGGCATTGAATGTAAGGAAGTGGAGACTGACAAGGTTGAATAGACAAGAGCTATAGGGATGAGCTTTCAGGCTGCACTGCTACGGTGTCTCTGGTGACGAGCTCAAAGATCTATGTGGTATGTACCAGCTCCCGGGCCTGTATTTTGTCGGACTAGAATGTCTGGACGAGATACTGACTAGTACATTAGGCCAATGCAGGGGATTCAAGAACCGTCCTTGGTATCAAAGGTCGTGCTAAACCACTATCTCAAGACCACAAGCCACAAAATGAAGGTAGGGCATCGGTTCTTTGATTATTGTGATACGTTGAGAAACCTAATGTGCCCTCTATTAGCTGAGAAGGCGAGAATCGTTGCCGCGGGTGGTTTCGTGGATTTTGGCCGAGTGAACGGCAATCTTGCATTGTCCAGGGCCATTGGGGATTTTGAATTCAAAAAGAAGGCAGAGCTCCCACCAGAACAGCAAATCGTTACTGCATTTCCAGACGTGAGTGAGCATGATATCACCGCTGATGATGAGTTTCTTGTCCTTGCTTGTGATGGTTAGCTCTATCCAGTGTCCAAGCTATTTCCCCGCTTGCTAATGCGGTATCAGGTATTTGGGATTGTGAGCCTTCTCAAAGTGTTATCGAATTTGTTCGGCGAGGTATTGCAGCGCACCAACCACTCGACAAGATCTGCGAGAATATGATGAACAAATGTATCTCAAATGGTGCCGATACTGGAGGTATCGGTTGCGACAACATGACCATGATTGTTGTTGGTCTACTTCAGGGGAAGACTCAAGAGGAGTGGTATAATATGATCGCGAAACGAGTTGCAGACGGCGATGGACCATGCGCTCCACCGGAGTACGGCAAGTTTAACTATGTGTGATTGTATGGGTATCGCAGGACTGCAAGCTTACTTTCTTCATCTCCAGCCGAAATGAGGAACCCGGGATGGCCGCTCCACTATGTATCGAGTCCTGATGAGTTCGACAACGACAATTTCAAGAAGGGGGATTCCGCGCGAACTATGCGAGGCAGTGGAAGAATAATTGTTTTGGGGGATGGTACAGAGGTTTTGTCGGACACTGAGGATGCCGAGATGATAGATGATGAGGATAAAGATGAGGAAGAACTAGAAAAGAAAAAATCTTCGGGACCTAAGGTAAAGGGTGACGAGAAGAAGGATGACCCACCAAAGAGCGAGGAGGCAGCGAGCAACGGAAATCCTGAGGTGGTTGCTCCTGATCAAGGCTCCCGTTAGTTGCGGGTATATTTCCGTTGGTTAGCTGGAATCACCAGTTAAGAGGGGAGTTCATATCTTCATGTATCGCTGTGACAAATTACCATTCATAAGAGGCAGGAAGAGGATATTGGCCGAGCTGAAGGTTTCCAATAATACCGATTTATTATTGCTATGGGACTATTGAAGGCGCTTATAGTTCTTCTGTACGAAGAAATGCCTGTACTACACGATTGACAGAGTCACCCCGTGGCCCAACGTTTTTACCGAATGCTTTCATTGATCTCTTTTGTTTACTCTTAGGTTTTATCGATGATTTTGTCTTTCGGGGTCGATTCAGTTTTACACTTTTTATTCTAGTTTCCCTTATCCTTCAAGATCAAGAGTATTGAATATGACCTAAATTACATGAATGCACAAACGTCCGGCAAATACTCTGGTTTGGTTGAAGAGTTAGTTTGAACGTTCCATTGAGTAAGGTTAGGGACTACAGACGGTGTGCTCTTGTTGATTTGTTCTCTAGATCAATATACCACTAGCATATCATGTGGGAGTGACACATCCATTTGATGTTTGTTTAAAGTGGTTCAGGGGCTATATAGACTTCCCCCGTGTCAATTTGTGAGGAAAGAAATGTATACAGTGGTGCCGTAAATGCACCTGATAGTGTGGTAACATATGCAAAGCGGTAGCTCTCGAATTTTTAATTTTATGTGACTATTTTAAGCCGGGCCAGCTCTAAGTACTCAAAATGATGAAGTATCTATATGCACGCATGGAGGTCTAGAGTCTCTATCCAGACATCAAATCAATGTAACTACCTTTAATCCTCAACCTTCTCCCCTAGCCCAAATAGTTTTATACTATTCCTCCACGCCCTATATAGCACAAAGCCGTCAGTCAGAAAAAAAAAAAAAAAAGGTCATACTTCAGGGTAACCATAAAAAAACAAAAAAAAAACTAGCGTCACTAAATTGGAACGAATGAACTTACGCCTCACAGACCTCCTCCACTGCCACACCCTTGACTGCAGCTACAACCCACGCTACATGTGAGATCGCCGCGGGCTCATTCCTCCCACTAACCCTCGCGCCCTTCTCCCACCTCTCTTTTTTCTTGGCTTTAGGAAGCTCCGGTACCGGGGCCCCGATAGTAGTTGCTGAGGAGGCATCTTTCATTAATTTGGTGAGAAGCTTGGCCGAGGCGTGCGAGGGGCGAATTTCACACCATGGCCCGTCGGTTTCAAGCATGAGTCTATCTAGGGGGATTTCTTTCACAACCTCTAGGTTCTCGTCGGTTTTTAACGAGCAGCCGTTGATACCGATGTATAACCCCACAGCGAGTAGCTCTTTCATTTCACCTAGTGTACCGGTGAAGGAGTGGACTAGCCCACCGGGGAGGTGCGGGAGGTGTGGGGCGAGGAGGTCGAAGAAGTCCTTTGAGGCGGCGCGGGAGTGTAGGAAGAGAGGAAGGTTGAGGCGGCGGGAGAGGTCGAGTT
>Ga0307511_10001583_pt1 | contig 24138 bp, 38 predicted proteins | sample 13_EM_MG_FD_200266 | JGI IMG/M metagenome (GOLD analysis project Ga0307511, IMG submission 200266) | Populus trichocarpa ectomycorrhiza microbial communities from riparian zone in the Pacific Northwest, United States - 13_EM | ecosystem: Host-associated > Plants > Roots > Unclassified | place... | reverse complement strand
GAGAGGTCGCGAGCGGATAGCGACTTGATCGAGAAGCTGTTTGCTCGCGTCGAGGCTATGGAGGATCGTCTCTGTCACTGCAAGGATGTGAAGGGGAAAGGGAAGGCAGTGGAGATCTCTTCTCCTGTCGTCCTCGGGAGTCCTTTGGTCTTGGACCGTCCTCTCGTCGGTAGCGACGAGTCCTACCACACTCCTCCTTTCGTGTCATCCGAAGCTTCTTCGTCTTCGTCGGGATCCAACAAGGAGAATGTAGTTGTCGAGTCTCCGTTGAAGGAGATCAAGGAGGAAGAGATGGAGGAGCCAATTCCTGTCACTGTTCCCAAGCTAGACTCGGCGGGGATCAAACGTCTGATGGCGGTGCGTGGTCAGCGGGCTCGCCGTACTCAAGGTCCTCCTAAATCGCCTTATCATCCCTATGCTCGTTGTTGCGCCATAGGCGACCGAGTTCCATCCCACAGACCCGGTTCTCTCTGCCTTCCTAAAGTATTGGCAAGACGAGGTCCTTCGTCACCGCGCCGCTCTGGAGATGAAGGATCTAATCCTTCGAGCGAATCGTATGGTGGAGTGGGTGACGATGGACGATGGGCCCATGGGTTCTGATGATAACAACGTGCTGGATTGGGATGGAAACAACGCCGAGTAGTCCGAGTAGTCCGATTGTAACCTTTGTATCTCTTCGCGTGCTCTACAATAACAAAGGTTGTCTTGTCTTCTCTTGTGGGATGTCTTTGAGTGCGTCTTGAAGAAGTAGAAAGAAGGTAAAAAGAAAGGTGAAAAATGCCGGGTGCATGACAGTACCTGTTGTGACCCCACATACAACTCCACTGGAATCAACTTCCAGATTCTACATGGGTTGTTATTGTGGTTAGGTGCATCTATACCATGACTGTTTCAGCAGCAAACTACAAGTGATGTGAGATGATGATAAACTCACATACAATCTTCACTTGACCCACCACCTGCAAGATCCCATGTCATGTTGGTTGTACCCCAGAGGAAGCTGGAACAGTGTGAGTGGACTGCAAACTGAACCAACCATGTGTGGGTGTACTGAACATAATCCCATCCATGATACCACTTCTCTTTGACCACCTCAACCCTCCAAGCTACAGAAAATATGGCAACAGAGATAGGTGTCCCATTCCCCAACCTATTGAACATCATGCAAAACTAATCAGGCTTCCCTGGTTCAAACTGTGTTACCTCATTCAGCCCACCACAATGAAATGAAAACACAATTTATACTGTACCCTGTGTATGGTATATCCGGGCCCAGAAGAGGACAAATCTCCCACTGGAGATGATTCATTACCATGATATATAAAACAAACATGAACCAACTCATTCCCATCCTTGAGAGCTGTGGCAGATCGACAGCATAGCTGTTTGGAGTGATTGCGGACCTCAAGGTAGGTCTGGCCTACGATGTTCTGGATCTTGTAGATCCCTGGCTTGAGTTTTCCATCTTTGAATATGGACACAGAGTTGTCCGTTGAGGTGAGGACCATGGTGTGGGAGCTGTGGGAGCGTAGGAGAACGTGGGAGTATGACCGACAACCATCGTGTCGCACTTATGGCATTGAATGGGCAAAAGTGTGGCGGGCGTCTGTCGGCGCATATAATGAATGGCATCACGACTCGCTCTTGCTCCTCCCCGCCGTTGTACCCGCTCTGTCAAGCATGACCCTGATATCGACCAACGCCTCCCCCTCCATCTTCGAACATGGGGAGCTGCGACCAGGAATCTACAAGATCCAGAACATTTACAGTGAAACCTTCCTCGATATTGAGGTACACTCGAGAGACGTGCGTTGCCGTCCCGCCGGGAGTCTCGGAGAGGGAAGGGGTATCGTAAGCCGCCATTCGTTGTCTGGAGTTCACGTATCTGACTATTACAAGTGGTAGATCAGGCGGTTCGGGGCTGGGTACACAGTACAGAGAGTGAGCTCAATCCCTTTAACACAATCACCGCAAATGAACGTGAACGTCGGTTGTAGTTTGACCCCGGAGAACCTGAACAGTTCTGTACCCCACTGGATGGAATTCAGGACGGGACTGTACTGCGTGTCGGTCCTTACCCTGTGGCTTGGAGGGTTGAAATCGTCGTCGACGACGACAACCACCGTGGGTTCGGATACGTTCGGTCAGACCAGATAGTCGTCGATGCACTCGAGTGGCTCCTTGATACTCCTTTTTAGGTTTTACTGGGGGACTAAGAAAATCGTTTGGGACCTAGCGGGGGGTGGCGGGGACGATGGTGCGAAGGTAAGGCACCAACCGCCGATCCCAATGAATGTACAGCTAACTTCTAATTTCACTCCTTAGGTTGTAACGTATTCTGAGACGTCGAACGCCTGGCAAATGTGGAGGTTTGTCCCTGTGAGGGTGATATGATTTTTGAGTTCATCCGTACCATTCGCCAACTCACCGTCCGTTCATTAATCCTTTCCCCCCATTCGCACACACAATTCGCCAAATGAGCAACCCCACCCTCCTTCCGAACGCCTTGTTCTATTAGACATCCCTTTTTGTTCTCGCGTACAGAGGTCATTCCCTGGTGATTGTTCGCTCGTTACACCTGTATTCACTTTTAGGACAGCCTGCTCCACCCACTCTCTATCGATAAATCAAAATACAGCGTTGGCCTTTCACGCGGCTCACTCCGCTCACTGTCTCTCGTTTATCCCGCACCTGTTACCCATTTAACGTTGGGAGGCCGAGAGTGTGTATAGCCCTCCGCGTTCATCGTTCGAAGCACAGAGCCAAGGCCTCCATTCATATGAAGGGGGCACGAGACAGTTCATCACTTTCTCTCAACGCACAGAGTCCAATGGTGATGAGTTCCACGCAACAGAGACCATTCATGGTGCCGAATATACCGCTTTAGACCGTGGACGGGGCGGGAAATTGGGACTCACTGGAGACGTCGTGCGTTGGAGCGGTTCACTCGTGGTAGTCCGTTTGGGTCCCGAGTTCCTGACCACTGTCACCGATCCTTCTTGCTTATGGTCGTCACTATGCCATACGCCCACGGGACCAAAGAAGTGTGGCGGGCGCATGTCGGTGGGGGATATAATAACAACGCGACCTCCTCGTGCCGCTCACGTACTCGTCTTGACCATGACCTCGAACTCGACGGGTGACTCGCTTTCCATCTTCAGATACGAACTGAAACCAGGGATCTACAAAATTCAGAATCTCTTCAGCCAAACCTACATGGATATTCACGAGCACACAAAGGAGGTGTGTTGTCGACCGGCCGCGAATCTTGGGGAGGGAAAGGGGCTCGTAGGTCTGTTGTCGTAGCTCCTGGTTCGCGTACTTAGTTGTTGGCAGTGGAGAATCAACCCTCTTGGTGCTGGGTATTCCGTACAAAGGGTGAGCGTACCGATGCCTTCTGTCAAATTCTCCGTGTCCGTGGCTGTACACTCAACGGTACAGAAACCAGGTCGAACCGGGAAGACCTGCGGAGTTTTGCATTCCGTTGCACGGACTGGGTGATGGCGCCCCTCCAAGGCTCAGCATTGCTCCCTACCCCGTGGCTTGGAGGCTAGAGATTGTCCAGGACGAGGCACAGCGTGGGCTTGAATATGTTCGGTTGGTCGTCCAATATTGTCACGATACCGTGCTCACCGCATGCCAGCGTGTGCTGGGGAACGACGAACATTGTGTGGGATCTAGATGGCGCCGGCTGCAGCACGAACGGTACAAAGGTCAGACATCGGTCGCGGATATCCGGAGAGCTAAGCCGACCTACGTTCCAGGTGCTGGTTTTCCAGGACACGCCACCGCGCGGAACCTGGCGCATTTGGAAGTTGATACCTGTAGACGTTCAGGGCGTACAAACTCCTTCGCAGTAGTCGCCCATGGATTCCATGGGGTCCAAGTGCGAGGTTTATGGTGTATCGACAAAGGAAGTTGAGGGCATTCGAGGGGTTCCGCTTCGTCCCGAGTGGGTGTATGGTACTAGAATTTGCAGGAGGAAGTGGAGAAAAGTCCCTCTTGGCATCTCTATAGAGGACGACAAACCAGGATCTAAGGTGTGCGACGGAGTAGCGTTGTGTTCTCGAGAACGGCAAGTCCGGTGGCCTGTTCATGTGTTCAGTGGTCGGATCAACATGCGAACTGGGCTACCGTTCGGCCCTCCACGGAGACCGGATCACCCCGAACCTCTCCGCCGCTCCTGAAGTGTCTGTCGATGATTATACTGGCAAGAATCGCAATTTTCGTTGATACAACATAGAGAGTACAAGCGGGGGCGGGGACGAGTCAAATTTTCTACCGGCACCCCGCAAAGAAAGCAAACATCTCGGACCTCTCACGAATCCTCAACCCGATACTTCTTCCTGGTCGTGACGGTAGTGACCTCGATGACCGTCGTGCCGAAACCGTCGTCGTCGGTCTGCGTAGCGAGGTGGGTGCAGGAACAACAAGAGTTGCCTGTATTCGCCTCGTACGGAGGAGCGGAACCAGAATCCCTCGGGTGCGTGGAGGACGAGGACGGCTGCGGGTCGAAGTCGTCGACCTTGACTGGGATGAGTTCCCAGATCCTGCACGCTTCGAGCTTGCCATTATCCATTACTTGGACCTGGTTCGGGGTAGTGTGTCAGCTGTGGTCTACTCGTACGTGTAGAAGGGCTGTGATTCCTGACCCTTGTCCCGTCAGCTTTAGATCCCCATTGCGCTAGGTCCCAAACCATATTGGTGGAACCCCAGAAGATCCTTGGAGTATACGGTTAGCGACGTAGGACTGTGGTTGGAGGAGCCAGAACATACCGAACGTACTCGAAACCCTGATACTTCGTATCGGTCACGGCTTTGATCTTCCAGGCCACGGGCAAGTCGCAAACTGAGACAGCGTAGCCGTTCGATATTCCGTCCAACATCATACAGAACTGGTCCGGCCTCGCGGAGGTGGCGGGTCCGGCCTATTAAAATCGTTCAGCGCGCGTACGGTATCCGCGATGAGGTTGGCGACCACCTTTCGAATCGTATACCCCGGGCCAAGCGGTTTGATCTCCCACTGTCTCTGTTTTCAGCTATGCCCGTGTTCTGTTGCGTTGTGATCTCACCTGACCCCTTCCGTCCTCTAGAGTGGAGGTAGACCGACCGCAAAGCTCCCGTACATCGTCTTTTGTATCAACGTACGTTCCGCTTGCGAGGTTTTGGATCTTGTAGATGCCGGGCTTGAGCTTTCCGCCCTGAAAGATGGAAGGACCGGTATTGGGGGAGTTGTAGGTCATCGTTGTCGCGGGGGTGGTGGTGGTTCGTAAGGAGACGACGGGACTGGCACAACGCCATATATGGACACAGCCCCCGCCACACTTTGTTCATTACCGGCACCGCGCAACAGAATTCGACCGGGACAACGGGGAACAGATTGGCTGTGTATCCCGATGGTGACCCACCGAATCAATTTCGCAACCAAATGCAAAGGGATACCCACCACGTCAAGTCCCATTACAGTAATCCCTAGCTCTCCCAGCTATCCGCTGTCGCCTGGTCAAAAACTTGCCCATTCCGTTCCATTGGAACTTTCGCCAGATAACGTCTTGACAAGGGCCCTCGGTTTTGTAAGTTAGCCGGCTCCTGCTACGTCATGCCCGCCACAGTTCGGGCGAGGATCCTGAGCAAGTTCCGGTTGATCCGTTGCCAGCCTCCTTTTGGCGCCCATCTCCGGCGCGGAAAATTACATTCGAGAGGTTGTTCTGATCCAAGGCAATCCGAGCTAGTGCGCTATCGTCTTGTTATTCTCGTCGACCGCGTCGTGACTGACTCGCATGGGTAGCACTTATATACTCTCCACGAGTGCTTCAGATTCGGCGGGGACGGTAGTGAAGCGGTTTGGTTTACTCTCAGCTGGTTGTAGCACGGGCCCCATAATCAAATATTCGAAACCCATTCTCTCAAGTTTGGACGCGATAATCATGGCACCAATCGCCATATCGATTTGGCCCGTCATCGTTCTAGAACTTCTACCCGCACAAAGTGTGGCGACCAACGTGACCACGTGTTTTCAGCGTGCGCACCGCGACCTGCTCGTCCTCTCCACGTTATCGCATTCATCTTGACCTTGACCATGACCTCGACCTCCATCCCATCCATCTTCGAAAACGGAAAGCTGAAACCAGGAATATACAAGATACAGAATCTTTACACTGAAGGCTTCGTTGACATCCATGAACACTCGAGGGAAATGTGTTGCCGTCCTGCTCGAGACCTTGGGGATGGGAGGGGGATGGTGCGTCAGCATCCCTTACCTGTGGATCATGGCTGACGATTAGAAGTGGGAAATCAAACCCCTTGGGGGCGGATATTCGGTACAGAGGGTGAGCGTGCTCGTAGTGACTCTCATCACGGTGTTTGTTATCGCGTATTGAACGTGAAACATAGGTTGAATCAGGGAAACCTGAACAGTTTTGTGCGCCGATGGTCGGGCTGGGAAACGGCCGGGTACTTTCTGTCGCTGCTTATCCCGTTGCTTGGAGAATTGAAATCGTCAACGACGATCCCCATCGTGGCTTCGAATATGTCCGGTTAGAGCACAAGGTTACTCACCCTACCGGAACAGTTACCGATGTTTGGATTTCAGCTTTTATTGGGGAACCACGAACACGCTTTGGGATATACCGAGTGGTACTGGAACAAGGGTTGGACGTCGAACAATACAGAGGAGCTATTACTGAACAATTTCACCACCCAGGTGCAATTCTACGTGGATACAGACCGCTGTCCTTGGTTCATTTGGAAGTTGATCCCCGTGAAGGTTGACAACATCGAAGGTGTTTCTGTACCTTTGCGGTTGCCATCCGAACCGCTCGGTTCGGGCTTCCCTCCCTCATATGATAGGGACGCAACCGGGCAGTCCTCTACTCATACCCAACACGCGGAGTCCGAGCGTGACGATTTCGGTACGGTAGTAACCGAAGTCACCACTACTGTAGTCACCACTCGCAAGAGGTATCGACTTGAGGATGCTTAATGAGTTTATGTTGTCCCGCCCGCGTGTCATACTTGCGTACTGTAACTGATCTGTGACCATTTTCTATTTCGTTTGTATCGCCTGGGAGTCCTCAGAAATAACGAACGTGCTGGTCTCCGAGCCTCGAGGTGGATCCTGTTATCCGGCTGTCCAGCAGACCCCTCACCGGCACCCCCAGCCGCCATAGCGGGCCAACAATATAGATCCTTGAAGGCCTCTCATATTTCGATCTGCATCCGGTCGATGATGGACCGTATCCTTACCTTGCCCCTCTGTACGTGCCTGCAGAGTCATCCGTCGAGGTAGGATAATAGTTTTTTTGCCGAGAGCTATTGGTGCGCTAGTCGTGTACTCTTAGGTAGTGAATAGCAAGGATCACACAATCAAGGATTCGAAACCTCATGGGAGTAGTGGGCTTGTCCAAAAGGGATCGCCAGATATCGCCTGTTCCCCTTCCCCCGTTGACGAACGTCACGAATGTTAGCCACAGCGGTCACGGGTTGAATGTTGAAGCCTTGGTAAATCAAGGAAGGCTCTCGTTCCTGGGAGTGGAACCCGCAAAAAGTGTGGCGGGCACGTGCACCCACCCGTGTTGTCCTCGTTGTCGTCCTTATTCTTACCATGACCCCCACTTCGACCGGCGACTCCTCATCCATCTTCAAGGATGGAAAACTGAAGCAAGGGATCTATAAGATTCAGAGCCTTTACAACCAGACCTTCCTCAATATCCAAGAACACTCAAGGGAGATCTATTGTCGTTCTGTCCAAAGTGTTGGGGAGGGATGGGGTCTCGTACGTTGGGATCCCTCACCTGCGATTCGTGGCTGATGACTAAAAGTGGGAAATCAAACCCCTTGAAGCCGGGTATACGATACAGAGGGTAAGCATGTCAATTTCATTCGCCACAATTTCTCCTATTGTACATTCAAAAATGGAACGCCTAGGTTGAGCCGGGGAAACCTGGGCAATTTTGTGCACCGATGGCCGGACTCGAGAATGGTTGCCCACTCTCCGTCTGCGCTTATCCTGTCGCTTGGAGGATTGAAATCGTAAATGACGATATACACCGCGGCTTCGAATATGTCCGGTTCGAACATGAGATCGCTTCTCCCTACCAGAACGGCTCACTGACTCTGCGTCTTAGCGTCTATTGGGGAACTACAGACATTCTCTGGGATATAACGCTCCATAACACCCCAGGTTCGAAGGTTAGATGCTGAGCGATGCCGAAGAACCACTACTAACTTGGTTTCATCACCTAGTTGGGGGTCTGGAAGCGAAATGGGGAAACCTACCCCTGGTGGATTTGGAAGTTGATCCCCGTGAACGTTGAAACATTTGGGGAAACTGTCAAATCTTCGGGTCTAGACACCCTTCCTTCGTACAGCGGGAGCGCAACCGGGCAGTCCTCCACCCATACTCAACGCACAGAGTATGAGCACGATGGTTTTGGGACAATAGTAACCGAGGTAACGATCGTCACCACATGTAGGAGGTAAGGGTCGGAGACGCTTGAGTGGTTTTTTTGCTTCGTTTGTGTGTAACGTTTGCTTAGTAAACAACCCTTTCCCGCTACCAGGATGTCCTCCGTAAAAAACGAATGTGCAAGGTTCTGAGTCTACAGCGAGACACCGGCCACGAGGTTCATGGAACTCAATAACAAGTTCCTCCGGACAGCTAACAGTTCCCGCCACCCACAATCAGGGGCCCTGCTGGGTTGAGCAGGAGACTGTCGTGTTCAATGCAGAGTACCCGCGCTGGGGACCGCTGTAAGGGTACACTAAAATTGGCCCGAGCTCCTCCACCGGGCCAACGTCGAGTTACATGCTCACCACCTCCAGCAGGGCGGGGCGGTACTGCATCTTCCGATGCAATGATCAGCCGGCAGCATGGAGACCTGACCGCAATTTGGCCAATAGTCGCCCTGATTCCGAGGCACGACGGGGACCTACACTGGAGAATACACCAGCTCTGTAGGGGAATTGGTTAGGCTAGGATTTTAGGTTTAAGATGGGGTTGGAGGGCTCGGTGTGTTTGATGCTTCGAGTGGTTCGCGTAGTTCCCATTGTTGGTGGGCCCGTCGAATGCGCTCATGAGTTTCGTGGAACCTGTGGCCCCTACGTATTTGTTGGGATCGGCGCTCAAACGCAGAGCCGTACATGCCGTGGTTTGGTAAGTGTGTGTACCCCTTCAAGAATCCCCGAGCTTTAATTATTTCGACAACATTCATAGACCACCGTCCGGTTCCCATTGAATTATGCCCCTCATGATACTTTTGATTAGATTCTACATCTACCATCGAGTCAGATATGCTCCATCGTCGGTGCGAGCGACCCGCAATAGAATTGCGCCCAGTGGTCCTGCGGAAACAAATGAGACGTGACACCAATAAACGGACAGGTCCGCAAAGAGAAACGTGGGTGCTTACGGGTAGCACCCCGTGGCCAGTTGATTCCACCGTATTATTGAGGCACCTCATAAGTTCTACCGTTAAAACCTCCACCGGCCCCGGAGTCCGTCCCAAATGATTCACCAGGCGCTCCAACCGAGACCATACTGGGGACTTTGAGACGAATTTGGCCAACGACGGAAACATGATAAGCATCCCCATTGGGATGAGTGCGATGTCGTAGCCAAGTAATCCGAGGGGCATCTGCTGGGTCACCAACGTTTTGAGGGCGCATCTCGGTTTCGAGTGTAGATTCTGGGAGTAAGCGTAGCGCAACAGATCCAACATATCCGTCCGTAGGTTTGCCGTGCGGAAGTGAATATTCAAAAACTTCAGTTTCATACAATGGATGGAGAGAAAGTAGAGGGAACGGATTGTTGTGGAGCACGTATCGGAATCGCATGGCCACCCACCCAACACCAGGACCTTCAGTTTCGGTAAAGCGATTGTGAGACGCTCCACATCTTGGTCTGTGAACCGCGATACACAAGGCCGGAAAAGGCATTCCATGTTGATCTTGACCTTGACTAACTCCGTGAGCGGGAGTAATCTGGAGATCAAGGACGAGTCTATGGGGGAGGATGGATGATAATAGGTTACCGCGGCCAGGCCATCACCCGCGACGACCCATGGAGGAGTGCGGCTCTTCGCGTCTGCGAGTAGGGAGAGCCACTCCAAGGCCGCCTCGCCCCTTAGCCTAAGCACCTTAAGCGAAGGTAAAAGGGAAGTGGCACCGTCGGGGACTCCATGACGGATCAATTCCGTCACCTGCGGTGGTCCCTGCTCGGTGGTCCAATCGAGTAGGTTTGGGAGTTTCATCAAGTGAACGATGGCCTGACTCGACATCACCGAATTGGTGTTGAGCTCCCGAAGCGCCTCCCCACACCTCAATACAAATGCGGAGATCTCTTCCGTGAGGTGAGTTTCCAGCCAAATGCCCAGCTGGATGCGAAGGACGTGAAGGGAAGGGGGGAGCAGTTTAATCGCCGAACGCATCACCGGGGCAACCTCATCGGGGAGGTCCTCACCCCATGACTCAACCGTCTCTCCGGAGCGAGCAAAGGCATTCGTGGTAATGACAATCTTCGTCAAGCCCGGCGAAATAAAATTTGGGAGCAACTCGAAGTCCGTTTCGTTGAGCCACCAATTTAACTCTCGTGGGTGGAGAGGCAAGGTGGGAGGGATTCCATCTGACGAAGGGATGACAAGTCGAGTGATCTGCTCCGAGAAGCCCCATTCGCGTACGTCAAGTCGACGCATCCACGAAGCGTACCGTTTGAGCCGGTTCAACTCCTGCGGGGTAGTTGGTCGCTGCAACGACTACCGTGTTATTCACGATCGATGAGTACGCGGGATGTTGACCGAACAAGAAGAGGTGACTCACGAGTAAACGGAGATCAGTATCAGGGGGGGAAACACAGTACTGCATGTCCGTCGGTAGCACACATTTGATGAGAAAGCTGAGAGAGTCCTGCTTCTCCCACAATACTCTGAGTGCTGGAACTTCGAGATCCTGGCAGGTGAGAGCGAGGGAAACAGTGGCTCCTGTGCTCATCGAGAGAAGGTAGGTGGCAATCTGCGCGGCCAAGTCGCCATGTTTGAAGACGCGGGCAGCCATGGTGGTGGTGACTAGAGAAGGGAAGGGGGATTGTGGCGATAATCCGACAATACTAGCCGGATTTGAGTGGGGGTGATGTCATCATCTAGTCAAGGGCCAGGCAGGTGGACGGCAAGATGTGGCGCGCATCATGGTGGCGAGGGCCCAAAGAGAGTCGCCGTCCGCTGCGGTAATGCAATAATAAATTTCCTTGCGGTGTTCCTACGGATCGGCGAGGCCATAACTCCCGCACCTGTGACTCCGTTGTACTGGGCAGATGGGCTCATGATCGCCCCCACACCGGGGAAGAATTGCCAGCCCGTCTCTACCGCATCGGTCCAGCGCGACCACCGTTGCGTGTAACCGGAGTCAGCGCGGTAAACGACGATCTGACGATACGTTCCAAGCGTGGAGCACGAAGCTTGGTGGATTTATTTTCGTTTCTCGTGGGCGGAGCAGGGGAGGAGTCCCATTCCCTGGTCCGTCACGTTATTTCATTTGCACGTTTTTTGTCCATCGTAAGAGGAGGGGTACTAGAGACATGAATGAGTTTGTCGCTGGGGGCGGTCTTCGCATATATTCGATGATTCCGTTGACCCCGGAGCCTCAGCTGGAACGAAAATTTCGCCGATCGATCGACCAAATGTCTTTCAGAGTACATAGCACATCCCTTCGATTGGTACTTACTGTTTCTGGTGTATCGGTGTTCTCCACTCTGCGGTGCGAGGAGCTATGGTCTTGGTCTCTGTTTTTCCGCGGGCAGAGTACGCTGTACGAGGTGGCCCGTTTCATCGGGGCGCCCATCAGTGTTTGAATTGAGTTGGCCCAGCGCCCGCATCAACGTAAGATCTGCATTAAGCCGGTACCCCCCCGCCCCTTCCATCTTCATGAACATCACACGAGGGGATCAGATCCAACCAGCCCCGCATGTCGAAGAAGGGCCCTCCGTTGCTTATCTCGAGCCGATTCAAACCCCACTTGATTCATCTCCGCTCGCGCTCCCCCGATCCCGGTCTCCACCGCGAGTCCACGAAAGGTGTTTGACGGTTCCTACCGGCAAAGTCGAACCAAGCGACCACGGCCGAACCGATATCCTCACTCCGGTGCGAATCATTGGCTCGATTGAAGGCTGGGACCAGTTGATCCTAGGTTGTCCCGGGAACACAACTTCAAGTTGATTCCGCAGGATTGACTTACCTGACGAACAACCGACGGACATCTGTTTCATATCCACCGGGAAGCATCACGTCTGTTCTCAGGGTTGGCGATCGCCGGTCTGCTCTTATAGTAGTACAGAGCCCCACTTCCAAAACTGGTCGGACCCCCTTTCCCTCTCCTCCCTCCTTCCCATCGCCGTGTCGTTGCGCGCAGGACGCCGCCAACTCGCGGCCCTTTCAAGGAGCAATACGCTGGTGTATCTCGAGCTCAAGTATCATTATGGCTGATAGTCTCGAGGATTACGCGAGTGCGCTGGAGCATAGGCGACTAGTGAATGTGTGTTTTCTTTTATCCCGACCCCCTTACGATCTCGACTTAATAGGGCGTTTTAGATCGTATACGGTGAGGGTCAGCGCTTTAGGTGATGTACTTACTGACAAGTCTGCCCTCCTCCAGTTGCCTCCGCAGCAATTCTTGTGCGTATTCGTGTCAGCTCAGTCGTATCCGTTAACTGGAACACTTAACCGCAGGTTTATGACCTAATACTGACGCTTCATCTTGAAATTTCGCTCGTCTGGCTTTCAAGATGGAACTACACGAAGGTCCTGTATCTTCTGGCTAGGTACATCCCATTTGTGGCCAACATCATGATCCTGTACAGTAGGTGCCGTGATTTCCCTGCCGTTCCACCTGTTGAGCGCAGGCCACGAAAATGACGCAACCCCGCCTTAGACCAACTGGTTCCCGGAGCATCCGGTTCAACATGCGCGAACATTTTCAGGACAGCAGGCTGTGAGCACTTCGTTATGGCAACATAGGTGCCTGGATTCAACTTCGCCTAGGGTTATATTTTATGGGTTTGGATTTGGCAGAGGGTGCGCGTCGAATTTACTCCGGACACGATATTACCCAATGCTCAATGCCATTTTCCAGCTATACTCGTGATCAGAACCTGGGCGTGCTGGGGGCGGAGCAAGCGGGTCGGCATTGTCCTCGCGTTTTGGATGTTGCCGTGTCAAATCCCAGCGGGAATATTTATGCACAAGTTCTTGGAATCGCTCCGGTGTGAGTTCATCTGACAGCCGAGATCCAGTCTCAGGCTAATTGCGAGGCAGTTGGGTCCCCGCTCGCAGACTCTGGTTCGAACAGCTGTTTCGTCATATATTCGAACCGACTTCTGTGGGGAAATTGGCTTGCGCTCTTGGTAGGAGAGGGCGGTAAGTTACGGCATGTAACCGTTCTATCCATTGCTCACCTGGACTACAGCCGCTCTCATCCTCATGGTCATCTTTGCCTACCGGACTTGTATCTTCTTTCCAATTTTTGTGTGAGCGCCTGGTTCTGACCCCTGTTTTCACAGCGCGGGATGGGAACAATACGCCGCTGGTCAAGCTCATCTGTAGAGACGGTTCGTTCCGGTGCCCCACCCGCAAACCTTTGATCTAATTCGTTCCTGTACAGGTCTAATCTTCTACGTTTATCTTTTCTGTGAGAATTTATAGATGCTATATTGGGGATCGCTGACGCCTTGGCTTTGCAGGCGTGACCTCGATTAATATTACTCTGACGCTCACCCTCGATGTGAGTTTGTTCGATCCACGTCCTTGACGCCCGCCAACTTACGGCATACAGAGTGGATTCGTTGCAATCGTGTCACCGTAGGTTTCCGGCCCAGCCACGAACGGAGTTACTCTCTTACATAAGTTACAGAGTCCAAAGTGCTATCCACTCAGTGCTGACCACCCGCGTCATCCTGAACATCCGCGAGGCAGCCTCACGACGACTCAATGACTTTTCGTTCGACCTCCATCTATCCGGCTCCGACGCTCAACCCCCAAGGCCCCAGATCTCCTTCGCAGAGAACCCTACCGTGTTCCACCCCGATGTCGATTGTGAGGGTGGCGTATCCCAAAGTAGGGAAAGGTTCAGCAGTGTAGGCACGGTGCATACTGGCATGGTATCTGTCTCAAACTCGACCGCGCCTTCCCATATTACTTTGCCAATGACCCGAGACGCGAAGGGGAAAAGGGTGGTGGGCCGGCCGGAGCCGGATGTCGACGACTGTGACGGCATGGATTCAATTCACGTTTCTCCTAACAAGTGGGCGTAGAACTACAATAAGCTGTAAGCTGTACCACTACCAGTGCACGGAAGGAGTCCCCATCGATAGGGTATTTTATACGTTACGCTGGACACAGAGACTAGAACAGATCGGCGGTCTCATGTTAGGGTTCTCGTTCTGCTAGAAGTTTCTGCGGGAACGAACTGGACAATATATAGCGTCATTACCGGTTTGCGTTCTTCTGGCTGCCCTACTTCAATCCCCTACCATGACTTTGACTTCAACCGACAACTCCTTATCCATCTTGAAAGACGAAGGAAGGGAACTACAAGATCCAGAACATCTTCGCCGAGACCTACCTCGATTTTGAGGTACACTCGAGGGAAATACGGTGTCGTCCTGCTACCGATCTCGGAGAGGGAAGAGGGATCGTACGTCGGCATTCCCCCTATCTGCGATCCGTGTCTGACAATTAGAAGTGGGAAATCAAATCCCTTGGGGCTAGATATACGATAAATAGGGTGAGCGTGCTGATGCTTATCCGTCGCGACCCCTGCTATCGTACGCTGAACAACTTGAACCATAGGTTGAGCCGGGGAAACCCGACCAGTTTTGTGCACCGATGGACGGACTTGGAAATGGCTGTCCGCTTTCCGTCTCCGCTTACCCCGTGGGTTGGAGAATTGAAGTTGTCAACGACGATATATATCGCGGACATGAATTCGTCCGGTCAGGAAATCCCGTGACTTGCCCTGCCAGATCGGCCCGCTGACGCCACATTTCAGCTTTTATTGGGGAACCACGAAGAAGATTTGATGGTACAAGCACAAAGGTTAGATATCAAACGATACTGAAGAACTATTACTAACGGTTTTGCCACCCAGGTGCAGTTCTGGGCGGAGGCGCAGTTCCGTCCCTGGTTTATTTGGAGGTTGATCCCTGCGGGGGGCCGAAGGCGCAAACACGCCTTTGCAATCATCATCCAAGACGCTTGGTTCGAGATCCCTCCCTCCGTATGATGAGGAAGGAACCGGACAGCCCTCTATCCACGCTCAACACGCGGAATCCGAGTACGACGATTTCGGCACAATAGTGACCGAGGTAACCGTCGTCACCACTCGCAAGAGATACAGAATTGAAGAGGCCTGAGGATTTTCCGTTGTTCTGTCGACTTGTAGTATTTGCATGCTAGTAAACGATCTCTGGGGAAACGGCGTGATACTCATTTTGGTCAGGATGAACAGCCAGGAGCACACGATGGTTCCGTTGGAGGGGTGGAAAAATCTGACAGGAGTTTGAATGTGCATATAAACCTGACTAAGGGGCTTCATCCCCCTAACCACCCGTTCGACCACCATGTCACTCGAAGATCTCGCTCAATACGCCTCTACTCGACTGACGCGATCAATCGCCTCATCCAGATGGGCAGTTTCACCACTGGACCTATTTCCGACGTCTGGGCCGAATTCAAGGAATCCGTCTGGAAGAAAGGTTTGGCACCCGTAGAAAGAGAGGAGCCGGTGGAGAGAGACGACGACCCTGTCGCTGATAGTGAACTTTTCGATTATGGAGATGAAGAAGCCGATGACTATGTCCCACCTGACCCCTTCCCCATCTCAACTCTGGTGGCACCGATCCCTTGTTCCCTACCCAACGTCTGGCACTCGTATAGTCAACGTATTCTGGTCCGGTCTGAGTACCATGAAGCGGAACAGACGGTCCTCTCTGCGAACGAAGACAACAAGGAAGCGCTCCTGATTGCTGGACAACCCGGAATTGGTCTGCTTCCATCCTGCTCTACCGCCTCGCAGAATCTAACCCCTGAGTAGGAATGACCTTCTTTTTGATCTGGCTTCTCATTCGGCGTCTCGCGCTCGGGCTTCCTACTGCTTTGCAGATCAAACAAGGCTACGCACTCCTTTTCCACGAAGGCGGCGTCTGCCAGTTCACCGACCTCGCAAACGATGAAACCTACGACTCGTTGAGATCGCCCAGTGCAGGTAGAATTTGGGCTCTTGTCGATTCGAACCAAGACCTTGCGAAACCCACGGGAGTATTCCATTCTGGCCGGGTCTTTTTCGTCGTCCAAGCAGCGTCCCCTCGTCCTCAACGTGTCCAATGGCTCGAGAACGTCAACTCCCAATACTTCTACATGAAGGGATGGTCCCTCTCGGAAGTTCTTCAGGCGTATGTAGGCATACTCTATGGCCGTTTACAACGCTCAGACTCTTCACAGCCGTTCGTTCCTTGGGCTCTCGGCCCCCTATACAGAACAACAGCTCTGGGAGTTTGACTACTGGTATGCAGCGCCTCCAAGGGCCATGGCCCGCTACGCTGGTAACAAGGACGACTACGAACGTGAACTCACCAGGCAAGCTCGGTTGACAACAATTCATGGCCTTCTGCCTGCCGCGAAGTCTCCATACTTTGACGGATGTTTCGACCCCTACGTGATCATGGAGCCTTCGCCGACCTCACGCGCTGATTGGGTGAAGAAGATGACCGGCGCAAAGGGCACAGCCGACATATTCATGGGCAGCTATTTTCCAGAGATGCTCTCTCGGTCTGATCCCCGTTTCCGGGCCTTGTTCGCACCACAACATCAGTCTTTCTTGGACACGTTATGAGTAGGCAACGCTTAACGTCAAGGATGTAATATTCCGAAGTAATAGTAACAATTGAAAACCTACCAACAGTTTCTAGACTCTCGCCTAACCCTCAAAACACACCAATAACGGGCAGTGACTTGAATACATACCATCTTCAAGAAGACCTGAAACGAGCTTCACCAGGCGAACGGTGGCTCAAGCTGACATTACGTCGGTGCCGAATACCAGAAATGTTTCCCCCACAACCTAACATAAACGCTGACATACTTATTGCTGAACCAGTCGTCCTTGCAGGCTCGTCAGGTAACATGTGCCATCTGGCACAGCCACCACTCCAGGGACTGCGACGACCTCCGTTATGATGACGATGTTCATCAAACCCGGTCAGTGGAATTTGGGCGGGATGAAAAATGAGAATGTTGTTGCGTTGAGGCACCAATCCAACTACAAGAGAAGAGGCAATGCGGGAGGGGTTCCGTTCGGTGGAGGGCACGAGCCGAGTGAGCTCCTCCGAGAGGCCCTGCTGGCACACGATCTCAAGTCGGTGCATCCACGAGGTGCATTGCTCCAGCCTTTTCAGCTTCACCTTGGTGAGCGGTTGCCACGACTACTGTTTAATATTTGAGGTAGGTGAATACCCACTGGGAAGCTGAAAGGAAGGCAGCCCGCCGCGATGCGGTTTGGAAGGAACAGCCAAGTTCGTTATGCCGCTCGTTTATGGCAGGTGGTCATTGAGGGCTTTGGGGTGGCAGGTCCCGGTCGGGTGTGGTTTTTTCGTGTACCCACCCCGGAGTGGAACGAAGGGTGCCGGCAATTCCCGCGCCTATCACTCGTAAGCGCACATTTTGTAATACGTAAAACCGTGGCCCTGTTCTCCCGTCGTTCGTATTATTCTGACCATGGCCTCAACTTCGACCAGCAACTCTTTATCTATCTTTAAAGACGGAAAACTGAAGCCAGGGATCTACAAGTTCCAGAACCTATACAACGATGCCTACCTAGATATCCGTGAAGACTCGAGGGAAATGTATTGCCGCCCTCCTCAAGATCTTAAGGAGGGGAGGGGGCTCGTACGTCGGTATACCTCACCTACGGACTGTGTCTGACAACTAGAAGTGGGAAATCAAACCCCTTGGGGCCGGATATACCATCCAGAGGGTGAGGGCCCCAATTGCATTCTGACCGCAATCTCTTTCCGCAGTATGTTAACGTTGCAATTGAACGCAGGTCGAACCGGGGAAACCTGAGCAGTTTTGCGCACCGATGGCTGGATTCGACAACGGCAGCCCGCTTTCCGTCTCCGCTTATCCTGTGGCTTGGAGAATCGAGGTTGTCAACGATGAAATACATCGCGACTTTGAATATGTTCGGTCAGGACGTTACACCACAGCTCCCTTTCCGGAACAACCCGCTGACCCTACATATTAGCATTTATTGGGGAACCATGAAGTACATTTGGGACGTCCTGGGGGATAAAAACCCTAGTTAGTTAGCCGTGGAACGATATGGGGACCACTACTAAACGGTCTCACCATGCAGATGGCGATGTGGATGGATACCGGAGAGCCCCTTTCCTGGTGGATTTGGAAGCTGATCCCCATGAAGGTCGAAGGAACCTCCCCACCTTCGCAGCCGTCATCCGAAACGGTCGGTTCGGGCCCATTTCTTTCATATGATGGGCCCGCAACCGGGCAATCCTCCACTCACGCTCAACACACAGAGTCCGAACGTGATGAATTCGGCACAGTGGTGACTGAGGTCACTGTAATCACAACCCGCAAGAGGTACCGAGTCGAAGGTGTTTGACAGATTTATGTTCGTTCTTCTGTTGTAGTGTGAGCTTCTCAGTTTAACAACCCTTTCCCTTCGGAGACAACGAACGTACCAGGTGCTGAGCCCATGGTGTGTGACAAGGCGGCGTTTACTTTCCCCATTAACGTTGGCGTTCTCTATGTACGAACTGTACCAGGGCATAATATATTATGAGACCCCTGGGGTCCTGTGAGAAATAGTTGACGCAGAAACTAGGCTGTTGTTCACGCCTTTGAGAGCCGATGCCACTGCCACGCGAGGAACCAAACTGAAGTCAGTTGAACCGAGTTAACGACATACCGCCCGTGATACGAGGTCACAGCTGTTGGTTGAAGAGGTGACGCCGCACTTCCAACGAAACCCAAGCCGCCGTCGAAGATGCAGCAGGCTGGAGAGTCCTGATTCAGTCGCACCACATCGCACGGAACCAACTCCAGATCTCAGGATCGGTTACTGAACTTTACCAACGCCCAGTGCGTTGACCTCGCCTCGTTCTATTACAAGTTCAGTACTTTCAAGTCACTCACACATATAAAGTGCGGCGGTCACGTGGGCGAGAATGTGTTGAACATCATCGTGGCGTTCTCCACACCCTATCGCACTCGTTTTGACCATGACTTTAAATCCGGCCGCCGATTCCTTATCTATCTTCAAAGATGGAAAGGTGAAGCCAGGCATCTACAAGATCCAGAACACCGTGGCTGGGACCTTCCTCGATTACGAGGTACACACGAGGGAACTGCTTTGCCGTCCTGCCGATGACCTTGGAGGGGACAAGGGACTTGTACGTTGGTCACTACTCCTCATGTGAGGCTCGTATCTGAGGGTTAGAAGTGGGAAATCAAACCCTCTGGGCCCGGACACACAATACAGAGGGTGAGCGTGTCGATGTCATCCGCCACGATGTTGTGTCGAACACGAAACGTAGGTCGAACCGGGGAGACCCGAACAATTTTGTGCGCCGATGGTCGGGCTTGGAAACGACAAACCAATTTCCGTCTCCGCTTACCCTGTGGCTTGGAGAATTGAAGTTGTCAATGACGACATTTTTCGTGGTTTCGAATATGTCCGGTCGGAACATCACCTCACTTGTCGCGCTGTAATGTCACACTGACACTGCATCTCAGCTTTTATTGGGGAACCACGAAGAAGCTTTGGAATATACCGAACGGTGTCAGCACAAGGGTTAGACGTTCAGCGGCATTAAGGAGATGCTACTAATGGTTTCGCAATCCAGGTTGGGATCTGGACAGAGACTAATTTCGTTCCTTGGTTCATTTGGAGGTTGATCCCCATGAAGATTGAAGGCAAGCTCACACCTTCGTGGTCCTCGTCCGAAACGCCGGGATTGAGCTCCCTCCCTCGATATGATCACGATGGGGACGGAACCGGGCAGTCCTCTGCTCGCGCTCAACACGCGGAGTCGGAGCGGGACGATTTTGGCACAACAGTGACCGAGGTTACTGTGGTCACCACTCGCAGGAGGTATAGAGTTGAAGACACTTGAGATTTTCTGCTGTTTCTGTCTATGTGTGATATTTGCGTACTAGTAAACGACCTCTGGCGAAGCGGCGTAATATATCTCCGGTCACGATGAACACCCAGTAGCGCGGGAACCTGATGACCAGTTAGCCAGGAATTGTTTTTGATTTCGAGCGGGAAATCGTGCCAGCCGCCATATAACGAAGTACAGACGAGCCGTACGAGAGGATCTATCATCTAAGTCACGCGCCACGACGGACGGGCCGTTGGAGGGGTGGGAAAATCTGACCGGAATTTGAACGTGCATATATATATAACCCTGACTGAGGAGCTTCACTCCCCTAACCACCTCCTCACCAACGTTCGACCACCATGTCACTCGAAGATCTCACTCAATACGCCTCTACTCAGACTGATGCGATCAATCGCCTCATTCAGATGGGCCGCTTCACCACTGGACCTATTTCCGACGCCTGGGCTGAATTCAAGGAATCCGTCTGGAAGAAAGGTTTGGCATCCGTGGAGAGACAGGAACCGGTGGAGAGAGACGACGACCCCGTCGACGAAGAGGAAGCCCCACCAGACACCATCCCTGTCTCAGCTCTGGTTACACCAATCCCTGCTTCTCTACCCAAAGTCTGGGACTCCTACAGTCAACGGATTCTAGTTCGGTCCGAGTACCATGAAGCGGAACAGACGGTCCTTTCTGCGAACGGAAACAACAAGGCCGCGCTTTTGATTGCCGGACAACCCGGGATTGGTCTGCTTCCATCCCGCTCCATCGCCTCGCAAAATCTAACCCCTGAGTAGGAAAGACTTTCTTCTTGCTCTGGCTCCTCATTCGGCGTCTCGCACTTGGGCTTCCTACCGCGTTGCAGATCAGCCAAGACTACGCCCTTCTATTCCACGAAGGCGGCGTCTGCCAGTTCACAGACCTCGGAAACTACAAAGTCTACGACTCGTTGTTATCTCTCAGTCCCAGTAAGATTTGGGCCCTTGTCGATTCAAACTGGGACCTCGGGAAACCCACGGGAGTATTCAATTCTGGCCGGCTCTTCTTCACCGTCCAAGCAGCATCTCCCCGTCATCAACGTGTCCAATGGTTGGAGAACGTCAACTCCCAATACTTCTATATGAAGGGATGGACCCTCTCAGAATTTCTTCAGGCGTATGTGTGCATACCCCACGGCCGCTCACAACGCTCAGACATTTTACAGCCGCTTGTTCCTTGGGCTCTCGGCCCCCTATACGGAACAACAGCTCTATAGGTTACACTGGGGCTATGCAGCACCTCCCCGAGCCATGGCTCGCTACGCCCGTAACGAGGCCGCCTACGCACGTGAAATTACTGGGCAGGCTCGATACACAACGGTTGAGGGTGTGATACCCGCTACCAGGTCCCCATACTTTGACGGATGTTTCGATCCTCTCGTGGTCATGGAACCTTCGCCAACTTCACGTGCTGATTGGGTGAGGGCGACTACTCCCGCACGACTCACGCTCGACATATACGTACGCCAGTATTGTCCGTACTTATTCGCTCCGCCTGATCTCCGTTCCTGGGGTTCACTCTTTGAACCCCGATGAGACCTCGCGAAACGACCCCGCCAACGTCCGGTAGACAGCTGTAAGGGGAGGGAACGTGATCAAGATTTCTCGGTCGTGCGATAATTAGATAACGGGTAACGATAAGGCTGTACCATTCGCAAGCAATAGCAACGGTCCAACTGTTTCTAGACGCTCGCTTAACCCTCCCCAATAACGTGGAGTGACTCAAGTGCTATATACACCTCTTCGAGAGGACCTCAATCATATCAGCGACTGCTCACGTATCACGAGGTACCGACCGGTTCCTAGTGAACCAGGCTTGCTGATGTAGTTCCTGTTGAGTCTCCATCACCCATCGAATAGGATTGTCTCTAACTCCGATGAATGTCGTCCTGCGGAACCGATCGGGAGATAAAATCAATCGCCTGACGGACCCATACATGCGCACCCGTTGGAACAAAAGAAAGCTGGGAACTCACAGCCGAGCGCATGGGGACTTCATTGTCAACCGACTCCCTCGCCTCGCTGGGACTCCTCATAAGTTGTTCCGTGATAACCACTCATTGAGCGTGAGCTCCTCTGAGAGGTCCCGCGGACCCACTTGTGCATTTCAAGTTTGTGCATCCGCGAGGTATATTGCTCAAGTCTATTCAACTCTTGCGTGGCGATTGGCCACCGCATCAACTGTTTGGTTATTCGTGATTGATGAATGCGCAGGAAGCTGGTCAGACTCGAGGGACGCACATGCAAACAGAGGTGACTGACTAAACCCCGCGTCTCCTACAATGCCCTGAGGGCCGGAACTTCGATGGTTTGCAGGCGAGGACGAGGCTGATTGTGCTACTTGCGCCGGTTGGGAAAAGTTAGGTAGCAATCCGCGAAGCCAATTCGTCGAGACCGGGGCACGGGTCGCCATGGTGGTCGCGACTGGAGGGAGAGGTCTCATCGCGACGCAGTTTGGAATGAATAACAAAGTTCGTTATCACTCATTCAGGGCAGGCGACCATTGAATATTGGGTGTTGGGGCCTCGAGGCCTTCGGGGTTACAGTTCAAGCATGATTCCACTTGCATTCGGGTTGGCAGCTGGTGGCAGGCAAAGATCGCCGGCAATTCCCGCGCGCCTGTGACCCGGACGGGGGTGTTCTGTAAGCATTGAATCGTGCGTTGGCCGCTCCCGTCTATATCTCCACGGTGGTGTCACTCGCCTTCATCTTGAAATAACTGATTCAAATTTCATACATCTACTCGACGACATAATCCGTGGTTGTCCGCGGTAAGGGATCTTTTACCAAAAGTGGGGGCCCGGGTCACGTGCACGAGAAGCGCAACGCACCATCGTGGCTGACCTACGTGACCGCGTTATCCACCTCATCGTACCCGCTCTAGTCATGACCTTAACTTCGACCGCCGATTCCTTATCCATCTTCAAAGATGGAAAACTGAAACCAGGGATCTACAAGATCCAGAATATCGTCGCTGAGACCTTCCTCGATTGCGAGGTACACACGAGGGAATTGTGTTGCCGTCCCGCCAACGAACTTGGAGAAGACAAGGGGCTCGTAAGTTGGTCACCATCCTCCGCCTTATCCTCGTGCCTAAACGTTAGAAGTGGGAAATTAAACCCTTCGGAGCTGGATACACAATACAGAGGGTGAGCGTGCCAATGTCATTCGCCACAATCGTATGTTGAATGATCCGACACGCAGGTCGAACCAGGGAGACCTGAACAGTTTTGTGCGTCGATGACCGGACTCGTAAATGGCAGTCAGCTTTCTGTCTCTGCTTATCCCGTGGCTTGGAGAGTTGAAGTTGTCGATGAGGATATTCATCGCGGCTTTGAATATGTCCGGTCGGAGCAGCATCCTAATCATCCTACCAGATCGGCTCACTGACGTCGCATCTCAGCTTTTATTGGGGAACTGCGAAGATGCTTTGGAACATAGCGAACGGCATTGGCACAAAGGTTAGACACTAGACGATAATGGGGAATCATTGCTAACTTTTTCGTCACCAAGGTGCATCTATGGACGGATGCAGTATCATATCGCTGGTTTATGTGGAAGCTGATTCTCGTGAAGGATGAAGGCAAGTCCACACCTCCGTGGCCATCATCTGAAGCGCCAGGGTCGAGCTCCCTCCCTCAATATGATCGGTACGGAACTGGACAGTCCTCTACCCACACTCAACACGCGGAGTCCGAGTGTGATGATTTCGGCACAATAGTGACCGAGGTCACTACCACCCTTGTTACCACTCGCAAGAGATATAGAGCTGAGGAAGCTTGAGGGGTCTTTGCAACAGTACTGACACAATTCGTTAAACGAATGTGGAGTGACTGCCGAGATTTTCGTGCAACAACTCCACGTTTCGTATATCCCCTGGAGGTGACCCCAGGGCCAGCCGGATTCGTACATCGTTCGTACATCCGCTCCCTGGGC
>Ga0307511_10001582_pt1 | contig 24138 bp, 13 predicted proteins | sample 13_EM_MG_FD_200266 | JGI IMG/M metagenome (GOLD analysis project Ga0307511, IMG submission 200266) | Populus trichocarpa ectomycorrhiza microbial communities from riparian zone in the Pacific Northwest, United States - 13_EM | ecosystem: Host-associated > Plants > Roots > Unclassified | place... | reverse complement strand
GAAGGGTATTACCCCTGGTCCCCCAGCGAGGGTATGGGGGGGAGTTTTCCCCTTCAGCACGGAGTTTTTTTTTCCCTCCGAAGGCAAAACTCCGTAGGAGTATTACCTATCCGATAAGGACTCCCGAGTAAGATATGTCAGACAATATGTGGGAAAGCGATCGAAAGGAGTGAAACTTTACATACATAACACGTCGTTCGTCTGTGGCTGTCCCTTCGTAAGCGCGGTCACTACGTCGCCTGTTTCCTTGGCAAGGACGACCAAGTGTCGATCTCAGCGTTCTTCTTCCCCGGTGCGCTGGTCCAGTGACAGTATCCTCGTTCGGCTGGGAGCGAGATAATTACGTGCGCGGGGTTTGAATTTCGCCGTGAGTCAACACGTGATCGACGACCTGTTTCCGTCGAACTCCCTCTGCCTCCGTTCCCATCTTCTCCATCACCCACCACCGCCCCCCCAGCGGCGATGCGGACGTGTCCAAAAGGATGTCGGTGTCAGGTTAACTGGCCGACCCCACAGAGCAGGCTTTGTGGGACCTTTTGGTCGTTCCGTTCCTCACCGATTGCAGTCCCGCGACCGTAACCTCCGACCGGCTGCCCTTCTAACCGTACAAGCCTTAAGAGCGCTTACACCCCGACGACCGGTTTGGCGCCTTGTCTTCGTAAGTGACCTCTCCCGGCCTTTGTGCAATCACACCCCTCACCCACTGCTAGCGATCGATGGCTGGGTCTGGAACCCTCAAACACCGTTCCCCTCGCGCTAAAGATTCCATAAGGATCGCCATGCTGACTTCTCCCGCATTCCCACCACCGCTGAGCGGGTTCGCCTCTTCGACCAGCCATCTGCACACAACGACACGCCCCACCACCAGCCACTCCTTCAGGAACGTTACACGACCGTCGACCCCCTTCCCAATCTTCCCTCTCACGAACGGTCATTTCGTCCCCCGTTCATTTGCGTTCTAAAACGCCTCACGATGGCGCGGTGAGTGTCTCGAGCCGTATGGGCGGCATCAGGACCGTCGATCTGAACACTTCAGCAGGGCAAGCAAACGCTGCGACTCTCGTTCGTTCGAATATTGTGGCCACGTGTTCGCAGGCCCTTCAGACCCGATGTATTGCTGTTTTCGAGCGTATGCGGCAGCGATCTTCGCCCGACGACCCTCGAAAGCACACCAACGACTGTCCACTCTCTTTTCAACACGTCGCTTTCCCCCAACCTCCTCCGGTGTGGACATCCTGCATATTGGCCGATATCGATGGGCTAACAGCTCTAGGTCGTTTCGATACGGCCGATCATTCCGGCGAAAATGCAATCGTCACCGGTTCAACACCACCACTGCCGGACCATCCCGGGCAAACAACACGAGCAGTTCGACGCCGCACCCCACCCTGCTCGATTCGAAGGTTGATCGGGTGACTGGTGACGCCAACAGATCTCAAACCATCGAGCACACCGCCAACGAAGACCTGATGTCAATGTGCCACACAGCCGAACACGTGCTGATTGATTCTTCGTCAGTACTGCATCCACTGTAAAAATCTTCCTCTCCACGCTGAACCTGATTCTTCACTTTGCCTTTCCAGCGTACCCTCCACCGACGAGAGGCGTGTCTCCCCAACCTACCCCGATCAAACCCCACATTAAGAGGCCAAGCTTCTCTCCCCGGACTGCAACCACCCAGCGCAAACCTCAAAACTTACGATCTAATCTAGTCAACTCCAAGTGGGACTCTCCTCGGTTGGCCCACCGAGACAGACGCTTCACACGAACTTGCCAGACCGCCTCCTTCTGTTCTGGTTGTTCGTCGGGGATCGGTGAGATTACAACTACGTTGATAAAAGAGATCTCCGTACACACGAGAGGCGCGGCGAATGGTTTATTCACCGGAGTGTAACTTTGTCTCATTCAATAATGAACGACGTTTTGAACTCGACCGCGCTACAACTGACGAAAGTTCTTACCATCGTCATTTCCACGACGAATCAGACGTGATGTCGCCCGCCTTTCACTTTTGACAGTATTCTGACCTGGGACGATTATTCGATGGCGGTAGTCCAACATAAATATTCCGCGATCGCCCTCTCTCTTTCTCTCTCTCTCTCTCTTCATACACCTCCACCCATTCTCCTTCCGATCCCTACCCTTGGTAAGCCCCGGTGCCATGCTCACCTCCCTCTCTGTTGAACGCATTTACCCACAGCCACGAATGGACACTTGCTTTACCGTCGTTCTAGATCAAAGGGCTACCCGTTGACCTCCGCACGCCATGCCGCTGCCGCCGATACCCCCACCCCTCCCCACGTTATCCCTCCCTCCACGAGGTCAGCCGCTTGTTCTCTTGTGTCCCTTCTGCACTTCGAGCCCGGGTGGGCATTCTTCTCGAGAGGAGTCGGCCGCTTTGACTCGACTGACCCGTGTCTATGCACACGACCGCTCTCCGGCGTAGGCTGAGACACTGGCCGGCTCCTCCGAGTCGTAATCCCTGTGCCTTCCTCTCGTGCCATCCGTGTTCGTGTGCTGAACCTCTACCATTCCAGGACAGTTCCTCGTCGACGTTGGCGTATGCCAGAACCACAGTGACTTGAACACGACGAGCGTTGGACGAATCCCTCAGAGCACCAGTGCTCTCGCCTACAGTCACGTCTTCTTCCTCAACCGTTCGGAGGAAAGTCGGACGTTGATATCGTCCATGTGGTCGAGGTTTTCGGAGCACTCTTCGTGCGTTTCCGAAGCGGTCGGGCAAGACATCTTGTGGATCAAACGCGCGAAGCCACTTCCCTCCCTTCTCACGACCGTCGGAAGCGTTGCCGATGGCTCAACCAACGCCATGCAGTGCCACCATCCACAAAGTTCCGTCCGTGAGGTAGAACCCTCCTCCACCCGGCACCCCCATACGTTCCGCTCCGTCCACTGTCACCGAGCACAGCAGCACGACAAATAACCACATCTGCCCCATATACCCATCATGGACTGAGGTCCCACCTGACTCTTCTGATAAACACCGTACGGTTTCGTGTCGAAGGTTCGGGCTGAACTTCCACATCCAAGCCGCTGTCGTGGTGCTCTTCTTTCGACGAGCTCCACCGCTCTTGCATACCCATGTAGGATCTTGATTTTGTATACATAGTCTCCCCATTAGCATGTCGCCCCCCTGGAATACGACACCACCCGTAGAACTCAGCCGTGAAGTCGGGACCGCTCCCCACCCTCCTGCCACCCGACACGGGTGACCCAAAATGCAAAACACTGGGATTGGGGTACTGTCGAAGCCGGCTAACGACGCAGCTTTACGCTCGATAGGCCCCACTTCCTCTGCACACCTTTCAATCGCCAAACAGCCCACTCCCACGCCCTACACTAGTAGAAACCTGCCAAATTCCATACCGCCGCGTCTGGACCTTCGTAACATGAACCCCCCCTCCAGACACCCGCCTCCACCCAAGACTGGTCGAATCCGCCAGCTCCTGCGACGTTGTGAGGGTCGTTCCCACTCCCGACGTCCTGCCCTACACTGTGCTGCCCCGACCCCCCAGCTTCTGGGATGTTGTGCAGATCGTTCCCACTCCCAACGTCCTGCCCCACGCTCTGCTCCCCCGACCCCCCACCGTAGGGATCCTCGCCACTGTTCTCCTCCATCCCCACGGCCTGCGTCCTGTACCCGGTAAATCCCCCCCCATTTGTGGCCCCACCAAAAACTGCCGCCGTCGCGATGTGCTGCCCCGACGCATTCAAGGCCCATCCGTGGATGTCCACCTCTTCCGTTCGACTCTCCCCCCCCCTGGACTCGCCCACTGTTCTATGCTCGACGACGTTCGCGTGACCCGACGATTGCCCTCCCATCCCGAGGTACCGCTCGATCGCCCCCACGCGCCCGTACAAGTCTACAAGCCTCTGCTCGACGGATGCTTCCCTTGCTCCCCAATAGCCGGGCGTGTTTCCGTGTTCTGGCCGATGAACCGCATAACTGAGCGCGTTTCCGTGTTCCGGCTGATGAACCGCATCACGAAGCACGTTTTTGTATTCTGGCTGGAGACCCCAGTAACCATGCGCGTTTGTGTATTCAGCCTGATGACCCTGCCCGCTGAGCGTGAGCCCAACACGCTCTTCCTCTCGAGCCTGCTTCATCGCTTTCAGCTGGTCCCTGAGGCTACACCCTTTCTTTGATGTCTGGCATTTCAGGCAAACGGAGCTCGCGAGGTCTTTGCGAACCTTACACACCGTAGTTCCCCTTCTGCAGGTCGTGCACGCGCTACTGAAACTCAGAGGTCGACTCCTCGCGAGGCGCACACCCGTTGCTTACGGTTGATAGACCCTATATGCACTTTCGTCTTCCACCATCGGATTTCCGTCGGTTGTATCGGCCGACATGCTGGTGCGTGTGATGTCTGTCGCTTGGAAGGGTGATGGTAGTCGGTTGGGAGCGGCGAAGGGGACCCTGTGCTCTCGGCCTCGAGCGGTCGTGTTTAGTTTCCCATACCGCCCCCTTTCCAAACTCTCCCACGAGGTATGCCCCCTCTGCCCCGATCCACAGCCCTACGGCGATCTCGGAGGTCGCAATCCGATCTCAAGCTCTGAGATCCTTGGACCTGACGTTTTTCGCCGAATGTCCCCGCAGTCCGATGTCTCACTGTTTCACGCCCCCTAGATCATCTGCCGTGTACTTCGAGTCTGCTCGCCACATATGTCACCGACGGTCTCCAGTTGTTCCGGATGAGTGTGCATGTTTGGTTGCCGAGATTGAAATTCATTCCGATTTTCCAAACGATGCCTCTACATGTCTGCGTCTATCCTCACGGTTCGTTTCCGACCACGGCCTCGTCCCCGTGCCATCGGTTTTGGTTGGGTAGCCAACTGCCGCCTCCGCACACTCCATCAAAGCTGATTCTCTCGTTCCCAAAGACGTCGGACTGTGAGGCACATTAGCGGTTACACATTCGTCCCGGCTCGCGTCCACAAAGACTTACAGGTTGCCGGGTCTACTGGTACACATACACGGATGAAATGGAAGAGTGACGAGATGGTGTGGTTCATCACGATGTGAGACTGCAGATCTGCAACAGGGACATAACATATGTTGCAGCGAAAGTTGGGCCGCGCCTCGATCGCCTCCCGGACCGTGCGTGCTGAAATCGGCTCGTCCGGGTGGCTGTTGAGGTGGTGGGATAGAACATCGACGACGATGTCGCTGCAGTGGTCACAGAGTGGCATGACGAGGTGGTGGTGTAGAGTGAACCCAGAGGGGGTGGCCCGACTCTGGTGCTGCTAGGGGTTAGCGTCAAAACTTGGCGTCGATGCCACTGCATAGGATGCTATGCGATCACTTCCGAAGACCTATCCGGTCAGGTCTTATCGTCCCTAGCGGATCTCCCCTTCCCGACATACCGGGTAGCATGCGTGTTCGCGAGGGATTTCCGCCTGCCGCCGTGGTCGTACCTTCCATCTGAGTGCTTGCGTACATTTCTCCTCACCGTCTTTGCTCCCGCTCTGTGTACATTTATTTACCTAACCCGACAAGTCGCCGACGTGTTGTCCGTTTCTCCCAAGTTGGTCCACATTGTGACAGGTATCACGAGGTGGGCTACTAGTACATCACCTCCGTAAGTTACCCGAACTCTTCTCTGAGCCACCCTGACCACTTTGCTTTCCGGCAGGTCGACTCTGCCTCCGGAGCGGTATGCGATATCTGCCGCTTCCCCACATTTTGACGTGTCCGTTCGAACCGCGTCGCTTCCCATGCGTCTTTCTCACCGAATATCTCCTCCTGAGTCAAACCTTCCTCCCGAGACACTCGTTCTATTCGTCTCGACTCATTTGATCGCCACTCGATCTCATAATATACGTCACTGCGGCCGTTCCCCGTCCGGGTAACTAGTTGAGAGGCTGTTTTGAGTTTTTTTCTCATCGCCCCATTCGGAACGCACCACCAATATTCGCCTTTCTCGCCTTCTCTGCGTGTTTCGTTTTGGCTGAGGAGGTTTAGAATCCATAGCATAGCGACAGCTTGACACGCCTACGACACGGTTTTCGCGATGATCCGTGAGGAGTGTCGATCCAAGCCTTGATGCCTCAACTCGTGGGTGTCGCGTTGGGGCACGAGAGTACACCCGGTTGTGCTACCTATGACCTGACGGTTCACCTCCGCCTAATCTGTTTCATCTGGTCCGCGTGCCCAATGTACGCCACACGATTCTACGCATACGGGTGTCGACTCCCAAGCCAACCAACCGGGCACCGATCGTGCTAGCGCTCCATATCCCAAAGTGCAAACGCGGTTGTGGCGGCCGAGACAGCTCGATCTGCGGTCACCACTCTACATATCGCAATGCGAGGTGAACGATACATCCCACCTTTGTCTGTAAACGTAAGGTCGAGCTGATACATTGTGTGTGTACAGGAATTCCCAATGAACCGACGGCTTCCTTTAGCCATCTTCCCGGCCACCCTTCGGTTCGCACCCTGGACTCTCTCGAGAGTGCCCCATGGCCAGCATGCGAGACTGCACACAGGCTTTGCTCGGTGCAATCGATATCCTATATATGGTGTTATTTTGCACCCGTTTATATCGTTCAGCAATTATATAAGCATTCATCGCCTTTGTTGCTCTCTCTTCTGGTGCGTTTGTACGTTTCACTTCAGACTTTACTCACATGTGTTCTGCATTGCTTAGGATCAATTTTGCCCCACGCCGTACGCTGGGTATGCTTGGGCATGCCGCTCGGTGATTTTCTTTATCTTGCGGCAAACCCGTCTCTAGACCTCCCCCATCACCTCAGGCCTATCGAGGCGGGTTTGTATTCCTATGAAATACACCAAAGCTACGTGTTCTGCATACTTTTGTACGACCCTGGTCAGTATATCTCCCTATAGATCAATTCTTCAATAGGTCTCTCTCCCCAACTCCCGCCCTTTCCTCTCGGTTTTCCTGCTCATGGTACCATGCTCCCCGGTGGTGTATACGTCCAGTATATGCCTTGACGTCGTTAACAAATCAGCTCATCGTTCGGCATGTTATTTTGCTTTTAGTGTGTCATCCTTACCCTCGAACCTTGCTATAGGATTTTGGTTTTTCGATCACATTTCATTCATCTCTGTGACTTGCGCCGGACTACTACTTGTTTATTTGATGTCATATGCGTATAATAGCACTATATAAGCGATATTGAAGTAATTTCCATCTGCGTACACGACGTAGAGGGATGTGCATAAGAACGCACATGTTCCGGGTACCACGAATTATAGACATTGTATTATACCGAAAAAACATGCACAATTACTTCAAGTATAACGTACCTGTTAAGCCACACAAAACCCACAGGCGATCCTATGTGCCGTTCTCGAAATGCGCACTCGACAACTCGCCGTCTGGATCATGAGGTAGTCCCCGGGATCACCAGAACCACCGATTCGTTGTGTCTGAATCTTTGTGTGCGTCCTATGTACAAATATACTAAATTGGTCCTATGTTTACGACTCAACCCCGGAAGGTACTACGCCTCCGATAAGAAGTGAGGCTCGGGTTAGCGACCCTCGATCGAACCACTTCAGTTCCCACGATCACTGCCGCATCTCAAGATTTTCGGCGCCGACATGATCTTACTCCGGGCTCGACTTTCACTCGGCACGTAGTACTTGTCCGGTTGACCTATAAGGTAGGAATGATTTAATATATGTTGTAAATAGCACACGCACAAAAATTCAGAGCTAGCGAATCGATGGTTCTAGTGGTCTCGAGGCCGACCATTTCGTTCACACTCCTAGTTGCCTATTGCATATTTCAAAAGCGGTTCATGTAATAACCTGCATCATATGTATGGCTTGATAGGTGAGTTATTTATGATGTGATCGTACATATGTTTACAGTGTATTGCGGTGTACGAGATTCCCGATACTCAGGATTCATACAGCCTCATGTATATCCCTCCCCGTTCAGGCGGCAAATCCATGCGTACACATGTGGTTCACGAGGGTAGTTGTGAGCCAACTTTCTAAAACTTGGCGGCGGGTTCGAGCGGGTTAGTTTCATGTAGTTCACTGCGTGTCGGACGACACTTCATGAGTCGGTTCGTAGCGGGTTCTAGCGGGATTTCTTAATATGGTGGATCGCGGGTTTGTGCGGGTTCTTCCGGATTTCCCAAAGGCGACCTTCCTAGAATGATTAGTGGCGGGTCCGTGCGGTTTCGTCAGCGTGCGTTTGTGTTTCTAAAACAAGACTTCCCGAAAAGGTTAGCAACGGGTCCGTGCGGGTTCATGCGATTGATGCACTGAGCTCTTGGAGATAAAATTGGCTGGTTAGCGGCGGGTTCAAGCGGGTTCACGCGGCGGACCCACGCGGACGCATACGATTCACCAGCAAGCGAATAGTTATAACTCAACGGTCTGAAGTCGTTAGTGCCGGATGTGCGCGGGTTCGTGCGGGTTTGTCATAACACTTTCTGCGTCGTTTAACAGCGCTTTCAAGCGCATTTTCTTGATAATATGGTAAGAGGCGGGTTTGTGCGGGTTCTGAAATGTTAACCTGAAGCAACCTTCCCAAGATAGTTAGTGGCGCGTCCATACGGTTTCGCTCGGCGTGTGTTTGTGTGTTTCTAAAAGGTACACTTCCCAAAAGGGTTAGTAACAGGTTCATCAGTACCTATCAGTTAAGTAAAACTATTACTATAAAATACAACACCATCGGGGAAGTTATACAACGGGTGAGGCGAAAACCCACCCCTCAGCCATCCTCGGCCTTGGGTGGGGTTTAACCCCTCCACGACATCCAGGTATGTCAAGAGTGGGTTCCCACACCCACGATATATCATGGATGGGTTCCCACAGCCCATCCCAATCCGGTATGCGCTCTGCTGGCTGATCGGCCGCTTTCCGGGTTGATCAGGTGATCCGGGGATGGTGCGGTTGTGGGAAATACCCATCACGCGTCATCCCCGGGCTTCCCCCACGTGCTTCCTCCCATCAAGATACTTCTGGGAGGATTCCCGCTCGTGGGAATCTCTTCCCTCAGCTATCCCCCACCCCATCCTGGTATCCGTTGGGGACCTCCCCATGCAGCCCCATTATATAAGTGTAGCTATATGGTAAAAGCACGTGGTTTTGGGTGCTCCTGCAAAGTAAGCGCCCAATAAAAACGCGAATGTAATATGAGTCCATTTTTATGTCACCCGGCGCAGGTTCGAGTACCCCCTCCTCCCGGATACGGGGTCGAAGTAATGATCGTGTTACCGTGCGTGCTACAGGTGAGTGATTGTTGAGACACTTGATGTCTCTATTCTACTAATATAGGCCAAGCGGGTCAACCCCACCCGGACTCATTCTGTGCGATTCTCAGCCCCCCCGCCTCAGGCGGTCAAGACCACGAAAATCGCGATTGCGTCCGAACGCCGCCTGGCCGTTTCGCGCTTTTGAATGTATAATTAGGTGTTTGCGTGGTTGTTGCGCCCCTCCCGCGCCGCCGCAATCACACGTTACGTTTTAGTGGTTTATCGAAACATTCGTCGTCTTTTTCGCTCTCTCTTCATTTGCGTTTATTCGTTTCACTTGAGGCTTCACTCACACGTGTTTTGCATTACTTAGAGTTGATTTTAACCCATGCCATGCGCTCACTATGGTTGGGTATGCCGCCTCGGACTTTTCTTTACATTAGGGCAGACCCATCTCTAGGCCGGTCCCATCACTTCAGGCCTATCGAGGCGGGTTTTTATTTCATACGAATTCACCAGGGCTATGTGTCCTACGTATTTTTGCGGGACCCTGGTGAGTATATCTCTCTATAGATCAATTCTTCACTGAATCTCTCTCCCTAACTTGCGCCCTTGCCCCTTGGTCTCCCTGCCCATAACAGCATATTCCTTCGTGGTATATACGCCTAGTATGTGCTCCCGATGCCGCTAATAAATCGGCTCAATGTTTGGCAAGTTATGTCACTTTTGATATTTCACCCTCACCCTCAAAACTTGCTATAGGTTTTCGCTTTTTTGATCACATTGTGGTCGCTTTCATGGCCTCGGCCCGACTACTTCTTGTTTATTGTATATTCTATGCGTATTCTAGCACTATATAAGCAATATTAAAGTGATTTCCACGTGGGCATATGAGGGGGAGGGATGTACACGGGATCGGTCAAATTCCGGCTACAAGGAATTTTAGATGTTGTATTACACCATAACGACACGTAAAATTACATCACGTACAACATATCTATTAAGCTACATAAAACCCGCAGGCGACCCCATGCGCCGTTCTTGAAATACGCACTTGACAACTCGGGCCGTGGACGAAACGGTGGTCCCAGAGATCACCCTAACCATTGATTCGTTAGTTCTAGATTTTTGTGTGTGTGCTATTTACACATACCCTAACATGTTCCTATGTTTACAGGTCGGTTGCGGAAGCATTACACGCCTGATAGGAAGTGACGCTGGGATATTCGACCCAGATCGAACCACAGCGGTTCCCACGATCACTGCCTCATCTCAACATTTTGGGCGCCAACGTGATCAGACCGTGGACTCAACTTTCGCCGGGCACGTGGTACTTACCCGATTAACCTATAAACGTAGGGGCGAGTTATAGTGGATGTACATTGCGTGTATACAAATTTTTCAGACCAATGAATGGACGGCTCTGGAGATCTCGGGAACCACCGTTTTGTCTAGACCCCGAGTTGTCGAGTATGTATTCTGAGAACGGCACATGGAATCACCTGCGCGTTTTGTGCAGCTCAATACGTATGTTGTATCTAATGTAATTGTACATGTTCTTACGGTATAGTACGATGGCTACGGCCACCGGTTCCCGGAACTCATCCCATCTCATGCATATACCCCCCCTCCTGTGCCCAGACAAAAATCACTTTGATATTGTATATATAGTGCTAGAATACACACATGCTATCCGATTAATGAGTAGTGGCCCTCCCCTTGCCATGAAACTGGCCGCAATGTGATTAAAAGAGCAAAACCTATAACAGATTTGGACGGTGAATAAGAAACGCGGAAAGTGGAATAACTTACCAAGCATTGTCCCTATCTCTTAGTGATTCCAGGGGTGTATACTAGGTGTATGCACCTCCCAGGAATACAGCGCTATAAGTAGGGAAACTAAAAGGAAAGGGCAGAAATTATGGAGAGACATTTAATGAAAAACTGACCTATGGAGAGATATACTCGCTCAAACCGCGCGGAAATACGCGAAAAACGTAGTTCTAGTATCCCCCTAAGAAGTACAAACTCGCCTCAATAATTGTGAGGCGATAGGAACAGTCCACAGACAGTTCTGTCCCCGGATAATGACCATTCCCCAGGGGCGCGCCGAACAATGCTGAGAATGCAACAGGGTTAAGAATCGACGCTAAACAATGTGGAATACGCGTGAGTAAGATCTCGAGTGAAATCAATCGATTCACTGGGTGTGGCAGCGAACGAGGGGAAGAATCGCCCCCACAACTGCCGACGCGTAAGTTGTAGACCCGATGACGCGGGAAGGGCGAAATATCCATGCATATGCTTACCTAATTACGCACTGAGAGATGCGACACAACCGGTGGCCGCGTTCGCAAACAATCGCGATTTTTGTGATCTCGACCCACCGTGTTGGGGGGGTCGAAAATCACGCAAAACAAGCTCGGATAGACTCGTTCTGGTTCGCCTCTATCAAAAATATGTATACATACAATTTCTGAACAGCCACTTACCTGTAGTACGTGTGGTAAGCGGATCATTCCCCACCACCCGGACCCAGCGGGAACGGGTTTCCGGACCCACGCCGGGTGACCAGAAATGCGTCTCAAACCCTAAATAAATGTTGGTATAATACACACCACCAAGGGCCAAGCCCCTGGTGTATTCCGTGGCCACCAATCACGAAGCGAAAGGGTGAGCCCACCGGCCGTGAGTGACGGAAGCAGAGTGTTCCCAAAAAGGGAATTTGATCGGACGCGCGTGGTGAGCCGGCGATGCTCCGTACGAAAATCGAGCATTGTCAGCTCAATTCGCATCTGTTTCGTGCCGGGTTTAGCCGGATCAATATCAGGTGACGATTAGATGGTATTCGTATTTTTTTTTATTCCGTGAATTTTCGTGGTCACGCGTTTCGAACGAGCCAATAAAATCTCAGTTATGTAAGCTAAATAGCAAAATATGGGTGGTGGAACCACGTGGCGGGAACCCGGGAGGGGGAGTACCGGGGAGGAAGCCATTCCCACGGCTGATCATCCTCCCAGAAGTATATTCATGGGAGGGAGCGCGCAGGGAAGCGTGGGGAAGCCCAGGGATGACGCGCGATGGATATTTCCCACGAGCGCGCCATCCAGGGATCCCCTGATCAATTGGAAAAGCGGCCGATCGGCCAAAGGGACCCAATACCGGATTGGGACGCGTCGTGGGAACCCATCTCAGACATATCTGAGCCGTGGGAACCCACCCCAACATACCTGGACCCTGCGAGAGGGTAAAACTCGCCAACCAGGCCCAGGATGGCCCAGGGGAGGGTTTTCCCCTTACCCGTTGTATAATTACCCTCACGACGTTGTATTTTACAGTAATAATTTTACTCAACTGATAAGGACTCTTGACGGGTTTGTGCGGGTTCGGGCGGCGGATCCATGCGGACGCGGGCGATTCACCAACCGAGTAGTTATAACTCAGTCGTCTAGATTGGTTAGTAGCGGGTTTGCGCGGTTTCGTGCGGGTTGGTGTGCTGGATTTGTTCTGTGTTGTACGGTGGGTTCAAGCGGCTTAGGTCGGCGGGTTCAATCGGGTTAGGTCGGCAGGTTCAATCGGTTTAGGTCGGCGGGTTCGGAAAAGGTCAGCGGCGGATCTGTGCGGGACCGAGCGGGTTCGCGCGATTCTTTTCGCGGGCGGCGGATCCGTGCGGACGCGTGCGATTCACCAGGCGAGTAGTTATAACTTAATGGTCTAAAATGGTTAGTGGCGGTTTTGCGCGGATTCGTGCGGATTTGTGTGTTGGATTTATGCTCGTTTGTACGGCGGGTTCAGGCGGGTTAGGACGGCGGATTCAAGCGGGTTGGGTCGGCGGGTTTGGGCGCGTTGGGTCGGCGGATTCGGTCGGGTTAGCTCGGCGGGTCAGCGGCGGATCTGTGCGGGTCCGAGCGGGTCCGAGCGGGTTCGGGCGATTCACGCGCTGTGCTCGTGAAGAGAAATATAGCTGTAGGTCAGCCGCTTGTTCTCTTGTGTCCCTTCTGCACTTCGAGCCCGGGTGGGCATTCTTCTCGAGAGGAGTCGGCCGCTTTGACTCGACTGACCCGTGTCTATGCACACGACCGCTCTCCGGCGTAGGCTGAGACACTGGCCGGCTCCTCCGAGTCGTAATCCCTGTGCCTTCCTCTCGTGCCATCCGTGTTCGTGTGCTGAACCTCTACCATTCCAGGACAGTTCCTCGTCGACGTTGGCGTATGCCAGAACCACAGTGACTTGAACACGACGAGCGTTGGACGAATCCCTCAGAGCACCAGTGCTCTCGCCTACAGTCACGTCTTCTTCCTCAACCGTTCGGAGGAAAGTCGGACGTTGATATCGTCCATGTGGTCGAGGTTTTCGGAGCACTCTTCGTGCGTTTCCGAAGCGGTCGGGCAAGACATCTTGTGGATCAAACGCGCGAAGCCACTTCCCTCCCTTCTCACGACCGTCGGAAGCGTTGCCGATGGCTCAACCAACGCCATGCAGTGCCACCATCCACAAAGTTCCGTCCGTGAGGTAGAACCCTCCTCCACCCGGCACCCCCATACGTTCCGCTCCGTCCACTGTCACCGAGCACAGCAGCACGACAAATAACCACATCTGCCCCATATACCCATCATGGACTGAGGTCCCACCTGACTCTTCTGATAAACACCGTACGGTTTCGTGTCGAAGGTTCGGGCTGAACTTCCACATCCAAGCCGCTGTCGTGGTGCTCTTCTTTCGACGAGCTCCACCGCTCTTGCATACCCATGTAGGATCTTGATTTTGTATACATAGTCTCCCCATTAGCATGTCGCCCCCCTGGAATACGACACCACCCGTAGAACTCAGCCGTGAAGTCGGGACCGCTCCCCACCCTCCTGCCACCCGACACGGGTGACCCAAAATGCAAAACACTGGGATTGGGGTACTGTCGAAGCCGGCTAACGACGCAGCTTTACGCTCGATAGGCCCCACTTCCTCTGCACACCTTTCAATCGCCAAACAGCCCACTCCCACGCCCTACACTAGTAGAAACCTGCCAAATTCCATACCGCCGCGTCTGGACCTTCGTAACATGAACCCCCCCTCCAGACACCCGCCTCCACCCAAGACTGGTCGAATCCGCCAGCTCCTGCGACGTTGTGAGGGTCGTTCCCACTCCCGACGTCCTGCCCTACACTGTGCTGCCCCGACCCCCCAGCTTCTGGGATGTTGTGCAGATCGTTCCCACTCCCAACGTCCTGCCCCACGCTCTGCTCCCCCGACCCCCCACCGTAGGGATCCTCGCCACTGTTCTCCTCCATCCCCACGGCCTGCGTCCTGTACCCGGTAAATCCCCCCCCATTTGTGGCCCCACCAAAAACTGCCGCCGTCGCGATGTGCTGCCCCGACGCATTCAAGGCCCATCCGTGGATGTCCACCTCTTCCGTTCGACTCTCCCCCCCCCTGGACTCGCCCACTGTTCTATGCTCGACGACGTTCGCGTGACCCGACGATTGCCCTCCCATCCCGAGGTACCGCTCGATCGCCCCCACGCGCCCGTACAAGTCTACAAGCCTCTGCTCGACGGATGCTTCCCTTGCTCCCCAATAGCCGGGCGTGTTTCCGTGTTCTGGCCGATGAACCGCATAACTGAGCGCGTTTCCGTGTTCCGGCTGATGAACCGCATCACGAAGCACGTTTTTGTATTCTGGCTGGAGACCCCAGTAACCATGCGCGTTTGTGTATTCAGCCTGATGACCCTGCCCGCTGAGCGTGAGCCCAACACGCTCTTCCTCTCGAGCCTGCTTCATCGCTTTCAGCTGGTCCCTGAGGCTACACCCTTTCTTTGATGTCTGGCATTTCAGGCAAACGGAGCTCGCGAGGTCTTTGCGAACCTTACACACCGTAGTTCCCCTTCTGCAGGTCGTGCACGCGCTACTGAAACTCAGAGGTCGACTCCTCGCGAGGCGCACACCCGTTGCTTACGGTTGATAGACCCTATATGCACTTTCGTCTTCCACCATCGGATTTCCGTCGGTTGTATCGGCCGACATGCTGGTGCGTGTGATGTCTGTCGCTTGGAAGGGTGATGGTAGTCGGTTGGGAGCGGCGAAGGGGACCCTGTGCTCTCGGCCTCGAGCGGTCGTGTTTAGTTTCCCATACCGCCCCCTTTCCAAACTCTCCCACGAGGTATGCCCCCTCTGCCCCGATCCACAGCCCTACGGCGATCTCGGAGGTCGCAATCCGATCTCAAGCTCTGAGATCCTTGGACCTGACGTTTTTCGCCGAATGTCCCCGCAGTCCGATGTCTCACTGTTTCACGCCCCCTAGATCATCTGCCGTGTACTTCGAGTCTGCTCGCCACATATGTCACCGACGGTCTCCAGTTGTTCCGGATGAGTGTGCATGTTTGGTTGCCGAGATTGAAATTCATTCCGATTTTCCAAACGATGCCTCTACATGTCTGCGTCTATCCTCACGGTTCGTTTCCGACCACGGCCTCGTCCCCGTGCCATCGGTTTTGGTTGGGTAGCCAACTGCCGCCTCCGCACACTCCATCAAAGCTGATTCTCTCGTTCCCAAAGACGTCGGACTGTGAGGCACATTAGCGGTTACACATTCGTCCCGGCTCGCGTCCACAAAGACTTACAGGTTGCCGGGTCTACTGGTACACATACACGGATGAAATGGAAGAGTGACGAGATGGTGTGGTTCATCACGATGTGAGACTGCAGATCTGCAACAGGGACATAACATATGTTGCAGCGAAAGTTGGGCCGCGCCTCGATCGCCTCCCGGACCGTGCGTGCTGAAATCGGCTCGTCCGGGTGGCTGTTGAGGTGGTGGGATAGAACATCGACGACGATGTCGCTGCAGTGGTCACAGAGTGGCATGACGAGGTGGTGGTGTAGAGTGAACCCAGAGGGGGTGGCCCGACTCTGGTGCTGCTAGGGGTTAGCGTCAAAACTTGGCGTCGATGCCACTGCATAGGATGCTATGCGATCACTTCCGAAGACCTATCCGGTCAGGTCTTATCGTCCCTAGCGGATCTCCCCTTCCCGACATACCGGGTAGCATGCGTGTTCGCGAGGGATTTCCGCCTGCCGCCGTGGTCGTACCTTCCATCTGAGTGCTTGCGTACATTTCTCCTCACCGTCTTTGCTCCCGCTCTGTGTACATTTATTTACCTAACCCGACAAGTCGCCGACGTGTTGTCCGTTTCTCCCAAGTTGGTCCACATTGTGACAGGTATCACGAGGTGGGCTACTAGTACATCACCTCCGTAAGTTACCCGAACTCTTCTCTGAGCCACCCTGACCACTTTGCTTTCCGGCAGGTCGACTCTGCCTCCGGAGCGGTATGCGATATCTGCCGCTTCCCCACATTTTGACGTGTCCGTTCGAACCGCGTCGCTTCCCATGCGTCTTTCTCACCGAATATCTCCTCCTGAGTCAAACCTTCCTCCCGAGACACTCGTTCTATTCGTCTCGACTCATTTGATCGCCACTCGATCTCATAATATACGTCACTGCGGCCGTTCCCCGTCCGGGTAACTAGTTGAGAGGCTGTTTTGAGTTTTTTTCTCATCGCCCCATTCGGAACGCACCACCAATATTCGCCTTTCTCGCCTTCTCTGCGTGTTTCGTTTTGGCTGAGGAGGTTTAGAATCCATAGCATAGCGACAGCTTGACACGCCTACGACACGGTTTTCGCGATGATCCGTGAGGAGTGTCGATCCAAGCCTTGATGCCTCAACTCGTGGGTGTCGCGTTGGGGCACGAGAGTACACCCGGTTGTGCTACCTATGACCTGACGGTTCACCTCCGCCTAATCTGTTTCATCTGGTCCGCGTGCCCAATGTACGCCACACGATTCTACGCATACGGGTGTCGACTCCCAAGCCAACCAACCGGGCACCGATCGTGCTAGCGCTCCATATCCCAAAGTGCAAACGCGGTTGTGGCGGCCGAGACAGCTCGATCTGCGGTCACCACTCTACATATCGCAATGCGAGGTGAACGATACATCCCACCTTTGTCTGTAAACGTAAGGTCGAGCTGATACATTGTGTGTGTACAGGAATTCCCAATGAACCGACGGCTTCCTTTAGCCATCTTCCCGGCCACCCTTCGGTTCGCACCCTGGACTCTCTCGAGAGTGCCCCATGGCCAGCATGCGAGACTGCACACAGGCTTTGCTCGGTGCAATCGATATCCTATATATGGTGTTATTTTGCACCCGTTTATATCGTTCAGCAATTATATAAGCATTCATCGCCTTTGTTGCTCTCTCTTCTGGTGCGTTTGTACGTTTCACTTCAGACTTTACTCACATGTGTTCTGCATTGCTTAGGATCAATTTTGCCCCACGCCGTACGCTGGGTATGCTTGGGCATGCCGCTCGGTGATTTTCTTTATCTTGCGGCAAACCCGTCTCTAGACCTCCCCCATCACCTCAGGCCTATCGAGGCGGGTTTGTATTCCTATGAAATACACCAAAGCTACGTGTTCTGCATACTTTTGTACGACCCTGGTCAGTATATCTCCCTATAGATCAATTCTTCAATAGGTCTCTCTCCCCAACTCCCGCCCTTTCCTCTCGGTTTTCCTGCTCATGGTACCATGCTCCCCGGTGGTGTATACGTCCAGTATATGCCTTGACGTCGTTAACAAATCAGCTCATCGTTCGGCATGTTATTTTGCTTTTAGTGTGTCATCCTTACCCTCGAACCTTGCTATAGGATTTTGGTTTTTCGATCACATTTCATTCATCTCTGTGACTTGCGCCGGACTACTACTTGTTTATTTGATGTCATATGCGTATAATAGCACTATATAAGCGATATTGAAGTAATTTCCATCTGCGTACACGACGTAGAGGGATGTGCATAAGAACGCACATGTTCCGGGTACCACGAATTATAGACATTGTATTATACCGAAAAAACATGCACAATTACTTCAAGTATAACGTACCTGTTAAGCCACACAAAACCCACAGGCGATCCTATGTGCCGTTCTCGAAATGCGCACTCGACAACTCGCCGTCTGGATCATGAGGTAGTCCCCGGGATCACCAGAACCACCGATTCGTTGTGTCTGAATCTTTGTGTGCGTCCTATGTACAAATATACTAAATTGGTCCTATGTTTACGACTCAACCCCGGAAGGTACTACGCCTCCGATAAGAAGTGAGGCTCGGGTTAGCGACCCTCGATCGAACCACTTCAGTTCCCACGATCACTGCCGCATCTCAAGATTTTCGGCGCCGACATGATCTTACTCCGGGCTCGACTTTCACTCGGCACGTAGTACTTGTCCGGTTGACCTATAAGGTAGGAATGATTTAATATATGTTGTAAATAGCACACGCACAAAAATTCAGAGCTAGCGAATCGATGGTTCTAGTGGTCTCGAGGCCGACCATTTCGTTCACACTCCTAGTTGCCTATTGCATATTTCAAAAGCGGTTCATGTAATAACCTGCATCATATGTATGGCTTGATAGGTGAGTTATTTATGATGTGATCGTACATATGTTTACAGTGTATTGCGGTGTACGAGATTCCCGATACTCAGGATTCATACAGCCTCATGTATATCCCTCCCCGTTCAGGCGGCAAATCCATGCGTACACATGTGGTTCACGAGGGTAGTTGTGAGCCAACTTTCTAAAACTTGGCGGCGGGTTCGAGCGGGTTAGTTTCATGTAGTTCACTGCGTGTCGGACGACACTTCATGAGTCGGTTCGTAGCGGGTTCTAGCGGGATTTCTTAATATGGTGGATCGCGGGTTTGTGCGGGTTCTTCCGGATTTCCCAAAGGCGACCTTCCTAGAATGATTAGTGGCGGGTCCGTGCGGTTTCGTCAGCGTGCGTTTGTGTTTCTAAAACAAGACTTCCCGAAAAGGTTAGCAACGGGTCCGTGCGGGTTCATGCGATTGATGCACTGAGCTCTTGGAGATAAAATTGGCTGGTTAGCGGCGGGTTCAAGCGGGTTCACGCGGCGGACCCACGCGGACGCATACGATTCACCAGCAAGCGAATAGTTATAACTCAACGGTCTGAAGTCGTTAGTGCCGGATGTGCGCGGGTTCGTGCGGGTTTGTCATAACACTTTCTGCGTCGTTTAACAGCGCTTTCAAGCGCATTTTCTTGATAATATGGTAAGAGGCGGGTTTGTGCGGGTTCTGAAATGTTAACCTGAAGCAACCTTCCCAAGATAGTTAGTGGCGCGTCCATACGGTTTCGCTCGGCGTGTGTTTGTGTGTTTCTAAAAGGTACACTTCCCAAAAGGGTTAGTAACAGGTTCATCAGTACCTATCAGTTAAGTAAAACTATTACTATAAAATACAACACCATCGGGGAAGTTATACAACGGGTGAGGCGAAAACCCACCCCTCAGCCATCCTCGGCCTTGGGTGGGGTTTAACCCCTCCACGACATCCAGGTATGTCAAGAGTGGGTTCCCACACCCACGATATATCATGGATGGGTTCCCACAGCCCATCCCAATCCGGTATGCGCTCTGCTGGCTGATCGGCCGCTTTCCGGGTTGATCAGGTGATCCGGGGATGGTGCGGTTGTGGGAAATACCCATCACGCGTCATCCCCGGGCTTCCCCCACGTGCTTCCTCCCATCAAGATACTTCTGGGAGGATTCCCGCTCGTGGGAATCTCTTCCCTCAGCTATCCCCCACCCCATCCTGGTATCCGTTGGGGACCTCCCCATGCAGCCCCATTATATAAGTGTAGCTATATGGTAAAAGCACGTGGTTTTGGGTGCTCCTGCAAAGTAAGCGCCCAATAAAAACGCGAATGTAATATGAGTCCATTTTTATGTCACCCGGCGCAGGTTCGAGTACCCCCTCCTCCCGGATACGGGGTCGAAGTAATGATCGTGTTACCGTGCGTGCTACAGGTGAGTGATTGTTGAGACACTTGATGTCTCTATTCTACTAATATAGGCCAAGCGGGTCAACCCCACCCGGACTCATTCTGTGCGATTCTCAGCCCCCCCGCCTCAGGCGGTCAAGACCACGAAAATCGCGATTGCGTCCGAACGCCGCCTGGCCGTTTCGCGCTTTTGAATGTATAATTAGGTGTTTGCGTGGTTGTTGCGCCCCTCCCGCGCCGCCGCAATCACACGTTACGTTTTAGTGGTTTATCGAAACATTCGTCGTCTTTTTCGCTCTCTCTTCATTTGCGTTTATTCGTTTCACTTGAGGCTTCACTCACACGTGTTTTGCATTACTTAGAGTTGATTTTAACCCATGCCATGCGCTCACTATGGTTGGGTATGCCGCCTCGGACTTTTCTTTACATTAGGGCAGACCCATCTCTAGGCCGGTCCCATCACTTCAGGCCTATCGAGGCGGGTTTTTATTTCATACGAATTCACCAGGGCTATGTGTCCTACGTATTTTTGCGGGACCCTGGTGAGTATATCTCTCTATAGATCAATTCTTCACTGAATCTCTCTCCCTAACTTGCGCCCTTGCCCCTTGGTCTCCCTGCCCATAACAGCATATTCCTTCGTGGTATATACGCCTAGTATGTGCTCCCGATGCCGCTAATAAATCGGCTCAATGTTTGGCAAGTTATGTCACTTTTGATATTTCACCCTCACCCTCAAAACTTGCTATAGGTTTTCGCTTTTTTGATCACATTGTGGTCGCTTTCATGGCCTCGGCCCGACTACTTCTTGTTTATTGTATATTCTATGCGTATTCTAGCACTATATAAGCAATATTAAAGTGATTTCCACGTGGGCATATGAGGGGGAGGGATGTACACGGGATCGGTCAAATTCCGGCTACAAGGAATTTTAGATGTTGTATTACACCATAACGACACGTAAAATTACATCACGTACAACATATCTATTAAGCTACATAAAACCCGCAGGCGACCCCATGCGCCGTTCTTGAAATACGCACTTGACAACTCGGGCCGTGGACGAAACGGTGGTCCCAGAGATCACCCTAACCATTGATTCGTTAGTTCTAGATTTTTGTGTGTGTGCTATTTACACATACCCTAACATGTTCCTATGTTTACAGGTCGGTTGCGGAAGCATTACACGCCTGATAGGAAGTGACGCTGGGATATTCGACCCAGATCGAACCACAGCGGTTCCCACGATCACTGCCTCATCTCAACATTTTGGGCGCCAACGTGATCAGACCGTGGACTCAACTTTCGCCGGGCACGTGGTACTTACCCGATTAACCTATAAACGTAGGGGCGAGTTATAGTGGATGTACATTGCGTGTATACAAATTTTTCAGACCAATGAATGGACGGCTCTGGAGATCTCGGGAACCACCGTTTTGTCTAGACCCCGAGTTGTCGAGTATGTATTCTGAGAACGGCACATGGAATCACCTGCGCGTTTTGTGCAGCTCAATACGTATGTTGTATCTAATGTAATTGTACATGTTCTTACGGTATAGTACGATGGCTACGGCCACCGGTTCCCGGAACTCATCCCATCTCATGCATATACCCCCCCTCCTGTGCCCAGACAAAAATCACTTTGATATTGTATATATAGTGCTAGAATACACACATGCTATCCGATTAATGAGTAGTGGCCCTCCCCTTGCCATGAAACTGGCCGCAATGTGATTAAAAGAGCAAAACCTATAACAGATTTGGACGGTGAATAAGAAACGCGGAAAGTGGAATAACTTACCAAGCATTGTCCCTATCTCTTAGTGATTCCAGGGGTGTATACTAGGTGTATGCACCTCCCAGGAATACAGCGCTATAAGTAGGGAAACTAAAAGGAAAGGGCAGAAATTATGGAGAGACATTTAATGAAAAACTGACCTATGGAGAGATATACTCGCTCAAACCGCGCGGAAATACGCGAAAAACGTAGTTCTAGTATCCCCCTAAGAAGTACAAACTCGCCTCAATAATTGTGAGGCGATAGGAACAGTCCACAGACAGTTCTGTCCCCGGATAATGACCATTCCCCAGGGGCGCGCCGAACAATGCTGAGAATGCAACAGGGTTAAGAATCGACGCTAAACAATGTGGAATACGCGTGAGTAAGATCTCGAGTGAAATCAATCGATTCACTGGGTGTGGCAGCGAACGAGGGGAAGAATCGCCCCCACAACTGCCGACGCGTAAGTTGTAGACCCGATGACGCGGGAAGGGCGAAATATCCATGCATATGCTTACCTAATTACGCACTGAGAGATGCGACACAACCGGTGGCCGCGTTCGCAAACAATCGCGATTTTTGTGATCTCGACCCACCGTGTTGGGGGGGTCGAAAATCACGCAAAACAAGCTCGGATAGACTCGTTCTGGTTCGCCTCTATCAAAAATATGTATACATACAATTTCTGAACAGCCACTTACCTGTAGTACGTGTGGTAAGCGGATCATTCCCCACCACCCGGACCCAGCGGGAACGGGTTTCCGGACCCACGCCGGGTGACCAGAAATGCGTCTCAAACCCTAAATAAATGTTGGTATAATACACACCACCAAGGGCCAAGCCCCTGGTGTATTCCGTGGCCACCAATCACGAAGCGAAAGGGTGAGCCCACCGGCCGTGAGTGACGGAAGCAGAGTGTTCCCAAAAAGGGAATTTGATCGGACGCGCGTGGTGAGCCGGCGATGCTCCGTACGAAAATCGAGCATTGTCAGCTCAATTCGCATCTGTTTCGTGCCGGGTTTAGCCGGATCAATATCAGGTGACGATTAGATGGTATTCGTATTTTTTTTTATTCCGTGAATTTTCGTGGTCACGCGTTTCGAACGAGCCAATAAAATCTCAGTTATGTAAGCTAAATAGCAAAATATGGGTGGTGGAACCACGTGGCGGGAACCCGGGAGGGGGAGTACCGGGGAGGAAGCCATTCCCACGGCTGATCATCCTCCCAGAAGTATATTCATGGGAGGGAGCGCGCAGGGAAGCGTGGGGAAGCCCAGGGATGACGCGCGATGGATATTTCCCACGAGCGCGCCATCCAGGGATCCCCTGATCAATTGGAAAAGCGGCCGATCGGCCAAAGGGACCCAATACCGGATTGGGACGCGTCGTGGGAACCCATCTCAGACATATCTGAGCCGTGGGAACCCACCCCAACATACCTGGACCCTGCGAGAGGGTAAAACTCGCCAACCAGGCCCAGGATGGCCCAGGGGAGGGTTTTCCCCTTACCCGTTGTATAATTACCCTCACGACGTTGTATTTTACAGTAATAATTTTACTCAACTGATAAGGACTCTTGACGGGTTTGTGCGGGTTCGGGCGGCGGATCCATGCGGACGCGGGCGATTCACCAACCGAGTAGTTATAACTCAGTCGTCTAGATTGGTTAGTAGCGGGTTTGCGCGGTTTCGTGCGGGTTGGTGTGCTGGATTTGTTCTGTGTTGTACGGTGGGTTCAAGCGGCTTAGGTCGGCGGGTTCAATCGGGTTAGGTCGGCAGGTTCAATCGGTTTAGGTCGGCGGGTTCGGAAAAGGTCAGCGGCGGATCTGTGCGGGACCGAGCGGGTTCGCGCGATTCTTTTCGCGGGCGGCGGATCCGTGCGGACGCGTGCGATTCACCAGGCGAGTAGTTATAACTTAATGGTCTAAAATGGTTAGTGGCGGTTTTGCGCGGATTCGTGCGGATTTGTGTGTTGGATTTATGCTCGTTTGTACGGCGGGTTCAGGCGGGTTAGGACGGCGGATTCAAGCGGGTTGGGTCGGCGGGTTTGGGCGCGTTGGGTCGGCGGATTCGGTCGGGTTAGCTCGGCGGGTCAGCGGCGGATCTGTGCGGGTCCGAGCGGGTCCGAGCGGGTTCGGGCGATTCACGCGCTGTGCTCGTGAAGAGAAATATAGCTGTAGGTTGTCACGCCGCTGTCTTTCGATACTCATGTTGCCAAGAAGCCGAGGAAACAGCGGAAAGACAAGCGATTGCAAAACCCCCCAGTCGCGTAAGGCTCAGAATTGACATTCCTTAGAAGTATATC
>Ga0307511_10001581_pt1 | contig 24145 bp, 19 predicted proteins | sample 13_EM_MG_FD_200266 | JGI IMG/M metagenome (GOLD analysis project Ga0307511, IMG submission 200266) | Populus trichocarpa ectomycorrhiza microbial communities from riparian zone in the Pacific Northwest, United States - 13_EM | ecosystem: Host-associated > Plants > Roots > Unclassified | place... | reverse complement strand
TGAACTGGGCTTACGCCTGGCCCGCCAATCGCCGCGTGCTATACAACCGCGCCTCCTGCGATCCAAGCGGCAAACCGTTCAATCCCAGCCGCAAGCTCGTATCCTGGAATGGGACGGCCTGGGGCGGTGCTGATGTTCCAGACTTCAAAGCTGACGAAGATCCCGCGCATGGCATGGGACCGTTCATCATGAACGCGGAAGGAGTCGCCCGGTTCTTCGCACGAGGCTTCATGGCGGAAGGTCCGTTCCCGGAGCACTACGAGCCGATGGAGACGCCACTTTCGAGCAACCCGCTCAGCCCGGGTGATCCGCGTACCCTGAACAATCCGGCCGCGCGCGTGTTCGAAGAGGATCGCAAGACGTTCGGCAAGCCGGATCAGTTCCCCCACGCGGCGACCACCTATCGGCTCACCGAACACTTCCACTACTGGACCAAGCATGTGCGGCTGAATGCGATCATTCAGCCTGAGCAGTTCGTGGAGATCGGCGAGGCGTTGGGGAATGAGCTCGGCATCGCTTCGGGCGACCGCGTCAAGGTCTCCTCGAATCGTGGCCACATCGATGCCGTGGCCGTCGTCACCAAGAGGTTGAGAGCGCTGCAGGTCGACGGCAAGACGCTGCACCATGTCGGCATTCCCATTCATTGGGGCTTCAAGGGCCTTGCGAAACCCGGCTTCATCGCCAACACACTGACGCCGTTCGTCGGTGATGCCAACACGCAGACGCCTGAGTTCAAATCGTTCCTCGTCAAGGTCGAGAAGTTGTAGAGGTTGCGACGCATGCGTCGCACGCAATTGGAGACACCATGGCGCTGCAATCACTCGACATCATCAGACGCTCGGCGACCACCCTGCCGGAACCCGCAATTCGCTCCGGCACGGGCGATGTGACCGTTGCGAAGCTCATCGACACGACCAAGTGCATCGGCTGCAAGGCCTGCCAGGTCGCGTGCATGGAATGGAACGATCTGCGCGATGAGATCGGCACCAACGTCGGCGCTTATCAGAACCCGCATGATCTGAGCGCCAGCTCATGGACCCTGATGCGGTTTGCGGAAGTGGAGAACCCGAAGGGCGACCTGGAGTGGCTCATCCGCAAGGACGGATGTATGCACTGCCAGGACCCGGGTTGCCTGAAGGCCTGCCCCGCGCCCGGCGCGATCGTCCAATACGCCAACGGCATCGTCGATTTCCACGAAGAGAATTGCATCGGCTGCGGCTATTGCATCGCAGGCTGCCCTTTCGACATCCCGCGGATTTCGAAGAAGGACCACAAGGCCTACAAGTGCACCCTGTGTTCCGATCGGGTCGCCGTCGGCCTCGAGCCGGCCTGCATCAAGGCGTGTCCTACGGGCGCGCTCGTGTTCGGCGCCAAGGAAGACATGAAGCTGCATGCCGCGGACCGGGTCGAAGACCTGAAGTCACGCGGATTTGAGAATGCAGGACTATACGATCCGCCGGGTGTGGGTGGCACTCATGTCATGTATGTCCTGCATCACGCCGACCAGCCGCACCTCTACAGCGGGTTGGCTGACACTCCTCACATCAGCAAGACCGTTCGGCTGTGGAAAGGTGTTACGAAGCCGCTCGCTCTTGCGGCCATGGCAGTGGCTGCCTTTACTGGCTTCTTCCACTACATCCGTGTCGGGCCCAATGAGACTGACGATGGTGATGAGACCCGCGCTGCGGATGAGATGGCCAAGACGCGTAGCGTTGCGGAGAAAAGGCCATGAGTGACTCAACCCACATCACAGACGCGCCTGGGCACAGCACGGGCGAAGCTGGCCAAGGTTCCCCGCAGCGCCGGGATACGCTGGTGCGGTACACGCCGAGTGACCGCACTCACCACTGGACGACAGCGATCGCCTTCGTGCTGGCAGCCCTCTCGGGACTGGCTCTGTTTCATCCGGCGCTGTTCGGGCTGAGCGGTCTGTTCGGAGGCGGCCCGTGGACGCGAATACTGCATCCATACATCGGTCTGTTCATGGTGGGGGCGTTTGTATTGCTCGCCCTGCGGTTCTGGAGTCACAACTTCATGCAGCCCGCGGACTGGAAATGGCTGCGCCAGATTCGGGACGTGGTGAACAACCGAGAGGACCGCCTGCCCGAAGTCGGCCGCTACAATGCCGGCCAGAAACTGCTCTACTGGGTCATCGTGGCGTGCCTCGCCGGCCTGCTGCTGACGGGCATCGTCATCTGGCGAGCCTATTTCACATTTTATTTTCCGATTCGGGTGATTCGTCTTGCTGCGCTGCTGCATGCCTTCTGTGCTTTCGTGCTGATCACCTCGATCATCGTGCATATCTACTCGGCAATCTGGGTCAAGGGCTCAGTGCATGCAATGACCCGTGGGACCGTGACACCGGGGTGGGCTTGGAAGCATCATCGGGCCTGGTATCGCGAGATGATTCATGCAGCGAATTCTAGATCCCGCCCAGATTGAGGCGTTTGCGACAACGTCGCTCCCGCGGATCCGACTGCCCGACCCCGCAAGCCTTTTCGCGCGGCGCGGGCAGCGGCTGCGCACGCTGGCCGAGGGGCACTGGAGCCGCGGCACTGGAGCCGCGGTAGCGGTGACGTCCCCAGCGGGGAGCGGTGGCGTCCCCAGCGGGGACTCACTGGGGGATTACCTTCGATTGATGGCGGCCGTCACCGACGGCCAGCAGGTTGCGCTCGACGCCCTCAGTGCGGCGCTGGCAACGGAGCAGTTTGCGCAGCAGCTCGGCCGCCAGATCGAGCTTGCCCACGAGCACCGGATGCCCTTGTTGCAGGCAGCCGGTTGGCCGCGGCAGGAGCGGTGGCGTGCCATCCTGAACGAGCTGTGTGGCTCGCTTGCAGCTGCGCCCGGCTTTCCGGCAGGTGTTCGTTCCGTTTGCGAGCGCATCGTTGCCAGCGCTCCGCCCGAGATGGAGACCCAGGCGGATCTGCTCCTGGCGGCTCGCACCAACGGTGTGGATGCCCAGGCCGCGCCATTCGTGATGGCCGCACTGCAGGTGTACTGGGCAGGGATGGCTTCATCCCTGCAGACGAGCGATGTCAGGCAAATCGACGTGCCGGGTGTGTGTCCAACGTGCGGCACCTTGCCGGTTTCCAGTATCGTTCGGTCGGACAAACAGTCTCAGGGGTATCGGTATCTGCATTGCGGGCTCTGCGCCACTGAATGGCACCTGGTGCGGATCACCTGTAGTCAGTGCCTGGCGAACGAAGGCATCGTCTACCAGTCCATCGAGGGTGGGTCGCAGGCGGTGCGGGCGGAGTCTTGTGGCCAATGCCATACCTACCGCAAGATCCTCTACCAGGAAAAGGATCCGGGGGTGGAGCCCGTGGCGGATGACCTCGCAAGTCTTAGCCTCGATCTGCTCATGACCGAGGAAGGCATGCACCGCGGCAGTGGCAACCCGCTCCTGTGGCAGAACGCGGAAACCTGAGTGGGTGCACCGCGCGCAAGGCCTGCCAACATCCCCTCGGTCGACCGTTTACTCAACAGTCCGGCATTCGAGGTTTTGCTCGCGCGCTACGGGCGCACACGAGTCGTGGCCGACTTGCGCGCCTGCCTCGACGCTCTGCGCCAGTCTGCGCTGGCAGGCACACTTGATTCTCTTGCCGTGTCCGATGAGGCCATCGGGTCGCATCTGCGGGCGAAGCTCGAAGCTGGTACGGCCCCGGCCCTGCGGGCGGTCTTCAATCTGACTGGAACGGTTTTGCACACGAACCTGGGCCGCGCCGTGCTGCCCGAAGAAGCGGTCAACGCAGTGTTGCAATCCATGCGGGCGCCGGTGAACCTGGAATACGACCTTGCGACCGGACGGCGGGGCGAGCGCGATGCCCTGGTCGAAAAGTTACTTTGCGAGCTCACGGGCGCCGAGGCCGCCACTGTCGTGAACAACAACGCCGCCGCGGTGTTGTTGATGCTCAGTGCCGTGGCTTCACGACGCGATGTGATCGTGTCGCGTGGCGAGTTGATCGAGATCGGCGGCTCGTTCCGGATTCCGGACATCATGCGCCAGGCGGGGGCCCGGCTCGTCGAAGTTGGCACGACCAACCGCACCCACCTGTCGGACTATGCGGATGCCATCGGACCGCGGACCGGCCTGCTGATGAAGGTGCATACCAGTAACTATGAGATCTCGGGCTTCACGCGCAGCGTTTCGATATCCGAGCTTGCACAACTAGGCCGGGCCCGATCAGTGCCGGTTGCGGCTGACCTTGGAAGCGGGTCCCTGGTTGATATGACACGCTGGAAGCTTCCGAAGGAGCCCACGGTGCAGGAGACTGTGACCGCCGGCGCCGATCTTGTCTCCTTCAGCGGGGACAAGCTTCTGGGCGGCCCCCAGGCAGGCCTCGTGGTGGGCCGCGCCGACCTGGTCGCGAAGCTTCGCAAGCACCCACTCAAGAGGGCACTGCGGGTGGGCAAGCTGACGCTTGCGGCTCTTGAACCCGTGCTTGCGCTTTACCGTAACCCAGTGTCTCTGCCCCAACGTTTGACCACGCTGAATCTGCTGACTCGACCCGCTTCCGAGATACAGGCTCAAGCAGCGCGACTGCGGCCTGTAGTGCAAACGGCAGTCGGCGATGCTTACGCGGTCACCGACACACCGGTAGTCAGTCAGATTGGAAGCGGCGCCCTACCGGTAGACACGTTACCCAGTCATGGGCTGGCGATACGGGTCGTCAAGGGTAAACGAGGCAGCCTGGATCGGCTGGAGGGGCTTCTGCGGGGCTTGCCTCGGCCTGTACTTGGGCGCGTGAGCGATAAGACGCTGTGGTTGGACATGCGTTGTTTAAGTGCGTCCGACGAGGCTGCGTTTGTCGATCAGTGGGATAAGCTTGCGTCATGATCGTCGGCACCGCCGGCCATATCGATCATGGCAAGACCACGCTCGTGCGGGCACTCACGGGCGTCGACACTGATCGACTGAAGGAAGAGAAGGCTCGCGGCATCTCTATCGAGCTGGGATTCGCCTACACGCCGTTGAGCAACGGCGAGGTCCTTGGTTTCGTCGACGTGCCCGGTCACGAGCGCCTGGTGCATACCATGGCAGCAGGCGCCTGCGGCATCGACTTCGCGTTGCTCGTAATCGCTGCGGATGACGGTGTGATGCCACAGACGCGAGAGCATGTGGCCATTCTGCAGTTGTTTGGGGTTACGCAAGGTGCGGTTGCCCTCACCAAGATCGACCGCGTTGATGAAGCAAGAGTGCCGGCTGTCGAGGCGGAGGTTGAGGCATTTCTTGATGGGACGGTATTTCGGGGTTCGCCCATCTTTCGGGTGAACGCGGCTGCGTCTGGGGATGTCGGGACGCGGGTGTTGAGGGAGTATTTGGAGGGGGTTGTGCGCCGGACCCGCACGGCCGAGGGGGCCAGCGGACCAGGCGTGGCGGACGGGTGTGGTGCCGCGGGCGAACGTGGCGCGGCGAGCCGCATGGCCGCTCGTGAGGCACGACTGTTTCGGCTCGCGGTGGACCGTGTGTTCACCCTGCCAGGGCACGGGACCGTGGTTGCCGGCACTGTATTCTCCGGTAGTGTCCGCGTTGGCGACACGGTCACGGTCTTCCCATCAAACATACCCGTCAGGGTGCGGAGCATTCACTCGCAGAATCGGCCTGCTGAAGCGGGCCATCCAGGTGAACGCTGCGCCTTGAACATCTCTGGCGTTGAGAAGAGCGCCCTCAAACGAGGTGACTGGCTTGCGGATCCGCGAGCACTTGCCCCCACCACGCGCATCGATGTGCGATTCGAGTTAATCGCTGACACACATCGAACCTTCAAGGCGTGGGCGCCTGTTCACTTACACCACGGCGCCGCGCATCTAACTGCACACGTGGTACCGCTCGAGGGTTCCGCGATCGCACCGGGCTCGTCGTGCCACGCACAGATCGTATTCGAAACCCCCATTTGCGCAATTCCTGGCGATCGATTCATCGTGCGCGACGCGCAAGCGGTTCGTACACTGGGAGGCGGCATCGTCCTCGATCCGTTTGCACCCTCGCGCAAGCGTCGATCGCCGGAGCGAATGCGCTACCTGCACGCACTGGAGCGTATGATCGCGGGTGAAGGCTTGGCCCCACTCCTCGCAGAGGCCTCATATGGCGTCAAACAGTCCGACCTTATTCGTATTACCGGGCAATCGCCCGAGCGAATGGCTTTGCCAGATGGTGTTACCACGGTTGATGGCGCGCGAGAGCGGTACGTTCTGCTCGCGTCAGCTTGGCGCGCTCTTCGGGAACAAGCGGTACACGCGTTGCGCAAATTTCACGTCGAATCGCCCGACGAGCCTGGACCAGACGTTGGACGTCTGCGTCGAATTGCATTGCCACAGTTTGCGGATGATCTGTGGCGCACCCTCATCGCGGAACTTACTTCCGAGCGCACAATTCTCCGGAGCGGTCCATGGCTGTACTTGCCCGGGCACGCGGTAACCCTTTCGGAAGGTGAAGAAACGCTGGCGCGAAAGCTCCAGCCTCTGATAGCAGCCGGACGCTTCAATCCCCCGTGGGTCCGCGATCTCGCAAGCGCCATTCACGAGCCCGAAGACAGCGTGCGCCAAGTGCTACGCAAGCAAGTCACGCAAGGCACCGTGTACCAGGTGGTGCACGACTTGTTCTACGATCGCCAGTGCATCGACGAACTCGCGACCGTGGCTGCGACACTCGCGCGGGAGCACGGTACGGTTGAGGCGGCGCAGTATCGTGACGCCGTTGGCCTCGGCCGCAAGCGCGCCATCCAAATCCTTGAGTTCTTCGATCGCGCCGGGCATACGCGCCGCATGCGGGATGCACGCGTCCTGCGCGCCGATAGCGGGTGGCGCGGCAGCCACTAGCTCACGTGACTCGGCGAGGCGGCTAGCTTACTCTGCACCTGTGGAAGGCACTCGTACCCGGTGGTGCGGCTGGGCTTCAAACCCGGTATGGGGGCGTCAGCCGCTTCCTGGTAGGTTCGACTCCTGCTGCCTTCCGCCAAGATTCTCAAAGGCTAGGCCATGACTTCCTTCCCCACCCCTACTCCTCGGCTGACCTCCCTTTCCCACGGTGGTGGTTGCGGATGCAAGATCGCGCCCGGTGTGCTGGCCGATCTTCTTGCTCGCTCACCGTCAGCTGGCGCATTCAGTCAATTGCTCGTCGGCACTGAGACGTCTGATGACGCCGCCGTGTATCGCCTGAACGATGAGCAGGCCGTAATCGCTACTACGGACTTCTTCATGCCCATCGTCGACGACCCGTTCGATTTCGGGCGGATTGCTGCGACGAACGCCCTGTCTGACGTTTACGCCATGGGTGGCATGCCCATCATGGCGCTAGCCCTTCTCGGTATGCCGATCAAGGTGCTGCCGCCGGAGGTCATAGGCGAAATCCTCCGCGGCGGCGAAAGCATCTGCGCGCAAGCCAACATACCGATAGCCGGCGGCCATAGCATCGACTCGGTCGAGCCCATCTACGGTCTCGCTGCCATCGGCATCGTCCACCCGCGCAATGTGAAGCGCAATTCCACGGCAGTCCCCGGCGACGTGCTGCTGTTGGGCAAGCCGCTGGGGGTAGGTATTCTTTCGGCCGCCTTGAAGAAGGGTCAGCTGACTGACGCGGACTACCGAGCCATGATTACCACGACCACGCTGCTCAATCGCGCGGGCGCGGACCTTGCACAGCTACCCGGCGTACACGCGATGACCGACGTGACCGGGTTCGGTCTGCTGGGCCACCTGCTAGAGGTCTGTCGCGGCTCAAAACTCGGCGCACAGGTATCCGCAGCCAAAGTACCGTTATTGGACAATGTGCTCGCGCTAGCGAATGCAGGCGTCGTCACAGGTGCCTCCGACCGCAACTGGGCCTCGTACGGGGATCACGTGCGCTTTACTGAAGACCAAGGCAAGGCAATAAGGGCATTGCTGTGCGACCCGCAAACGTCGGGTGGACTCCTGGTGTCGTGTGCGCCCGATGCTGCACCCGCGGCGCTCGACGTGTTCAAACGCCATGGTTGTGACCGCGCCGCAGCGATCGGGACTATGGTTGAGGGAGCACCCGTCGTACAGATCGGTGCCTGAGGCGCGTTGAGTTGAGCCGTGTGCTGAGGCACACCTACGACGAGGTGACTTCTCCGAGACGTCTGGGTCCGGCACGACGACGTGACCTAGTTACGGCGACGCGCTCTCGCGGTTCCACCAACCGCCACCCAGTGACTGAAACAGAGCCGCCGTGTCGGTGTATCGATTAGCCTGTGCCTGCGCAAGATTCAGTACCGCTTGCTGATACGTTTGCTGTGCATTCAGCAACGCCAGGTACCCCACAGACCCAAGCTCCACATTGCGGCGAACCGTCAACAGACTCTCCTTTGCGGCCTGCTCGGCGCGAACGCTGGCACTGAGCGTCTGAGCGTCCAGCTCTAAAGCGGTCAACGTATCCGCAACGTTTTGGAAAGCCGTTAACACGGCGCTTCGATACTGCGCTCCCGCCTGGTCGAGTCCCGCCTGCGCGGCCCGCTCTTTGTGAAGCAAGGCCCCGCCGGCGAACAACGTCTGCGTAAGGCTTGCGCCGCCCGCCCAGAACGTGTTTCCGGCAGCGAATAGCTGTCCGAACTGAGTCGATGCACCGCCCTCATTGCCCGTCAGCGTGATCTGCGGAAGCATGTTCGCAATGGCCACGCCAACTTGAGCGGTTGCGGAATGCAACTGCGCCTCGGCCGCCAGTACGTCCGGGCGCTGTCGAATCAACCGAGCAGGAACCGTCACCGGAAGGTCTTCCGGCAAGTGCAGGCTTCCCAGCTCGAAGTGCTCGTCCACCGACTCGCCGGGAAAGTGCCCCGCCAGCGCGGCCAGAGCGTGACGCGACTGCTCGAGCTGCTTCTTGAGTGCAGGTACAGTCGCTTCCGTGGTTGCGAGTGCCGCCTCCTGCGCCATCACATCGGTCATCGCAATGGAACCGATCTCATACTGTCGCCGCAATATCTGCAGCGCCTCCCGTTCGCTGCGGACAATGCCGTCCGTCGCAGCCAATTGCGCGCGTGCCGCAGCTTCCTCGATAGCGGTCGTGATGACGTTGGAGGCGAGAGTGAGATACGTCGCCTCGAGCTGATACTGCTGTGACTCCGCCAGGGAGTGGAGCGACTCCGCCTGGCGGCGAGTCCCGCCAAAGACATCTAGCGCATAAGTCACGCTCACCTGTGCCGTGTGCAGGTTGAAAATCGAGTTCCCCGAGCTCAACGTGGGCGCGAGCGTCCCAGTAGCGTTGCGTTGCCGTTCGAAGGAATACCCAGCCTGGACACTGGGCAACAACGCGCCGCGTTGGGCATAGTAGTTCTCGTTTGCTTCGCGGAGTGCAGCTTGCGCGCCCTGCACAGAGGGGTTGTTTTTGAGCGCCTGTTGGATGAGGGCGTCCAGTGCAGGCGACTGAAACAACGTCCACCATTGCTCAGGGATGTTCATCCCCGTAACGAAGCGCTGCGCGTCTCCCCCCATCACCGAAGCGGACTCGGTATGTCCGGGCAAGGGATCCGGCAGATATTCCTGCACTGCAGGTGGTGCCGGCTGCTTGAAATTGGGACCCACCGCGCAGCCGCAGATGATCAGGACGGCACAGATCAGTGAGGCGATGGTCCGACCGGCCCCCGTGATACCTGTCGCATGCCAGCGCGCCGTCATGCTGTCGCCTCCGCCGACGCCACCTCCTCAGGCGCTGGCATACGCCGGGAGAAGAGAAGGATCAGCAGAGGTAGCACCAACAGCACGAGTATCGGCGTGAGCAGCATGCCACCCACCACAACCAGCGCCAGTGGCCGCTGCACCTGCGACCCTATACCTGTGGACAAAGCCGCAGGCACTAGTCCGACACACGCAACCACGCACGTCATCATCACAGGTCGCATCTGAACCGTGCACGTGTGCAAGATCGCACTCACCCGATCCATGCCCGCTTCGATGTGCAGGTTGTAATAGGAGAGTACGATGATTCCATCCATCGTCGCAATTCCGAACAAAGCAACAAAGCCGATGGCCGCCGATACACTGAACGGCGTCCCCGTGACAGCCAGCGCGAAAATACCGCCGACGAGGGCCATCGGGATCACGCTCGCCGCCAGCAACACATCGATCACCGAACCGAAGTTGACAAACAACAGTATGCAGATCAGCGCGATGCTGACCGGTACGGCCACTGCCAGCCTGTGCAGGGCGTCCTGCAGGTTGCCGAACTCGCCCACCCATTCGAGGCTGTAGCCTCCGGGGATCCGCACCTCGTGCGCAACCTTGCTCTGTGCTTCCAGCACGGCGCTCCCCAGGTCGCGGCCGCGCACGCTGAACTTGATCGGCACGTAACGCTCCTGGTGCTCGCGATAGATGAACGAAGGTCCCGAGATCAATTGCACGTTTGCAACATCCCCCAAGGCAATCTGCACGGTTGCGCCACTACCTGAAGGGTCGGGCACCCCTATGGGGATCCGCCTGATGGCATCGGGATCGCCGCGATACTCGTGGGCAAGCCGAACGATCATGGGGAAATGCCGGTCGCTGCCGCTTTCGTAGAGATCGCCGGCCGCCTGGCCCCCGATGGCGGCCTGGAGAGTTGCGTTGATGTCTCCGGGGGACAAGCCCAGGCGCGCCGCCCTTGCGCGGTCGATATCGATCCGAATGGTCGGCTGACCCAGAGGGTTGAGAACGGCCAGATCCGTTATGCCGGGCACGGTCTGCAGCACGCTGCGGATCTTCTGTGCAGTACCCTCCAGGGTAGCCAGATCGTTCCCGAACAACTTGACCGAGTTCTCGCCCTTGACGCCCGAGGCGGCCTCCTCGACATTGTCCTGGATGTACTGGGAGAAGTTGAATTCCACTCCCGGAAAGCGTGATTCCAACGCCCGGGTGAGCTGCGCCGTCAGCTGCTCCTTGTCCATACCCGCCGGCCAGGTGTCCTGGGGCTTCAGGGGTACGAAGAATTCCGCATTGAAGAAACCCGTAGCGTCGGTACCATCATCGGGCCGGCCCTGCTGGGAGATAGCCGTCTCGACTTCCGGAAACCCCGAGATGATGCGCCGCATCTGATTCACATACGTGTTGCCCTCCTCCAGCGAGATCGACAGCGGCAACGTGGCGCGAATCCAGAAATTGCCCTCCTCCAGCTTCGGCAGGAACTCCAGGCCCAGGGCCCGCGTGGCAATGCCGGCCATCACGATCAACACGCCAAGGCCGCCGAGCGTAACGAGCCTGTTGGCCAAGGCGAATTCGACCACGGGCTCGTACACGCGGCGCAACCCGCGAACCAGCAACGTTTCAGTTTCCGCGACACTGTCTGGCAGTAGCAGCGCACTCAGCGCCGGCGAAATGGTGAAGGTCGCAATGAGGCCGCCGGCAATGGCGTACCCGTAGGTCTTGGCCATGGGTCCGAAGATGTGCCCCTCTATGCCGCTCAACGTAAACAATGGAACGAACCCCGCAATGATGATGGCGGCGGCGAACAGAATGGCCTGGTTCACTTCGGTCGCTGCATTGGCGATGACAGCGAACTTGCCACGGAATATCCCGCTGGGGCGTAACACGTGCATCAGGGGCGCACCGGTGCGGCGCGCCTCCGCGCTCTCGCTGAGATGGCGGAAGATATTCTCCACCATGATTACCGAGGCATCGACGATCAGGCCAAAGTCGATCGCCCCCACGGACAGCAGGTTCGCCGACTCACCCCGCAATATCATCAAGCCGATTGCGAACGTGAGGGCGAACGGAATCGTACATGCAACAATGAGCGCGCTGCGAAGATTCCCAAGGAACGCCCACTGCAACAGGAAGATCAGCAAGACCCCGGCCAGCACGTTGTGCAGCACCGTGCGCGTGGTCACCCTGATGAGATCCGAGCGATCGTAGATCCGCTCGATCTTCACGCCGGGCGGAAGAGTCCCCGATGTGTTGATGGCCTCGACCTGCGCCTTCACGCGCTCGATGGTTGGCATGCTCTGCTCGCCCCGGCGCATGAGCACTATCCCTTCGACGACATCGTCGGCTGCGTCATGCCCCGCGATTCCCAATCGGGGGGCATGCTCGACACGTATTTCGGCAACATCGCCGACCACGATCGCAATTCCGCGATTCGAGCTCACCATGGTCCTGCGGATGTCATCTATCGAATGGATGAGTCCGACCCCGCGCACGACCGCCGACTGCGGCCCGATGTTGACGGTCTGCCCGCCCACGTTGACGTTGCTGTTGTTGAGAGCCTGCAGCACCTGAGACAGTGACAAGCCGTACTGCACGAGGCGGCGCTGATCCACCGTTATCTCGTAGGTCTTCGTCTTCCCGCCCCAGCCGGTGACATCGATCACCCCCGGAACTGCCTTGAAGCGCCTTTCGAGCACCCAGTCCTGCAGAGTCTTCAAGTCGGTTACCGAGTACCCCGGTGGCCCGGTGAGTCGATAGCGGTAGATTTCACCGATGGGACTGGTCGGGGAGATCTGTGGCAGCGCGCTGTTGGGTAACGCGGGCAATTGCGCCAGCCGGTTGATGACCCACTGCTCCGCCTGCTCGTACGTGAAGTCGTAGGTAAATTGCACCTTCACGTCGGAAAGGCCAAACAGCGAAATCGTCCGCACAGTCGTCACGTGCGGGATTCCGGCCATCTGCACCTCGATGGGAATCGTGATGTAGCGCTCGATCTCTTCCGCGGACTGGCCCGCGCTCTGCGTGACGATGTCCACGAGCGGCGGCACGGGATCCGGATAGGCCTCAATGTTGAGTTGCCGGAATCCCGCGAAGCCTGCAATGAGAACGAACGGCAGTAGGATGGCGATGAAAGTGCGCTGCTTCAACGCAAAGGTAATGATCCCGTTCATGAGGATGCGCGCCGGCGCCTGGCGCAGATCACCCGGGTTGAGCGGCGCGGTCGATGAACAGGCTGCCGCGCGTCACGACTTTTTCACCCGGTTTGAGACCTTCCAACACCTCGACCATGCCGTTGTTGCTGCGGCCGGTGCGGATCTGCCGAAGAGCCAGAGCGTCGTGTCCCTGCACGACCCAGACACGAGCCGCCTCGCCCTCGCGCACGACCGCCTCCTCGGGCACGGCAAGTGCGTTGGATGCGGCGCCCGTAATGATGCTGAAGTTGGCAAACATCTGCGGCTTGAGTTTGCCGTCTGGGTTCGCGATCGTCGCGCGAACCGGGACGCGATGGGTTACCGGGTCCACCGCGGACCCGACCGAAGTGAGTTTCGCCTCGAAGACCTTGCCGGGCAGCGCGAGGACCCGCACTTCGACCGGCTGCCCGGTCTCGACCAGGGGCGCATCAACTTCCCGAACGTCCGCCACCAGCCAGACGGTAGCCAGGTCTCCAATCGTATAAACGGGTGTCGAGTTGCCGGCCTGCAGGTATTGCCCCGGCCCTACCTGCCGGTCGCTGACGACACCCTCGATCGGCGCCGTAACCAGGGTGACGGGGCTCGGTGTCCTCGCCCGCTCCAGAGCTGCGATCTGCGTATCAGTCTGGCCAAAGATCTTCAGGCGATTGCGGACCGAATCCAACGCCGTCTGGGCGGTTGCCAGGTCAGCCTGCGCCTGCTGCCAGTCCTGCAGGGATCCGCCCTTGCTGTCAAAGGCCGCGTGGCGGCGCTCTTCGGCGATCCGCGCAAGCTTCAGTTGCGAGAGCGCGTTCAGCAGGTCACTCTGGGTCTGGGCGAATTCGGCGGCTTCGATGCTGAACAGCGGCTCGCCTTTTTTCACATGCGCGCCGATTCCGGCCATAACGCGGATGACCCGTCCGGAATACGGCGAGAAGACTTGTGTTGCCGTGTCGCTGTTCAGGGCGATGCGCCCATCGGCCACCTGTTCCGATCGGAAGCCGAGCGTAGCAACGGTGTTGAGGGTCAGGCCGGATAGTTGGGAGGGTGTCAGGTGAACCGCGGTGTCAGCCAGGCCATGCTCGCTCGCACCGCCGGCCGCTGCCGGCGATGCCGGTTGCGCAGCATGAAGTCGCGAAACACCCCAGCCCAAGGCGAGAATTCCCGCAGCCGATACGGCCATCAGGAGTACGATCTTCGCCTGCTTGGCTCTCGGTAGCGCGCGGCGTGCGAGGCCATAGGTCGTCTGGTCCATATTGTCTTCGGTTCGGAACGGGTGTTCGGTTGAGTGTAAATGCACAAGATTTCGCCCGGCTTTCGACTGCCTTTCGCGAACCTTGCGTGCGGTCTTGCAGCTCACGGACAATGAAACAATGAGTCAGCAGGAGAACCGGTTAGTGTCGACGTGGCTCGTCTGGGCGCTGTTATCAGCGTGCTTTGCTGCACTCACCGCGGTGTTCGCGAAGGTCGGGGTGGAGAAAATAGAACCTGACGTCGCGACGCTCATCCGTACGATCGTCATTCTGATCGTGCTGTCCGCAATTGTCTTCGCGACAGGGCAATACAGGCTGATTGCCGCCACATCGCCCCGGACTTACCTGTTCCTCGCACTGTCGGGGTGTGCCACCGGAGCGTCCTGGTTATGTTATTTCCGGGCGCTGCACATTGGCGATGCAGCACGGGTGGCGCCCATCGACAAATTGAGCGTCGTGCTCGTTGCCGCATTCAGCGTAACCTTCCTGGGCGAGAAGCTGTCGCCAATCAACTGGCTGGGCGTCGCGTTGATTGCCGCGGGGGCGTGGCTAGTCAGCTTGCGAGTGTAGTTACGCCGCCCAAAGGGCACCTCCGGGCGCCAAGCCCGGCAAGGTGCTCCCCTGAGGTCCTTCCTAGCGGTTCTTCAGCGCCTGCGCCCAGGCCTCGGCCATCGCACCGTTGGATTGTGACTCGCGTGGCGGCGCTGAGGCCCGCGACCCACTACGGGACGAATCGCGGCCGTCCCGCTGCTGACTACCCGTTCGGTTGTCACGCGGCGCGCCACGGCCATCACGTTGCGGGCCACCACCTCGACCATCACGAGACTGCTGCGCACTGCGATGATCACGCGACGGCAGCCCCCGCCCATCCTGCCGCGGCGCCTCACCCGCGCCGTGAGCAGGTGGCGCGTCCAACTTCATTGTCAGCGCGATCCGCCGTCTTTGGAGGTCAACCTCCAACACTTTCACCTTGAGGACATCGCCCGCCTTCACCAACTCGCGCGGGTCCTTGATGAACTTGTGCGACATCATCGAGATGTGCACCAGACCATCCTGGTGTACGCCGATGTCAACGAAAGCTCCGAAGTTCGTCACGTTGGTGACCACGCCTTCGAGCAACATGCCGGCAGTCAGGTCCTTGAGTTCTTCGACACCTTCCTGGAACGCCGCCGTCTTGAACTGTGGGCGCGGGTCTCTGCCGGGCTTCTCGAGCTCCTTGAGAATGTCGCGCACCGTGGGAAGGCCGAACTGCTCGCTGGTATAACGGGCCGCATCCAGCTCCTTGAGCGCGCGGGCGTCACCGGTCAGCTCAGTCAGCGGCTTGCCGAGATCGGCGAGAATCCGCTCGACGACGGGGTAGGCTTCCGGGTGCACGGCAGAGGCATCGAGCGGGTTGTCGCCGCCCATGATGCGCAGAAATCCGGCTGCCTGCTCGAATGTCTTGGCCCCCAGGCGCGGGACCTTCCTGAGGGCTTCTCTGTTTGCGAATGCGCCATGCTCGTCACGATAACGCACCATGGCTTCGGCAAGTGTCGCCGACAATCCCGAGATTCGCGCCAGCAGAGCCGGGGATGCGGTATTGACATCAACACCTACCGCATTGACGCAGTCCTCGACGACAGCGTCGAGCGACCTGGCCAACTTTGTCTGACTCACATCATGCTGGTACTGGCCGACGCCAATCGACTTCGGGTCGATTTTGACGAGCTCGGCAAGGGGGTCCTGCAGGCGTCGCGCAATGGACACGGCGCCGCGCAAGCTGACATCCAGGTTTGGAAACTCGCGCGAGGCGAGCTCCGAAGCTGAATACACCGAGGCGCCGGCCTCCGAAACCACGATCTTGGTGAGCTTCAGATCGGGATGCTTCTTGATCAGTTCGCCCGCCAGTTTATCGGTCTCGCGGGACGCTGTGCCATTACCAATACTGATGAGGTCCACGCTGTGGGTCTTGGCGAGCTGTGCGAGGGCATGCAGGGCGCCGTCCCAGTCGTTGCGCGGTACGTGCGGATATACAGTGGCAGTGTCCAGCACCTTGCCGGTTCGATCGACGATGGCGACCTTAACGCCAGTACGCAAACCCGGATCGAGCCCCATGGTGGCACGGGGTCCCGCAGGAGCGGCGAGCAGCAGGTCATGGAGGTTCAGCGCGAACACACGAATCGCTTCCTCTTCCGCATGCTCGCGCAAGGCCGCGAACAGTTCACCCTCAATCTGCCATGCCAGTTTGACTTGCCATGTCCAGCGCGCCGTCTGCAGCAACCAGGGATCGGCCGGGCGGCCCTGGTCGGCTATCCCGCAACGTGTGCAAATTTTGCGCTCGCATGTATTAAAGGGAGCCTGTGAAGGTGTTGGATTTGCACCGTCCGCCGCGACCAGATCCTCCGGCAGCTTCAAGGCCAGCTGCAGGATCTCTTCCTTGCGACCGCGAAACAGCGCCAATGCCCTATGAGAGGGCACCGCCCCGATGGGCTCGCGATAATCAAAGTAGTCGCGAAACTTCGCGCCCGCTTCCTCTTTACCCTCCGCGACCTTTGATATGAGCTGGCCCTGCTCTTTGACATGCTCGCGCAGCGCACCGACGAGCTCTGCATCTTCGGCAAACTGCTCCATCAGAATCTGCCGCGCGCCCTCCAGGGCCGCTTTCGCATCCGCGACTCCAGGGTTCTCGCCCTGCTCGGTTGTGAATGCGGGCTTGAGAAACTTTGAGGCTTCTTGTTCTGGATTGAGTGCCGGGTTGGCAAGGAGAGCCGTGGCGAGCGCATCGAGGCCCGCTTCGCGCGCAATCATTGCCTTGGTACGCCGCTTCGGCTTGTAAGGAAGATACAAGTCTTCGAGACGTTGTTTGGTATCGGCCGCATCGATGCTCGCCTGCAATTGCGGCGTGAGCTTGCCCTGCTCGCCGATGCTCTTGAGGATCGCCGTGCGGCGTTCTTCGAGCTCGCGCAGATAGCCGAGCCGCTCTTCGAGAGTGCGCAACTGCGCGTCATCCAAGCCACCGGTGGCTTCCTTTCGATACCGGGCAATGAAGGGAACGGTGGATCCGGCGTCAAGAAGAGAAACAGCGGCCGCAACCTGCTGGGGGCCGACCGCAAGTTCGGTGGCAATACGAGCTTCAATGGATTGCATCGGAACGGAGGGGATTCAGTGAGACGGGCGCGCACTATGCAGAACATACCCAAGTGCAACAAGACTTGAGATTTCCGCGCGCTTAGCGCAAGGGAGCCCCTATGGCCGCATAGGAGGCCGGCCAGCGGTTGCCAATCCCTGGATTGACACCGGGCGCAGGACCGCACAAAAGACGCCGTGGGCAAATTCTGCAACGCCCAAGGTAATCTTTGCAATTGCGAGCGCCCACGGGAACGACTATTGCCGTGCACCCACGCTCTTGAGGATCAGGATCAGGCGTGCGCCGATGCGCGCCCGGGCCGCCTCCGTGCAGCCCGCGGCGACTGTCGTAATAGACAGCCGCCGCGCCAGGACAGGCAGACCGCCCTCCTATTCCTCAGTCTTGTTCCGTGATCCGGGGCGTAGCCGTTCTGGCCTGGCCGTCGGCGGTTCCCCCACCGTGGCTAGCCTGCCCACCCTTGCGGCCCGCCTCGGCGGCGAGCTCTGGATTCTGCGAGAAGCTGCGCTTCTCATCCGGCACGCTCTGGCCGCCTTTGCGGCCTGCGACGGCGGCGAGCTGCCGATTTTGAGAAAAACTGCGCTTTGAGCCAGGGACGCTCTGGCCGCCTTTGCGGCCCGCCTCGGCGGCCAGTCGCCGGTTCTGAGAGAAACTGCGTTTCTCATCCGGCACGGCCTTACCGCCCATGCTTGCGATCTGCCGCTGGCGCTCCTGATTCATCGACGCGAATCCGCGATTCGAAGTGCGGCCATCCTGAGTTGGTACGTGAGCCATTACTACTCTCCTCCACAGTAACTACATCGGGCTCGCGTCAACTTGCAGCGAGCACCGCCAGTAGCAGCAAGACCCATGCCGCGGACCGCGGTGCAGACATTGTGAAAGAAAACAGAAAGAATTCAGCTCGTGCGGACCACGCTCCCCAGCAAGTGGCCCCGGTCTGCCTGCCAATCGCGCAAGCTGAAACCCACGCGCTGGTCCGCCATCCAACTCTCCAGCACGATGCGCGCGCAAAAAGCAATAGGTCGCTTGAACGCCACATCCACGGTGCAGGGGCGGGAAAAGGCCGGCCCCCCGATTTCGGCGGCGCAACGCGCAAGTGACCACATTCCGTGTGCAATCGCGCGTTTGAAACCGAAGAAGCGTGCTGCCACATCCGCGATGTGAATGGGATTGAAATCACCGGATACGCGCGCATATTCGCGTCCCACTCCGGGAGCCACGATGAAGGTGCTCGTGGTCACGTCCTGGCGCGGCGGAATCTCCAGGCTCGGAAGGCCGGCCTCCCGCGTCCGACCGCCTCTGCTTCTGTCGTGCCGCCGCGCAAGAAAGGTCGACGTCTCCGACCACACGGTCTGTCCACCAACGCGCACCTCCGTATGCAGATCGAGTTCCTGGCCCCGTACTGTCTCCCTGTGACCTTCGAGCCATGCATGAATCTGACCTGCATCATCAACGTGCAACGGACGGTGCTGGACGATGCGATTTCGGGTGTGGACAACACCCAATAGGCTCACGGGAAAGGCCTCACACGCAATCATTGCAAGGTGTAATGGTGTCGCCATCACGTGCGGGTATGTTACTGGCAGCTCTGCCGACTCACGGTCGCCGCAGACCCTGCGATAGCGCGCCAGATGCCGGCGATCAACTGCAAAGCGATCGAGTACCGCCTCGATCCGGGGCACCGTGTCAGTGGCGAACGCGGGCTTGCGGGCCAGCAGGATCTTCAGATATGCCGGTGCAATCGCGGGCGCCGAGGTGAAATGCAGGCAGATCGGTCCAGCCATGCATGTAACTCTATCAGGCGAGGCTCTAGGGTGTGACCCTGTCGATGACGATGTTGATCAGGCCGTCACGGCCGACCATATAGGCTGACTCGCCGAAAGGATCGCCGCTCGCACCCACGGGATTGCCGGAGCGGGCGATCCGTGCAACCACTTGAACCTTCTGTCCTGCCGCAATGGCCCGGCCCGGCATCATCGAATCCAGTGCCGTGAGCTCGACAGTCTGTGGGAAGTGACTGTCGAGGCGCTTGACCGCCAGCGGCGGTCCGGGCCGCTGCGGATCTCTCACGAATACAAACAGCGGCGACGAGCCCGAGGCTGACTGCGCAAGGTTGGGCGCCAGCATCACGTTGATGCGCACCTTTGCGCCCGTATCGGTCGCGCCTGCAACCTGTGGTTGTCCGGCCGGGCGCGCACCCGCGTCCTGCGCGGGTCCGCCTGCGAGTCGCTGATCGATCGCATCGATCTGCTTCTGCAGCAGGGGCTTGATGTTGTCCGGCGGATTGAGGCTCAGCAGTTTCGCGAACCGCGCGCGCGCCAGGGGCAGCTCACCCCGCCGCATGGCAGCCGCGGCGCCGAAGAAGAGCGCCTTGCCGGATTCCGGATCCAGCGCGAGCGCCCGCTCGACCAGGCGCCCGGCATACCGGTCGAGCTCCGTTTCATCACCGAGGGCCAGCGCTTCGGCCTGTCCGATCAGTGCATCCGCATTCTGGCCGCCGGCCAGACGGTCCGCCCGCTGAAAGGCGCGCGCCGCGAGTTGATATTCCTGCAATACCGTGTAGGAGCGGCCGAGCATCAGCCAGCCGTTGAGATCCTGTGGATTCGTCTCGAGCCTGCGCGCCAGCCGTGCAACCATCGTCCGGGGACTATCGTCACCGGTTTTTGTCTGCCAGGACCAGTTCGTCCACCGGACATACAACACGGTTGATCCGATTGCCAGGACACCGGCGGCTACCAGGGCTGCCCAGGGCGCCGGTGAGTATTCAACAGGCTTCTTTTTCAGAAGTGGAACGGCAACGAGCGCCACGCCGGCAACGGTCAGCACGGCAGCGAGCACGACAAAGGTGATCATGAGGAGCGGTTGTCCTCTTCTACAGGCTCTTTGTCCTGCTCGACAAGAGCTGCACGCTGCCTGGTGATGCGCACGGCCACAGCTGCGCCGATCAACAGCAACACCCCTGGCGCCGACCAAAGCCAGAGGGTGCGCGCCGCAACGCGCGGCCTGAACAGGATAAAGTCACCGTAGCGTGCAACCATATAGTTACGGACGTCATCGTCCGACTTGCCGGCGATCAACATCTCCTGAACCTGTCTGCGCAGGTCCGCTGCAAGGCTGACAGGTGAATCTGCAATTGCCTCGTTCTGACACTGCATGCACCGCAACTCATGCGTGAGTGCGTGATAGCGCTGTTGCAGCTCGGGAGTGGGCATTTCGGTCGGGTCAACCGCGTACGCCCGGCCGCTGGCCAACAGCACGCCAGTGAGCGCCGCGATGAGCACAAAGGTCCGCATCACGACTTCGCAGCCAGTTGCGGTGGCAGGCGCGGCACGAATTTAGTCTGCCAGGCCTCGACGGTCATGGGACCGATGAACTTGTATACCACTACGCCTTCGGGGTTGACGAGGAATGTCTCAGGCGCGCCATACACGCCCCAGTCGATCGCAATGCGGCCTTCGCGGTCCGCGGCAACGACTTCGTACGGGTTGCCGAGCTCGGTGAGCCACTGCAGGGCCTGTGGATCCTCGTCCTTCCAGTCCATCCCGATGAGAGGCACCTGAGTCATCTTGCGGATCTCGAGCAACGCACTGTGCTCTTCCCGACAGCCGCCGCACCACGTGCCCCAGACGTTGAACACATACCAGCGGCCCTTGAGATCAGCGGAGCGGAACGTCCGGTTTGAGTCGGTCAACACCGGAAGTGTGAACTGCGGTGCAGCCTTGCCGATGAGGGGAGATGCAATCGTACCCTTCTCCGGCGAGTGCTTGATGCCTATGGCGAGGACCAGGGCCAGCAGCGCAAAAATCCCCAGCGGCAGTATGAAGCGATTCATCCGGCGCCCTCCCGCGCAACTGCCGGAGTTACAACCGGCGCAGCAGCTGTTTGCCGCGCTACCCGGTAACGCCGGTCTGTCGCCGCGATCGCGCCCCCGACGGCCATGATGAAAGCGCCCAGCCACAGGAAGTTGACCAGCGGCCGGATCTGGAACCGCACGCTCCATTTCCCCGCTCCCAGCTCATCGCCCAGCGCGACGAATACGTTGCTGCCATGGTGCATCCCAATGGCCGCTTCGGTCGTCACCTGGCGCTGTACCCAATATTGCCGCTTCTCCGGAAAAACGATGGAGGTCGGAACACCGTGGCGGGTGACGACCACCCTGCCTTCGACGCCGCTGTAGTTGGGCCCTTCGATCGCCTTGACGCCTTCGAAGCGGAACTCGTAGTTGCCCACTGTCGTGCGCTCGCCCACGCCGAGCGCGACATCACGCTCGAGTGTGAATGACTCCACCGTAGTCACGGAAAGTACGAAGATTCCGAGTCCGATGTGGGCGACGGTCATCCCGAGGACACTGCGCGGCAGGGACAGCTTTCTGCGGATCCGGTCGAGCGGATCGACCAGTGAGGCCAGAATGATCCAGGCGCCCAGGGTCGCCGCCACGGGACTCAGCACCTTGCCGTGGGAATAAACACCAAACACGAGTATGACGCCGACGATTGCTGCGATGACGAGGGTGGTCAGTATCGTGCGTCGCGAGGCGCCCAACTGCCCCCTCTTCCACTTCGCATTGATTCCGAGGGACAACAGCGCGAGCAGCGGCAGCATCGACAACATGAAGGTTGGATTGAAATACGGCGTACCGACAGACAGCGTGCCAAGGCCCAGCGCGTCGGAGATCAGCGGCGCCATGGTGCCGCCGAATACGGTCGCCGCTCCAATCACCAGCAGAATGTTGTTGAAGAGCAGGAAGGACTCGCGCGACAGCAGATCGAACCCTGCCTGTGATTTCAACAGTGGCGCACGCCACGCATACAGCGCCAACGCTCCCCCGATCATCACGATCAGGAAGACCAGGATGAAAATTCCGCGAGTCGGATCGGCAGCGAAGGAATGCACGGAAACGAGCACGCCGGAGCGCACGAGGAAGGTGCCCAGCAGGCTCAGGGAGAATGCCAGCACAGCCAGCAGGAGAGTCCAGCTCTTGAACAGTCCGCGCTTGTCAGTGACGCTAAGCGAGTGGATGAGCGCCGTCCCCACGAGCCAGGGCATGAACGAGGCGTTTTCCACCGGATCCCAGAACCAGTAGCCGCCCCAGCCGAGCTCGTAATAGGCCCACCAGCTGCCGAGCGCTATCCCGACGCTCAAGAAGGCCCAGGCCGAAGTCGTCCACGGCCGGGTCCAGCGGGCCCAATTCTGGTCCATACGGCCTTCGAGCATCGCGGCGCAGGCAAACGCGAACGCCACCGCGAAACCAACATACCCGGTGTAAAGAATGGGCGGATGAATGGCGAGCGCAAAATCCTGCAGGATGGGGTTCAGATCGCGGCCATCCGGGGCCGCCGGATCCAGGCGCAGGAACGGATTCGAGGTGGCCAGTGTGAATAACAGAAACCCGAAGCTCACGACCCCCAACACACCGAGCACGCGGGCCGCGAACCGGGCCGGCAGCTTGGAGACACCGATTGCAACCGCCACGGTCCAACAACCCAGGAGGAAAATCCACAGCAGCAGCGAGCCTTCGTGCGCACCCCACATGGCGGCTACGCGATAGAACAGCGGCAGCGCGGAGTTGGAATTCTCGGCGATGTAGGTGACGGAGAAATCGTTGGCCACGAACGAGGCAATCAGGCACGCCACCGCGGTCGAGACCATGACGAACTGGCCGGCCACGGCCGGTGTCACGGCAGCCGTCCACCGATCGCGCCCCAGTGCGGGGCCGGCGATGCCGAAGAAGGCCTGCAGGGCCGCCAGCAGCATGGCCAGGATGAGCGCAAAGTGTCCTAATTCGGGAAGCATCATGCACCTCCGGGTGTGGCCGATTCGGCCTGCCGCTTTTTGAGGGACTTCGCCACTGCCGGTGGCATATATTTCTCGTCGTGTTTCGCGAGCACTTCGTCGGCTACGAACGTAGTACCGGACATCTTCCCGTGCGCGACCACTCCCTGGCCCTCCCGGAACAAGTCCGGCAGCACTCCGGTGTAGCTCACGGGAACCTCATTTTTGAGATCCGTTACCACGAAGCGCACTTCGAGGCTCCCGGGCGCCCGCTGCACGCTTCCCTTGGTGACCATTCCACCGAGACGAAAGTGCTCGCCCGCCGGCACTTCCCCGGCGGTGACCTGCGTGGGATCGAAAAAGAACGTCACGTTCTGGCGGAAAGCACTCAGGGCCAGCGCTCCGGCAACGCTCACGCCGGCAATGATTCCGAACACGAGGGTCATGCGCTTCTGCCGCGGAGTCATACCTGCTGCTCTCCTCTCATCGCCAGCCGGCGGCGCGCGTCCTCGCGCGACTTGGCCAGCAGCCGCCGGGCCCACACGATGTTCAAGACAATGACGCCCAGGGTGAGCCCGTAGGAGGGCCACACATACGCGGCATAGCCGCCCATATTGAGGAATTCGCTCATGAGGTCACCGCTTCGCGAATCCAGCTCGCCGCGCGCTCCCGGTTCAGGATCTCCGCACGCAGCCGCACGAGCAGGAGGGCCGCGAACAGTGTGGTGAATCCCAACAGCATCACGAGTAACGGAATGAGCATGGAAGGTGGCATGGTGGGCTTGGCCAACTGCATGACAGACGGCCCCTGGTGCAAGGAGTTCCACCACAACACCGAATAATGAATGATCGGTACGTTCACTACACCTACTACGGCCAGCACCGCGCTCGCCCGGTCGGCGCGTTGCATGTCGTCCATCGCGGAGCGCAGGCCCATGTACCCAAGGTACAGAAACAACAGGATGAGCTCGGACGTCAGGCGCGGATCCCATTCCCAGTAAGTGCCCCACATGCGGTAGCCCCACAAGGAGCCGGTCACCAATGCCACGAAGGTGAACGAGGCGCCGATCGGTGCGCAGCTGGCAGCGACCGCATGACTGATCTTGATGCGCCAGATCAGTCCAACAGCAGCCGCAACCGCCATGGTCGTGTAGACCATGAGCGACATCCATGCGGTCGGAACGTGAACATACATGA
>Ga0307511_10001580_pt1 | contig 24156 bp, 20 predicted proteins | sample 13_EM_MG_FD_200266 | JGI IMG/M metagenome (GOLD analysis project Ga0307511, IMG submission 200266) | Populus trichocarpa ectomycorrhiza microbial communities from riparian zone in the Pacific Northwest, United States - 13_EM | ecosystem: Host-associated > Plants > Roots > Unclassified | place... | reverse complement strand
GGCCAGAGCCAGGGCAACCTGAATTCCTTTTCGCAGATCCTTTCGGCGGAAATAACGGCCTATACCAATAACGGATGGCTTATTGCAACCAACTTCGACTATACCTATACCAATACCGGAGCTTCCGGATACAATGCGAGCGTGCCTTTGCTGACTCCCAGCATTGCAAAACAGCTCTTTAAGAAAAAGAATGGTGAATTACGTCTCAGTGTTTTTGACCTGCTGAATTCAAATACATCGGTCAGCAAGAGCGTAACGGCTACGAGTGCTGCCTATACCCGTACCAACGTGCTGACACGTTACGCCATGCTCACTTTCACGTATAACCTGAACAACTTCGCCGGCTCCAATCAAAAGAGGATGCCGGGTATGTTCCCGGGAAGGTTCCGTGGCGGCGGCGGAAGAGGCGGTGGCGGTTTCGGCGGCGGTGGGGGCTTCGGTGGTGGTGGGCCGCTTCCCTGATTATTTAGACTTCCGGGTATAATGATAATCCGGGTTGCTCATCGGGGATTGCCCTACGATGATCACCGATAAAATAGTATGAAAAAAACGGGAGAGCTTCGAAGAAGGACGATAAAGGTCTTTGTAGATCTTTGCGTTACGGGTGTCAAAATACATGTGGGTCTTGTTCATCGATATTGGTTTAGAAAGGTTTAGAGGAAGGCGCAATGCCATCCGATCATAGTTGTCAGGGCGTTATAACGTCTAATTTACTGTTTTATTTTGCAAAAAACTGTTAAAACAGGGACGTAGTTTTTCTATTGCACAGGGCCTGGAATTAGTGTATTTTGCTGGAAATCCGTTTCTATGAGAAACCCTATTCTCACCCTCGCACCGGTACTCCTGTCCGCCACGCTGTCCGCACAAGGCGTTTTTTCCAACAAGACCCAATCCGTATTGGAAAAAGTAATCCAGGATTACCCTAACCATTTTTATAATATCAAAGGGGAAATGATCGCCCAGGCCCGTCAGACGACCGAATACCGGTCTACCCTTCAATTGCCCGGCTCGTCCTCCTGCATTGTTACCCTTTATCGCGCTACCCGGGATGAAGGATATGGATGGACCTGCACGGTACTGGAAGCAGAGACCTTTGAACAGGCTAAAGACAGGTTCAGGGAGATCTATGGTCAGCTCACCAATAGTATCGTCACGACCAGCGGCCAGAAGACGTTTATCCTCAGCGGCCAGTATGAAGAACCGGCCCGGGAAAAGAAACGCACACAGGTAGTCTTTTCTTTGCTGCCGGGTGTCGGGGAAATGAAAAAACTGAAAGTGGATCTTTCCGTCTGCCAGGATGGGAAAGGATGGAAAATCGACCTTAGCGTAAATGATCAGGATCTGAAAGAAGACGGACAGAATGCCGTTACGGTTAATTAGTCAGGATCATCAGCTACAGCCAGGAGCGACGTCCGCTTCTATACCACCAGCGTATAATTCCTTAAAACGGTATCAATTTCTTCCAGCTTGAAAGGCTTGGAAATATATTGGTTCATGCCGGCATCCAGGCATTTCTCCCGGTCGCCTTTCATAGCATCGGCTGTCAGAGCTATAATGGGGATATTGCAATAAGGTTCCGGCATCGCCCGGATATGCCGGGTAGTGGTGTAACCGTCCATTTCCGGCATGTTGACGTCCATAAAGATGATCACCGGCTCACAATCCGACAGCCTGTCCAATGCTTCTTTACCGTTGCTGACCTGAATGACTCCAAATCCCATCCTGCGTAATACTTCGGAGATCAGCAGCATATTGATCGGGTCATCATCCGCCACCATAATACTGGTAGCTTCGGTGACTTTTACTTTACTCGGCAGAGAAGGATGCAGGTGATCATTTTGCATGTTCTTTTCGAACAAGGACAAAAGGGTGGCATGTAACTCATGTATTTTCACCGGCTTGGAAAGGAACTTGTTGATACCGCTCTTGCTGGCTTCATGCTGGTAAATGGTTTTTTCCATAGACGACAACATGAGGATGAAAGGTTGTTCATTGCCCGGCATCAGTTTTTTTATTTCTTTCACCAGCGTAATACCGTCCATACCCGGCATCAGATGATCCGTAATGATGAGATTGAAAGGATCGTTATTCTTTTTGGCTTCCTTTATTTTCGCTAAAGCGGCAGGCCCATTCGTCGCTAATTCAGAAACGATCTGAAAATAACCGAAAGTTTCCTGCATAAGATGCAGATTGGTGATATTATCATCTACGATCAATACCTTTTTCAACAAGGCCTTTTGCGGCAGCAGGACTTCCGGTTGTTCATTGGCGATCTCCAGGACAAGGTGCAGGATAAAAGAGCTTCCTTTCGCAGGCTCGCTCTCTACCACGAGATGACCACCCATTAATTCCGCCAGGCTTCTTGAAATGGTAAGGCCCAGGCCTGTACCACCATATTTCCGGGTAGTGGAAGTGTCCGCCTGTGTGAAACTCTCAAATATTTTTTGCAGTTTTTCCTTGCGGATACCGATGCCGGTATCCTTTACCTCGATGGCCAGTTTCATAAAATCTTTTCCACCCTGCTGATACCCGTCGCTGACTTTTTTAATAGATACAAGGATCTCCCCTTCACTGGTGAATTTGATGGCATTTCCCAGCAGATTCACGATGATCTGCCGGATACGGACAGGGTCTCCCAGGAATTGGGATGGAATGGACGGGTCCACCCGGTAGAGCATTTCCAGTTTCTTTTCAAATGCCTTAAGGGTGAGCATATCGATGGTCTCTTCTATCAGCTCGTCCAATTTGAACAACGTATGATCTATCAGTAATTTCCCGGCCTCGATCTTGGAGAAATCGAGGATATCATTGATAATCCCCAGTAGCCCGTAAGCAGATTTTTTTACATTTTGCAGGTAGTCGCGCTGGACTTTCTGCAGCTCTGTGGTCAGCACCAGGTCGGTGAAACCGATGATGCCATTCATCGGCGTGCGCAACTCATGGCTCATATTGGCCATAAACTCGCTCTTGGCCCGGCTGGCGGATTCAGCCAGTTCTTTGGCCTGGACCAGCTCCACTTCTATCTGTTTCCGCTCGATGGCCGCTGCCAGCGAAGAGGCATAGGAACGGAGGATAGAGAATTCAGCTTCCGACCACTCCCGCTCTTTTTTAAATTCATCGAATCCTACGAACCCCCAGAATTTGTTTTTAATGAAAATAGGAACGGCCGCGGAAGACAATAAATTTGACCGTTCATAGATTGCCTGCAACTGGGGGTCTTCTTCCTTATTCTTATAACTCAGAAAGGGAAGGTTGGCCTGCAGAGGTTCGACGATCTTCTTAATATTTTCGAAAGGAAGGTTGGTAACAAAGGGATTACTCTCCATCCTGCGGTCGGCCGGATTTTCCGTCCATTCATGCGTTTCGGTGGTGAGCCATTCCTGTCGTATCGTATCGAAATGGTTCTGGAACACATAGACCCTGTTGACAAGGGCCTTACGACCCAGCATCTGAATGGATTCTGTAATAGCCTGGTCAAGATCCGTATTGATCAGCAGGGACTGGGTGGCCTGTGCCACTGCCTGCAATAACTGGTCTTTCTTTTTTAGTTTTTCCTGGGCAATCTTCCGGTCGGTGATATTGCGCGAAGTACAGATAAGCTTGACCAGCTCCTCTTCATCAACGATGGGCTTGACAATAGTTTCCAGCCAGATATACGTGCCGTCTTTGCGGAGTATGCGATAGCGGATGATAATGCTTTCCTTATCTGTAAAAGAAGTGATTTTTTCTTCCGGCAGGAACTTATGCCGGTCATCCGGATGAACATATTGGGAGAATGACCTTCCTACGACCTCATCCACCTCATAGCCAAGTACGGTCATTACAGAAGGGGACAGATACCAGATCGTTCCGTCGATTGCATGCACACTAATGATATCTTCGGAGTTTTCTGCCAGCAGCCGGAACTTCTGCTCGCTGTTCAGCAGGGCGTTTTCCGATTCTTTTTGAGCGGTGATGTCCTGTGCAATACCGAACCCCTGCTGTTCGTCCACCACCTTTCCTTTTACGGATAAGTAACGCATCCACCCCTGCTTGGTAATAATACGACAGGAGAAAGAGGTCTCATAACCGGTGACCTCTTTATGCTGAACGGACTTGGCCAACTCTTCAGATACCAGGACGAAATCCTCCGGAACGATGTATAAATGAAGAAAACTCTCCAGGGAGATTTTATCGGGGTCCTCTTCTTCCATAGCCAGCAACGCTTTGAACTCCCTGCTAAGGGACAGCTCTCCCGTGTGGAAATCCAGCTTCCAGGAGCCCATTTTAGCATAGGTCATGGCATAGGACAGCGTTCGGATAGCATCTTCTTTTATCTCCTGCGTTTGCAGCTTTTCCGAGACATCCAGCCCGATACCCTGTATTTCATTAACCTGACCGTTCTCGCCCGGCAAGGCCAGGAACTCCCATTCTGTCCATACAAAATGACGGGACTGTCCGATAGGCTTGCGGATCAGGAGACGGGAGACCTTTCCGGGATTATTCCAGCACTCATTAGCTACCTGCTGGCAACGCGCCAGGTCTTTTGGAAAAATGGTCGTATAAAAAAGAATATGCTGGATCTCCTGTTCCGTATACCCGAAAGTCTTCAGAAAGGCAGGATTGGCATAGGTAAAATGGCCGGTTCGGTTGATCCGGATAACATAATTGGTCTGGGATTGCAGAATGGAGGCCAGAAACTTTTTTTCATTCAATAACTCATTCCTTGCTTTCTGGAGTTCTTTATAATTCCTTTCCCCTTTTTTAAAGGCCGGCTCCAGCACCAAAGAGATCAGGCAGATAATGGCAATGATCAGCGAAATGAATTTCCCCGTATCGAGGGTGGACACCTCCCGGCTTTTTTCATTCACCATTTCTGAATAGGTACGGGTCACCTGGTCCATAAGCGAGCTGAATTTCTGCTCATTGTATAATAGCTCACGCAGGTACAGGTTTTTATTGATGGCCAGCAGGGACGAATCTGACTGGGTGATCTCCTCTCCGATGTCAATCATTGGCAGGAAGAACTGCCGGGAACTGGAAAGTAATAATTTAATCTGGAAGATCCGCTGGGGAACGGGAGGAGGGGTAGCCCCTGCCTGCTTTTGCAGGAAGTCCTGCTCATTTTGAAAAAGGAGCAGGTGTTTAGAAAGGGTGTCCTTTAAAATTGCTGCTTTTTTGCCCTCGGGATTAGTCAACAGCAAAATGGACTCTTTGGCAATAAGCTGGCTGAGCGTTTGTTGGCGTCCTGACCGATTAACGGCTTCTATCAGCTCTTTGTTCTCGATGGACCTTATATGGTTAAAATAATATCCAAAGAAATTGAACAAAAGTACCAATACAAATAAGACAACCGATATGCGTATTAGTTTGCGGAAAGGGCTTTTCATGAATATAGCTGGTCCTTGCCACTAGAACGTAAAATTGGTTAATTAAGTTTCCGGAACTACAAAAAAGTCAGGGTAAATACTTAGTTGGGTGATAGCTAGTAGTTTATGACCTGATCTTCCATGGCGGCGGGAAGCTCCCTCCATTCATATTGCTGATTGCGCAACTGGGGCTCAAAACCTGCCTCCCGGATCGCCTCCTGGATGCCCTTAGCTGTAAAACGGTGGGGGGCACCGGCGGCGCTCACCACATTCTCCTCCAGCATGATGCTGCCGAAATCATTGGCTCCGGCATGCAGGCACAATTGGGCCGTTTGCTTACCGACGGTCAGCCAGGAGGCCTGAATGTTTTTTACATTGGGCAGCATGATCCGGCTTATGGCGATCATACGAATATACTCTTCAGGGGTGGTCAGGTTGTGTACGCCCCGTATCCTGGTCAGCAACGTATCGACATCCTGGAAGGTCCAGGGTATAAAAGCCAGGAACCCCTTCGCTTCGGCCGGCTTCCTGGATTGCACCTCCCGGATCTTTACCAGGTGGTCCATCCGCTCCTGTAGCGTCTCCACATGGCCGAACATCATAGTCGCAGAACTGGTAATATGCAGTTTGTGCGCCTCGTGCATAATATCCAGCCATTCCTGGGACCCGCATTTTCCTTTACTGATAAGACGGCGCACCCGATCTACCAGGATCTCTGCCCCGGCGCCGGGCAGGGAGTCCATGCCCGCTTTTTTTAATGCCATCAGGACATCGTGGTGGCTCATTTTTTCCAGCTTGCTGATATGCGCTATTTCCGGCGGTCCGAGCGTATGCAGCTTCAGGGTGGGGTATAACGATTTTAACTGGCTGAACAACGAAGTATAGAAGGCCAGTCCCAACTCCGGATGGTGCCCCCCCTGCAAGAGCAACTGATCACCTCCCCAGCGGAACGTCTCTTCAATCTTTCTTTTATATGTGTCTATATCCGTGATATAGGCATCCGCATGGCCCGGTATCCGGTAGAAATTGCAGAACTTACAGTTGGCAATGCAGACATTCGTAGTATTTACGTTCCTGTCGATCTGCCAGGTCACTTTACCATGAGGCACCTGCATTTTTCGCAGTTCATTGGCGAGGTACATCAACTCCGTAAGAGGAGCGTTTTCAAATAAAAATACCCCTTCTTCCGTATCCAGGAATTCCCGGTTGAGAGCCTTCGTATATAATTCAGACAAAATCATAGCGTCCATTTAAGAAGGACAAAGTTAAGTGTTCCGGCGTAGGATTTATTGAAAGATAATCCCCCCGCATGGGCGGAATACCCCGGCAAACTCTATTGAAAGAATCATACTACCCATTGAAAGGATTCCGCCGCCGGTTTAATATGTGCCGGAGATCCCCTTTTTTTTTCGAAATTTAGGGGATCTCCGGCAAGGGGCTAATGTCGGCAGAACTTCGTCAAAGCGTCGTTCCTTGCTTTGCCTCGTTGAGCTGCGCTCGTAACCTTCGTCCGAGCTTCGTTCCTCGCTCGTTCCTCGGTTACCTTCGCTGTGCTCGGTTAGGACAAAAACGCCGGAGGCGTTTTTCAGGCCAAATAATTCCGGATGAACGGCTTGTGATAACAATAATTTGGTAATATATTTAGTGGATTGAATGCACCAGCTATGCTTTGCCAGAAAAAACACCATTCCATGCCTTATTTTCTCCGTCGTCCCTTCAGGTTGCTCTTCTGCTTTCTATTGACCTCCCTGAGCTTTTTCTCTCACAGGTCCCTGAAGGCCCAGGAAAATTTTATCCCGGCCCCTGCCAAACTGATCACCAGTTTCCCTTTCAGCGTGTTCACAGGAGGAGTGATCCTGCTGAAAGCAGGCTTGGGTAGCTTCCCGGACAGCCTGAACTTTATCCTGGATACCGGCAGCGGGGGTATTTCCCTGGACTCTGCTACCGTCACCCGGCTCAAATTACTCACCCAGGCCTCCGATAAGACGATCCTGGGCATCGCCGGAATACGACAAGTGAGATTTATCTATAACCAGAGCCTCCACCTCCCCGGTCTGACCGTGGATAGCCTTAACTTTCATGTGAACGACTATGATATCCTGAGCAGTGTCTATGGGGAAAAAGTCGATGGCATCATCGGATACAGCTTTTTTTCCCGGTACATCGTAAAGATCGATTACGATAGCCTGAAGATCTACGTATATTCCAAAGGCTCCTTTAAATACCCCAAAGGAGGCCATCTACTCAAGCCCGTCATCGCCAGCCTGCCGATACAATCAGCTCAGGTAAAGGATGCAGAAAGTATCAGTTCCCGGTTTTATTTCGATACAGGGGCCGGCCTTTGCATGCTGTTATCGTCCGATTTTGTAAGTGACAGTAGTTTGCTGGACCCCCGGAAAAAATCCTTTCCCACCCAGGCGCAAGGATTGGGCGGCAAGGCCAACATGCGGCTGACTACTATCAAAGAAATGCGGCTGGGACCCTATCGGTTTCGCAAAGTGCCGACCTATATCTTTGACGACGATTACAATGTCACCTCCTACCCTAACCTGGGAGGCTTGCTGGGGAATGATATTCTCCGCCGCTTTAACGTGACCCTGAATTATGACCGTAGGGAGATTTACCTGCTGCCCAACTCTCATTACCGCGACCAGTTTGACTATTCCTACACCGGGCTGGGCATTTATTGGGTAGAGGGGGAGATCCGGGTAGGGGACATTATGCAGGATTCCCCGGCAGAAAAGGCCGGGCTAAAACTGGATGATGTCGTCATAGCGGTAAATAACAATTTCTCCAATAATATCCAGACGTATAAGAATATCTTACAGACGATCGGGGAGAAAGTAACCGTCATCGTGAAGAGGAACGGCGGATTGCAACAAATGACTCTCCGCGTCAAAAGCATCCTTTAAACCCGATGGCCAGGTCCTGCCCTCCGGGGCCTTCCTGGTTCATTCCTGACCCTGGCCGATTTCTCCCAACTCCCGCAGGTCCGGATTGCCACCTCTGGCTCAGACGCTTCGTTTCCCCGGTTCCAAACCGAAATGCCGTCCGATCTCTCCCCGGCTGTTGATCCGGGAACTTTCTTACCTTGCAGTCCGCATTTGCCGGAATGCACTATTTTTTCCAGTGCATATCCTGCACATTAATTTACCGGATTCGCGAAAAAAAGGAAAGGATTTGCAATATGATACATTTTGAAAGGTTTCAACTGTCCAACGGATTGAGAGTGATTGTACATGAAGACATTTCCACACCCATGGCCGTAGTAAATGTTTTGTATGACGTGGGGGCCCGGGACGAGGATCCGGGCAAAACAGGCTTTGCTCATCTGTTCGAACACCTGATGTTCGGCGGCTCCGTGAATATCGCCGATTTCGAAACGCCTTTGCAACTGGCAGGAGGGGAGAACAACGCCTACACAACCAACGATTTTACCAACTACTATATCCAGTTGCCGGCGGAGAATATCGAGACGGCATTCTGGCTGGAAAGCGATCGCATGCTATCCCTGGCTTTCAGCGAGAAAAGCCTGGAAGTGCAGCGGAAAGTCGTCTGCGAAGAATTTAAAGAACATTACATCAACAAACCGTATGGGGATGTATGGTTTAAAATGCGGGAGCTGGCCTATAAAAAGCATCCCTACCGCTGGATGACGATCGGTAGCCAGTTGAGCCATATTGAACAGGCGCAACTGACAGATGTGCAACAGTTTTTTTTCAAATATTACCGTCCTGCAAATGCCATCCTGGTAGTGGCCGGCAACGTAAAGACCGAACAGGTCCGGGCCCTGGCGGAAAAATGGTTCGGAGATATTCCCTCCGGAGAAAAATATAAACGCAATCTTCCGACGGAGCCTCTTCAACACGAGATCCGCAAACTGGATGTAACGGCAGCCGTACCCCTGGATGCCTTGTACAAAGCTTATCCCATGGCTTCCCGTACCGAGCCGGGTTATTACGTGGCTGACCTGGTCACGGAAATACTGGGAGGAGGAGCCTCATCCCGCCTCCACCAGGCGCTGATCAAAGAGAAAAAGCTATTCAGCCAGATCGAGTGTTATCATACCGGATCTAATGATCCGGGCCTGGTCGTCATAGAGGGTAAGCTGATCAAAGGAGTCAGCCTGGCAGACGCAGATAAAGCTATCGACGAAGAGCTGGAGAAAATAAAGACGCAAAAAATAACGGAAAAAGAGCTGGAAAAAGTAAAAAATAAGACAGAAGCCGCCATTGTATTCGAAGATATGAGCGTGATGAACCGCGCTAATAGCCTGGCTATCTATGAATTACTAGGCGATGTGAATATGATGAACACGGAATTGGAAAAATACCAGGCCGTGACTGCCGACGAAATGTTGGCCACCAGCCAGCAGCTCTTTGATCCGAATAATAGTAATACTTTATATTATCATAGTGGACACTAAGGACGTACAACAAACAAATTATGTTAAACAGACAAATAGCGCCCCCCATAAAAGATGCCATCGACTTTCACCTGGAGCTGCCGCCCTATCAAAAGCACATACTGAAGAACGGAGTAGAGGTATATGCCATCGACCTGGGCAACGTCGATGCCCTGATGGTGAATTGGATCTTTGATGCCGGGAACTCCTATGAAGAAAGAAAAGGAATATCGGCTGCCGCCAATGCCTTATTAAAAAATGGCACTTCCTCCCGCAACGCCTTTAGTATAAATGAACATTTTGACTACTATGGCGCTCACCTGGGCCGGGCCTGTCACCATGAATTTGCCGATATCACCCTGCATTGCCTGGGCAAACACGTTGGTGAGTTGCTGCCGGTAGTAGCTGAACTGATCGTGGATTCCATCTATCCGCAGGAAGAGCTGGATATCTATAAAAAGAACGGGCAGCAAAGACTGCAGGTAAACCTGAAAAAAAGTGAATTTGTAGCAGGCCGCCTGATCGATGCTTATTTATATGGCCCCACCCACCCTTATGGGAAATACAGCGCCCTGGAAGATTACCAGGCTTTGGAACAGGTGGAGCTAAGAAACTATTATGATAAATATTACCGGAACGGCGCTTGCCGGATCTTTGTCGCCGGTAAATTGCCCGCCACCCTGCTTCCCCAACTGGAACTTCATTTTGGAGGATTACCGTTGCATGCTCCTGCCAAAGGAGATATGGGCCCTTCGCACCTGATCACCCCGGCAAAAGAAAAAAAATACAATATCGTAAACGACCCGAATGGCGTTCAGGCCTCCATCCGGATCGCCCGGAACTTTCCCAACCGCCACCATCCCGATTTTCAGAAGGTCCAGGTATTGAACAATGTATTCGGGGGCTTTTTCGGGTCCAGGCTGATGGATAATATCCGGGAGGACAAAGGATATACTTATGGCATTTATAGCTACCTGGTAAATAATATACAGGAAAGCGCCCTGCTGATCAGTACGGAAGCAGGAAAAGAAGTGTGTGCAGCCACCATCGAAGAGGTCTATAAAGAAATGCAGCTTTTATGTGAGGAACCGATCGAAGAGGAAGAGCTGCAGATGGCGCGTAACTATACAATCGGGACCATTCTTGGTGACCTGGACGGCCCCTTTCACGTAGCCTCCCGGTGGAAGAATATCCTGCTGAATGGTCTCGATGGAGAATATTTTTATGAAGGCATCCGTACCGTTAAGACCATTACCCCGGAAGAATTGCAGGAGCTGGCTAAAAAATACCTGGATCCTGCCGCATTCTTCGAGCTGGTCGTGATCTGAAGCAGGGTGTATTGCCGGACACGCACTAAATTTTCAAAAGTGCATGTCCGGCACCTATATTCTTCTTAACTTGACGAAAAGATCCACATGAATTTCCTCCTCCGCATCATTGTTACGGCAGTTGTCGCTTTCGGCCTGTCGGCGGTGTTACGCGGTATTCATATTGATACTTTCTGGACGGCCCTCCTGCTTTCGGTGGTTTTGGCTATCCTGAATGCATTGCTGAAGCCTATACTCATTATTCTGACCTTACCGATCACTATTCTCACGCTGGGCCTGTTCCTTTTTGTCATTAATGCGGGTATGGTCCTGCTTGCAGGGAAATTCGTGGATGGGTTCCGCGTGGACGGGTTCGGATGGGCTCTTTTATTCAGCCTGTTGTTGTCCATACTGACCTCTCTTCTTTACAAGGACCGGGAAGAGGGCAATGCGAATGAACGTTAAATCCTACATGGGCCTCAGGCCCATCAATACTAATCCAACCCTGATGAACGTTGATGGAGCGCAGCCGGATAGGCGCGGGGCAATTGTTCTGGAACGCGAACTGCGAAGCACTCATAAGCGCCAATAAAAAGACGTATATGGATGTGAATAACGAACGCTAATTCATAATCTGATAGGTTGATTGTATGAACTTTGACAGAAAAGATTTTAACAACGAAGAGCTTACTCGTTTCTACAGAAGTATTTTATTGCCGCGGATGATCGAAGAGAAGATGTTGCTGCTCTTGCGTCAGGGTAGGATCAGCAAGTGGTTTAGCGGTATCGGGCAGGAAGCGATCGCTGCGGGCGCCACCCTGGCTATGAGCGAAGATGAATGGATCCTCCCGCTTCATCGCAACCTGGGCGTGTTTACTACCCGGAAAATGCCCTTATCCAAACTGTTCCTGCAATGGCAGGGTAGCCGGGATGGCTATAGTAAGGGAAGGGAAAGAAGTTTTCATTTCGGCAGCAGGGAGCATGCGATCTGTGGCATGATCTCACATCTGGGACCTCAGTTGGGGGTCGCGGATGGCATAGCGCTGGCATACAAACTCGATAAAAAGAACAAGGCATCCCTGGTCTTCTCCGGCGATGGAGGCACCAGCGAAGGGGATTTTCACGAAGCCCTCAATGTGGCTTCGGTATGGGACCTCCCGGTCATTTTCCTGGTGGAGAACAACGGATATGGGCTGAGTACACCCGTGTCAGAGCAATACCGTTGCGAAAGCCTGGTATATAAAGCGGAAGGTTATGGAATGGAAGGAGTGCGCATTGACGGAAATAACATATTAACGGTATACGATACCCTGAAAGGGATAAGGGAATATTGCATAAAATACCAGCGGCCTTACCTGGTAGAATGCATGACCTTTCGGATGCGGGGCCATGAAGAGGCCAGTGGCGTCAAGTATGTTCCGAAAGAAGTGCTGGAAGACTGGTCTAAAAAAGACCCGGTAGCTACTTACGAAGCCTGGCTCCTGGAACAACAGGTGTTGAATGAAGAGGCGGTGAGCCGGATGCGGGAAGAGATCAGACAGCATATTGAATCGGAACTGGAGCCCGTCCTGGAACACCGGGCGATCGTACCGGATACGGAAGAAGAAATCAGGGATGTATATGCGCCTGCTCCCATCCCGGCTCTTGCTCCCCGCCTGACCCCGGCCGACCCCACCCCGCCCCACCCGCACAAACGTCTTATCGATGCTATCAGCGAAGGATTGCGCCAATCCATGCAGCAGCATGCCGGCCTCATCCTCATGGGGCAGGACATCGCGGGGTATGGAGGCGCTTTTAAGATCACAGAAGGATTCATGAATGAATTCGGAAAGGAAAGGGTAAGGAATACTCCCCTCTGTGAGAGCGCCATCGTAGGCTGCGCATTGGGATTAAGCCTGGAAGGACATAAGAGCGTAATGGAAATGCAGTTTGCGGATTTTGTCACCGCAGGGTTCAACCAGATCGTGAACAACCTGGCCAAGATCCACTACCGCTGGGGACAAAAGGCAGATACGGTCATTCGCATGCCGACAGGCGCAGGCGTGGGGGCCGGCCCTTTCCATTCACAGAGCAACGAGGCCTGGTTTGTTCATACGCCGGGATTAAAAGTCGTCTATCCAGCTACGCCAATGGATGCAAAAGGCTTGCTGATCGCAGCGATCAATGACCCCAACCCCGTGTTATATTTTGAGCATAAGGCCCTTTATCGCAGCGTCACCGGCCCGGTACCCGAAGCGTATTATGAAATTGAGATCGGAAAAGCTGCATGGATACAGGAGGGAGAAGATATTTCCATCATCACTTACGGCGCCGGGGTCCATTGGGCAACAGGGTATGCAGCGGAACATCCGGATATTTCCTTTGACATTCTGGATCTGCGTACATTGCTGCCACTGGATTACGAGGCAATCCGCGCGACCGTTAAGAGAACCGGAAGAATATTGCTCCTGCACGAAGACACACTCATAGGTGGGATTGGCGGAGAAATAGCCGCCTGGATCGGAGAACATTGCTTTGAATGGCTCGATGCTCCCGTACTTCGTTGCGCTTCCCTGGATACCCCGATTCCTTTCAATATGGAGCTGGAGAACAATTTCCTGGCAAAGTCAAGACTGGATGAATATGTGCAAAAGCTAATGGAGTATTGATGCTTTCATCCGCTCTCAGCGGTCTTTTTCCCCCACTAAAGTTTTGCACTATTCTTGCACAACTATTGTTATTAATTATATTATTATGTATTTTAGTAGTAATAGGATAAGGTTTAATGGTGATGGAACTGATTAGTGCAAGCCTCCTTGCAAAAGGAGGTTTTTCGCGTTTAAAGGTTTCCGGAGCCGCTGGTCTTCCTATTCCCCCACCCCCTTCTCGCCTACAAACCACTGCTCCTTATTCCTGAATAATACGTTAAACGTAGTGAAAGACCCATAGATCCGGGTGATATACTGCTGCAGGTTCACTTTATCCTCATCGCTAAGCCCTTTATGCCCATTGATCTGCTGCTCCAGAACCCTGAGCCGGTCCCTCGCCATGACGATTTTATGGAAGAACACATCGATCGGCACTTCCTTAGGCTTGATAGACTTGTCGCCGGACTGCAGGATCATCGTGCCTCCCTTCCATTTATCACCCAGGGGTACGACCTCTGTAAGACCTCCCCAGAGCCGCAATATCTTCAGCAGTGACTTTTCGGCGTCCGAATGGGTTTCCACGTCTTCCGTGACATTTTCCGGGATGATCTCCTCCAGGTGTTCATCGGTCTTATCGATCTCCTTTATACCATGGTGTATGAAAGAGACCAGGTAAACAGCATATTTTACGCCGACAATGACCCCTGGTCCGAATTGTGTGTGTTGGAGCCTGGTGCCGATACCGAGTGTCAGTTGGTCCATAGTTGAAGTTTTTTTAAGACAAATATAATTAAATGGTAATGCTTGTGCCGGGTGAGCGACGTATGGACATTCCAGCGAATGCCGAAACGGATGAACCCTTCGGCATTCGGGTCTAATGATGGCAGAACTTCGTCAGAGCGACATTTAGTCGCTCTTTCTCGTTGAGCTGCGCTCGTAACCTTCGTCGGAGCGTCGTTCCTCGCTCGTTCCTCGGTTACCTTCGCTGCGCTCGGTTATGCGGGAGACGGGCGGTCTCCCCTAGGGAGTCTCTTTTCTATCCTGTTTGTATTGCCGGAAGGCCAGTTTAATATATTCCAGGAAATCGTAGTCGGACGACCGTTTGCAAAAATCATAAGAAGGGCGGTATTTTATCATAAAAGTATCCAGCTCCTCATTGTTCAGGTGCGTGGTCTTTTTGACAATATACTTACTGAACCGGTGATCGACGAACTTGTCCTGCTCCTCATCCACCAGCCTATGCTGAAAAGCCTGTATTCGCTTGGTTCGTTGAAAACGAAAGACATTGATCAGCTCATCCAGGTCCACCCCAGCCCCCAGACCGCCATTGGTGGAAGGACTCGTGATCTTAAACCCCGGTTTTTTGAAATCGAAGATCTTGGCATAATCCTTCCGGTTCTGCAGGGAATCCATACGATAGTTCTGTGGCATCACCCGGACCTCTTTCAGCTCAAGAGGGTCTACATGCAGGGCGATATCAAAGCTGGAATAGGTATTAATAGCGCTGACGGCATACTTGGCGGTCGCCCTGCCCAGGTAAGAAAAATAAATGGAATCATCCGTCGGTACCTGAATCGAGTAGTTGCCATTCGAATCGGTCGCGGTGCCCCTTCCCGAAGCGCTGATCACGCTGACGCCATCCAGCGGCCGGGTCCTGTACATATTAAAGACCGTCCCCTTTACGGTAACAACCTGCTGCCCCAGGACCTGCCCTCCGGTAAAGATTGACAAAGAGACAAAAAGGACCAGTATGATTTTATGGGTAGAATGAGACAAAGACAGCAATTTTAAAAGTGATATTACTACCAAAACAGGACATAATAATCCCGGAATTCCCGTTTTAACGTTGATTTTGCAGATGAACCACCTCTTCAATAATCCTTGGAAAATGCACATGCTCCAGTTTATGCACTTTCCGGGCCAGCGTTTCAGGGGTATCGGTTACTTCTACCTCGAAGCTTGCCTGGAAGATGACCTGCCCATGATCATATAACTCATCCACATAATGAATAGTAATCCCCGTTTCTCTTTCTTTCGCGGCGATCACAGCTTCATGAACATGCTGCCCATACATGCCCTTTCCTCCGTATTTGGGCAGTAATGCCGGATGAATATTAACGATCCTGCCTTTATAGGCCTTTACCAGGGCCGCCGGAACCTTCCATAAGAACCCCGCCAGCACCAAAAAATCGATCTTTCTTTCCCGTAACTCATCCACATAGGCATCTCCCCGGAAGAATTGCTCCTTTTCAAGAATGAGCGTGGGGATCTGCTCTTTTTCGGCAATACTCAACACCCCCGCATCAGGCTTATTGCAGGCGATCAGGCTTATTTTAACAAAGGCATGGTGACGGAAATGATCGATGATACGAGCGGCATTTGTTCCTGTTCCCGAGGCGAAGATGGCGATCTGCTTCATCCTGTAAAACTACACCAGCCTGCGGAGAAAATAAAAAGCATCCTGCCCGCGTTATTCGATTCCGGCTTACAAGACGGTGAACCCGCCTTTAATCGCTTAGTTTTTAATCCTGTTTTAATAGCCCAATGAAGACATGCAAAAATGCAAACAACAAATGCGCTCCTTGTTACCAATCTTCCTCAATAATTTTGTTGACAGAAATATGACAGAAGGTCAGAATGACTTTGCACAATTCGCTGAAACCCACGCCGAATGCGGGAAAAAAAATTTTCACCATGTTGATATTTTGTTAAAATCCTGACTTATTTTTGCACCCTGTTCAGGAGATTTTTCCACATTTATACAACAGATTGTATATATGATCCACCATAGACCGATTGTCAAAAAGTTATTATTCAGTATCCTACTCTCCACGCTGGTTTTAATGGGAAATAGGTTGTATGCGCAAGACGGAAAGGCTTTGTTCCAATCCAATTGTGCGTCCTGCCATAATCCTATAAAGGTGATTACCGGCCCCGCACTGAAAGGGGTTACGGATAGAGTCCCGGATAAGAAATTATTACATGATTGGATTAAGAACAATCAGAAGGTGCTGGCCTCAGGTAACGCATACTTCAATGGCTTGTACAACCAGTACAACAAGACGGCCATGAACATTTTCCCCACCATTACGGATGGGGAAATCGACGCGATCCTCAAGTATGTGGAAACCTACCAGGCTCCCGGCAATACGGGCGCCGGTGGTGAAGCAACTCCGGCCTCCAAAGGACAGGAGAGCGATAATACGCTCTTATACGGCATCCTCACCCTCATCCTGGCCATCATCATGATGGTCCTGCTCCAGGTGAACAGCAGCCTGAAAAAACTCTCCGACGACAAGGAAGGGATCCCCGCCGCCGAGCCGATCCCCTTCTATAGAAATAAAGTTTATATCACGCTGGTGATCCTCCTCCTTTTCATCCTCGGCGGATACTGGCTGGTTCAGGGCGCTATCGGCCTGGGCCGCACCAAGGACTACCAACCGGAACAACCTATTTTCTACTCTCATAAAGTACACGCCGGTATCAACCAGATCAGTTGCCTGTATTGTCACGGCAACGCCTGGGAAGGCAAGCATGCCACCCCCCCGGCCCTGAACGTCTGTATGAACTGTCACGCAGCAATCAATGACTACACCAAGGGACCGAAATTGTACCGCGAAGACGGCAGCGAAGTAGATGGGACCGCGGAAATCCAGAAGCTGTACAGCTACACCGGTTACGATCCCAAGACCGGCCGGTATAATACGGAACATGCTAAACCTGTAGAATGGACAAAGATCCACAATCTTCCCGATCACGTTTTCTTCAGCCACGCGCAACACATTCGCGCAGGTAAAGTACAATGCCAGACCTGCCACGGTCCGATCCAGGAAATGAACGAGGTGAAACAATTTGCAGATGTGAGCATGGGCTGGTGTATCAATTGCCACCGCACCACCAAGGTCAATTTCCCTGATTCCAGCGGGAATGGCAATAAATTCTACAGCATTTACGAGAGATTCCATAAAGACCTGAAAACCGGTAAAATGGATAGCGTGACTGTTGAGAATATCGGTGGTACCGAATGCCAGAAATGCCATTATTAATCCCCGACTTCCCGCCTGATCGGTTGCACGAACAAGCGAGGATAACAAAGCGTTGAAGATTTATTAGATATATAATGTAAAATTCAAGTCCCTTAAAAGCTGTCCGGAACTTATACCGGAAGACCGAGAGGGGGCCTAACTTCTCAAATATGAGCGACAAAAAATACTGGCAAAGTTTCGGAGAGCGCAATAACAGTGAAGCGTTTCAGAAATCAACGGAAAATGAATTCGATCAGGATTTACCGTTGGAAGGCCTGGATGGAAAAGGATTGCTCGACGCCAAAACTCCCCGCAGGGATTTTCTTAAATATCTGGGCTTTAGTACAGCCGCCGCAACACTGGCCGCCAGTTGCGAAATTCCCGTAAAAAAAATCGTTCCTTACCTCAATAAGCCCGAGAATATGGTCCCGGGAGTGGCGGATTACTACGCTACCACCTACACTTCCGGCGGAGATGTCGTCTCCATCGTCGCTAAAGTAAGGGACGGACGCCCCATCAAGATTGAAGGGAATGAATTATCGACTATCACCAAAGGGGGCACCTCCGCCCGGGTACAGGCCTCCGTGCTGGATCTTTACGATACCGCCCGCCTCCGCTACCCGGTCCAGATCACGGACGGCAAGCCCCAGGAAGTGAGCACTTTCGAAGCGTTCGATAAGCTGGTGACCGATTCACTGGCAGGAGCCGCAGGAGCTCCCATCGTACTGCTGACAGGCACCCTCACCTCCCCTACCACCAAACAGATCATCACCGAATTTTTAGCAAAATATCCCGGCAGCCGCCACGTACAATACGATGCGGATTCCTATAGCGGCCTGTTGCTGGCGAATGAAGCCACTTATGGTAAAAAGGCCATCCCCTCTTACCAGTTTGAAAATGCAAAAGTGATCGTCAGCCTGGGCGCCGATTTCCTGGGAACCTGGCTGGCTCCCCTGGAATTCTCCCGCGGTTGGGCTAAAGCCAGGAAGATCAGCGAAAAGAATCCTGTCATGAGCAAGCATTACCAGTTTGAAAGCCTGTTGTCCACCACAGGCGGTAATGCCGATGACCGCTATGCCCACCGCCCTTCAGAGTCCGGCGCCATCGCCCTGGCTTTACTGGCAGAACTGGGTGGAAGCGTCAGCGCTCCTGCATTGAATGATAAATTAAAGGCCGGCGTTAAAAAAGCCGCCAAAGATCTCCTGGAAAATAAAGGAGCTGCGCTGGTAGTGAGCGGTAGCAATAACCCCGACGTACAGGTGATCGTAAATGCCATCAACGAAGCCATCGGCGCCAATGGAACTACGATCAACTGGTCTGCTCCCATTCTGATGAGACAGGGTATCGACAGCGAAATGAACAGCGTTGTAGCGGATATGGAAGCAGGGAAAGTAGGCGCCTTACTGATCTACGGCGTCAACCCGGCCTACGATTATTACGACGCATCGACATTCAAAGCCGCCCTGAAAAAAGTAAAGACGACGGTATCTTTCAATGACCGCCTGGATGAAACAACGGAATTGGTAAAATATGCGCTCCCTGCTCCCCATTTCCTGGAAAGCTGGGGAGATGCAGAACCTAAGCCCGGTTATTATAGTTTCCTGCAACCTACCATTGCCCCCCTCTTCAAAACAAGGCCCTTCGAAGAGTCTTTATTGAAATGGAGCGGCAACGCCACCACCTACGAAGCTTATTTCAAACAATATTGGACGGCCAAGCTGGGCGGTATCGAAGGATACGAAAAAGCCCTGCAGGACGGCGTAATAGAACCTGCCAACGCCCCTGCCCCTGCTCCCGCATCTTTCAGCAGCACAAAAGTCAGCGAAGCGGCTTCCGCCATCAGCGCCTGGAAAAAAGGCGGCGTTTTCGAACTGGCGCTTTATCAGAAAGTAGCCATCGGCATCGGCGCACAGGCGAACAACCCCTGGCTGCTGGAACTGCCCGATCCCATCACAAAAGCTACCTGGGACAACTACGCAGTAGTATCTCCAAAGTTTGCAAAGGATACCTGGGGACTGGACCTCAGCGTTCAACGCCAGGCAGATGCCTATGAAGTGCATCCTGAAAAACAAGTTATTAAAGTAAAAGTCGGCAATAAGGAACTGACCCTCCCCGTGGTCATCGTTCCCGGTACGCATAATGAAGTGATCGGGATCGCAGTCGGTTATGGCCGTCTGAGCGCCAAACCCGAGAACACACCGGATTTTATCGGACGATCCGTTGTCGGCGTCGGCAGAAATGCCTTCCCCCTGCTGGGCTTCAATGGAACTACCGTTGAATGGAGCAATCCCGATGTTAGCTTTGAAAAGACCAACGAAACCTATCAGATAGCACAGACGCAGACACATGGCAGCTATGAAGGCCGCTCGGAAGTGGTAAAAGAAGTTACCCTGGCGGATTTTAAAAAGACGCCTAATGAGATCCTGGAAGAGCGTGACAAAGAATTGAAACCTTACGGAGGCGTCGAAAACTTTACGGAACAGGGTACCCTCTACCCTACTTATGATAAGCCCGGCATCAAATGGGGCATGTCCATCGACATGAATTCCTGTTTTGGCTGCGGAGCCTGTGTAGTTGCCTGTCATGCAGAGAACAACGTGTCCGTTGTCGGAAAAAGCGAAGTATTACGCTACCACGATATGCACTGGCTGCGCATCGACCGGTATTTTTCTGTTGCTCCCGGCAGCAAGATGGATGATCCGAATGAAGTGCAGGTGGTATTCCAACCCATGCTCTGCCAGCATTGCGATAATGCTCCCTGCGAGAATGTCTGCCCGGTATCCGCCACCAACCATAGCAGCGAAGGTCTCAACCAGATGGCTTACAACCGCTGTATCGGTACCCGTTATTGCGCGAACAACTGTCCTTTCAAAGTACGCCGCTTCAACTGGGCTGATTACACCGGTGCAGACAGCTTCCCGGACAACCAGGACCAGACGACGGTAGGTAAACTGGATCCGACTGTATTCCAGATGAATGATGACCTGACCCGTATGGTGCTTAACCCGGATGTAACAGTGCGCTCCAGAGGGGTAATGGAAAAATGTACTTTCTGCGTTCAGCGTTTGCAGGAAGGCAAGCTGAAAGCGAAAAAAGAAGACCGCCCCCTGAAAGATATGCAGGATGTAAGGACTGCCTGCCAGCAGGCCTGCCCTTCGGACGCGATCGTCTTCGGGAACGTAAATGACAAAGAAAGCCTGATCTCCCATACAAGAGGAGAAAACTCCTTCCGCCTGTTCTATGCACTGGAAGAAATACACGTGTTGCCGAACATCAACTACCTGGCCAAGGTACGTAACACGGATGTGATCCGGGAATTCGAAGGAAAAGAGAAGGAAGGAGCAGCAGAAGAAAAGCATTCCTGAGGCGAACGACGAAGTGCACGGGTAATAGCGAATGACGAATAGCAATAACGGCGAAAGAAAATAATAATAACGTGTAACGCAGATCAGATCAACGCGGGGCACGGCAGAACATATAAAGGGAGAAATTAACAGTTGGCGGCGAAGGCCGGCAGCCAAAAGCTCAAAACACTATGGCATTATTAAAGTACGAATCACAGGTTAGACCCCCCTTGGTAGTAGGTGAAAAAAATTATCACCAGGTCACGGAAGATATTGTGCGCCCCATTGAGGCCTCACCTTCCCGCCTGTGGTGGATTGGCTTCATTGTTTCCCTTGGCTTTCTCACCTTCGGTGTCATCTCCGTAACGCATGAAGTCATCTACGGGGTAGGCCAGTGGAATCTTAACCGGACAGTAGGCTGGGGTTGGGATATCACCAACTTCGTATGGTGGGTGGGGATCGGTCACGCCGGAACCCTCATCTCCGCGATCCTTTTATTATTCCGTCAGGGCTGGAGAACAGGGGTCAACCGTGCCGCAGAAGCAATGACCATCTTTGCGGTTATGTGCGCCGGCCAGTTCCCGATCTGGCACATGGGACGCGTCTGGATGGCTTTCTTCGTAATGCCTTATCCTAATACACGCGGACCGCTATGGCCTAACTTTAACTCGCCCCTCTTATGGGACGTGTTTGCGATATCCACTTACTTCACCGTATCCCTGCTGTTCTGGTATTCGGGGCTGCTTCCCGACCTGGCAACCGTGAGGGATCGTGCCAAACTGAAATGGAGAAAGGCCTTCTACGGTGTTGCTTCTTTCGGATGGTCCGGGTCTACCAAACACTGGCAACGCCATGAGGCGCTGTCCCTGGTACTGGCAGGGTTGAGCACCCCCCTGGTATTGTCCGTTCATACGATCGTATCCTTCGACTTCGCCACTTCCGTCATCCCGGGCTGGCATACGACGATCTTCCCTCCCTACTTCGTTGCGGGGGCTATCTTCTCCGGATTCGCCATGGTGCAGACCCTGCTCCTGGTGACCCGTAAAGTGCTGGCCCTGGAAGAATATATTACCATGGAGCACATCGAAGTGATGAATAAAGTAATCGTACTCACCGGTTCCATCGTGGGCGTAGCCTATCTGACGGAGCTGTTCATCGCCTGGTATGGCCAGAATAAATTCGAGACCTGGGCTTTCATGCAGAATCGCGTGAATATCTTCAGCCCGCTGGGATGGAGCTACTACCTGATGATGGGTTGTAACGTATTATCCCCCCAGATCTTCTGGTTCAAAAAAATGAGAAGGAATCTCACAGTAACCTTCTTCATGTCCGTGATCGTGAATATCGGGATGTGGTTCGAACGTTTTGTGATCATCGTCACCTCTATTTACCGGGATTATCTTCCAAGTAGCTGGTCTACCTATTACAGGCCGACTATCTGGGAAATAGGGTTTTATATGGGAACTTTCGGGCTCTTCTTTACCTGTTATTTCCTGTTCTCTAAATTCTTCCCGGTTATCGCTATCGCGGAAATCAAGCACATCCTCAAAAAATCCGGCGCTGTATATAAAGACAAGATGGGGGATGCTGAAAAAGAATCGGTGGAAGAATTCGCACATGAAATGGCCCACGCCCATTAACCCCCCCGGCCCCCTAAAGGGGGAGGAAGGGGGAGGCGGCTAATCGCCAGGGAGCCAGCGCCAGTATTTTGATTAATAAGAGCTAAAAGCTAAATAGTATGGCAGTAAAAAAATTTGTTGTAGGTTATTTTGAAGACGAACAGGTCTTATTCCCTGCTGTTAAAAAGGTCCGGTCTGCCGGTTATAAACTCCACGATGTGTACACGCCCATGCCCATTCACGGATTGGATAAGGCGATGGGACTGCGGGAGACGAGCCTGCATACGGCCGGCTTCATTTATGGTATAACAGGGACCACTACAGCATTGAGCTGTATCGGTTGGATCTTTAACAGCGACTGGCCTATCAATTTCGGCGGCAAATCGCATTTTGACCTTCCCGCCTGGATACCTATTACATTCGAGCTGACCGTTTTGTTCTCTGCCGTAGGAATGGTATTGACTTTTTGTTACCTGTGCCAGATAGCGCCTTTTGTCCGCAGGCATCATTTCAATCTCCGGTCGACCGATGACCAGTTCACCATGGTGATCGAATGCACGGAGAAGACCAATGAATCGGAAGTGCATGCTTTCCTGCAGAGCGTAGGAGCCAAAGGCATCAATACTCAGAACGCCGAGACAGGCTGGTGGCTGGGTCGCTACGATAAAGACAAAACACCATTTCAACACCAGGGAACAGCCTTAGTCTAAGTATAACCAGAAACGAACTTTGAATAATGAAAAAAGTATCCATCTTATCGTTAGTGATGATAGCTGCCGCAGCGGTGATCACCTTTGCCAGTTGTAGCGATATCAAGCGCAAGCCCGGAAGAGTTTATATGCCCGATATGGCTTATAGCCGGGCATACGAAACCTATTCTGTGACCGAAGAGGAAAAGCAGGCATTGGAAAAGAAAGGTATCCATTTCAGCAATGTGCCGGTAGCAGGTACTATAAAAAGAGGAGAGCTCTTTCCCTTCCTGCTGGCAAAAGATAAGGACGGAGATACGACGAACTACGCAGCGTCCAAACAGGTGAAGAACCCGTTGACGACCATGGACACCGTGGAAGCCGAGCGCCTGTACCTGGTGAACTGTGGGATCTGCCACGGGTCGAAACTGGATGGCAACGGGCCTTTGTATAAAGGAGGCGACGGACCCTTCCCCGCCAAACCTGCCACCCTGGTGGGAGACGTTAAGTACGAGTCCATGCCGGAAGGACAGATGTTCTACTCCGCCACCTATGGAAAGAATAAGATGGGCAGCTACGCTTCCCAGTTGAATACGCAGCAGCGCTGGATGGTGATCGCCTATATTAAAGCCAAACAGGGCGCCTCGAAGAGCGCGACCGGCGCATCCGCAGGATCGGCAGCCACAGGTAAGGATTCAACGGCAGCCAAAAAATAAAGCAACGGGAAAACAACCGGATTAACGAATACATTAAATCACTATAGAATGTCATCAGTTAAAGAACATTTTGAAA
>Ga0307511_10001578_pt1 | contig 24165 bp, 21 predicted proteins | sample 13_EM_MG_FD_200266 | JGI IMG/M metagenome (GOLD analysis project Ga0307511, IMG submission 200266) | Populus trichocarpa ectomycorrhiza microbial communities from riparian zone in the Pacific Northwest, United States - 13_EM | ecosystem: Host-associated > Plants > Roots > Unclassified | place... | reverse complement strand
GACCTGCATAGAGGGTATGTCGCCCGCGAGCGGCCCAGAACATATATATATATTCATCCCCTATATGCATGAACTACCTAGATATAGACATATATTTGCACCCCAAATATATATATATACATATTCACTTGTCCTATGCATAAACTCCATATGGATATATGGAGTTTATTCATGTGGTAGGCGACTACATGTCTATATCTAGGCAGTTCATGCATATAGTGGATGAATATATATATATGGAATTCATTCATATTGCAGGCATATATCTCTATATCTAGCCAGTTCATGCATATTGCAGGCGAATATCTCTATATCTAGCCAGTTCATGGATATCGCAGGTAAATATATATATATATATATATATATAGAATTCATTCATATTGCAGACGAATATCTCTATATCTAGCCATTTCATGCACATCGCGGGTGAATATGTATATATATATATATGTACAAGACGTTCATATGGATTAGTGCCCTCTATTATTCCCTGTTTCGGTAATGCCCATTGCTAGGAGTTCTAGCCTCGGGAGGCTGGCAAGGGGTATCGATCATGTCTCACGAGTCACACTATGCTACTGGCACCCAACTCACTTAAGAAAGTACGGTAGTCACCCACAACTCCAGGCAAGCAATCTTTCTTTTAAGCCGGAGGCCTTATACCAGCAAGTACACCTCCAATAAATGCCAGCGACTTCATCACAGGCAGCGACCGCACCAGAGGCAGCGACTTGCTCACAGGTAGGCAGCATGTAATCCATGGGCGGTTGGTAGTAGCAAACTAAGGTGAGTGTCTACCTGGCATCCGCAGGTATTACAAGTATTAATTATTCAGCAGAGTCGTTGGCACTCCACTAGCAGCAGCGATCACCAACTTCACCAGTAGCAGCGATCTCCCACTTCACCTGTGGCAAGCAATAGCGGTTGGTAGCAGAAAGCAGGTCTAAGTAAGTGCCTACCCGACATCAGGACGCATAACAAAGATTAATTATTCTACGGAGTTCCAGGGACTACACCAGTGGCAGCCCCATACTCAGCGGCAGCGACCTACTCGGCGCGAGCGACTAGGCCAGCGCGAGCGGATAGGCCAGGGCGAGCGACCAAGCCAGCGCGAGGGACCAGGCCAGCGCGAGTGACTAGGCTAGCGTCACCGACCTAGTTTGAGCCAGTGACCACCCTAGGAAAGCATTGCCAGCCCACCACTGTTGTGGTCATCGCTAATCATTTTCTAGGCAGGCAATGCTGCCGGAAGTGGGAACTATGGGAAGCGGAAGCCATGGCTGGGTGTTGGGGTGTTGGGGACGCAGTTTGGGTAGCGCAAGATTTTGCTATTTTACGGTTATCGTGGGAGCCTAGAATTATGTATATAGTTATTTATAAAAGAATTGCATGCAAAACAGAATCTCTGCATTATGAAAATATCCTGTAGTGCTAAGGGATATATGTGATTTATCCAAATGCAGTCATGCCTATTGCACTTTGTAAGCTACATAATGGCTCAGAATATTTCTTCTGGGACGTGATACACCTGACGCACGCAATAGTTGGAGACGCACTGGATGATATATGGCACATGTGAAGCATGCGGGACGCAACAGGTCGCAGTCGGATTGACATGATGCACATGACGCACCAGACTCACTTCAGCGTCCGGATGCAGATTTTTTTTTGCTGATGTTGACATGAGTATGGAGTTGGGGCACAAGGATTTATAGACAACTTCAAGGGGACAATCCCAAGATTTGGCAGATAGACAAAGATGGGATTCTGTGGGAAGGTAAGGAGCTTTAAGGGGCTGGAGAAGGATGAACAGGGCTTGGGCGGAGGCGCTAAAAAGATGATGTTGTAACGCAACCCTAAAGGGATGGTGTCATGGCGGTGTCTAAAAATTGCCGGCGTTATGACATATCCAACGGTACAAGGGTGTTAGAACAATTATGCGAGGGAAACGTACTAATAACTGGCAATTTGTCAATAGCAGCATACACAGCCTGAGACAACTGGAAGGAAAACTACTATTGTTCCTAATGTGTAGTCCAAAATAGGATATAGTGGGCAAGCTCCAGACTCTATAACTACATTGGTAGAGTTGAGTTCCTTACAGAACTCCCCTACTAACTTAGTACACACTTATCCATATATAAGTTACAGGAAATTATTAAGTCATAGGTGACTTATAGTTAATCTGTAATAATAAACAAATTATATGTCATTTTTTCAACATAAATAACTAGGCAGGTTGGTAAAACTTTGAAAGAAATTATATAGTAGTTGTTCATTCAACAGATGTTTGTGAAGTGGTGATAGATCACTATACTGAAAATATTACTTCCTTACAAAACCTTTATTTTTATGTATTAGACACATATACCCCTACTACATTATATAAGGTGCTATAGTCAACCTAAGTTCGAAAAAGATACTATAGTTACTAGTTCTATTATAATCCTCAATATAACCACCTACTAAAAAAAAAAAAAAATCTTTATTATAGATATATATAGTACAAACATATATAATACAAGTTCAGTTTAGAATCAGATAGCTAATTAGTTACCACTTGTTACTACCTATACAGAATGCTGAGTTTAGGTCCCAAGTATAGTATATTTTAGTTAGTTTAATATACTAGGCACAATGAATACTAGTGTGAGTTTGGTAACTTAACTAAGTTATTACCCTTAATAAATTAAGTATAAACAAGTGTGAAAGATAGCTTCAACTGGGATTTAGCAACTGCGGATAATAAAGAACAATAGCTTTTAAGTGCAGAAAACTATTCTAAAAGAGGCAAATATATAAGGAAGTTATATGTATGTATAGATACAATATAACCACCTTCTATATCTAGTAGGAACCAGGGAATACTAATAAGTAGTTGATAGATTATAACTCTGAAGGTGACTTATGCGAAAGCATAATCCCTACATAGGATTATGACTCATGTATTTCATTTGTATAGATAAGTGTATGACTTATTTGTGAGTTACACTGGGTTTGAGTTAGAGATGTATTTTATTTTATATATGAGTTTGAGGCTAGTACATTCCTTAAGTATGAAATATATAAGGACTATTGGTCTACTACAAGTGTTAGAGGTGCAGAGCTCTTTAGTGTATTTAAATATAGTTAGAAAATTTATAAGACCTCTAGATCATACATATTAATTCAAGTCTCTAACAGGTAGGGCTACCAGTTAACAAGTAGTAGCTATAGCAGCATACAATAGTTTCTAGAAAAATAATTTATTATATATGCTAGATCCTTAGGTTTATAGTTTATACAGCAAGCTAGTAAACCTATCTATGCAATAAATTACTTTATATATAACCTATGCTACTAATATTCTTGTCCTCTTATACTTCTATATTCTTCAACAACCTGTAAGGAAGTGATATTCTCAGTATGCTGATCTATCACCACCTCACAACTTATCCTGAACCAACATCTACTATGTAATTTCTTACTAAGCTATACTAACCTACCTGGTTAATTATGTTGGGAAAATTACATGTAATTTCTTTATTTTCACATGTCAATTATGAGTCACCTATGACTCAACAATTTCCTATGACTCATGTATGACTCTAAAGTTATGACTTACTTAATGAGTCAGAGATGGATATCAAATCATGTATGACTCACTATTATGGCACAGCCACAATAGTGAGTCACAGCTAGTCTTGGCGTGTAATACTTAAGGGCTGAAGGTCTACATCCAGAGAAGGGGATCAGACCTGGAGAAGACAGACACAGAATAGTTAGATACAACAAATATAAGAGTTCCACTGGTTAATTCTAGTCCCATGAGGACTCTTACTCAGAACTTAGTAATCCAATACTAGAAACCAAACACTTAACCTTTAAAGTACTTAGTAGTCCTGGAATATTACTTCAGGGTAATATTCCACCCTAAATACTTTAGGTCCCCATTTACATAACCCCTACTCTTCATACAACTCTTAGCTACCTACTATAGTTCTATATAGGGCCTAGTGGCCATGCTAAAGACCCCATAACTACATTAGTAAAGCCAAGTTCCTTATAGAACTCCTTTATTAACTTGGCCTATACTTATACCTTATAAGCAATTGTAATAATTCTAGATTCTTAAACCAAGCTATAAATATTCCATATTCTTATATGAAGATAAAAGTAGATTATATATGTTCAAGATAGCTTTGTTTACATCTACTATAAACAATATGCCTATACTCTATCTACTAATTCAAATTATCCTATAACTACAGGTTCTTATAAAAGCAATAGTTTACTAGATTATGATTTTTTAGAAGCTATATTTAGCTCTCAATCTTCTATATTATTATTTAATACATCTTCAAAACTCGAGATTTATTTGGAAGAACCTATGTAAGGTCGTAAGGTATTTTCATGTAGTCTGTAGCCTTGTTTACTAGTAATTAATATAATATATCTAGGTTAATCCAATTGAATAGTAGTAGACTTATATATTTAATTTCCCTTATTTATCATATATGGCTTGTAATTTTCTTGCAGTTCCAGCTACAAGTATTTCCTCCAAACAAATATTCTGCCTTGCTGGTCAAATTTTTATAAAGTATTGCTGTAACAGTTCCTTAAATGAAAATATAATGCATGTACTTATATATTCTAAAAATTGGTTAGGATTTCAAGAAGTTATACAGGAGAAATTAACAGCAGAACAAGACTTGCTTAAGAGGAAATGCTAGCATAGTTGGCTGTGCATAGTTGGCAGTGCATAGTTGAATGACATGAATAAGAGTAGGCAGCCTTTCAATAAGTAGTAGATTTAAATCTTATCCTCTCCAAATATTCCTATGAAAGAGGAAATTCAGGGAGGTGGGGTAATAAGGCAAATACAGAGATACATATACCTAGCATCAAGTAAGTCTCCTATTGTGGCTATCATATAGCTTGACTTTCTTTGGAACCGCTTTGCACATACGTTGATAGATTAGTGCAGGTGGCCGCTACACCATACCTGCAGGCACAGGGATTAGCGGTGTTGTTGTTTACCGCATGCACAGGGGGCAGTTGGCCCAGCCTCATGTAGTTAGACACGCCCAATAGGCGCACACACGGGGGTCGACCGCTCCCAATGAAGGTTCCGTCAAAGGTTCCAAGGCCGCCGCATAGCCTAAGGCTGATTAAGGCGTAATAGACGGGGAAAATGAAAAAAAAGACCTGCTCGAGTGGCTTCAGGAGCTTAGTATAGATGGTGATATTTCAGTTTTTCCATCCGAGAGTTTTGACGAGGAGGAATAGGGCCTTGTATTTTTTTTTGATGAATCCGTTTTTGTATTTATTAATTTCACGTACCTATCAGCCCACCAGTAAAAGCTCGAGCCGAGCCTCAGCCAAAACTATCGAGCCACCGGCCCGTGCCCAGGCGTAATCTACAGAGAGTGGGCGGTCCAGGATGGTGACGGAGATGATGATCTAGGTTTCTTATTTATTGTTATTTGTTATCCTTTGTATATAGACCCACGCCGGCGACCCGTCGGCCGTCCGATTAACTAGACGATCGTCTGGATCCAGCGAGCTTCTGCTGGCTCATCATGGCATTGGGGCCGCATACGAGTAAATGAGTACACAAAAGATTTTTAAAAAATAGCATCCACATTATGTACACGCACGTGTTCAGAAACCAGTGTATGGTTCGCATAGGACAAGATACTTACAGGTATGACAGATAATGAGATAATTAAATTAATTACTAGCGCCGAGTCAGACATCAGAGGAATATCCGCACTATAGACAACGCACACCCTTCTCTCAGTGCCTACCCCCAGACGGACCGCGATGCTGCGTGCTCTAGCTAGCAACTCCACGATAGCTTGATGCCCCTCCTGTTCCGCCAGGTCGCGGGGTCGCGAACCCTCTTTGTTCCCTAGGCTAGCATTGGCGCCCCGACCCAGAAGAAGGATGACTACCTCGAGCCTGCCTGCGTATGCGGCCACACCAAGGGCAGTACCATAATCACCACCAAATGAGAGGTTGACATCCGCTCCGTGATTCAGTAGAAGTGACAAAATTTCGTGCTTTGCTGCGACGGTGCCGCCGTCTGGGAAAGTGCGAGAATCTTCCGCCGGTTCTGTCGGCCTCATGTAACTGTGCTCGCGCCTAGCGCACTACCATACCTACCACCAGGGAGATTAATATCAGCACCTCGACTCAGGAGAAATGAGACAAGTTCTATATCACCCAAACATTCGGCAGTGGCTAGGGCAGGACCATAATCGCCACCAGGGAGATTGATATCTGCCTTGTGATCCAGAAGAAGGGTGACAATTTCCAGCTTGCCGCCGCAGGCTGCAGCGCCTAGGGCACTACCACATGCACCACCAGGGAGATTCACATCCGCCCCCCGATCGAGGAGAAGTGAGACAATTTCCGAGTCACCATTGTGTGCAGCATGGCCTAGGGCACTACCATATTCACCACCAGGCAGATTTACTTCTTCCCCTTGATCCAACCGAAGTGTGATAATCTCGAGGTTGGCCCTATATGCAGCGCCCCCTAAGGCAGTACCATAATCACCACCAACGAGATTGACATCCGCGCCCCGGTCCAGGAGAAGTGTGGCAATTTCCAGGTTGCCGCAGACAGCAGCAGCACCTAGGGCAGAGCCATACTTACCACCAGAGAAAAAGACATCAGCACCTCGATCGAGGAGAATTTTGACAATTTCCAGCGAGCCCCCGTGTGAAGCAAGGCCTAAGACGCTCGTGTAATCACCACGCGTGACATTGACATCCGCGCCTCGGTCCAGGAGAAGTGTGACAATTTCCAGCTCGCCCCTGAGTGCTGCAGCGCCTAAGGCACTACCGTTATAACCACCCGTGATATTGACATTTGCCCCATGATTCAGGAGAAGTGTGACTATCTCCAGCGAGCCCTGTTCCGCAGCCACGCCTAAGGTTGAACAATAACCACGACCAGGGAGATTTACATCAGCACCTCGCTCGAGGAGAAGTGAGATAATCTCTAGCTTGCCCCCTGCCACAGCCACACCTAAGGCACTACCCTCCCAACCACCGGGCAGATTCACCTCCGCCCCTCGATCTAGGAGAAGTGTGACAACTTCCAGGTCGCCGCTGTGTGCAGCAGTTCCTAGGGCGGTAGCGATATCGCTCTCAGCACCCCACATAATGTTGACATCGGCGCCTCGACCTAGGACAAGTGAGACAACTTCTCCATCGCCGTGGTATGCTGCAGCGCCTAGGGCAGTACCCCAATCATTACCACCGGTAAGATTGATATCTGCGCCTCGATCCAGGAGAAGTGTGACAACCCCCAGCTCACGGCCATCTGCAGCAGCATATAGGGCATTACCACGACAGCCATGATCATAATAACAATTATTAGTATGCATATCCGCACCCCGATCCAGGAGACGCGTAACAATTTCGAGCTTGCCCCTATGTGCTGCTGCAGCTAGCGCAGTGCCATAATCACCACTGGGGATCACTAGATCCGTCCCTAGATCCAGGAGAAGGGTGACAACCTCCCATGCGCAGCTGAGTGCGGCAGCACGAAGAGTAACACTATATTGACCACTAGGGAGATTGATATTTGCGCCTCGATCCAAGAGGAGGTGGACAGTATCCAATCCCCTCCCTGCAGCAGCCGCACCAAGGGCAGTACCATAACCACCACCAGGGAGGTTGACATCCGCTCCTTGATCTAGGAGAAGTTTGATAATACTCACTTTGCCCGCATAACAAGCAGAATACAGGGCATTCTGAATATCGTCAATTCCACAGCCTTTTAATATTTCCATCACAACCCATTCCGCTCCATGCCTACTCGCAACACACAGCAGCGAATTACCACGACCATCCTGGACCTTCATGTCATTCCCTTCCGAATGCCAAAGCCAGCCCACCAACTCGCCCAGGCCAGCGAATGCCGCAGAAACTGCAGGACACGAAGGGAGTGAGTGAATAGTAGATCTTAGATCTCCATCGGCCACAGGATAGGAGTCCGCATTACGTATCCAGCGTACCCACCGGGTATAACTGGCCGACGCCTGGTTGAAAGCACCTAGAAAGCTGTCTAGGAGTGGGATACTCAACTCATGTGTTGTGTGTTTGGTATTTACCACAGGTAGAACAATGTCTTGATACGATCTGCAATGCTTAAACCAGTTATACGCAGCGTACTCGTAAAGAGGCAGCCTTGCAGAGGATTGCAGTGTCCATAGGCAAGATTGTGAAACTAAGAGTTGGGCATCGATCGGGTTGACATCCCATATTTCATTTGGAGTCTCGAGGTATTCTTGAACTGAGGTGTGAAAAACGAACTACATCTAACGTTGTATCCAACAGCAGTAGACCTCCACAGATCTTCAAAAGCAGCTCAACCACCAACGTTGACACTTGCAGTAGTGTAGGCCTGTCCACAGGTATAGACGGATTGAGCTCTGCCGCTGCAACAAGCTCTCCAGGCTTGAGAGGGTGTTTGGAAACCAGCATCCACTTCAAGGCACGTACAGCTAAGTCGAGGTTGCAATCAGACTGAGACTTTATAGAAGTTATAATCTCATCATAGACCCCGGTCAGGCCTTTTGGAAGCCTCCCTAGCCGAGCACGAATATCCGATTCACGGACCAGGTTGCACAGATCTCGTAGCTGCCAGTCGACCCAGAGAAACCTAAATCATAGGTCAGAAATCAATCACTTTCAAACCAGAGTCCATATGAACTTACATTCCATTGGCATCTCTGAAAATCACGTCTTCAATGCATTTTTCAGCTCTTGAGACAGGTTTCCTCGTAGCAGCCTCTTCTCCTCAACTGCCAAAGTGAGCTCATGGCGCACGTAGTTCTCAATATCCTCAGCATTATCTTTTGCTTCGATACAGACATGTGGCAAACCTCGCAGGTAGTTCTCAATGTCCAGGTTATGACGACTGGCAATAAACACTTTGAATGGATATTTTGCTTTTCTCACTATAGATAGTAAACCTCGTAGTAGGTGAGTGCGAATCTCTTTAGAACATTCATCCAGAGCATCTAGTATAACCACGGGATGCTCAAAGCATTCAACCAAGCGATCCAGGAGCTTAAGGCTGGAGTCGAAGCTGAGCTGACAACGAGAGGCTGGGTCTTTCTGCTCGTTATTGTAGGCCTGTAATGCCTCTGCACATATACGGGTCCGCCCGTGAAGCTTGATATCTGCTGGATTCGGCGGACAGGCCAGTTGTTTAATCAGGGAAAGGAGGATCTTGTCTCTGTCTCTGCGGTCCGCTTCATCTCGTTTGCAATAAAAGAATGCAACTTTATCGATTTGTGCAATGCCGTTGAAGTACTCGATCGTCGCGGAACTGGGGCAAAGGGTTCGTCACACCGTGCTCTCGTATGGGATTGACAAGGAATAGGGACTCACACGAGCTTTGTTTTCCCGGCGCCAGCTGAGGGAATGAAAGGATCCATTAGCGCTGGTTGACCATGACAACAGCCGGGTGTCCTTACGAATCCCATGAAGCCATAATATTGCTGGCGATGTTGAATTCTCCCAACTTACAAACTCCTTTCTCTTGAATAACCATGTCCCAGTATGTTCAACACGACCTTCACATGCAAGGTCATGGTGGCTTTGATATGGGACAGTGGAAAACCACTGGAGGATAGTAATCCTCTTTTGTTCTGGAGGTAGGTATCACGATCAGTATATGCAATTCCATTCCATACGTGGCGTTCCCCACATACGCACCTTCAATATCCTTGTATAGCTTGTCCACATTCCTATCGATCTTGTCCACATTCCGGTTGACCTTGTCCACGTTGCTATCAATCCTTGAGAGAACAGGCCTGAAATCCTCTAGAAGATCTCGAAGTTTAGAAAACTCCTCTAATCCGATCACGGTATAATTAGCATAGGAGACAAGAAGTAATAAACTGAACACTTTTACCCTTGTTGTATTTACGTGTGGCCCAATTATCTGCATATCTCACAGAATGTTACCCAGATGAATTCATGAATGCACAGAGGTTTTGGGTCTCGTACAGCAGTTTTCAAGAGCCATAACTGCAGAATTGACTGCGGACTCTGGCTCGCCGATTGCGTTTATCTCCGCCCAGGTATATTCCGAGGTTTTCAGATTATCAATCAATTTTCCTAGCAAGAATTAGCATTACCAGCATGGAAGTGAGTGTACAGGATGCATTTGCCATGCATCGCACACTCGTTAAATGACTATAGGAGTTCATACCCTAGAATATCCTGATCAACCGACACAAGGCTCGTAATATAGCCGTGTATAAGGTAACTAGTCCCCTGCGGAGATTTTCTGTAGCCTCTCCGCATTCTTTGGGACATCGCCCGTTAAATATAGCTGTTCATATATGGCACAGCGGCCAATTAATACAGCAACCTGCTCTATTCCAGTGATGGCTGCTGTCAATTTTTCCTGTGCCCCAACAACGAGCTAGAGATAATAAAGGATTAGTAAAAGCTACTCTAAAAGCAGGGCATACTTTGACGAACCAGTAAAATAAACCTCACTCCAGCCCAAGGTAAAGCAGCATGCACTAGATCATACTACACCGCTATGTCTCCAACCTCCTTGAACCTGATGATCTAGTTAACAAGTTTCTCAGCTGTCTCCCCGAAGTCAATCTCCTTTCCTCCCCAATTTATCTTCAGCCGGTTTCCCATATTTGCCTCTTTTGCCTGAATTGCCGTATTCAAAACATTTTGCAGAGTTTCCAATTGGTTCATAGCTCCCGGGTCCGCCACACCCAGGTGGTTCCTAAGTTCATCTGGAAGTTTATAGTAGGCTTTAGTCCATAAGGGGCTACTCCCGCCGCCTGCGCTGGGGTCATGTGGCGCTGCCTGATATACAACCGAACTCGACGGGCTAGATGAAGAGCTTTGTTGCGGCGGTGGAAGGTAATCAGACGGGTTCGGCGAAGGCCCCTGCTGTAAATCGGAACCTGATCGGCTAGGCGAAATGCTTCTCGACAAGGAGGGTGGCTTTAAGAGCTGAAGTAGCATGTCTCTCTTCCGACGCTGCTGCGGCAGATCCCACCGAGCTCTGGTGCGATCCCCTACCTCCAACCGCCTCCGCAGAGCCAGGGACGTCGACTGGAGGCATCCAGATTGAGAGATGATTGAGCTTGGGATTATGATCGTCGCTTGTGACACTGATCTACTGAATACCCTTCGAACGAAATATTAGGAAGTCGTGGTATAGGTGCTGATCGAAGGTTAGGCACCAGCTGTTGATGCCTTGTCTGATGTGAGCTGATAAGTATGCTACATACAGCTAGGTGGCAAAAAGAATTGAACGGCTTGCATAAGAGGCTTATGTATGTCTTATATTTAGCGCGCATTATTTAGGCTTAGCCGCGCACAGATATGCAGGATGAAACTATATACAAAATTCCACGGGTCTAGTACTTAGTATACCAGCCCTCTGGCTTAATGACAGCTGCTATACGGCGAGGCATTGAGCTGTAAAGACTCTCCAATAGTGACTCTGGAATACCCTTCCAAATTTCATGCAGTGCATCTGCCAGTGCTTCCTTCACTGCTGCTGGTTCTCCAGGCATGTTCATCAGATGAGGGAACCTTTTATGAAGTTGGCGCTTCATATATGCCCAAATATGTTCAATAGGATTTAGGTCAGGAGAGCAGGCAGGGTGCTTAGCAACTACCCAGTCGTTATCCTTCAACCATTGGCGTACAAGTTTGGAAGTATGAATTGACGAATTGTCATGTATAAAGATTGGATCTTTAATACCTAGAGTTTCACTTAACTCCAGACGGACATTAGGAAGGACCTGTGACAAGACCTGAACATATTTGATAGCAGTATTCCGTCCTTCACCCAACGTCTCTAAATATCCCAATGTTGATCCATAAAAACACCTCCATACTATAACCGATATATCACAGGATGTCCTATATCAAGTCAATATTAGTAAGAAAAAACATTTTAAAGTAGGTGATTTTACCTGTATGGATTGACTACGTCTACTGCAAAAGGATCATCCCCCTCTTTCTGCCAAACCTACTTAGCACCCCCACCTTTACTTCACTCCACACTGCACTCATCTGACCAAATAAATCTTTTCCATTGATCAAGAGTCCAGTCCTGTCTTTCAAGTTCCCATGCCAATCTTGCACTTGCATGTCATGAAAGAAGCTTTGCTCGCTTTCTTGCTATCCACTTCCAAATGCCCTTTCCTTGAACCATGTGGTCCAAGGTTCGTGGATGGATATTATTTAGCTCCAGAATTTGCATGAGTGCCAGCTTTGTTATAGAACGGTCTCCTTTAATTAAGTCGAGGATTATGTTTTCTGTAGTTTCCGAAATCTTTTGAGGACATCCTGGTGCCTTCTCATTGTCATGAGTTCCTCCCTCAATGTAGTGCTTAATGAAGGTATACACAGTAGATTTTGGCCAGCTAATATAATCTGCTATTCGTTGATAGCTCCATCCTTGTTCGTAGGCAAAAACAATTTTGCCTTTCTCAAAGTCAGAGAGCTGTTTTCGCTGGCTAGGTACTTGTGGTAGCGAAGCATCTGGAGGAGAGGTATCAAGGAGTGAAGCACCTGCAGGTTAAGAGGTATCAGCGTGAGTTGACATAAAGTAAAGTAGTAGAGGATACAGTTGGTAATGGACAGTGGACGTTGTGATCATTGAACCACGATGTTGTGACTATAAGTAATTGAACCATGATGTTTTGACCATGTACTAAGACATTCACCTAAGTTGTGATAGGCACAATTTGATGCATAATCTGAATCAAGTGCGCTGCATGCTCACACCTCTTATGCAAGCCGTTCAATTCTTTTTGCCACCTAGCTATACATACATACATACATACATACATACATACATACATACATACATACATACATACATACATACATACATACATACATACATATGTAACACATGACATGCCAAGCAATCGATTTCTCCGCTCGCAAATGCAACTTGTCTCTCAGTCTGGTTGCACGACCCGTAAGGTCAGCGAGCACATAACCAGACTACGAGCACATTGTAGTCTGGTTGGCACAACAGCCCCCGTTGGAGCGCAGCTATAGCCTGCACAGAAGCCCTAAAGCTACCTTTGTATGATACGGGCGGACATTCGCTGCATGCCCGAACCTCGTTATACAGCGTACGTAACTCTCTGCCACCAAGCTGTACATATATCACGCGGCTCTTGACACTACTGCGGAGGGATTGCAGGGATAGATATCAGACAGTTGTTGCCTGCACACTTCCAGGCAAGCAAGAGTCTCGGTACCGGTACTTGCCAAATAGCCCATGGCATCATGTAGATACAAGTAAAGCCTGGGACTCCCCTCCGCAGCTTTGGACAACAATCCACCTACTTGTTTCACCCTGTTTCGTTGCCCATGTCGACGTCTGCTGCCACCACGCAAGTCATTTATGCCGACGCAAGGCAGTTGGTCTGCAGGCCTTCTGCGTGGACAGATATTGCAAAGTTTTTCCTCCTCAATTACGGTCTTCATGCGGTAACAGTCATTACTCCGCCAGGAACTCGCCCCATTGGGTCTATCTTTACTATTCTCACAGCTATATTCATCCCCTCCTGGGGCATCCTAACTGCCCTGGACAAATTCGAAAGAGGAGCTGGACGCAGGCGGGGGGCGTCCGAGTTGGACATTGCTCATAGGGCCGGGGCACTCTGCATGGTCTGGGCACGGAAACCCACGGAGGATACCCGTTACATGTGAGGCCAGCTCAAGATGATTGTGGAATCTACGTGGCACAACATTGACCCCGCACTGATGCACTATACAGGACTCACGTCTCGCCGGCATTGATAAATGTCCATGGCCAACATCCTGTTCCCACCCCCAGTATACTTCCGTGGCGATGGCAGCAGCGTCAGCCGGAAAGTCTCAGGTACGAGAGTGCAACGGAAGATCTCCGTCTAGTTGGTGTACCGGCTACTTTCAAGGTGTATCCAATGATCCCCGATCCAATTAACGAGATCAAGCTAAGCTCCAACTACAATATTCCCAAGGCCGTCGCAACTCTTCTCCAAATATTGTACGCTTCATTTGAGCTATATGCAACAGGAGGACGACAGATCAAGCGATGGGGCTATGCAGCGTACTCTTTCACAGTCATCCCATATATATGCATGTCCCTGGTCAACCTCCTTGCTGCCATATTTGAGCCGCAGTACTCTACAATGTACCTAGTGGTCAACGAGTACGGTCCATCGGCAACGGACCCGCAAGATGGTACATTTGTAAAGCCTGAAGCAGAACAGGAGGAGAAGTTAGGTAGTCCAGTTGGAAGAGCAGGCGCCACTCCCGGTGACCATTTCCCCACCCGCGAGACCATTGGCAAAGGAGGATCGAGACTTGCAGCAGTGAGTTACAGCGTGCATATATATTATTAGAAGATACTTGCTAATGGATGAAAAGTTGTGGTTTCGCCTTCGCCAACCACAGTACCTTCCCGGAAATACTGAGTGTGCAAGGGGACCAGTAAGTGACTACATGTACAAATGTCATCGGAAGGTTGTTGCTAACGGAAAAAGAAACCTCATCGCCCAGCGGTAATGGTAATACTCAAGACACTGATTTATGTGGGTGTATTGTCAGCCCCTTACCTTGCCATGTCATTTTTGGCACATTGGGAGAAGGGCGAGAGTAGTGAGATTCAGAGAACATGGATCGTCATGTGGCTCGGCACGGGTGGGGCCCTTGGATCTCTCGTTCAAGGGCTCACCATGCACACAAACTTGAACGATGACCCTGTGAGGAAACTACACCTCAGTTACATTTATGTCTTTTTGTTGTCTATTCCGCCGATGGGGATGTTTATTATAGTTGGGAAGATGCTTGCGGTAAGCGAGGTGTGCCGGTTGGCTTAAGGCAAGAATATACCCCTCCCCCCATTCCCTATTTTCATGTACCTTGCCTCATTATGTATACCCTTATGGAGCTTCTACCTGCAGCAAGAGGAGAAATTTGGTTCAAGAGGAGTTGTGTCCATTTGGGGAATCGATGTTCTAGTGAAATATTAAACTACCTACTTAGTAGTCCCGTGTCCTTACTTAGCTTCTGCGTACAAGATATTTACAGGCTCCCTGTGGCTAGAGATATATCTTCATAATCAGATACCCAATCGTTTCGTGCCAGGTGGCTAACTCCCAGTTCTGGGGATACTTGCCAACCTAGTCCTAGCGCCAAACATTACAAATACACACAAGTATATAAAATCTACCTGCTGCGTATATATGTACATACTCACTAGCAGGGAATCAAGTAGTCTGGTTAGGCATTTATGCGCCCCAGGCTGACGAGGTCGTCTAAATGCCCAGAGCAAGCCAGACTACCCGGAGCCACCTCTCATTATCCTTCGTACCCACGTGATTTATTCGCTTACCGTATGTCGGAACATTAACTCTAGAGTCTAGCTAGTCTGGGTACATACACACCCTCAAGTCCTTAAGCAGTAATTACACGATGATATCAGATTAGGCAGTGACTACCCTGTTGGGACTAGGCCACCCCACAAAGTACCTAGTCCTCGGCTCAACCAAAAATCGAACTAGCTGGTTTGAAAAAATTGATAAGGAAAAATGGGCTGGCTGATAATTATATCTACTATATCTGCAATAACCTTGTCACTACATTCAAACACCAATCTTGAAAAAAAGGGGGAAAAAAGAAGAAAAAATTGGGGTGTTACCCTCAGAAAGCTATCTCTCTCTTTTTAATTATATAAACCTCCTCATTTTGTTTTAGTCCTGGCCCTATGTATGCAATTAGGCAGGCTTGACTATACCGCAAAGAAAGGGCTAGGGCAAGTACCTAGCAGACCAAGTATCTATGATTCCAGGTTATTCTAGGTATTCATGTAGTCTTTTTAGGTGCATCGTGTCTATCTTACTCAACTTGGATTTATTCTCGTGTGTGGTTACTGCAGTATATCCCAACCTCAACCTCATATGTAGTATACCGTACTAAAGATACCTCTACCGAATACCAACATGCACGGAATGACGAAAGGCCTGTACAACGGCACAAAGCAAGTGCAAGTCGACGATGGGGTGTATATCCACTCTGAGATGATATATTTAATTGTGAACTAATCTTCCTGCGTCTTAATAGACCACCGCTGAGTTCACCCTAATTATTTCTGTCCTAGCTTAACCCGAGCCACTATATTGTTCCCTACACTACTCTGCTCCCCAAGAAATTCCATGAATAAATATCGCACCTCAATCGATTTCCACCAGAAGTATCTCGCGGCGCCACTGCTCCCTAACCTTCGTTGCATGCTTCTTCACATGCGCTCTAACCTTCTCCTGATACCCTACCTCATCCCACAAGTAATTCAAGGTTGTCACCACATTCCTAGGTCCACCTACACATTAGCATGAGTCCACTAGCCCAGCGGCTTCCAAGTCCTCTCCTACTTACGCAAAATCGTCCTTATTCGGCACCAACAGCAGCGACCATACCACATTCAACAGTGTCCCTAGTGTCATATCCGACGTCCAGTCGCGGTCGAGGATACTATGACAAATCCTCCCGTGCTTGTTGATATTTGGGTGGAGAATCGGTGTGACGAAGCGGGCTTTGGGCGCAGACCGCGGATAGAGGTTGTCCATATCTAAATAAAGCAAATACGTTCCGCCTGCATATGTGCTGTCTGCAGGCTAGTGGACAAGAGGCACATACGAGTGAGTATTATGTTCGCCGTCCAGACATGCATCGGGGTAGCTTACCGCCTCCATAACTACTTTCCAAAAACGCATGTTACTCTCAGACACATATACATCGTAGTAAGGTTGGTTATTGCTGGCAACCATTCTCATCTACTCATGGGTAACAAGTATCAGCACTAGTGCTCTATAGCAACAAGCGGAGGGTGGGCGACACACTTACCTCTTGCATTAATCTACCCTCCCCTAGCCTCATAGGCCCTGTACTATTGTTTCCTGCTGACACGCCTTTTCTAAGCATAGCGGATATCGCAATAAACTCCCCTTGAAGATTAGGGTGCGGCTTGCGGGCCGGATATGTATCCTCATTGACAATATCGGTGGTCTGCATACCCACCCCAGGATGTTAGCGTGTACCTCCAATCGAGGAGGTCGGATGTAGGGGTATGTATGCGGTGACTTTGAGACTTACTGCAATGTTTGCATAGCGTCGGAACTCGCTGAGGTAGGTGGCAATTATTAGCTATGGAAAAGAGGTGGGAGTGGGATACGGGGATGGGGGTACTAACGTCACTGGAGACCTCATTTTGCTCAAAGGAGTCGATATCACAGTATGCTCCGGGCGCTCTCCTTGGCTCAACACAGTCTCGAGCTCACAGATTGCCACTGCGCTTTCCAGGTCCTGCGGAAAGAACCTGTAGCCAGAGGTGCTATATACCTGGTCAGTTCCTTCATCTTACCAAACTACAGAACTGAATCCAATACTTACCCATAGGATAACGCGCGTAGATTCTGATTATTCTCGTCTCCAATACTGATCGAGTCAACAACGATACTACTATCCTGTCCATTCGCACCGAGGTCAGCTCAGTTTGGGAACTGGCAGTTAAACTACCTTGTGAGGTATGATGGTTACCTGAAAGCGTTTGCAAAGCAGCCAGCTCTGTGTGGTGGAATTCGTGTCGACCCCATCCGATAGACAAACAATTCTCTTCTTGGCCTCCGGATACTGTGCGCTGTAGGTCTGGATGCATTCAGAGGCCAGGTTTAATGCGTCCCACATGGCAGTGTCCCCTCCACATTCAATTGCATTAAGAGCGTTGCGGAGGTCCTCCACAGCACCATTAATAGGTTGTTTGATTGAGGGTCTGGTGGCGAAGGTTATCAAGCCTGGTTCATATGCTCAGACGCGGAATCCCTTAAAGTGAGGAAATCTTGCCACTGTATATACTCACCAATGTGGTTTGTAAAGTCGTATGCCAGGGTCCTATTGATATAGTTATCGAAGACTTGTTTGACAACATCCATCTACCCCATGAGGTATCATGTCAGCACGTAGTATGGCACATAAACAGAGGGAACCCTACGCGTGTAAGTGTCCGGCCAGTATGTACAGACTTCCATTTCGAGCTGCTCGTTGGATTTTTCCGGAGAAGCAGTAATTTCAACACTTTAGCTTTCTCTGCCCCAACATTCTGGTTATCTCTCGAGAGCGTAGACTCATCTCCATCGCCCTTCTCATGTAATGGGTCCTTTTCCGCTGTACTCCCATCAGTTGTGTAGCGAGTGAGCAGGTTTGCCAAAGGCTCCCATGCGCTCTGAGAGTGACCAAAAAACCTTCCATCCCCGCCATAAGTATTGCGCGCCCATACCTGGAAGGTATGAGGCACAGCGGTTGCGGTTTTCGCCGGGGCTCCAGCAGTCAAAGTCCAATACCGGAAAAGTATTGACGCAACCGTGCTCCGAGTGTTTCTCAATATCCAGAATGTAAAAGCTGGAGTGTGGTCGCGACTGATAGTATTTTCGTTGTATACCTTGACTAGGACTCGCTCGCGCTGTTTTACATCCAGCTTCGTTGCTGCAATACGAGGACTCTTACATATAACAATACCCATGCCAGCTTTGAGCGATATGGTATAGGTATTAAGCGAGGGTGTCCACTCGCCCTCCACCAGCTCGCCCTTGTGCGTCAGCGTGAACGCGGAGGTCTCTCCTCTTACACAGCGAAAACCAAGAGCCATGAGAGAGTCCTTCCGGATTCGCTTTGGGAGGAGGAATTCCCACTGATTCGTCTCAAACAGCATCTTAATCTTGACAAGTTGTGGGGCAACTGCTATGAGGCGGCCCCTTCGAGTAGTTTGGAACTCCTGTGTCTCGGCTTTTATTATATCCAATCCCTCACGCCATTCCCGGATCTGTGTTGCAAGGTTGCGGTTAGGAAGCAAGACAGTCCCTATGGCGAGCCCTGTCATAGGTGAGCTCTGGGTTGTCTGAAACCACCTCTCGATTTGGGCTTTGTCGTATGTGAAACCGTCTTCGGCGACTACAGGAACTGTGAGTTATCAAGAGTCAGCAATGCTGGTGGAGTAGTCAGGGTAGCAATTCCTACTATTAAACAGCTCATATGATATTGGGCATTGAAATTCCTAGAAATATGATGTCAGTCTTCTCCATCACAGCCATTTTGAGGAATCGAACGACAAACTGGAGGTAGCTGCAAAGTCCTTGTGCCCTCGTTAGAGGTAGCCGCTGTCGGCACATTCACCTCTTGCTCACTGGAATCCACCCTCGAGTTCCCCGCTGGCCTAGATGCCCTCTCCAGCAAAAATTGAACCAATTGTGCCTGGGGCACCTTGGACAAACACCTCACGTACCTCCCAAGCTTATCGATCCTCTGTACTATAACATTTCCCTGAAGGTAGGTGGTAGTGCGCATGAAGCTGGTAGTCAAGTGCATCTCGCGCTTACGCCTAACAGACTTATGTTCAGCAAGCTCTGCCTTGTAGATGGCAATGATCGAGCTAAGGCCTTGCTCGGCAGCGGCAACCTTGGCGAAGTTGAACATCTTTCCACGGATGGTAGTGAGGATGTCAGGGAAGCATTCGTGAGCTGTAAGGATGCCCTGGGCCTCCCCATATGCTCCGGGATCATCCACATCACCGTCCGCATCGTCGAGCTCGCTGTCATCGTCCACACTACTCTCCTCCGAGCTCTCCTCTTCTGGCTCATCGTCGTTCAGACCTTCGAATCCAGCAGGCTCTTCCATGCTGGAGCTGCAGTCCACGCACAACATGATTATCTCGCTGGGTGAAGTGTGCTTCTTCCCCTCCGCCTCACCAAGAGAGTCCAAAGATATACTCCCGTCCGCCTTTCGCTGTTGGAGAATTGGCTCCAGCAGCTGGGTGATCACAGACACGTCCACATCCACCGCTCCACCACGGGTTGGGCGGAAAATCGTAATGCTGTGCCAGATATCATGATTAGCACCTATCCAAAATTTAGGCGAGGGGTATCGTACTCTTTGTCTGGTGGTGCACACGCCGGTCGACCGACATATACGGCCATCAGTCCCTGTCCATCTAACGACAGCGCCGGTTCCTGCACCCTCGACCGCAAATTCATCGGCGGCACAACCGCAAATGTCCCGGTAGCTGATTGTTGACATAGCTCTTTGATATTGTAGTTCAGCACCCGTGGATATGTTGCTGCCGCTTCCAGGGCCGTTGCCGGACGGCTGATGACATCAACTCCAGGGTTTCTTAACCCATGGTCGGCGCTCTGTAGGGTCAGGTGCAGCATATCACTCTCAAACACCGTAACCCCCGTCATAGTCCCCGCTGTACGCCGGACAAGCTTGAGCACCTTCACTTCCTCAGCATTCGGGATTGTTCGGATAATAGGTACGGCAGCTAGGCCCTTCAGCATCCCCTGGGTCAATGCTTGGAAGTGTGCGGCCTCAACAATGCCTATATTTGTGGTGACCGGGTCCGCAAGGGGCAGGAATGTCTCGGCATCTGCGAGGCTAACAAACTTCATGGCATCGAGATACTCTGTGACGGCTGCATTTTGCACCCGGAGCCCGCCAGCTAGCTCCAGTGCGAGGTGGTAAAAGAGGCGCGAGGCCTCGAGGACCCTGTCCCGCTTGTTCTCGATGAGCTGCCGCGCCGGAGCTATCAGCTCTTTAGTAAGCTCGTAGATGCACTGTACCAGTACGGCGGCTTCTGCAGGGGGCAGGCTTCTCCCATTCATCAGGGTATGCAGGGTACGGAGAATTGGGGGAAAGTGTGTCAGATGCATAAAGAGTGCGAGTACTGCGTTTTGAGTCGGCAAATCTGCTTTTGCGATTCGTGAGGCAAATACACGGGTGGAGGAAAGGAATGTCGCCATGCCGCGCTCAGTCTGAGTGAAAGGGAGACTCTGTGTCCATTAATAAATGTCAGTGGGCTACATAAGACAGTCGAGTCCTCACAATTATACAAGGTTTGGAAATCAACGCTTACCCAACATTTCCGGTCCATAAACATCGCATCCATACCTTCCCAATTATCGCAGCTACCATCATCAGGGCTATGGTCCCCCGCCTGCCGTCGAACTGTAACAAACAAGTTCACTACACCTCCCACCGTACACTCATCGAGGTGAAGCGCTCCCAGTTGCATCTGCGGGTCAACACAAACTATAGGTGCATCAGCGGTGTGTATGTCGATATCGTACGTAACCCCATTGTTGCTCCAGAGATTACTCCCACTACTAAGACCACCGCCTGGTTGTGGCAACTTAGTATCCCACAGCTCGATCAATGTATCAGGTGGCCTCGATCCCTGCGCCAGGTGGTGCTTTCGTTTTGAGCATACGGAGATCACACACGAATATTCGAACAGCACCTTTCTGAACTCCGAACCACCTGGAGGTGACGAAATTTGGGCCCCAAAGACATTAGCTACTTTGTCAGCCAAGTCACACTGCGCACCCAATGTCGTCCGGAGTATTGTTCGAAGGTCGGTGATGGATAACCCATTGGTAGCGGAGGGCACCGGTGTACTACCCGAAGACATGCCAACCGATGTACTATTTGAAGCCACAGCAACCGTGGGCGGTAGCAGCACCTTTTCGATCTTACTCCGGTCCCAAACAACCACCAGGAACCGCTGAGTAGTATCGACAGGAACGTACTCGCGCTTTGGTGCCTTGAGCGGATCTGCATACCGTAGAATTAGCATGGGCTTTTCTCCCATACCCTCTAGCACCCTGCCGATAGACAAAAAGAAAATGCAAACACTAACGAGCAACGGGACACTTGTCTCCCTTATCCACCCTCTCCCCGCAATGCTGATGAAACATGTGCTGGCAGCTTACGTTGCGGACGTACCCGCACTGCACAGAGCCTCTACCCTCAATTCCAACACAATCTACGCATGGCCCACTCAGCTCCCTTGTACAAACCCCGCACAGTAGGCCATTCTGCCCTGTCGAAAGAAAATGCACCTGCTCCGCCGTTCCCCCATGGGCCACCTTCCGCGCCAAAATACAATTGCACACCTCGTAGTGGTGGTGCTCATGTTCATGGCTTCCAAAACTTCCGCCCAAACTAAAGGCATACTCGGCAATAACCTTCTTGACCTCCAGTATCGTTGTTCCCCACCCAACCCCAAACTGCGATGGCAGCGTGGGGATATCCTCGATTCGATTTTTGAGCTTTGCCAGCTCTGGGGTGACAATGCGGAGTACGAGAGGTGGAGGCGGAAGCGTGGTAGGATCCGCCTCGGCCTGCACACACCGCTTCTTACTAACCACCATGTCCCTGCTGATACTACTCTGACTTGCCGACCGTGAACGCCTAGCCCCGCCAACGCCGGGTCCTTCGACTTCGACCTCCGGAAACACCAGCCAAACTGCCTCAACATCTGGATTCAGGACGATATCCTCAAGCAGGTCGTCGTCAGAGAGTAACCCCCCGTCCACCCCCCCAAGACGTGCAACAGGTGGAGTGCTGTTACTAGGGACGACAAACTTCACCCGCCCCACACGGGTCATGGCGGATTGGCGGAGGGAAAGCATAGTAGCAGTCCACGGGTGGGGAATGACGAGGGTAAGTGTTTTATTGGTGGAAGGGACGTGGACGTGGACGGTGAAGCGCCCTTTGGCGGACTTTATGCAGGGGTAATAGGTTAGTTCAGAGAGTTGTAATGATGGAAGAACTACTTACTACCCGTCCACCCTGAAGCTGCCCTCCTAGGGGCCCTTCCCCGGGGGTCTCCATGCTCTCTGTTGCTGCAAGAAGACTGCAAAAGTGAACCTCAATTCTTGATAGCTGCTGTTAGGCTACGCAAATCCAACTGAGCTTTGTGCCAATGTTGATGATGAAACCAGTTGTGGAGCTTGTCAACGTTGGATTTGGTGAGATAGATGTATATCAGAACCCGTCAAAGAGCTGCAAGGCAGGCAGACAACGTTCCCCGCACAAGTGTGAATATATAGGCAGACAGGGTGCTGTATTGTGCGGCTGACTGCCTTTACATGTCAACATACCATAGGTAGGCAGCTCATACATAGGCACGAAGGCCCATCACTTCCTTCAGTGAAGGGCATTGGTTAGCAACGTGCAGAGCGCCGACGCACATGGCGTGAAACCTTATGCATCGATACAGAAAGCAAACGACCATAGGAGAATATTCGAACAGCCGCCCATGAAGCCACTGTTCCAAAGCACTTAGGGCGACTAGTAATTAATACAACAAACCGATATACAACAGTGCCAGTGTGTGCAGGCCCCACGAGCAGGAGAAGGTTCCCTTGCACTTCCCGTGCTAAAACAGGGCTGTAGTTGACGTATGTTTTCGGGGGGTGGTGTGATGCCATCTTTGTCTTACATTGTGATAAGCAGGATGTCTTGTCGTCTAGGGATGCACGTTGACATCGATTCTCCTAGAATGCCATATTAGCCAAGCGCAATAACAGACAAGTCAAACAACAACCAGACCCCAAAAAACAGCAGCAGCCCCGGAGAAAAAAAAGGTATAGAGAGGAAAAACTTATATGCCGCCACTTCCATACAATAACAAGCCCCTAATCTTTCCCTTGAAGCATATAAGAATAAATATGATGCAAAATGCAGCACTGGTGGCCTGGCCCTTGGCAAACATTTGTTTCCGTATCGCTTGGTTGATATCCGTATATACCCAGCTAAAACTGGCTTACTCACCAGTTAGATCTCTGCACTATACGCAAACTATCCTTCCTTCCTCCTGCCGCAAGCCCTAGTTTCCCAGCCCCACCGAAATGCTGCTTTGGAAGTCGCAAATATTCCCCCAAGGCTTGGTTAGATGTTGACATCTTGAAGCATCCTCCGTGGAGTCGCAACGTGGTAGGGTATCGGCATCGAGGATGATGTCTCCAAATGACGACCAGCATGCTAAAAGAATTAAGAAAACGGCGTTGTCTCATGACGGGTCCTCAGAATGTGACGTCAGTGATGATTATGTAATACACTCACGTGAATGGATACACTAGGCTTGTTTTTATCTAACTTTCACCTACTGTAGTCTGGTTGGCATCGCTACTGAGTAACTACGGGACTACAATGCAGACTAGAGAGTGCCCCTATTGGGTTGTCAACAGTAATCTGGTTACCCTGACTGGATAATTACACAATGTGGTTACCCTGAACTCAGGCAATGACCCGCCAACCCAAATCCCCACACCTTTTT
>Ga0307511_10001577_pt1 | contig 24191 bp, 9 predicted proteins | sample 13_EM_MG_FD_200266 | JGI IMG/M metagenome (GOLD analysis project Ga0307511, IMG submission 200266) | Populus trichocarpa ectomycorrhiza microbial communities from riparian zone in the Pacific Northwest, United States - 13_EM | ecosystem: Host-associated > Plants > Roots > Unclassified | place... | reverse complement strand
AAAAAAGGACCTCAGCTATCTATCTATGATCAAGACTTGTATTTGGGCCGACCCAATATCTCTCTCCATCAAACTTTCTCTCTGGCACGTGCAAGCCACTATCCGTTGATTTCGAGGGCCATCGATTATTCTGGCAGTGAAAAGAATCAAATGGGTGGCGCGTGAAACACGATGCTAGACACGCCTTTCTTTTTGGGGGGTTTTGTTTTTTGGAAAACGACGGGCATTAAACAGGTGGACCTCTCGAAGGAGCATGGAGGCAATTATCATATGTCCTTTTTTAACTCCCTACCACAAAATGTTTGAAGAGACACTTTTGTATCTCATCCCTTGGATTGATAGATAAAGATGGATACAATATTTTTAAATTTAGTATTGTTATTTTTTAAAAGTATTTTTTTATGTTTAGATATGTATTAAAATAATTTATTTTATTTTTTAAAATTTATTTTTAATATTAATATATCAAAACAATATAAAAATATAAATAATAAATAATTTTAAATAAAATAAAATAAATTTTAATAAATCTCTAATTGAGCCGCACTATAGGTAAACAGAAAAACCAAAACTCGTCAAATTTTATAAACTTTTTGTTTCGTGTAAGATTTTAAGTCCATGATTCAATTACTTTTCAATATTTTTTTTTATTTTTAGTTTAATGTGGGTGTTCGGGCCAGTTTGCGCGTACCTCGACTAATCTCACGGACCCTAAAGTTAACGACCATGTAAGCCTCCAGTGACCATCATATAAGCAATTACAGGGCTCGAACCTGAAACCACAGAAGGAGCAAATCTTTTGATTCCAAGCTCTTATCACTGTGCACCTTTATATTTAATGCATGCTAAAGTGCACCTCTAGATATGAGATGTAAGATTGTAAAAAAATACCAGGTTTTAAAGGAAATTAAAGCACTTCTCATCTACTGTTGTCATGAATTAGATGTTACTAGTTTAATTCCCCGCTTTGCTTCGTGGGTAGAGTGTTTTTTATCAATTAAAAAAAAACAACATAAATGCTGTTAATTTTTTTCTTGTAAAAAAAAATTATAACTATAAATTAAAAGGTTAATACATCATTTATCATCCCAAATTTTAGGCACCTAGGAGCGTCAAAAAAAAATTGGATTAGGGTGTTTTACGGTTTAAAATTATATTTTAACACCAAACATCTAAAAAACATCAAGGTAACCTAATAAACTAATATCCCAATTTAAAACATACCTAAGTCAATATAAAAATACAAAATCAAACTAAAAAGATTATCTCACAAGCCCAGTCTATTTTTTTCAAGTAAAAAGAAGATCAAGAACCATGACTATCAAACTTTTCTCATCAAATAGAACTATTTAATACTAAGCTTGACCATTTTGGTTGTCATAATCATGGTAGTTGACAATTTTCTCTAGTTTAAATTGTTTTTTATAAAGGTGTTCATAGATATGTTTGATTGAGTATGGATCCATAATTTTATTCAATCCAAATTTTGATATTTTACAATTTGTATGATCAATTTTTTTTTTACATGAGCATCTTTAATATATCGGGTTGGGCTAAGTTTTTTTTATGAATATTATAATTATTCACAAGTTGAGCTTATATTGCTAATTATCATAAGTCCACATTTAGAGGCAAACCTACAAAATGGATTGTAGGTAACACGACACCCCTAGTGTTGGGTCTATTTTTCATATCTTGCATCACCATTAAATTTTAATTACCTCCCTCTCCCCTCCAGCAAATAGATAGATCTTTTTTTGTTACGTCAAATAAATCTAATAGGAAATCTACTAACAAGAACATTAGAGTTAAAAAATTTCTTTTTTAAAAAATAAAAATCAATAATAAATCCATGTCAGTATCAATGTATAAAGACAAAGGGAGTATATAATATACAGTTTGGGATAAGTGAGTTATAGATGGGAAAAAAAAATTTAACACCCTAGCTCTCTAGCTTTTTTCTCTCTCCTCTTTCAATTGAAAAACTTAAAAATAAACAAAATGAGATTGGGATCAAGATAAGAATTATTGCAAATTTGGGACCAGTCATATTTTTTTTTATGTTTTGAAATTGAGTATTTTGTATTTTAATTTGGTATTTTTACCATATTTGTAGAAATAATTTCATCTAGTTAGGTCATAAAAGAATTCAATTAAAATAAAAAAGGGTCATATGCTTCACTATTCACCATTTGAAAACCCAACTCTTTCAGTATTTTGTATAACAATTAGTTTAATTAGTAAAAACTAGTATAAATGGTCGCACTACATTGTGGCTTGAATCAAAACTTTTTTGAACTCAAAAAAATACCCAAGCCACAATAAATTATTCGCATTATTATTAAATTGGGCTTAATGGGACAACTTTAAAACTCTATGACTCGACTTTTTATCTGATTCGGGTTTAAAATTAAACAATATGAGAGTTATCATAATGTGATCCAGTTTACTTGGGGAGTCCTATGGCAACCGAGACGACCAATAAAAAATATAGTTTGACTTAAAAAAATTTTAAATATCCTTTTTTTTTAATATCGAGACATTAACATATTTGATCGATATGAGCTTTGTAGCTTAACTAGTCAAATTCATGATCCAATTAATGAACTCTAAAAAATTTATTTTTTAAAACTATCGTTTACTTAATTATATAGTAATAATAATAAATACTTGCAAAATCGAGCACAAACTAGATGTCAATACATATATTTGAGACCACGCTACCTACTTAAAAAGTAAACTAAAATTTTTTTTGAAAATAAATTCAAAATAAAACATGTTTTAAATGATAAAACTAAAAAATTAAATGAAAAAAAAAATGAAAATATATATAAAAAAAAACTCATTTCCTCCGCTGTTCATCTCAATAGTTAAGGTCCGTAAAAGAATACAATTTATTTAGTTGTTTTGGGTAATTTCTTAAATTTAAATTCTATTTTCAATTATTTAGATAGAGAAATTTTTATTTATTATTTATGGCAACATTTATTGAATTTTGGTCACCAAAAATAGATAAAAGATATAAAAAAAATCAACACTTCCCTGTACGAGAAGATTTATCGAAGAGTAAATTTATCCACTAAATTGGCTAGTATCTAAAATATAGTGTTTACCGTATAAAGTAAAAACTAGGATTAAAAATAAATTTCGTGTGTTTTAACAATAAAATAGAAAACAGATAACAATGTAATCAATTGACCGGCGTAAACAAGCAAATAATCCTTAATTTGCTCCTGAATTTAGTGTGTGTTTGGAAGTGGTGCAAATACCTTTTCATGATATTTTAAATTATTTTTTGTTTTAGATTATGTTTTTTAGATTATTTTTTTATGTAATGGAATTAAAAATAAAATCTAAAAAATAAAAAAAATATTATTTTAAATAAAAAAACTTTAAAAAATAACATTTCGCCATTAAGCATGCCTAATTTAAGAACGTGGAAAGTGACAACATCCGGGCAGGGTTTGAGCACCGCAGCCAGTTCTATTTTAAGCATTTTTATTAATGTCTAATCAATTACCAGATAAAAGAAAGAATCTTATTTTATAAATCACTAGAAAGTAAATTCTCGCAATGCCCAGACTAGGAAAAAGGCTTGGTTATTTCGTATAGATTCAGGCACCAAGGGAGTGCATAGCACCGTGTTCTTAAATATTTTTAATTTTATTTTTATTTAAAATAATTTTTTTAATTTTTTTAGATCGTTTTAATATGTTGATATCAAAAATAATTTTTTTTTATTTTGATGCATTTCTAAGCGAAAAACATTTTAAACCGCTACCGCTATCATAATCCCAAACATGGAAACAAATTCTGAATTTAAAATTTTATCGTAATCTTTTTCCCTTTTCGTGAGAGCATGGATAGCCATCTTAATTTTTATTGAACATGTTAAAAGGAAAAAGCCCTGTATCGAGGAACAACCCAGTATGGTCTATGGCTCTGTCTCTCTGTAGTGATATTTTTTCTTGGCTACCCCCACTCCACCAATTCATGTAGTTTATTTGTTTTTGTGCTTAAAATAATTTTTTTATAATTTTGAATTATTTTTATTTAATGATATTAAAAATAAATTTAAAAAAATATAAAAATATATTATTTTAATATATATATTTTTTTTAAAAAAATAAATAAATAATTCTTATCGCAATCTTAAACAACAGGACTTCTCACCCTCGGGGTTTCCATCTTGTGGACAGGGCCAATTTTCCTGAGGGTGTCTACTTTTTCTTGTGAAGTTTCTTTTCTTCAATCATATTCAATGAAATATCCCATCCTTGTTGATGAACCGTCATGTCCCGTCATAAATTACCACTAGATATAATGTTGTCCCCACGTTCTATTATTTAGACCATTCTTGCAGGAATTCTTTTTTAGCTTTCCACACTTCTCATCTTGCATAACTGTAAAATTTGACATTGTCAATTTGTATGGCTGGCTCCAGTTTAATTAATCAGTTTTTAGATTTATGATTTATTTGATTATTAATTTTAAAATTTTAAAAAATAAATTGAGATGTATATAAACTATCTGGATATATATAATTAAAAAAAATAAAAATGACATAGTCATTTATTACTGCTGGTTGTTTGGCCCATGCAAGTCCTGTACTCGAACATGTGACCTAGCACGACAATTGTACTGATAGGCTAAAAACAGCCTACATCTACAAAATACCTAAAACACTGTTACTTTAACCTATTTACAAGCCTATTTATACAAGGTAGACAGGAGGAAGTAAAGGACATTATAGAAGTAGATGTTATATCAAGTATGAGGAACCACGAGCCTCGTGCAAGCTCTTCATGTGCAGCTTGTAAGTTTCTGAAAAGAAGATGCACTCCTAATTGCATATTTGCTCCATATTTTCGCTCAGATGAGCCTAAGAAGTTTGCCAAAGTACACAAGGTTTTTGGTGCAAGCAATGTGAGCAAGATCTTGATTGAAGTGCCTGAAGAGCAACGTGAAGACACGGTGAATTCTCTTGCTTATGAAGCTGAGGCAAGGCTCAGAGATCCTGTCTATGGTTGCATTGGTGCTATAGCTTTGTTGCAAAGAAAGATGGTTGAGCTGCAGGTTGATCTTGCCATTGCTAGAGCTCGTCTAGCTCGCTACGCTGCCAATTCTCCTCCTCTCTTGAATGATCATGGTAGCATGATACCAACTTTCGCTGAATTTCCTGCTTGTGGTGGATTGGTTGACAGTTTTAGCCAGAATTCATCCGATACCATGAATGATTTCAGCCAATTCCCATATATATTTTAATGGATTTTTCTGTTTTTCTCTCTCCTATTGCTCATGTAATGTAAATTTGAAGAATCTTCCTTTCAAGTTATGTTCCCAATCAAGAATTAAGATTTCTCTGAATTCTTGAAACCGTGGATGGTAATTGAACTGAATCCTGGTAGTACTATTAAAGTCCAATCTATAGTTCAGTATGAACCAAGTGTCCGTACATTTATGTACTGCGTAATTAGTTTCTGCAGATTACAGATTAATTTCAGAGACACCCAACCAAATTGAATCATCAATAACATTCCCATACGCCTTGGTTGTCCTGCTGTTATTGCGTCGCCATAAGATCAGATAGAAGGGATTGTTGAGCAGTCCTTGGCATATGAACTGGCTGGGTAGCAGGGATTATTGAGAAGTTCTTGTATATTGAGTTGATAAGTGGTTCGGAAAAGTGACCATAATTTCCATCTAGAGCCAACAGTGTTGCGCATTAAAACATCAAAACTGCCATCATGGAAACGTCCTGTATTCAGCAAGACATAGCATTGGCTAATGATGCAACCAGCCCCACAAAATGCCCATTCACTTTAGTCGGTGCAGTGCGAATCCAAAGATTAACGTGGAGGCTTTGAAGGCAAGTGAGTTCATATACACTAACAGCACTTCCCACAAGTCAGAATTGGAAGTATCCCAGTCAGCTTCCGAAAGCCAAAAGTAAATAGCTCCATAGAACAATTTGATCATGCAAGTGAGCATATAGATTAACAACTTGTTTGCATACAACCGATTCACATAGGCCACAGCCAAAACCTCCACAGAAATTTATTTCCCACATCATTCCGAAAAATCTAACCAAGTTTGATAATAGTGAGTGATGAACAGGAAAAAGGTTATCTTTCATTGCCACTTTTATCCTCGGTTGTCCCATGAACATCATTCGAAGGAGAAACATGTTAAATCAGCACTGAGTAGCGTGTATCGAGATACAAGCTGATCACATATTTATCACTTGAATGAAAAATAACACGCCTAAGAATGTAAGGAGCTGACACAGGTTACAGCTTTTGGAAGATTAGAAAGTACAGAAAATCTTTAGCATAACAACCAATGATGCATGCAGAATAACGCTACAGCCAAGAATATGACTGGTAGGTCATAATCATTCCTTAAAAGCTTCATCTGTTGAAGATGTGACAGCCTCAGGATAACTAGGCAGAGGACTTCCACTCTTAAGCTGGAGATGAAAAGAGGGTTTCATGGAGATATACACACTGGAGCTCCCCTTTGAAAAAATAGGTCTCTGAGCAATTTCAACTACAACTTCCCTGTTCAAAGGGTCCAGAAACCACCAAAAGTTTATCAGATCACAACTGGAATACGATTTCAAGTTTAGCAGCAACGTAGGCACGGTTTGGTGATATCAGGTCACGATTGCAAATCCAGACATGAAAATATACAGAAGAAATAATGTTTGTGATGCATGTGTGCATGCCCAAGCACATGCATATGTCTGAGTGTCACTGTGAGTGCATACGCATAGACGAACATCTCGGGTAGAGAGACAGACAGACAGATCAAATGCCAAACAGAACCCATCTAACTACTGTGCTGTGCCAAATCAAATATGATAAAAAAAAACTAATGTCTTTGCTCTATTTAATCAAATCTGATAAAGTTGTAGATCAATAAATACTCGTGTGTATGCATGAACAGAGCACTTCAAATTCGTAGTTGGAGATCAAATGCTTGATGTACCCCGAGTTGGACTTCCTTCAGTTACACAACATGAATCCACAGATAGCCAAGAGTTGAGCAACAATTTCTGATTCTAATTAAGAAAAGAGAACATTGTAATTGCGGAAAGAGGTGAGGGGGAATTCAAGATTTGCATAGAAGGTTACAAATATGAAACATTGCCCTTTACCATCACCAGCATGGAAGCCAAACACGACAGTCAAATTTGAGTATGCCAAACTCTTCAACAACTTCAAACGATATTAGCAGCTCATCACACAACCCTGTAGAGGTTTTGGTTTCACCAAAACAAGGAACCGTAAGGAAGTTTCTTGGGGTCCTGTCACTCAATGATCGTGCCATGATATTGTTAATCAAGTTCATAAGAGACTAAGCAGGTGGAAGACCAGCCAATTGTCGATGGCTTGAAAATAATTCCTATGTTACATTACACAACAAGCAGTAGGTGTGAGTAAAAAACCTAAAAAACCAATTAAACCGAGAAAACAAAAAAAAATAACCGAAAAAACCGAATTGAGAAAAAAATCGAATTAACTGATTAAAAAACTAAAAAAGAACTCTGGTTCGGTTTCGGTTTCAAATGTCTAAAACCGATTGAACCGGACTAAACCGGTTCAACCAACACTTAAAAAAATGAGTATAAATACTCACTTTTCTTCCCAACCTTACCTAAACCAAAGCAGCCCTCCCCCACCCCCCAACTTTCTATCTGCCTCTCATTTCTCCCAAGAGCCAACTCTAAATCAAACCCAAAAGTAGTTCTCAACATCTGAATATAATCACATATTTCAGGTTCGTGAAGAGATGAAATGGAATGGTGGATGAAGTTATTGGTTGTTGGCAGACATGCTAAGTGGAAGGTTCCATCCAAATATAGTCGGCTATAAAATTGTTTTTAGATTATACAAAGCACATAGAATTGATGATGCTATGGAAGTGCTAGCAGCAATGATTGAAAATGGTTGCTAGCCAAATGAAAATACTTACACTCTGTTTCTCGAAGGTATTAGTATTTCTGGATCAAAAGCTTAAGCAATGGAGTTGGCTAATTCTCTTTAAAATATGAATGTTATTTCTGAAGATTCATTCAAATGTTTGAACAAGACCTTTTCTTTGCTTGATGTTTACAACAGCTTTATTTATTCAGATGCTAATAACTAGTTTATATTATTCTTGGATATCTAATGAGTCAATTTTTTGGTTTTGTTGGTTTTTTAACAACATAAACCGAACCAAACTGAACCGAAATTAATCAATTTAAATCGGTTTTGGTTTTAAATTAAAAAAATATTGGTTTGGTTATTTTTTTCCAGTGTAAACGGAATCGAACTTAAAATGCTCACCCCTAATAATTAGGGCTTGAAAATAAAAAGTCCTTCCATCTTTTTTTCTTTTTTTTATTCTCTTAATATATTAGTATTCTAAATAGTATTATATTAATTTACAATTTAATTACTATTATATTGATAATATACTATTCTATTAATTATTGGTATTTGAATTTAAATATTATATTTTTAAAATTTTTTATTTTTTTAACTTTAAATTATTATTTTTTAATATTATTTTGATAGTTTTAATGTGGTGATGTAAAAAATAATAAAAAATATTATTTTATGTAATTTCAAGCAAATTTTTTTTTAAAAAAATAATATTTACTATATTTTTAAACAGGCTCTAGATTTCGAAGCAAGTGTCCATTTTGAGTAACATGAGAGCATTTCTGGCAACAAAGATCCCACCCAGGCAGATTCCGCAACAGGACAGCTTAAGGACTAATGGAAGGCCAATTTTACAGATTGCTCATTCAACCCAACGGGACTTCATGCTATGTTAAAGCCCCACTGTGAGGTACAGCCAAGTCACTTCCGAGCAGTTGCCTGCAGAAATCAGGCAAAGCGTAAGCCCTAAGCTGGGCCCTAACCTAATTAAGTTTGACCACCCTAAACACACATTAGCAGAAACTCCTCTCTATCCCTAATTGTAGGGGAAAATCCACGAATCATAAATATCAGTGTGAACCACAAATTTGTCAAAATAGTTTAACTGAAGAGAATCAGTCCTGAATATCCACATCTCCTGCCTTCCTCGGCATACAACGGGCAGAACTAGAAAGTTAGACATGGAAGTTATTTCTAACACCCAAATAACTCTTAGTTTCCTAATTCACTTCACCTAAAGTGTACAACCATCAACAATTCATTAAGTAATCATTTTGCACGCGCCCCCCCCTACTAATACGTTCAAATGGAACCTATCCAGTTTTTACACTGTAATGGTTGGCCATAAATGCAGAGGTGCGGGACGCTCCTACATAATACAAAATCTTATAAACAAGAACTGGTAAAGTACTTTGGACACAACCCCACAAGCGGAAATGATACACGAGTCCTCTAACATAGCTCCAAAACGTTCAAATGAAACAATTTATACCATGGAAAAAAAATCAAAGAAATAACATAAGCTATCAATCAAGAAACCAACCAGTATTAAACTGACAATTGCAGCAACCCAAGACGAGAAAACTCAATATCACAAGAAAAGAAAAGCAAATTCCAAGATTTCATTGAACAAACCTGAACTCGATGTGAATTTATCGCGTTTGAAAGACTTCTTTGTGTGATCTAGCTGAGCATCAACAAACATATTCAGTCTTTCAAACTCAACTTCTTTAGTAAACTCCATCCTCTGTTTCTCCAACTCTATCATTTGCCGTTGTCTCGAACTCTCAATTCTCTCGGGTATCTCTCCAAACTTCAATATCGCTCTCGCTAATTCCCTACACGCAGCCCCATCAGATAAACCTACATCCTCCATTCTATGCCGTTTCTTCTTCAATCTCTCTTCAAACCACGCCATATCATCCTCGTCGTCATCGGAGGAGCTCTCACTATAACTTGCCAAACCTGAAAACATCCTTTTTTTAGGCTTTTTCTTTGACTTCACTGTGAAAGAGGTGGGTTTCTTGTCTGTGTTAGTAGTATTGCTGTTAGTGCCGATGAGAGAATCGAGACGGTTACAGAGCGGCCAACTTAACGGAGGGGGTTTGGATTTTTCTATCTTGTATTTTTTCTTCAACATAACGATACGGTTTTTACACTGGACGTCGGTCTTTTTAGGTTTGACGCCGTTTTGACGGTTGTTGACGGTGTCGGCGACTTCTTTCCAGTCTTTTTGACCGACGTTACCCCTGTTAGGATTTATGTAACGGTCACCCCAGGCTTCGATTAGTGTGTAAGGGGCGCCATCGTTCTAACAGTCTTCGCGACAACCATGGTGGGGCCATGTGGTGGTGGCTGAGGGGCTATGGTGGCGAGTGGTTGTTCTGGGAGCTAAACTCCGGCGCCGGAGGGAGGAGGGAGTGTAGTACTAGAGGAGAAAAGAAGGAATTGTAGGATTGAAAGAAGAAGAGAGAGGGGACACGGGGGAGGGCGATGGCCGTGCATGGTGACCGGCGGTGACGTCAGCTCTCGTCATGGGGTTTTGGACGGGAATGTAAATTTTGTTTTTGAACAACAATAATTGGATTATTACTATTTCTTTTATTATTATTACATAAAGGCTTCTTAGGTTTTGCGTTGTCGAAACTTTGAAAGTTTTTATTTTTTTTCCGGCCCTCATTCGGCTTCGGTTCGAGCCTTTTCACTTTTGGGCTTCGATGATATAAGATGTTAAGAGTCTTGGCCTCTTGGGTAAGGTAGCAATTTTAGGTCTATGGCTGGGCCTTGAGAGGCGTTCTATCTTTTCAGGACTGTGATGACTGTTTCTACAGAGATACCAAAAAAATCTTGCTAGCAAAATACTTTTGTTGATACTAGTTTTTTTTTTACTTACTAAATAATATTTTTTTTATAATATATAATATATTATTTTGAATTATTTGTAAGTACATATTTTTATTATAATTACTGGTTTTTAAAATCTAGATGGTTTAATAAGTTGTAGTTAAATAAATTTATTGATTGTTAAAACATGTGTGTGTGTGTGATTTTTTATTGTGTTGAAATAAAAACTATAGACAAAAAATAGTTGGTAGGTAGTATAGATATGTGTTTTTTTTACATGCATGTATATAACCGCTTATAATTAAATCACTTGAAAATAACAATGACCGAAAAATTCACATCGATTTATTTACCTGCATAGTTAGAAATTATAAATATATTTTTTTGTATCATGCGTTTATATAAAATTTTCATATTTTTCCTGTAAAAATAAAAGAAATAAAAAAAATAGAGTTTCATTGTTTATTGTAAAGTTCTATTCATATTGTAAGAATATGTAAAGTGACTTTAGGTGAATGAATTTTTTTGTATATGGAATTACAATGAATCTTTTATTTAAAAAAATCATTTTTAATTACATGTAATATGAGTAGAACTTATAAAGAGTATGTGCATGAATAAGACTTTTATAAACCTTTTTTATTTTAATAAACCTGTTTTATATATAAATTAACAGAACTTATCAAAAATCTTGGTGCATTTTTATTTTTTTTAATTTTTTAATAGCATTCGCTTTTTTAAGCATTTCTAGTGTTTTCACAGATAAAATAAAGTACTAATGATATACTATACAGGTGATGAGTGATTTAAAAAACTTTATTCTATGCTATTTTTTAGGTTCAAATATTTTTTTAAAAAATATATTTAAATTTTTTTTAATTAGAAGTGAGATTAAATTTATAATTATTATTGTAGATATGCTATTATGGTAATATTATATTAATCATATAACACTCAATAAAAATAAATAAAAAAAAATCGTTTGGATTTGCTAGTTGTGACGGTCAAATTTTATCTATGAATTGAAATCATGCACGGGCAAATATTACACACATGATTGAGACGGGATGATCGCAGCAATGCTCAGCTCCTACTACTAGTACTAGTATTTCTCATAAACTATTCCCTGGGTACGTCCATACCAAGCACGAGGACTGTTGATAATATCATGCCAAGTTGCTCGGCAGGTCAGCTGTTTGTTCTTGAACAATCGAGCCCGTGAAACCTCAAGGAAAAAAAAAAACTCGGGCTGCCTGTCAAACCTGTATTCTAACTTTTAGGTCAATATCCTTTTATAGTGGCAGATTATTGTATTGCAAACCAAGGACAAATCCGAGTTGTGCAATAAAAACTAACAGCAGCACTAAGTAGCAGCCCTTGGATTTTAGGAAACAAGCTCAGGAAGACGTTTTCCGAGAAGAACGATTAATCCATCCTATCCTATATATATTATTTTCTTGTTTTTTCGAACAACTGATCATTACATGTGCTGTCTTCGCTTAGAGATGGTTAAGATGTTCTGTCCGGTAGAGAAACGAATCCAATGATCATGCATTTAAATCAGGCCTGAGAAAAAACCTTAACAAGATTCATGGATTCATCCATCATGCACACTGTCCTGAACTTCGAGCTTCAACGGGCCGGAAAATCTTCATTAAATAGTAAATTGATAATCTTCCCAAAATTTATGGTAATCATTAGCTAAGTAACAAGTCTTTTTATATTCATTGGCAAAAGAAAGAAACTCAACTTCCATCCTATAAAAAACATCATCACTAACGAATCACTTTACCGAGATATTTTTGACCAGCCATGCAGCAAGCTTGAAGAATCACATGTCTTATTATTCAACAAAGTCGATCAAACGCACCTTTTGTGAAGGAGATATAATCACTATATATTTGACTAGCATATGTATCATGTGATTTTAAATAGTTTTTTTAAATAGGCAGAGTCATGCATGTCCATGGAAACAGCCGTGGGGTATAAAAATTTGAAATTACATCCAAAAGAGACTACAGTTAATTCCAATACATAGAAACGTGCACTTCCATTAATTGTTAAGCTTTTCCAAATTATATTTATTATTATATCTATCTCTCCGACCTGTATATAATCCTGATCGTCTGATCAATTGGGTTAAAAATGTACACAAATTCGGTTTTCCTTTCTTCCACTCTGACATCCTGTTGTGTGTTCTGTTCCTGCTTTTATAGCAAAAAATTATAAATGGTAGGTTTTCTAGTGTAACGTGGATAAATTTAAGCCTCACCGTTGCCCTTTTTTAGAGTTCCAGAGAGAAATCTTATGGTATATGTATGTGTTGATATATTGCGAAGTATATTATTGTTTGCAGGTCTATTGTCTCGCAGGTTACAGAATTGGGGTTGAACAGCACGTATCATCCACCCATGGTTGCTTGATTTAAGCATAAAACTGTGAAATTTAAGCAATTGCCAGGCAATTTGAAATTCTGATATACCTCAGATCATATCTTCAATTTCAGATCCCAAAGAAGGCCCACGTACCCTTCTTCTAGTTAATTCAAACTCTATTGAAGCTAGCCATCAATTAGACTAATATTCTGTTTCAGCATCATACCCAACATTATCATTTAAATTATAGAATCTTTTTTAAGTACATCTTGTCTTATATCCTTTTGTGAAAAGACGCGATGGGTTTAATCACGAACCAGGCTGGAAAAAAGGAGACAAACAATGGTTGATCAGGATCAAGAAAAGAAGCATACGCATGCAGATCAGGCATATCCATAGAGAGAGAGAGAGAAAGAGAGATTAAGCCGTATATTTATTGCTCTTATCTAATCCAATGTGTTTGTTAAAACCTTTAAATAACTTTGGAGATATGCAACATCTTTGATCCCATAGGCTCTTGGTTTTGACCTTAGATAATATATACTACCCTAGCTACCCGTGGGGTATTTTTCTTTTTCTTTTTCTTTTTCCTTTGACGTTGCTATTATCACCCTCGCTCAATTCCTTGTATGCCAAATATTCTCCTGTTACCTCTCTATTGAAAATAAATTAGATTTTATTTTTAAAAAAACAAAAAAATTGGTCTATTAATTGAGAATCGATTGACTAGCTGGAATAAGTTGAACTGGTCAATCATTTCTAAACTGGCCAACTGGTTCAGTCGGTAAAATACAATTTATTCTGAAATAATCTTCGATTCAAGCATAAGTAACTTTTCAAAGTCACCACGAAGTTTTTGTAGATGTATCTTTCTCATATTGTCAGTTTCTTGGTTTGATTCTTGCAAAACTTCTCTTGCTCGCTTGATTGTGGTTGCATTGGGCACTATCTCAAAAGTGATATTATTCAAATATTGGTGGGTGATTTTTAGTGCTTGAAAATTTGAAAGAGACATGTATGGTAGAGAAGATCCTACACTCGCTGCCAAAAAATTCTATTATATGGTGGTCGCAATAAAGGAGTCACAAAATATGAATGTTCTTTCAATCCAAGGTTTCATGGGAAAATCACAAGCCCGTGAAGAAAGAGTCAATGAGATTCAAGAGGATGTGGCGAGGGAATAAACGACATGAACAAAGCAAATGAAGATGGGGAGGGGGAAAATTTAAAAGAAGAGGCTGTGACAGCATCAACAAGTCAACCGGTCGACCACATGAAGTAAATTGGTCGACCAATCCAAATTTGACAAATCAAAAGCTAAATGCCATAATTGTCAAAAGATAGTTCACTATGCTTGGGATTGTTGGAGTCCAATCAATAGGGTTGAGAAGAATGCAAATCTAGTGATAGAAGATGAGAAGGAAGTCACCCTATTTATAATGCATGATAAGAGAATGCAAGACAAAGAGAGCATGTGGTATCTAGACAATAGAGCCAGCAACTTATTATCATAATCAAAGTTTTTTGTTAGGGAAAATTTGAGGCACGGTTTCAAATTTTGACAACATGGATTTTTGTTGGTCACTCGAATTGGATGTCATCACCTTTCAACAATAGATTAAAGTACAAGCTTATATATCACTCATACTCGGAGCAATTTGCTAAATAAAAAGGGACTATATTTTTATAGAATGAATCTCCACCTGCATATTAGCCAATTCTCCCAACGAAATAAATAGACTTAACTTATAAAAAGGAAATAATTATATATACTCCATATCTGCCACAGTAATAAAGGGAACTTGAGGGTGCCCTATTTGGCGAGCACTAGGAGACTATCTGTATGGCTTATGCTTAAAAGAAAATCTATCGACTTATTTTCTTCACCAATGCTACAAATCTCCTAGACAATATGTCTTCCACAATCCAACATAAAAGAGTCAAAGTTGAAAAGTATATGGTTTGGAGAATCCACCAATAAGGTCTAGTTAGGTGTTTAGATTGACGTTTCTTAAAAGAATAACGACTACAAAAAAGTATCAACTGTAGCTTCCATAAGATAGTGTTGACGCATGGTTATTGGATTTGGGTCGTATTTCCTCGTCATGGTTGTTGAATTGGCGCTTCTTAAGAGAATAACTATGATTTTATAAACTTTTTTAGGTTTAAAACACGAAAATGACCCAAAATCTTAAAGGAGCCAAAACGATTTTATCATTTTGGCTGCTATCCAACTGTTTTATCAAATGTCTAGATGTTTCTCAAAACGGTCTTCTTGAGAATGTTATGATTTTAAATTGCAACATTGAATCAAATGTTGCGGTTCCAGAAACGCGACATTTCATTAATGTCGTGGTTGTGAACAGCGACATCAATTGTTGTGATTCTAAAACGCGACATGTATCAAATGTCGAGGTTTTGAACCGTGACATTATTGAAATATTATGTTTTTGAACCGCAATATCCTCAAATTGTGCTATTTCGCCAAAATATTTTCATCATTTGCTATTTCGGCATGTAATTATATTTTGAGAGCTAGTTGCCCAATTTATCCAAAGATTAACAAGCATCTAGATATATCGTTAAAGTGTTGGCTGGTATCATAGATTTTGCTTTTGTCTCACTATTTCCTATTGATTTTCTAGGTTTGGACAATTAAGTATTACTCTAAAAGGCGTGGGTTTTTCACTATGTAAGGCTTTATTGTCCATCCTCTAGTAGTACATTATTGTAGATGAGTTGTGCAAAGTTTTATATTTTTTCAATTTGGTCCTCAAACCTTTTTTTTGGCGATTTAGTCATCATTAAAGACCAATTAATTTTGATTTTTAATGAAAAGATGAGATTGAAATAAGAGGGATTAAAATGAAAAAGGTGACAAACATGGGTGACATGCCATAAGTTTTGCAAAAGATGAACTTTGATCCTTGAACATTAAAAATCATGTAAATTATACAATTTTTGTGCCTCAATATTTTTCCTATTCAATTTTGGTATAAAATTTTATTTTTGTTATTTTTTAGTTCCTAGTTGAGAGAGGAGAGAGAAAAGTCGCTAGATTCTAGTGTTAGAGAGAGAGAAGTGTCATTGATATCGATTTAGGCTACCAAAATGAACGATATTTATGTCAAATAGTTTCATTTGACGAGGGGAGTTCATATTAGGTGTTTTTTTACCTATAAAAATTGTGAAAAAATAGACTTGACCTCGGGTTGATTTTTGGATTCATGTTGATTTTGGTTTATGAGAGGTTTTTTTGAGGTCATAGATAGGTTTATCGCGGTTTATACTGTATTTTGTAGGTTTTTTGGGTAAAAAATAGGTTAAAAATGGGTTTTGGTGTAAAAAACTTAAGTTTTAATTTTCCGACAGTAACCGAAATCCAGGCAAATCGGACGACGCATAGTCTGATTTTGTTTTTTTAAAAAAAAATTAAGATGGACTACATGTCATCCGTCCTAGTTGCAAACAAAAAAAATAAAGACCCATTCTCCTAACAAAATGGGCCAGGTTGAGTAGTGTTGGCTGTTTTTTTTTTCATTTTTTTTAAATTAATGAATTTTTTATGGTTTTTTCTTTATTTTTTTAATATTTAAATTAGTATCTCTTCCCTCTTTCATTTTGTTTGGAGAGCCTATTTTAAATGAAGAATATTTTTTTAGTTGTACATTTAAATTTGAAGAGTTTTTCTTATTGATAATTTTTTATATATATTTTGTATGGATGAACTTTATTTTTAAAAATAAAAAAAAATTATTTTCAGATAATTTTTCTAATATATGCAACTTTGCATGATGTTTTTTTTTTCATTTTATTTGTTACTATCAATATAATTTGTGTCTCTATTTTTTCTATCGTTTGTTTAAATAAAAAATTTATATTAATAAATAAATTTAGCAAGAATAACCAGGTAAATATCTTGTTTTTCGAGATTAAATATTTTGATTTATACATATTTCTTGATTTTTCAAGTATTATTTTTAGGTATCGTTAATTAATGATTTTTTATTTATTTATTCGCACATATAGTACTTGATTTATTTGATTATATATATGTATAAAAGTTTTTATTTGAAATTTGATTTTTTAAACTATAAAAATATATTGAAAAAACCTGTATATATATATTATTTTATATAAAAAAAATTCAATCCACGGTAACATAACTAGTACAAATTAAACGATGGGACGTATTTAGATATTGTTCTTTAATTCGGAGAAGATAAAATCAGTGAAAGAAAATTTTCTATGGTTATCGGCATGTTCAAGTGCATTGCTTCCGAAATGCTTTAATCACGGTTAGAGAAATCGGGGTCCGCAGCGCCGACAGAGACCAATGTGCCTCGCATACATTGCTTCTCGATGCCCTCTCTCAGCTAGAGCCTTTATTTATTTATTTCCAGGAGCAGGTGCCATTGTATTTCTGGCTAGCTAGATAAGAGGTCCATTAATTGAATGATCTTGTAGCTGATCCCTATTGATTAATTAACAATAGGCTATGGTGTATGTATTCCGGGAGGAGTTAATTATTTGACTTTTGTGAGTAATTCAGGCAAAAAGACCTGGCTTATAATTAGCTTGTATCGATACTATTAATTACGTACGTATTAATCATTCCAAACCTTTCAATTAATCATTCAAACATTTCAATTATTAGGCTTGACAGTTGATGCAATCTTCTAATTCAAGTTATGTGATTTTCACAACTTGGAAAAATTTAATCATGATCATCATTCCGAATCCTAGCTATAATGATCACGGGAAACACGGATTAATACTTACACGCATGCATTCACACATGTTTGTCTTGTATGGAAAAGAAAGGAGAAGACTCTCTCGAATTTCTTCAATATTTTTTTGTTGATGGGAGTAATTAATGTGGTATACATTCACAGAAATATCTCAAATATTAATGTAGGTATAAGTGTGTTAAAAGTCTCGATGAAAAATACAATATTCCCTGTCATATATTCGTCCAATTTATCAACAAACCAATTCTTTCTACCAAATAAAAAAAAAAAGTAACCATTTATCGCCCTTGTATAACACCCCTAATACTGGGAGAATACCCATTCTTTAAAATCTCAGGATATCTTTGTGCATTCTATCACATAGGTTCCTTTGATTTATACTACCATCGTGATCACAATTTTTTTCCGGCGATGATCCATCGTGAATTACTATTTAAAACATATTAAAAATGTTTCTGAGATTGTGGTAGCGGTGGTGATTCAAAGTGTTTTTCACCTGAAAATGTATCAAAATAAAAAAAAATTATTTTTTAAAATTTATTTTTGATATCAGAATATCAAATCGATTTGAAAACATAAAATAATTATTTTAAACAAAAAAAATTAAAAATTAAAAAGAATATAATTTACACAACTTTCCAAATAAAAAGCTAAAAGGTAGGTAATCGACATGGAGGGGCAAATAAATACCTATCCAAGCGAGGTCCAAAATCAAAGCTGTGCGTCTTTATAAAACACCGTTCCAAATCTATGGTTAATGGGTCCAACGATGTCCCAACAAAGAAACCAAAGATATTCTTGAATTCACTAGAGCCCACCCCCAAAAGCTTGTCATCATCCAGATGCGCACAACTACAAGCAAACACAAGTAACATGGTACATTAATCTTTCGTTATAAACATTATCAACCAGATAAAATATATAAAAAAGATTGTGTATGTAACAGTTAGAATATCCTAATTAGAATAAATTAAATAAGTATTTTCTATTCTAATTCGATTTGATTTGATATAATCAGAAGAAATTTAAGATTTTAAATAAATATATATAAATATAAAAGATTGTGTAATGTAACAGTTAGAATATCAACAAGGTAAAAAAGAGATATTAGAAAGAGAGGTAGCTATCAATTCCGCCGAACAGACAGAAAGGAAAGACAAGCTCTTAATTTGTTTTGATATAATTTTTTTCCATAAAGTTATGCCCGGGGAATCTTGGCACAAATCTTTCACAGTTAGACATGGAAAAGATAGATAGACATGGGGGCAATAATATTATTATCAATGATAACAACAACAACAACAAGCAGCAATAATTAAGAGGTAGGCACTAGGCACCAAATTTGTTTCCCTTATATAGGACCCAGAACACCCCTTCTCATATTGCAAGCTGTAACAACCAGAAACCAAAAACAAAATACCTCAAAATATGGCAAACTCTGTGCATGTCAAAGAAGCTGTAGTAATCAAACCATCAGAGCCAACCCCGAGTCGTGTTCTATCTCTTTCAGCCCTTGATTCTCAGCTTTTTTTACGTTTCACTGTGGAGTACCTCTTTGTTTTCAAGGCTCGTCCTGGTTTAGACCAGAGTGTGATCACAGACCGTGTCAAGGCTGCATTAGCTAAGATTTTGGTGCCTTATTATCCACTCGCAGGACGTGTCAGGGCCAAGCCCGATGGTTCAAGCCTGGAGGTTGTGTGTCGATCCCAGGGCGCGGTGTTTATGGAGGCTGTCTCCGATCTCACGATCAACGACTTCGATAGGGCCCCACGGTACGTGACACAATGGAGGAAGCTCTTGTCTCTCAACGTGTCAGATGTTCTTAAAGGGGCCCCAACTCTCGTTATCCAGATGACGTGGCTCAAAGATGGAGATGCCACGTTAGGTGTTGGCTTTAACCATTGTGTCTGTGATGGAATTGGCAGTGCTGAGTTTCTTAACTCGTTCGCTGAGTTAGCTGTGAGTCAAAGCCGAGTTGCTGATTTGAAGCCCCAGCCCGTTTGGGATCGCTACCTTTTTGATCCCATAAAGGCTTCTCATTGTTACTCGGCGAGTCTTATCGAGTTCAACCGAGTTCCCGACCTCTGTGGTTTTACAAGTCGCTTCTCTAATGAAAAGCTCGTCCCCACTTCAATAATATTCGATAAGAGGTGGCTAAACGAGTTAAAGAAACTCGCTTTGTCAACGAGTGGACCTTTCGAGTTAGCATACACGTCTTACGAGGTACAATCAGCTCATGTATGGAGGAGCTGGGCCAGAGCTCTAAACTTTCCATCAAACCAAATCTTGAAGCTTCTTTTTAGTATAAATGTCAGAAACCGAGTGAAACCTAGCGTGCCCAGTGGATACTACGGCAACGCGTTTGTTCTGGGCTGTGCGCAAACAAGTGTTAAGGATTTGGCAGAGAAGGGTTTAGGCTACGCAGCAATGTTGATAAAAAGAGCTAAAGAGAGAGTGGATAACGAGTACGTAAGATCAGTGATTGAATTAGTGAGTCAAGCAAGAGCGTGTCCTGACTCAGTAGGTGTGTTGATCATGTCGCAATGGTCAAGGCTAGGGTTAGAGAGGGTTGACTTTGGAATGGGGAAGCCAGTTCATGTGGGTCCAATATGCAGTGATAGGTACTGTTTGATGCTACCTGTTCATAATCAACAGGATGCTGTTAAAGTTATGGTAGCTGTCCCTGCAAGTGGTGTTGACAAGTATGAGTTTTTGGTCAAGAGTCCATACTCTTGAGGACCATTAGAGTTTTGGCTCTTTCGTTGACATGTATTGTTAGTTTTGACATTTTGCTTTTCTCTGAGCTGGTGATCGATTCCAATCGTGATCTAATGAGATTGGTACTTGTAGTATTAATTGTTAGCTTTTTAATCTTTTTGAGGAATGTGGTGGCCACGCCCGAGTTTTGTACTCCTTTTTAGCTTGTCAAAAGCACGAGGAATCCAATGAAACGACTCCTTTTAATCGTTACTACATTCGACCTCCCTTGTTCAGTTTGGACGGGATTTTGCTCATCGTTAGCTACAAATATATTTATATATATAGTTTGGGTCTTGTCTCTCTTCTAATTTGATGTTTCTATACATGAAAAAACACTTTAAGATGCAAGTTGAATTGCATTATTAAATACACCCTAAATAAATTGAGTGTGAACATATAAATAATCGTTTGTTTGACGCAATTATTGCTTAAAATCATAATTTAAATATCCTGGCATACAAGGTAAGGATGGGAAAAACTATGCCCATTCAACCAACTTAATGTCCGAGATAGCTGCGGTTAAGCATGAATGAAATGCATATTTTCACCCACCGAATCATAATATAGAAAGTGTGTTTAACATTATGATTGGACTACGATCGCGAAGTGATATTTTTCCTAAATTGGAGTTTTCTTCATCCTAAAATAAGCTATAATTTGTCCGAGTATTTTTTATGTCGAGGAATATATTCCTTTCATTGATGTTAAAATAGTAAATCCCATACGAAAATTACTGTTAATTATGTCATTAACCATCCAACCAGACATATTTCTCATCCATCAATTTTTACTTCACAGTTGCTCTTTTTTTATCCAAACCCTCGTTTTTAACATCATAGTCGTAAAAGTCTATTACATGCAAAGCTAGACATCTTAGTTTGTGTTTCTGTTTAGCATTACCGTGGTGATGTGGGGAAAAAAAACTCTAATTAATGGACACAATACTACATTTTTCTAAAGTTTGATGGCATGGCTAGAGTGTACTTAGAAATATAATGGATTTCTATATAAGAGAGCAAGGCACGAATTTTTTTCTTCTTTAAATAGACTAAACGCTGGGTTTTTTTCATCAGAAAATGTGCGTGGTTGTATCTAAATAAGACTTTTTTTCAACAAAAGTTTTAGAACAAGGGTCATTCGTCTTTAATGTGTGTAAATTGTGAATTAATCTCTCTGGTTTAATTAAGAAATTAATTAATTAGTGCCTTTTATTTTAAAAAATAATTAATTAATCACTATCTTTAATATTGGTGTTAATTACGTACTTTGATTTAATATTATATTATTTCCTAAGAATGTCTACTTTCCTCGACAAACTTTTCAAAATATATATCTATTTTTTTATTTTTTTACTTCTTGAAACAAAAAGTGAAACAAAATCATAAAATAGAAAGAAAAAAAGACTAAATAATTGATTTTTTTAGGCAAGAGGGGTTAATTAATTCGTTTTTAGAAAATAAAGAGAATACTTTATAATTTAGTCCCCCAATTTCTGGACTTCGCTTTCTCTGCTTTATGTTTCTTATTTAAAAGCACGTTGCTTAATTAATGATTTGATTTTTTTAACTGCCTTATTTAGAAGTTGTGTTTATTGTATGAGCAGTCGTAGGTTGTGAGTCCTGCCTATTAACGCTGGCCTTCGACTGGTCGTGGAGAAGGCTTTCATGTCAGATCTATTCATATTATTCAAATTGAACGCGTAACATGTTCTTGCACAAAATGCTCCCAAGATAATTAAGAAAATAATTACGCAAATATAGCCAATTTGACTTACTAATTTAAATCTCTCAGCGTATCGATTAAAAAAGTTAAACAAGAATATCTTTTACCCCACCCACCTAAATATTCCTTTGGGCGCATCTTCGTGTAAGATTTGCAAACCAGACTACCCAGACATATATATATATATATATATATGCAAAGTCCTTGACACAGTATAAAAGTCTGACTCACCGCTGACAGCTACTGAATCTATATAGATTGGCATCAAGGCACATGTGTACACCAAAGCTGAACCTTGAATTACCCATCTATTTTTAAATATTTCATTTTGTATTATGAAAAGAGGAGGGAAAAACAAAACGAGACGAGGAATGGAGGGAGACACTATAATTAAGTTAGTTTTACATTGGGATAGTGATTTTACTTTAAAATATATTTTTTATTTATTATTTTTTTATATTAACGAATTAAAATAAATTAAATAAAAAATTCAATTATTTTAAAAAACACAGTCCAATATGCACTTCGGACTTTCAGTGGTTGAGCTTGGGCCAATGAGACTCCAAACAAGCTCTTCGGTAGTAGCAAGGCCCGGTATGACAATCCAATGCATATTGAGAAATTAACAGTTAAAATATGGAATACTTTTTGGCCCATGTCAAAATGGACCTCGAATTTTACCATCAGCGCCACACGGCACAAGTGAGATTATTTGACCTTCGCTTTTTATAGCTTTCAAAACAAAGCAATTAAAAATATTTGGTAAGTATTTAAAAATAAATTGCTTTTTTAAAAATATTTTAAAAGTAAATTTTGATTTTAATAAAAATAGGTTAGAGGTCTCTGGTTTAAAAACATGGGATGTGATGCTTTTTAAGATGAAGGACTACTTATTTTATTTAAAAAACCAAAATAATCTGCGGTATTTTAAAATTGTAAAGGTATCTATAGTGCATTTACCCTAATATGTACATACATTGTTATTACGTTTCTTAATTAAGTTAGTTGGTAGTTCTTTTTACTTAAAAAAATACCATATGATGTTGTGATTCTTATTTCTTCTTTTTTTACCTGTATTGTTCATGATATTTTAATGTTTTATGAAAAAAAAATATTTCATTTCTTAAGAAATTTAATTTGATTTTTTAAATAAATTATTCAATCCAAGTATGTTATCTATGGTAATTTTTATTCGAGTAACATAATAATAGATTATCAAATTTTAACATAAAAAACACTTCTACAAAAAAGCTAGGGGAAAAATTAAAAATTAAAAAATAAGGATACAAATTTTTTATTGGAGGGTTGGATTTAAAAGAAAAATAATCCATCAAAAAGAAAAAAATAAATATAGAGGATCAAACCATAAATAATAACATAACAAAAACTTTGATTGAGGGATGAAATTCAAAATTAGTAAAACTTTGATAAAAAGATAAATGAAAAAAATAAAAAATCAAAAGAATAATAATCAAATTAATATATATGTGCATTAATAACAAACAACTTGAGAAGTAAAAAAATAACCCTTGACTAGGGAATTTTTATTTTTAACTCCAAGAACATTTAAATAATTTCATTGTTCACCTAAATTTGAAAAAAAAATGAAACTACCCTATACTCAGACATATTTTTTATGGTCTCTGAAGATATGTTAGTATTTTTATTGTTCATTTAAAAATAAAAAAAACCTTATCACCCCATCAACCAAGACAAATATTATATGATTTAGAGCTGTTATAATCCACGGTCTAATGCTATTATAAATACACTGTTTAAACTTCCTCGATACTTTTAGATTATTTGTT
>Ga0307511_10001576_pt1 | contig 24191 bp, 19 predicted proteins | sample 13_EM_MG_FD_200266 | JGI IMG/M metagenome (GOLD analysis project Ga0307511, IMG submission 200266) | Populus trichocarpa ectomycorrhiza microbial communities from riparian zone in the Pacific Northwest, United States - 13_EM | ecosystem: Host-associated > Plants > Roots > Unclassified | place... | reverse complement strand
ACATAAGTGTATTAAAATCATGAAAAAAATTTTAAAATATTAATTCAATATTTTTTAAAGATAAACACACATTTAGAATGTATCTAAATATAGTGGAAAACACACTATCAAACATGCTGTTAATCTCTCAGAACTCGTTTAATATTGTAGTAATAATTGTTTTTCAAAGTATTTTTTATTAAAAAGTATATTAAAATTATATATATATTTTTTAAAAAATTATTTTTAATATTAGTAAATAAAAAATGATCTAAAAATATAAAAATTAATTTGAAGTTATTAAATTTTTTTTTTTTGTTAAACATAAAACGAACGTACTATTAATATTTAACCTCAATTTTTTACTCCCAACAAACACAAAACATACTGGACCGGGTCATGCGAGTTCGGCTCGTCATGTTGGGGTCGGGTTATCATAATCTAGTTCGCTAGGGTTTAAGGCTTTAAAAGAACAACCACACCATTTACTAAAAAGTAAAAACACGAAAAAGAGCGGGAGTGAGAAACTAAACGTTTAATGATCCAAAATTTCCATCACTCGCTCAACTAACTCAGTCACAACTCGATTTTCTAAATGGCCGTTAGGGTTTGTGAACTCACAGTTCTTGGAGAGTTCAAGCCATTTGGCCTGATTGCTGAAGCTCTGGACGGTAAACCTCCAGACACCGACCCTGATGACTACGACTATTTCCTCTTCGATCCCGAAATCGCCCGAGACCGCAACGAAATCGACGAAACCGATACATGCGGCTCCGCGCTCAGAGATCGCAGCGACCACGAGCTCTTCATTAGAGGAAACAAGTACATCATACTGATACTGCCTTTTTTTTCCTAAAAATTTCTTTTTTGGAATGAGATTACCGTTGATTTTAGGTCAATTTGTTTAATTATACGACTCCTATTTTCTTGAGTTATAAGTATTTGCATATCTGATCGAAGTTTGATGTCTAATTCTGTTCATCCTACTTAGCCAGAAATTGATTCCATTTACAGTAATGTTGTAACTAACTAAATTAAATTTAATAGCTTTTTTCCCCCGAATATCATCCACTGCTTTTATTGCTACATTTTTATAGAATTCCTATTTATCTCCTCTCTCTCCGGTGGCTTAATAGGATTATATGGTCTACTGGTGCAAGAGTTTTCAAGAGATTCACGTTGCCCTCCCCAGTTATCATGGTACAAAGTGATCCTACATTTGGCTCGTTATCAGATTATGTTTGTTATAATACCCTTTTACAGTATTTGATCTCTACCACGACTTCTTTATAATGTTACAGGCGTGCTGGTGTCATCTGGGTGATCTTTCTGAAGCTCTGCTTTGCATATTGCTTACTGATTCCTTAACAATATATAACATATCAGGTAAGAAGACTGAGATGTTTTTTTTGGTGATAATGCAATATGATATTTTCTTTCAACGAACATTTTATTTTTTCCTGAAATAGTCATTCCTGTTTAGCATGCTATTGCAAAACTTGGTGCATATCATCTAATTCTCAGGCGTCCCAGGGCATCAACATAATCAACAAGCAATCACTCCAGTTGTTTCAATTACAAAAAAAAATGCAGCATATTGTACACAGAAGAAAATTAATGTTTGTTAGGATATACATAATCATTGTCATTTTTGTATCGCCTTGTGCTGCTTGGTGGTGCACTTTTTTGTTTTTGTGTTGACATGGGTATCTCAGAGCCAGTGCCCATGAATACAAAGTGTCGCATATCTACTAGAGAGGAGCATATTGTACTGCTCAGTTTATACGTATCTGGTTGTACTTTACCCAGGAATTTCAATTTTTTTTTAGCCTAGACATTTCATTGCATCGGTTGAGCTGATATTTGTTTTCTGAAATTAAGCTGATATTCTCAATCTCTTACTCTTTCTCTCTCTCTCACACACAGGTGAAGTAGTATCCATTCCCATCCCTTGTACTATCACATCAATATGGCCTCTTCCATTCGGTTTGCTACTCCAGTCAGCCTCTGAGAATTCCCCAATGCAAAATCACTTGTCATCCCCAAGCCCTTTATTTGGTGTGTGTGATATGTCCCGTGCTAAACGAGAGATTGTGCACAGCCCACACCATAACTTCGGTGTTTTGGGGACATTTGATCATGTGATCAAAGGAGATTCAGCTATAATGTCCTCACATCTCATTTTGAAGGACCTGTTGGAAGAGCCACATGTATGTATAGTTGCTTTTGCCGAATGAAAAGAACAATTTGCTTGCCTTGTCATTTTTGAAGTTATGTAGTTAGGTTCCTTTTATTTTTGTATTCTGTGATGATCACAAACTATACTGCTTTGATCTTTCACAGTTGATGCATGTTGAAGAAAGAGGAAAATTGACCATAATGAAGGATTTTGATGAAAGAACAATTTGGACTAGCAATCGAATTCCTCTAATGGCATCATATAATAAAGGTTTCTCGTATTGCCTTTGAGTGGATTATTCCATGTCTCTTTTACTTTTATCTCCTTTCTCATGCTATCATGTATAACATTTTGCTTTATATGCAGGGAAGATGCAGCATTCACTGTGGGTTGCTGAAATCATCAATTCTAATTTTGAAGCCGAAAATGCCAGTCTAAGTGGTGCAGCTCTTGATGATGTATTAGATAAAAATTTCTCCTTTCGTAGAATATGGCAGGGGAAGGGTGCCCAGACAGCTGCTAGTAAGGTGCCTTACATCAGTTCTTGGCACCTTATGGTTCCGGAACTTAGTCTGTACCTAAGTCTAATGAAAAGAAAATAAAACCCTTACAAAACCACGACTATTCTTTTCAACTCATTTTTCTTAACCCCTTCTTTCTTCAAAAATCAAAGTTCGGTTGAAGATATTTCGCCTACCATGGTTGGAGTTGCTCTTCCAAATAGAGTTTGCCTCCAATTTTTTGCCATTATTCTGAACTGGTGTATCTGACCAGCATTTCATTCAATTGAGTTTGATGTCTATCATACTATTTTCCTTCTGGGAATTTATGATATATGGTGCTTACACAATTTGTTTCTTTTTCATGTTACAGGTTTTTCTCGCGACTGACGATGATGCTGCTCCTGTTATTTGTTTTCTTCTTCAAGAACAGAAGAAGTTGTTGTCTGTAAAGCTTCAAAGTCTTGAAATTAATAATGAGATTATTTTTGATATCAAACCTGATGTGAGCTGGAGTGTTGCTGCAGTTGCAGCTGCACCTGTGAGTGTTACACACCCAAGGTAGAGTTGGCCTTTCTTTTCTGTCTTTATATGCTTCATCCTGACCAGGTCATCATCTTTTCTTATGAAATCACGCTTTTCCACTTTTGGCTTCTCTTTCTTTTGCAGAGTGAAAGTAGGACTCCTGCCTTATACAGACATTGTTGTTTTGGCTCCTGACAACTCGCTTCTCCTTATTGTAAGCTGCATGCCCTGGTGGCCTGCATTAATCTTGACATCATAATAATCTGTTTAGCTTTTATTTGTTTTTCTATACCTCTTCATGTAAAGAGCAACTTTTTGTCTGTTTGGATGCTTTCTCCCTGTAATTTTCTTGTGTCCAGCATAAGGTGATATCTTTTCCTCTGTATTTCTGGGATTTCTTGCTAACATTTACACAGATATTCAATCAATACTGCCATCATCATCATCATCATTTCTTGTTATGCCAAAAAGTCAATAAATTTTTACAGGCAGTTTTTAGTTTAAAAATGGGTAGTAGCGTTCCCAACCAGAAGTTTGACTCACTTTCCCTTGATAATTATATAGCTTCAGAGTTTGTTTATGAAGATTGATAACCAATTTCAACTGGTTGGGTTTGAATCTTTTCTTTATCCTAGCAGCTCTATTTGTTACATGTCCAACTTGTGTGTGTGTTTTTCAGTACTTAAATTTTTATAGGAGAAATAATTCCTCTTCACTAACCAAGATTCCTTGCGTATGATAAATGTTATTTAGTAATCTCATCATTCTTAGTAACAGAAAGCAAATTTAGTTTTCTTCTCTGAGACATTCCGGTACATTGCTTGCTCTATGAACTGCACTATGTGTTGTCTATCAGTCTTTCGATAATATTTTTCGTCAGAGCAGTGATGAGTGATTTGCAAAATTAATTCATGTTCTTTTCTCCATATGATTTGGCTATATGGGTAATATTAACTCACATGTTATGTTGCAGTCAGGGAAGCAATTATTGTGTAAGTATTTGTTGCCGTCTTTTTTTGGAAAAGGCCATCTTTCACATAATTTGGAATTCTCAGAGACTGCATCTGTTCCGCTTGACTCAAAGATTTTAGGATTGACTGATGCAGTGGAGGGGCGTGTTAATCTAATATTAAATAATGGCCAGGTTTGTTAATATGTACACAGAAAGTTCTTTTTTGAGCCAATTCTGGTACATTTATCACAATTACCATTGTTATTGTCACCACTTTTTTTTTTTTTGCATGCTCGTCTACTTTAATGTTTGTTGTTTAGCTGTGCTGCTCTGCAACTTTTTTTGTTTTCTTTACTTTTCTCCTACCTATATGCTGCACATTTTGTTCTGGATTATTGTTTCATAATTTACAGTATAGTTTCATACAGTCCCATGCTGGTAGAATGGAGTAAAAAGATTAATGGTCACCCCACATTAGTTTGGGATTAGTTTAATTGAGTTGGTTGCAGCTTCATATTGCTAATAGCATGTTCATGCTTTTAATAACTTGCAATAGTGATTGTATTTGTTAATGAAGTTTTACAATGAGATCTATCTATACAGTAACAGTATTTAATTATGCAGATTAGCTAATTGGCCGACCCTGTTAATTTGTTCTTGCTATCCACCAGAATTTTTAACCTTCTACAATTCTGTCAATCACAGTTACTCTGTTAATAATATTATGCCCTTGATTTTTTGTTTTCAGATGTTTCGATGCACATTACGAAGAAGCCCTTCATCTTCATTAGTTAATGATTGCATCACAGCAATGGCTGAGGGGCTCAGTTCTGGCTTCTATAACCATTTCCTTGCTCTTCTCTGGGGAGATAGTAACTCTGACTATTTGTCTAGGGCCGATTCTAGTGTTGATTCTGAATGGAACTCATTTTGTAATATCATACTTCAAATGTGTAGGAAGCCTAGTGCCACTTCTCAGAAGCATTCGGACTTAGAGAACTTAGAGCAGCATTCATCCTGGGAGTTTCTTGTTAACAGCAAATTTCACAAGAACTACCATAAACTTAATTTTATCTCTAGGGTTTCTTCATCAGAATTGTCCTTTGATCCGGAGAAAATGGATTCCTTTGGATCAAATATGGAAGGTAATCGAAGTTCAGAAAACTCATTTTACTTTGAGCTATTACAGGAGAGCTTGGATTGTCTACATGCATTATATGAAAGTCTGAAACTGGATAAACTTCGCAAACGGTAAGTCTAGTTTATTATTTAGACTATTGTTGCAAACATTTTGAGTCAATTTAAATATTTTTTGAACAAAGACATTCTGGTATATTCTAAGCTAAATGACTCGCTGAAGTTTAAATTTTATAAGTAATCTAAGGCTCAACCTTTTCATTTTATTTGTTTGATGTATATAACTCAAAAGTTTCATTAACATCTTATGCCTAAAACGTTTGCTTGTAGGGACTTGGAGCTTGTGGCAGTTCTTTTATGCAATATTGCCAAGTTTCTTGGTGAGGGAAATTATTTGGATCATTATATTCGTGATTTTCCTGGTCTGATTTCGAAAATTGGGACATGTGAGATGCCTTTCTCCCAGAAAACTCCTCCTAGTTTATTCAGATGGCTTGAAAACTGCATGCAACATGGTTGTAGTTCTGCTAACACGGATGATCTTCCACCTTTAATTTGTAAAGATGGAAACTTTGTTGTGAGCTGGGCAAGAAAGATAGTTTCCTTCTACAGTTTATTATGTGGTGGTAAACAAACAGGCAAGAAGCTGTCATCTGGTGTTTACTGTAATATTGCTATGGGTTCATGTTGCACTAGTGAGGAGCTCACGGTTTTGGCAATGGTTGGGGAAAGATTTGGACTGCAGCAGCTTGACTCACTACCTTCTGGTGTATCCCTTCCTCTGCGACATGTAAGTTGATTTTAGTACTTTGCTGGGTATGGGAAGCTCTGCAAGCAAATAGATCCATAGAACTTCGTAAATTCCTGTATTATCTTTTGAAATGGTAAGTTCATATTGTTGCGTAGTGACCTAGCAAGTCAAGTGAAGGTAGTGAAAAGTTGGGATATTATGTTTAGTGGTAGGTTTATCTATGGAATAATTGTTCGGAAAAGGTGATGGTCCTACTTTTATCTACACTAATGATTTTCCTCACCTTTAGGCCCTAGACAAGTGCCGGGAATCCCCCCCAACTGATTGGTCTGCAGCTGCATATGTTCTTCTTGGTAGAGAGGATCTGGCTTTGTCTCGTTCAGCTCTGCCATGCAAATCTGGGGAACTTGAAACTCAACCCAATGTGAATCTGATCTCCATGTCGACACCTTACATGCTACATTTGCATCCGGTGACAATTCCTTCTACAGTTTCTGATACTACTGGACTGGAAAGTGCCAAGTTTGAAGATTCAGATTCTGCCGATGGGTCTATGATGGATGGTATGGAACATATCTTCAACTCCAGCACTCAATTGCAGTATGGTCGAGATCAGCGGTTGAATGAGGTTTGCTCTTGCCCTTAAGCTCACCCATCAATATTGAACTGTACAAATTATAAGTGCAGGGAAATGATTTATGATTTAAGGTTCACCTAAGGTTTGAAATGCTTCCTGATGCAATTTTTGTATGATAAATTCTTATATCACTTCATTACTGATAAAAGAAGTTTTACATCAGTTCATGGATGCTATTCAATCATTTTGAATCCGGCAGAGTCTATTAGTTTGTTGCACTAGGTTTTGAATCAGTTTTCTTAAATTGCACTCATGTAATTGTTGCATTATGAAAAGTTCTGTACTCTTCTGTGTTTCCTTACTACCTATTTTCACTTCAACCAGGTTAGACGACTCTTGTGCTCCACTAGACCTGTGGCTATCCAAACATCTGTTAACCCCAGCGCCTCTGACCAGGATATACAGCAGGTATACCTCACTTGCTGTCTATTTGAAAGCTGTAAATTATTTATTTCTAAGTGTTCTAGTAGTTATTAACTTCCTTGTATAGATTGAAATGCTAAATGCCACTACAAGAAAACAATGTGTTTGGATGATTAACGTGTTGTGCTGCACATGGGAATTTTTCAAAGTTATCGTCACTACAATGCACTTGGAGAATTTCAGTAATGAGGATGAAAGACCTTAAAAGTTCTGCAGTCTTTTATTATTACTTTGTTCCTGTTTTACTTATGGTTCAGATCCTTATCTTATTGTGTCTTCTTCTCTCCCTTTTGCTTGTGAAGGCTCAACTGTGGCACCTGGCACAAAGGACCACTGCTCTTCCTCTTGGCCGTGGGGCATTTACTCTAGCAACCATATCTACCCTTTTAACAGAGGTATTCTTTCTGTTTTACTGTTTAATTTCTTGGGCTTTTGTAACTAAATTGATTTTTGATGATGCAATTCTGTTTCATATTTAATCTCTTTCTGCAGGCCTTCACAGTGCCAAAGCTTGTTTTAGCAGGTCGGTTGCCGGCTCAACAAAATGCAACTGTATGTTGTTGTTGTTGTATTAAGTAATAAACTTGTAAACTTCTGTTGTCTATGTGTTTCTGTTCTCTTGGTTACATGTTACCTGCTATGTTCTCGTAACTAGCATTTTGTAATGGTTGGGTAGTTCCATTTCTTATGATGAATCTTGATGAACGAACTTTAACATACTAAATAATAAAAAATAAATTATTCTGTTTTCCTTGAGTTTGCAGTCGGGGCTTTGTCTCTTTATCATTTTTCTTCTGAACATCTTCTCCTTCTTTCTTGTTTTTCTGTCTCGCATGTTCTTTCTTTTGATAGGTAAATCTAGACCCAAATATAAGGAATATACAAGAACTTAAATCTTGGTCAGAGTTTCACAATGCTGTTGCTGCTGGACTAAGGCTGGCTCCCCTTCAGGTTTATTTTTGTATCCTTTTGAGATCATGTTTTTCTCCCCCTAGTTCAAGTTCATCAATTACTTTACCCATTTGTTACCAAGTTTTTCTGCATTATGAAATTCTTATTTCACTTTTTAATGACATTAAAATGTGGCTAATCATTTTGCTTAATGTGACATGCACTTGCTTTAGAAAAAAACAGGTATATATTTATTACTCTTTATTATTGACGTGACATTAAAATGCAGTTTATCATTTTGCTTAATGTGACATGCACTTGCTCTAGTAAAAATGGGCATATATTTATTACTCTTTATTATTGATTTGACTGTTCCAATTTTCTGGTTCCCTTTATTTCTCAGCTGTTTTTCATATTACTTGTGTTATATACTATTTTACCTTGAAAAACATTTTTAAAAAACTTGTTTTGAAGTATTTTTGCCTTTCACATGCAGGGAAAAGTGTCAAGGACATGGATAATATACAACAAACCTGAGGAACCAAATGCGATCCATGCTGGACTCCTCCTTGCATTAGGATTACATGGATATCTGCGTGTTTTAGTGATTAGCGACATATACACTTATTTCACACAGGTTTGACCACCTTTTGCTCTCTTTTTTTGCCTTGTAATTTGCTGTGTTCATAATTTGTAATTAGTGTGCTGATAGCAAATCAAATAATTGTACCAGTTCGAACTTTGGTGTTGAGAGGGGAGTGAGATAGCTTGTATGTTTAAAATCATATTCCCTACACCACTTTCTTCATGAAATGAAGCTGGTCATATCATTCTTCAAAGCTACCCAAGGATCTAGATATTAGTTACTTTATCTTATTATTCTATAGCTTTAACATCATCTATAATCATTTTGTTTATATATTTACTGTTTATGTTTGTCCTTTTTTTGCCTAGTTTTGCTTCTTACTGCTTCATATCAACAGGAGCATGAAAGTACAACGGTAGGATTAATGCTTGGTCTGGCAGCTTCTTACAGGAAAACAATGCACCCAGCAATATCAAAGGTAAAAATCATATGTAAACCTCTTCATTTCTTTTTCTTTTATGATGAAAAACCATATGTAAACTGATATTCTGTTAAGGTTCAATATTCTCTTCTTCATCTATTGAAGTTTTGGTTGCTAAAGTCTTCCTAGCCTTTTGTGTTTTGGAATGAAGGATGCCTTCTGCCCCAAGACAGAATTTCTTTTGATTGATGATTTTTTTATTGAATTGGTATACAATTCTGTAAGCATGAGAATCAATAAACTAGTCTGCAATGGTTTCCTGCAGTGGATGCCAATTGGCATCTTAACATTCAATCTGCATCTTTTGTGTCCTATATTTTAGTGACCTTTTCAGATACTAACTAGGGGCTCCAACTAAAACACTTTTTAGTAGATGTGACTTGTTCGTGTGGAGAATAGAACATTACTTTAAGCATTGCTTTAATATTCTTCTTCTCTATATTCCTTAGTCACTTACTCACTAGTCTAATTCACAAAACTGACTCAATTGCTCTGTGTGGCAGTCTCTGTATTTTCATATACCTTCTCGGCATTCTTCTTCATTTCCGGATTTGGAGTTACCAACCCTTGTGCAGGTATTTATCACTGTCTCACTTGAATTACATCATAAAATAATCTGTGATTTTTTTTTTTACATTTGGAAATGAATATATTTGTTTCTTCTACAAGGAAGGCAAAGTTTAATTGTTTGCTAAAACTTAAAAGGTGTGCATTGATGCATCCATAGATGTGTTCATTAGCATACAAAAATAATTCTTCAGAACACTATTTTCTTGAGAAGCACTTTCCATACTCTGTTCTAAATTGGTATAAGCTTATTTTGTGGACTTCCTTGCTGTAGTTGGTGAATTCCAGTTTCTTCATCATATTGCAGTTGACTCTCTTCTTGGTTACAGTTGTTGCTAAAATTGAGTCTTGAATGATTGATCAATTTGCTAAGGTGTAAAAAATAGTCATGAGATTTATTTGGCAGTAGTTGGAATATTGATTTGACCTCACATTCTATTCTGTTGCATTCCAGTCAGCAGCACTAGTTTCAGCTGGGCTTCTCTATGAGGGATCAGTTCACCCGCCGACAATGCAGATTCTTTTGGTAACTTTTTACTTAATGCTATGGTAGTAGATTCATTTTTTTACTATTAGTTTCATGTATTTCCTTTTCTGCTTAATGTGGTCAACCACTAAATTATTTTTCATGACATTGGAAATTGTGAGTGAAGTTTGTATGGCATGTGTAATTGGACAGCAGAAAATCATCTATTCTTCATTGTACTCTCTCAAGTCTAGTGAGGCTATTATAACTAGATCCTTTCTGTTTGCCTGTGCTTTCTAAACATATCATCACACATTAGCCTTATTGGCTCAATACTCTTACTAGGAGTGTTCACAAGTAGGATAAATTGGTTTTGACCTTATATTTTTTACCTTCTGAAACTTGTGGTAATGAATATTCGAGAAATGGTCCAAACGTTCTAAATTGGTAGGGCCAGGTTAAACAGGATCTGATTTGCTGTTGGCAGTTTGGATGAGTATCTGCATAATTGTTCCTGGCATTGCTAAACTGCATCCTGCAAATTTCTCTCTCTCGTATTTCACAATCCCAAACAAGCCCACTTTGCATTGCTTGTAATGTGGAAATCACCAGTTTTTCACCCGGGTTCCATCATCAAATGCTACTTATGTGAATCACATACAACCCCAATTCTAATCCTAAGTCAACCGCCTGTTACAAATGGATAACCATTAGCACTAATAGAATGAAGAAACAACCACCTCCAGTTTCATATTTCTCTTACCCTACTGCATTACTGAGAAAATGTTCAACCATTAAAGTATAAAACTAGCATCATCAAAACCAGCCACTGATTTCCACTCTCCAGTTCAGCTCATTTCTCCAATACAAACCACATTCATATTACAAAGAAAACAAATGTATGTTAGGGACAGATTACTGAAATGTCATAAGAAGTCGAGAGGAGAAAACCACCAAAGCCAGACAGAAAATAAGAGTTTTGTGCTCTCATGACGTGAGAACCAAGATATCCTCAAAGATGAGGAGATTCTTTGAGAGAGACATAGAGATGATGAAAGAACTAAGGAGATGGCAGATGAGATCTTAGATCTGTGGAAATTAGGTTCCTATTTAAGGTGTGGGAATTGGAATTATATAGAAAAAGGAGCCTGAATTTTTTGGAATGTTTAAAAGATCCAATTTTTTGTATTGGTGTTTCAGGTTGGATTGGACAGGTGTTTCAAATTTATAATCTTCAATGACTTGATCAGTTGGGTATCACAAATCTACTGATCAACCTACCCCTTCTCTCAAATAATTGGCGAGGTTGGTTGGGCTGGGATTTGATTGAGTGGGTTGGTGCACTCCCAATTGTTTGATTTTAATAATGTTTTTAATAATATGAACTATTCAATTATGTGGTACTAACTAATTGCTTTGGATTGCAAGACAATGAATGATATAGCCATTAAACCTTCTTCTTGTGAATGAAAAGTACTCTTGTTAATGCCCCATTCAGCTACAAGTGTGGAGTGTTGTGTAGTCTTTTCTTAACTGTCCTCTGATACTCCTCTCTCTTGTGGGCGCACTCGTGCACACAACACACGCACTTGATGCCTTTCAGTTATGATTACATAAATTACTTCTGCAGGGAGAAATAGGCCGTAGAAGTGGAGGCGATAATGTACTTGAAAGAGAGGGTTATGCTGTTTCTGCAGGATTTTCTTTGGGTCTTGTTGCTTTGGGTATGGATAATTTAATACTTTGATCAATTAAATATTGAGAATCTGAACTTCATTTGAATAACTATGTTATGCTAACTGAAGGTCGAGGTGAAGATGCACTTGGTTTCTTGAACAGCTTGGTTGATCGATTGTTCCAGTACATTGGTGGCAAGGAGATGCATAACGTAGGGCTGTTAATTCTCTCTTGATGATTTTACTGCTGTTATGGATTCCTATAATTGTGTTGTAAATTTGGTGTAACTAAAATGAACACCTTGAGCAATTTTACTTTTGGAATGCTTAATTGAGTTTTTGATTTTCTCTCTTTCCTGTTCTATTCTTAATCAGGAAAGACCCCTTTTCTTGACACCATCAATGGATGAACAAAACCACGGTGCTGGACAGGTCATCTCCACTACCTCTGGCACAGCAATGTTTCCAGGACCTTTTTCTTTTCCCTAGTACATCGTTCTTACTGTTTCTCTATTGTGCACAGATGATGGATGGAACTGCAGTCAATGTTGATGTTACTGCACCTGGAGCTATCATTGCTCTTGCATTAATGTTTTTGAAGGTACTTTAGTTTGAAACGTGCAACAAGTGCGTTTTAGGATTAATAAGGATCATAGGATTCTAAAAAGAAATTCCTGCAAATGGCTGTATCATCTATAAAGAATTTTGGTTCTCCTTGTCTTGCAGACCGAGTCAGAGGCAGTTGTATCAAGGCTTTCTATTCCTCAGACCCATTTTGATTTGCAATATGTGAGACCTGACTTCATAATGCTTCGTGTCATAGCTCGGAATCTGATAATGTGGAGCAGGTAGTGCTAGTCATGTAAATTGCTGCATTTAAGCTTAATCTCTATGTGATTAAGACTCTGATTCAAAGCTCACATACCATTTATTCAGGGTGCATCCATCCAATGATTGGATTCAGTCCCAGATTCCTAATATTGTCAAAAGTGGTGTTAATGGCCTTGAAGATCATGTTAATGACATGGATGAAATGGATGCAGAAACCTTTGTCCAGGCATATGTCAATATTGTGGCTGGAGCGTGTATTTCTCTTGGTAAGTAATTGTTGTTTGATCAGATTTGGATGCTTATTCTTCTAAGACTTATTTCCTGAAATGATTTTCATATCAAATGTGATCCTGCATTTTGGGTCACCAAGGTATCTGCTGTATGGACTTGCCCGTGGCTTTATTTTAAGAAATTGAAGAATTTGAAATTATTGAGCATAAAATGACAATGCAGATGCACAGAGAATTTTGTTTAAAAAAATCAAAATTTAGCAAGTTATGTCGAAGTTGAGCTTCCTGTGACAGATAAAACCAACAAAGCCACCTCTTGCAAAGTGCAATTAAAATCTTTGTTTTGGCTAGCCAAGGCAATATTAATTCATTTCCTCAATTTTAAAGGAAATCATTATTTCCAGATCAAAAAATCATATATCCAGAAACTCATGCATGCAGTTTTGTGAGTCAATGCATCCATTGCTTTAGAAATGATTGCCATTATGAATGTACAGAACTTGCATAAGCAATCAATACAGTCTGTTCAAGCATCTGAGTAGTAGCCTAGACTTATTGGAAAGCTGGGATCAGCTGAAGCTGGGACTTTCTGTGGTGACTTCTTATTTGTGAAAAATGCCCGTTCTTTACATAAAATGAAAATGAAGTTTGATTTTATGACTAACTGGTGGCAGAACTGCTGTAAACATTCTGTGTTAAATGGTAAAACTTGAAGAATTGTTGTCACATACTGCAATAGATCTTAAGTGGTACTCAATGACTGTGGACTCTAATGCATAGTTAATCTAGCTTTAGTACTGGCCCATATTTAGTTTCATAAGGTTGTCTTGTGCTGACTACATTCAGACTAAATTGTTATTTATATTTGCTTTTGTTGATCAACTTGACGGAAGGAAAATTGTCCAGAAGACACTGGATTGGTGCATATAATCTTTCATCGTCAATAACTTGAAGTTGAGTTCTGGGCACACAAAATTATCGTAAAAGATATATAAATTGAAATTATGGGTGCACATACAATTTTTTTTTAATTATGTGCGTGGACAATGACATAATTGAATGTCTGTCACGATTACTTTCCTTATTGCATTTATCTTTTTTGGCATGTTAATTAATGCCAGTCTGAATTTTTTTTCCCATTGCTTTTCTTGTATTGTTCCCCCCCCCTGTAAATCCTGACCATTATTATCATTAATTATGGGCAGGTTTGAGATTTGCTGGCACAAAGGATGGGAATGCGCAGGAATTACTCTATGAATATGCTGTTTACTTTCTAAATGAGGTCCTACATTCACCATGTGTGATAGTGCTGTACTAATATCTATTAGTTTGTTGATAGAAAAGTTAATGAAATTTTGCAGATCAAGCATGTTTGTGCTACAAGTGGAAATGCCTTTCCAAAGGGATTGTCTCGTTATGTTGACCGTGGCACTTTGGAAATATGCCTTCATCTCATTGTTCTTTCATTGTCTGTGGTATGTGGAATTTGATTATTGATGTTGTTTTCTCACCATCCTCTGTAATATAGGAAAAATAAATTTTAAGTTTGTCGTGTGTTCTTGGAGAGTAGGTTATGGCTGGTTCTGGACATCTACAAACATTTCGATTATTGAGATTTCTCCGCAGTCGCAACTCTGCAGATGGTCATGCTAATTATGGCACTCAGATGGCTGTAAGTTTCCTGAGATTTCCTTTGGCCTCTATGGATCAGTCATATTCCACTTTTCCATCATAATCTATCTGAACTTATTTGTTGGTTAAAAAACACGAGCTTCTCAAACATGCTAAAAACTTACGGTCATGTGAGCCAGCTAAACATGGTCTGGTTGTACAATGTGGGCCATTAATATGTAAATTTATCTAACTTGGTGGATAAGTGCCCGTATTCACTGATGCTTTTAGTTTTAGCAGTGTATCTGGAATCAGCTTTTCAAACTATATGGATGGAAGTTGCAAAATTGGTTTTAGCTCCCTGCCTTTAAATTTCCTGTACAGCTTAGCATGATATGAAAATAAATCAATTTGCAATCACTTCTCGATGAAATATTTAAATTATATCTGTGAGCTGCATTACTATCAAAAGAGTTCCAAAATACTTTAGGCTCTTGACTTCCGGTTCACCAGTCATGCAAGGTTAATTTGATTATTAAGATTGGTGACTTAAGATAAATTGTGCATTCAAATTCTCCATGTGTGCTTCTTGCTCGAGATAAATGATTTACCATTAAATCTACTCCTCTGTAACAAATTCAATTGAGAGATAAATAAAGCAGTTAGCTTGCTGTATTTTAATTATATATTTTTTATAAAAAGTTTAGGAATATCAACGAACTTAATGTTTGCCTTTCTGAATTGCATTTAGGTAAGCTTGGCAATTGGTTTTTTGTTTCTCGGGGGAGGGATGCGGACATTTTCCACAAGCAACAGTTCGATTGCTGCTTTACTTATTACTCTGTATCCACGTTTGCCCACTGTACCAAATGATAATCGTTGCCACCTTCAGGTAACATGATTATATGCTATAAGAAACAACTATTATGGTGAACATCATGAAGGATGGAAACCTCCTAATAACCTGTTGTAAGAGTTTTACTGGCTTCAAACAGTAAATTTAGCAGGTGCCAAATGATGCTGCCTGGTCATGGTTGATCAGTGTGTTTTTGGGATTGTGGTACTAAATGTAAAGCTTTGTCTTTCAGAAAATATTTGAAGAAAAATGGCTTGTCAGTTTTATTTAATTGGTTAAAAAATGGCTATTTAGTTTTAGTGTAAAACAAAGATGTTGTGTGATTGGAAGCCCTGAAGTCTGAGTCTGTTGCTCCTCTTTTGTGTCGTACCATCTATTTCTCTTATGGTGTGTTTTTCAGGCATTCAGGCATTTATACGTCCTTGCAACAGAGGCTCGATTGCTTCAGACTGTTGATGTTGACAGTGGTCTGCCTGTCTATGCCCCTGTTGAAGTTACTGTCAGGGAAACTGAACATTATTCAGAAACAAGTTTTTGTGAAGTTACCCCTTGTATTTTGCCAGAACGTGCTATTGTAAGTTTTGCAGATTCACTGATGACATTATGATTCTTGCAATATCCTTTTCTATCTTTTACACTGTAGCAAATGCTCTCTCTCTCTCTCTCTCTCTCATGAACTGGACATGGAATTTTTCTGCTGCTCTTGTGACTGCTCAAACAGATCCACACCTGGAATGGTTTAGGACAAGAACATGAAGTTTTTGTTTAGTGATGCAGGGTTATCTACTCCCTGAACACAAGTGATTTTCCTTCCACGAAGCTCCAGAATGGTTTCTTTTCTTAATGTGTTGTTTAATGTTGGTTGCAGTTGAAGAGTGTACGTGTTTGTGGCCCTCGGTATTGGCCTCAAGTAATGGAGCTTGTTCCTGAAGGTTAGAGTATGCCACTGCACAATTTCTGCTATTCAATATTACTTTAACATGCTTTATATGATCACTGTTACTAATGGACAGATAAACCTTGGTGGAGCATTGGGGAAACGAATGACCCATTTAATTCTGGTGTCATCTACATCAAACGGAAGGTTGGAGCTTGTTCATATGTTGATGATCCCATAGGGTGCCAATCACTGTTATCACGAGCAATGCACAAGGTTGTCTTAACATTGTTTTATCAGCATTCGACACTTACCTCGACTGTGCCTTACTATATGTTAGATATCAAAACAACATGTCCTTTTCCAGGTTTTTGGTTTGACGAATATAAAAGTGGGTGATCCAAGTACCAGTGACCATAGTGGACCAGGTTCTGTTACAGTTGATCAGCTAGTCAGCGCCTTCTCTTCTGATCCTAGCTTAATTGCCTTTGCACAGCTCTGCTGTGACCCGTCTTGGAATTGCAAGTAAGCTTGCAGAACTTAAGATCTATGCGTCAATGTTGGCTGTGGTATTTTCTTCTTGTCTATACATTAATGCTTCCTTTGATCTACACCTTAATTTTATTTTAGCCATTGTAGCACCACAATCTTGGATCTAGTTGGGTACCATAAATGAAATGTCCCAGTGGTGCATCTGGTAGTCGGCATGTCCTTCAAGTTTTGAAACATTGCCCACTTTTATCCCTGTCAAATTTGACCAAGACCTCGAAGTTTGAATTTGGAATTTGAAAATTGAAACTATTGAGGTGTTCCCTGGAAATCACTTGGACTTTTTTTTATACAAATCACATTCTTATACTGGGATGGGCAAATAAGTTGTCATAGAAAAATATGGATGGCCAAGCAAGGGATATATTTTTGGTTGGTTTTTCATTTGGATGCTTTAACCACATGCAATAAGGGTAAAATTGTGTCTAGATTACTCCTCTTGGGACCTTGATTTGGGGGAACAAAAAATAGGAAATGGCCTTTGCTCTTTTAGGTAATGAATTAGAGGCTAAGATGTAGGCTATTGGGACAGCTGAAGAGGCTTTGTTTTATCATGAAAGATTTTTACAATGACTTAGGTTTAGAATTCAATTTAACATTCAGAAGACTGCAAAATGTGCTGGAGTGTTTGAACTGTTGGAAATTAAATGGCGTAAGAAGTTAGTTTCTTGCTTGGTTTGGTGCCTAAACCATCCAAGGCTTCTTGTATGTCTAAGGACATGTTAGATAGGAGGGTAAAGGTGGCGAAAACTTACCCTTGTAATTTCTCACCCCATTTACTTATGTTTGGTACAAGTTTGATGGTGAGAGGAATTTTAATGGAGGTTTAAATTTAACCTCAAAAGAGGGGTTAAATGTTCACCTAGTGGGGTGAGAGGTAAAGAAATTTTGAGGGAAAAAGTTTGAGTTCTGTGCTCTTACCTCCTTTTTTTTTTTTTTAATTTAACACTTATATTCCTTTCTTTCATCTTCTACCATTTTAGACTATAAATATAAGATATTTAATTTTTTACAATTATATATATATATATATATATATATATATATATATATTTATCTTTATAAGGACCTATTATTATCCTTATTTTTTCTACTTTCTAGCAAATATCTTTAACACTTCATCCCTTAATTTCTTTTTACACCCTTATCACTTCGTCCAAAATATCTTACCCCCTTAACATTAGTCATCCATCTATTTGCAGATCTGATGTTGAATTCCAGGAATTTTGCTTGCAAGTATTATTTGAGTGCATTAGCAAAGACAGACCAGCTCTTCTACAGGTAATAATTGCAGGAGAGTGCTTACCTAAGTGTAATATACACAATCTCGCTTATCGATCGATAACTTTTTGCATAAGTTGATTTTTGTTAAACCATCATTGCAAATTCGGGATTGATGCTTCATTCATGTAAATCTTGAATATTTAAAAGTTCATTCATCCAAGTATTTTTATTGATCCATGCAGGGAAAATTTCTTTCACAGTTGTATTAAAAATTTTAAGTTTTGAATTCTAGTGTAATTATCTAGATAAAGTATTGTTAGACATCAACTAAATAAAATATTTGGAATGCATGATTTATAGGAGTAGAATATAAAATAAAATGATTTTTTAATGGAAAATTCACCATGTAGAAAATTAAGAGCCAGTAAGAATGCATATTGTACTGATTTCCTCGGTGGATCTGTTCTCTTGTAAATTTCATGGCTTCTTTTTTGTTTCTAGAACTAATTTTAAATCAATTTATTGGACACAATTAGTGCCTGTTAGATACTAGAATAAATAAATAAATAAGGCGCCCCAAGAACAACGAGCTGTGGAACACAGTCCACCATACTATGGAAAACACTTTGCTGTACCTAAACCATCTTTTACTCTATCTAGGTATGTGTTTGCAAGGTGTCGACAGACAGATTGATTTGAAGTCTTTTTGAATGGAATATTTTGCTGAAACGATCCTGCTTCGATGTATTGTCATTCTAATAAGGTTATTTTCCTCAAATTCTTGCAGGTATATTTATCATTATATACTACAATTGGTTCAATGACTGACCAAGTTACAAATGGTACTTTTATTCTTGGAGATTCACTCGCTTTGTCTAGCTTAAAGGTAAATTTTTTTGTTAGTCCTAGCATCTCACCTACTAATTGAACTAGGTCATTTCTTCCATATAATTGATTGCATACCATTTGCTTCACAAAATAATGCCTTGATTAAACAACAAAGATCTGGCTGTGACCTAGAATATAACTGCAGAATGATGAGGCACAGTATTTAAGAAACTTGTATTTATTGTCATTTGAAAGTGAATGATATGTGAAACTAACATGAATTCCTGCAACGTTGTATAGCATACCGAGTGCGGATGCCATCTAGGTCATGGGGCCAAAGCTGACCAATGTTTGGGGTTGGTGGGTTAGTGGGCAGATCACATAATTGGAATCACTCAAGTAGAACATGCTAAAGGTTGAATTGATTAATTAGTCATTCAGAATTGTCTCATCAGGTTTCCTTCATGTTAGAACTTCATGACAATCACCATAAGCTGGTATACATTACAATGGGTTCTTATACCTAACAAACTTATGTTTAACATGATATACTTGACGGCAACACAACAAACAGGCTTGACCTGATAAAATTGGTATGATATGTGGGGCCCCAAGAATAGTGAAATATGAGAGATAACATAGGCCATGATGCCAAACTTTTATAAGCCAGAAGATGGAGAGATCAGAAATACATAAAGGCCATTAAAAAATTATTAGGGGATTCCCTTTGAGAATAGAAAGCAAAACTAATGGAGTTTACAGAACCTGTTTCTGGAAGCTTCTAGATGGAAGGGTTTGTGCATAACAATACTGAAATAATGTTGTTCTGTTTGCAGCTAGCTTTAACTTATAACGAGGCCCTTCTCAGTGGAAGACTGACTACACCAAGAGGTAGCATTATTCAATCTGTCTTTCTAGGATCACTTAAAAAGCGGGTGGAAGAGCTGCTACATTGTTCAGAGGGATTGAAAATTGATTTTTGCAACTACTTGAATTTTGGGAGATGGCCCAATGATCAAACAGAGGGAGAGAAAAATTCTGTGCTTCTATCTTGGTATCTTCAATGGTTTGCAGTACCATCATCGTCCATAATCAAGACAGCGATGGAGAGAGTTAAGCCCAAGCTTGTGTCAGCATCTTCGGTTCCCTTGCTGCGTTTGTTATTGCCAAGAACTCACATCAATGCAATTGGTGAGATAGATAAATTATTGGTTTCTCCCCAAGTCAGTGGATGAGGTATGGATGCTGTGTTCTTTCAAAGGAAGGTAAGGTAGCGCGTCCAACTCCACAGTTTTGCAACTTCCGAAATCCTACTTTTAAATTTGTTCGACGTTAGGTTTCAGGAAGTGAGAAACGGGACTGTAGTTTGGTTTCTTGTTTCTTTCGCTCTTGAGCTGTTTCAAAATGCAAGGTTTTGTGAAGTTGGAAAAAGGCACGAGTTCATCAAGAAGTTGGAACTGGAAGTCTAACCAAAGTGGAACCTCTATGTCATCCAGCGAAGTGGTTATGGCAGAGAATTGATATCGGCTCATCATGCTTCAGGGAGTAAAGTGGGGAGCAACTGCACCTGTCTCGAAACGGAACCTACTAGAGGTTCTCCTTTTGGCACGCGGAGGTGTTTTTCAATGTGAAATTTGTTTGTAGATTATATTTATCTGCATTAGTCTATTGTATATTTTTTGTCGTTATTAGCAACATTAGAGCATACATGAAAACTCCAATGATGAAATCCTCCCCTCTCCCATCCTATATTTCCTTCATTACCTGGCCCCTCGTTACAAAATTCACTGCTAAATTAACGTTGATCTCCAGTGTTTTGCCTCCACAACATTATTAGCATCCAATTGAATGCATAAATTTCTTTTTATGATTTCAATCAAATAGCTGGATAAACTCGTTGCCTCTATGAAGTTTGTCTTGTTTATCCATTTTGCCAACAGATGGGTTTGAATCTCTCACATCACTAGCAAAACTCTCCAAAGTTTAAGAAGAAGAAAATCACATAGGATAGGATTTACAACACTTTCATCGTGGGATACTTGAACCACCAGGTATATGTGTTAAAGATTAGGTGGTCTTAATCCTTCCAGTTACGTCCATGTTTGGACTTTGGTTCAGGTATTACAATGGCATCTGATTTGCCAGCTCTCATGGTTGGAGGGTCTGAATTGGACTCGACTAGAAATGGTGCCCGGTAAAATTTCAGGGGAGCACTATAGTCCTGGAAATTCAAGTTAAACAATAAATTGGCCATGTGGGGCGATCTCAAGCAACTACTTCTCTACCTGTTCAATGTATAGTATTTTAATTAATAAGTGATGTTTTTCTTTGAATTTGATCATGTTATGAAAATAATGAGTCTCTATCTCAGAGATTGTTTCTACTATTTATTTATCTGCATTGGACATGCTATCAAGATCATTATGGTGCAAATCCAGCCGAAAACAGATGGGATGAGAAAGGACTTGCCAATTGTTCAACGTAGCTTGCCCAATTTGAATGTCGTAGAAAACAAACAAAATTTGAATCCATGAAGCTCTCAGGATTTTCCAAGGCTACGAAAAGTATCGCTGACAACCTAATGTTATAGCCAACATAAATCTAAAAGGTAGTTGAGCTGTCAAGCTATAAAATTCGAGATATAGAAGCTTGGTTGCTGGTAGAAAAAACTTGGGACTTGTGAACAGCTGAATAGTTTTTGCAGTATGCTCACAATGTTATTCATTCAATTTTATCGTTCTTCTTTCTTTCCGAGTACGCCTAGTATGAAGCAGAGAGAACCTCAATTTTGAAAGCAGTGATATAGCCTGAAATTGAATAGTCCAAGCACTTCATGCCAGGAGGAATGGCAGATTGAACCATACAAATTGTGTCAGAGGCCCAAATCCAAAAAACCTCGATAAGTTCATGATGAAAGCCCAAAATAAAAAACCCATAGTATTCTCTAATGCTTGGACTCGATGTGTCACAGACCCAAAAACGAAAAGCTCTCAACGTTCTTGTGCAGGTGAGGCGCTTAGCGCGTCGCAGGCCGAAATTCAAATTAGATAATATGATTTTTGGGAGCCCGACTAAAAAATCCCCCTAATTTCAGGGCGTTGTCTTTTACTGCCGAAATTCAAATCAGGTGATAAGATGCTTGGTAGCCCGACTAGAAAATCCCCCTATTTTCAGAGGGCGTTGTCTTTTACGCCGAAATTCAAATCAGGTGATGTGATGCTTGGCAGCCCGACTAGAAAATCCCCCGTTTGCACAGCTATGGAATCTATGAAAACTTTGGCAAACGAAACTTTTCAAGCATATTAACAAAATAAGTATAAAATAAAAGGATATTGATATTAATTACGGCAATAACATCAAAATGCTACACATTCTAGATTCTAGATATATTATTATTAAGAGAGGGCCAGAGGGGTGCTGCTAAATGCAACGACAGTTTTGTCATTATCACTGCTTATTCTTTAAAATAGCCAATATACTCTCTCCGTTAATGTTTACAATATTCCAGATTAATGTTGATTTGAAGAGGCCACGCTAGTCCATCTTGAAGAGCAAGCAGTGAAAATATTAAATTTCATAGTGAATTTAGCAATACCCTTAAGAGATACACCGTTCACATTTGCTTCAGGATATTCAAATAAAAGGCAATTTAATTCCTCATTTTAATGAGCTGCCAACTATATAATTAGGTGATGATGATGATGAACAAGAATTCATGGAAACACCAATACTAGTATAGAAGAAAACGGCATAGAAATCAATATTGGTTGGTGATGTATGCGTAGAGCAGCTCATTCCATGTATCAGGCAGCCCAGGGACACACCAGTGAACACAGTCGGAATACTTGGCTGGATTTGCTTTCTGCTCCGGTGAGGGCACCTTGTTATAAATAGAAGGATGTGCATCTTTTCTATACTCGGAGAGGGTGGTTATATTGAGAAACTTGATTGGAAATTTCATTGAATGGATCACCTTTTCTGCTATTGCAAAATATCGATGGTCATTGCTACCCTCCAATGGTATGGACATGTTCAGAATTGGAGTAGTCTCTTTCTCACACATAACCGCATCTGCGTTGTTCCAGTCCAAGGCCCTGTAACGCATTGCATTCACTTGTAAGTTGTAATCCGCCATCGCCAATCTTTCTAATTAATCAACTTCAAGAGTTACAGTCCCCATCAAGATATTCCATTTCCAATCCATGTTATTATTATGCTGTTGCTGAAAGGAACAGTAAACTTATTTTTGCTTTTTCCCTTTCGTTGTGCTGTGGACCACGAAAGCCCGTGCATGTGTGTGTGTGTGTGTGTGTATAAACAATGAATTATAAATCTCTATCAAGGGATATGCTTATACGTTTAGGTGATATATATGAATCAATTTCAGGCGATAAAAATTGATGTTGTAAGAGTGTGATTGAATTTTAGATGGCAGGGATCCATTCTTAAAGGTTATTAATCAATTTCAGAGGATAATAATTTTCATTGGTGGGTTATCAGAAGAATAAAATCACTAGTGGGTCATCGGAAAGATAGAAATTAACGTTTAAAGGGTATGGGTCGATTACAAAGAAGGTAGCAATTCAATTAGAGGGGGTAGAAATCCATATTTAGAGGATGGGATATGATTTTGAAAAGACTGAAATCAATTTTACACCATAATTCATAAGGTAGAATTCAACTTCAATGTAAAAAATTGATATTGAAGGGACTGTAAGTTATTATCAATTAGTATAAATCAATTTTAAATGATGTTTTCTTAGTCAAATCAAATTTTATAGGTTAACAAGATTGACAACAGACTAGAAATTAATTTTAGATGGTACGTACAAATTAATATTAAAAGAACTGATATCGGATGAAATCGAATTTTATAGGTTAAAAAGGCTGTCATTAAATTTCTACATTGTTAATACCTGTGATGGGAATCAATTTCATAAGGTGGGAATTCAGATTTTGAGGATATAAGTTGATTTTCAAAGGATAGGAATTAGCAATTGGATGATAGGAGTTGATTTCAAGGTATATTTTAATTGATTTAATGTGGTTGGGATTAAATTTCAAATGATAAGATTTCAAGTTCAAAGGTTAAGAACTGATTTTCAAGAACAAGACTTGATTTCAGTTTTATCAATATCAGAAATTAGAGTTTAAAACTCAATGGATAATGATACATATTTTGGAAGTACGTAAGAATCAATTTAGAGGTATGAACCGACAGTGAGAGGATTTTAATTAATTTTCAGACAACAGGAATCAAATTTAGAGAGTATGAATTTTTTTTTCAAGGTTAAGATTTTATTCTCTATGACTGGAATTAACATGGAGAAAGAATGCAGATATCTTTAAAAATTCACGTTCCAAGAATATCATGAATTGATTAGACTCCATATAGATTATGATTCGCTGGAGTTGGATAATTTTTTTTTGCAAGA